>JAABUZ0100001935.1_pt1 | contig 36584 bp, 33 predicted proteins | sample 5562091 | NCBI WGS metagenome assembly JAABUZ01 (sample SAMN12813069, study PRJNA571459) | rock metagenome | isolation source: Antarctica rocks | place: Antarctica: Victoria Land, Linnaeus Terrace sud | collected 2015-12-21 | reverse complement strand
CCTCGGCGGAGGTGAGCAGTGCCCGCTGCAGCACGCCGGCCGCGAGCGCGAGCGACACCTCGTCGGCCGGGGCGTTGCAGGCGGCCACCGTGAACAGGTCCCACACGCCTGCGGTCGTCGGTGCGTCCTGGCCGTGGGCCCGGAGCCAGGCACCGAACGACACGCGGTCGTTGTCGCCGGCGGCCGGGTCGACACGGCGCAGCGCCAGGGCGCCCCGGAGAGCGGCTGCCCGGCGCGCCGGTGTCAGCAGGTGGTAACCGCTGAGCGCCCGCAGCAGGTGCAGCGGGGCAGGCAGCCGGTCCCGCCGCAGCACGGCGCGCCGCGTTCCCCCGCCACCGCGGTACAGCACGGGAATCGTCAATCCCGGTTGGACATCGAGCAGCGACTCGGTCCCCAGACGCCGCAGCAGCCGACGCCACGCGTCATAGCAGCGCAGCGCCACGTGCTGTCCGGTGTCGACGAGCAGGCCCGGCCTGGTCGGTGTCGCGGCACGGGCGAAGGTCGACGTCGCGCCGCCGAACCTGGACCGCGCCTCGAGCAGGACGACGGGGACACCCGCGTCGACCAGGTCGACCGCGGCGGTCAGCCCGGCCAGCCCGGACCCGAGGACGACGACCGGCCGGCGCTGCCGCGCCACGCTCACCGCCAGTCCACCGGTGCCAGCGCCGGCCGGCGTGCCCCCGTCAGCGACCGGGCCATCACCGCGGCCTTGCGTGGGCCCGGCACGCTGACCCGACCGGCGAGCACCGCTTCCGGACGCCGCACGATCCGGGTCAGCAACTCGCGGTACACCCCCGCCATCGCCGCACAGCACGCGCGGCTGCGCCGGTCGAGCAGCGGCAGCAACCGGAGCCCGACGTCGAACCACTCCGCCGCGCGGGCCGCCTCGTACTCGACGAGGCCGACCAGGCTCAGCGTGTCGTCGGCCAGCTCGCCGTGTTCGTCCAGGCGCATCGTGCACCCGAACCGGGCCAGGTCCTCCGCGGGCAGGTAGACCCGGCCCGCGCGGGCGTCCTCCCGGACGTCGCGCAGGATGTTCGTCAGCTGCAGGGCGGTGCCGAGCGCGTCGGCCAGCGGGTCGAGTGGGCCCACCCGGCCGCTCTCATCCGTTGGGCCGGTCTGATCCGTTGGGCCGATCGCCCCCGGTGGGCACACCGGACTCACCGGATCCGCCGGACCCGCCGGACCCGCCGGACCGGCACGGAAGACCGCGACCGACAGCCGGCCGATCGACCCGGCGACCTGCCGGCAGTACCCGTTCAACTGCGCGAACGTCGCGTACCGGGTTCCGCGGACGTCGGCCAGGCATCCGTCGACGAGGACGCCGAACTCCGCCAGCGGCAGGCCGCTGGTCACGGCCGCGTCGGCGACAGCGAGCAGCACCGGGTCGTGGACGGGCCAGCCACGGCGGTCCGCGCCGGCCGCCGCCAGCGCCGCGACCTGGTCGCGGACGGCCCGCAGGTCCGCCTCGCGCCCGGCCGCCGGGGCGTTGCTGTCGCCGATGTCGTCGATCCGCCGGGCGAGCGCGTACACGGCGGACAGGGCCCGGCGCCGGGACCCGGGCAGCAGCCGGATGCCCCAGGCAAAGTTGCGGGCCTGCGTGCCGGTGATCTGCTCGCACACGGCGTACGCCCGCGCGATCGCGGCGGCGTCGACGGTCACCGCCGCGGTCCCGCAGTACCCCGGGCCACCAGCGACGCGGTCAACGCCATCGTCCGTGACCGGCGGGGCCGGACCTGCTCGACCAGGACGTCCCAACCCGCCCCGGCCAGCGCGTCGAGGGCCGCCAGGCCACCGGCGACGAAACCGGCGACCGCCAGCCGCGGTGCGCCACGCAGTGAGCTGACCAGCATCGAGCCGGACTCCAGCAGGTCCCGGGCACGCGCACCCTCGAAGGCCAGCAGGCCCCGCAGCTCACGCCGGGAGGTCGGTGCGGTGAGGTCGGCGGTCGCCACCCCGAACCGGGCGAGGTCGTCGGCGGGCAGGTAGACCCGCCCCGCCCGGGCGTCCTCGCCGACGTCCTGCAGGTGCTCGACCACCTGCAGGCCGGTGCAGATCCGGTCCGCGGCGGCGACCCGGTCCGCGGTCGCCGCGCCGACGACCCCCAGCACGAGCCGTCCCACCGGCTCCGCGGACAGCCGGCAGTAGTCCCGCAGCTCAGCCCAGCTCGCGTAGGAGCTGACGTGCTGGTCCTGGCGGTTGGCGGCGACCAGGTCGGCGAACGGCTCCCGCGGCAGCCGGTGGACGGCAACCGTCCCCGCGAGTCCGGCGACGAAGCCCAGCCGGGGGTGCTCGCCGGCGAACAACCGGTCCAGGTCCGCGTCGACCGCGGCGAGCGCGGCGAGCCGGTCGGGAGCGGCCAGCGACCCCTCGTCCCCGATGTCGTCCACCGATCGCGCATAGGCGTAGATCGCGAGCAGGTCCCGCCGCAGCGTTGCCGGCAGCAGCCGGCCCGCGACGGAGAAGTTCTCCCCGGCCCGCGCCTGGCCCATCTCGATGACCGCCACCACCCCAGCGTCCCGCACCAGCCGTGCCCGCCGGGCCGGACCGGGGCATCGGCGGTAGACGGCCCTGGTCCGGGTGTGCGCGCCGACCCACCGGGCCATAGGTTCGACAGACGGCCTGCGCACCCGGAACGGCGACGCGGGCCCGCTGCCGCGGCCGGAAGACAGCGGCAGCACCGTGTTCCCGAGGGAAGGGGCGACAGTATGCCGAGCAAGGACCTGGTCCTACGGACCATGCACGACGTCGGGTTGGCGGGCTGGTTCGGCGGTGCACTGGCCGGAGCGGTCGGCATCAACGGTGCCGCGAACGACGTCAGCGACCCGACGGAGCGGCTGAAGGTCGCCAGCGCCGGCTGGGCGCGCTGGGCCCCGGTCAGTGCGGTCGCCATCGGCGCGCACCTGATCGGCGCCGTTGGGCTGGTGGCCACCAACCGCGACCGCATCAAGAACCAGGACGGGGTCGCGGCTGCCAGCGCGGGCAAGACCCTGGTGACCGTGCTGGCACTGGCCGCGACGGCCGCGTCGGGCTACCTGGGGCAGCAGAAGAGCAACTACGACCCGGTCCCGACCGAGGGCGGGGTCAAGCCGGCCGAGACGACCCCGCCGGACGTGGCGAGCCGCCAGCAGCAGCTGCGCGCGCTGCAGTGGACGATCCCGTCGCTGACCGGGGTCCTGGTGGCGCTGACCGCTCAGCAGGGCGAGCTGCAGAAGCCGGGGAACATCGTGCTGGGTGCGGCGCGCAAGAAGTTCGCCGCGGGCACCAGGGCGGTCCGCAGCCAGCTGGGCTGACCGCCGGACGCCGGGGCCGGCGGTCCCCGCCGCCGGCCCCGTCCGCCCGCGCAGCGCCGGCAGGGCCGTCACCGGGTGGCGGTGTCCGACCCCGCCGGGCCGTCCGGCGACTCCGGGTGGCGCTGGTGTCCCGCGTCGCAGGGACCGAGCACCCGGTCCAGGTAGGCGTTGGCGAACACGCCGTCGGGGTCCAGCCGCGCCCGGACGTCGGCGAAGTCCGCCCACCTCGGGTAGCGGCCGGCCAGGTCGGCTGCGTCGTGGGCGTGTGCGCTCGCCCAGTGCGGGCGCCCGCCGGCCGCGGCGAGCACCGACCCGGCGGCGGCGAACCAGGCGGCGCAGGCGGCTGCCCGGCCGAACGGCCGGTAGCCGACGACGCCGACCGAACACGACGCGCGGCCGTAGGCGGGGTTCAGCCAGCCGGCCTCGGCGGGCCCGAACCGCAGCTCCACCGGCGCCGGAGCCCGGACGCCACCGCGCGCGACGGCCCGGCGCAGCTCGGCGACCACACCGCGGACCGCATCCGCCCCGACCGAGTACTCCAGGACCTGCCGGCGGATGCCCTCGCCGGTGGCCAGCACGCGGTCCCCGGTGTCCACGACGGTCCGCCGCGAGGTCAGCAGGCGGGTCGCGGCGGCCCGGTTCACCACGGGCATGAGCGCGGGGATGGTCGAGGCGCCCCACAGCGCGGTCTCGTGGACCGCCTCGGCGAGCCGGTCCGCGGCCAGCCGCAGCGTCGAGGCAGGGCGCGGTCGCTCCGCGGTCCGGTGCGCCCGCCAGACCAGGACCCGGCCGGTGTGCGGGTACCACCAGACCCGGGCCCGCCCGGCGGACGACAGCTCGTCCAGTTCCTCGACGAGGGCGTCGAGCGTCCGGGCGACGACGGTCGCCGACAGCGTGAACGCCGGGACCACGCGCAGGGTCAGGGTGGACAGGACCCCGAGAGCGCCCAGCCCGGTGCGCGCCGCGTCGAACAGCGCGGGGTCGGCCTCAGGCACCAGGCGGTGCACCCGGCCGGTGCCGTCGACCAGCTCCAGCGCCGAGAGGTAGCGGTCCAGCGATCCCTCCCCCGACCCGTGGCTGCCGGTCGACACCGCTCCGGCGACCGTCTGGGCGGTGACGGCACCCAGCGTCGGCAGTGCCCAGCCTCGGGTCGCCAGGAACCCGACGAGGGCGTCGAGCCGGATTCCGGCCTCGACGGTCACCTCGTCCCGGCTGACGTCGAGGTCCAGCACGCGCGAGTGCCGCGCCAACGAGACAAGGTCGGTGCCCGGGTCCGGGGCGGCGATCGCCGATGGTGAGTGGCCGCCGCCGACGACCTTCAACCGGCCACCGCGGCCGGCGACGGACCGGACGACGTCGACCAGTGCGTCCCGGCCCGCGGGCTGGTGCACGGCACCGGGGAAGGCGGTCACCGTCCGGGCCCAGTTGGTCCAGATCCGCGCCCCGGCCGTCGCCTCGTGGCCGAGGGCGGGCGGCGTCACCGGCTCGGCGGGCGGCGTCGACGGCTCGGCCAGCCGGCTCCGGGAGCCGTCGTCGGCGGTCACAGGCCCGACGCTAGACGAGACCGGGACCGGCGGGGCCCCAGTGATCGGCTCACTGGTCCAGCCACTCCCGAACGGCGTCGCGCACGAAGGTGTGCTCGGCCGGCAGCCCGGCCGGGAAGCCGGCCCGGTGCCCGTAGACGCCCGGGATCGGGCGCAGCCGCGCCTCGTGCAGGTGCGGCAGGTCCGCGGCGTTGTCGGCCACCCGGAAGTACAGATCGGTCTCGCTGGGCAGCAGCAGGACACGGGCGCGGATCGCCGCCAGCGCCGACGCCAGGTCGCCGCCGAACCGGGAGTCGGCGCTGATGTCGGCGTGGTACCAGGTCAGCGCCTGCGCGTACAGGTCCGCGGCCCGATGGGCGCCGAACGATTCGACCCAGTCGGTCTGCAGGAAGGTGTCCAGGTCCGGGGCGCCGAGGACCGTCCGGTAGAGCTCCGCGCGATAGAAGTCCTGGCTCAGTCCCCACCCGGCGTACACGTGGGCGAAGGCCCGCAGCGCGGCGACCGGCTCGGCGGCGAACCGTCCGCCGCCGAGGTGCTCCGGCGCGGCCTCGAGGATCCGCAGCAGCCCGGACAGGAAGACCCTGTTGTGCGTGGCAGTCCGCGAGCTCCCGCAGACGATGATCGCCCGCTCGACCATCTCCGGGAACGACGCCGCCCAGTGGTAGGCCTGGATCGCGCCCATGGAGAACCCGTACGCCGCGGCGACCCGGTCGATCCCGAAGTGTTCGGTCAGCAGCCGGTGCTGGGCACGGACGTTGTCCTGGGCGGTGACCAGCGCCGGGTAGTCCCGCGTCGTGGCGGCGCTGGAGGACAGGCCGTTGGCGAACATGTCCGGGACGACGATGAACCAGCGGGTCGGGTCCAGCACCGTGTCCGGGCCGATGAGCGCCTCCAGGTCGGTGTGCGACGCGGTGTAGCTGCACGGATAGACGATCACGTTGTCCCGCGCCGGCGAGAGCGTCCCGTGGCTCTTCCACGTCAGCCGTGCGTCGGTGATCGTCCCGCCGCGCTCGACGGCGAGATCTCCGAGCGAGAATTCGCCCTCCTCCTGCGACCAGTCCATCAGGTGCTTCCCCTCTTCGCCTCGGTGGCCCAGCTGGCGGGATCCGGCGGTGATCCGGCGCGCCGTGTCGTCGCGTCCGGTGGGGCGCCACAGGTCCCCGGTCTCGTATACAGGACTGGCTACCGTTCGCGAAACGGGTTCGACGGCCGGGGGGACGCGCGGTGACAGCGGCGATCGGCGGGGCCCGCGAGCCGGGGTCGACCATCGGCGACCACCACGTCGTGTTGCGCGACGCCGTCCTGGAAGCCCTGCGCCGGCGGATCGTCACCGGCCGGTACGCGGTCGGTGAGCGCCTGACCGAGGACCGGCTGGCCGCCGACTTCGGCGTCTCCCGCAACCCGGTCCGCGAGGCGCTGCGGGTCGCCGCCGCCGAGGGGTTCGTGACCGTCGCCCCCCGCCGCGGCGCGGTCGTCGCCGATCAGGACGCCGGCCTGGTCGCGGATCTGCTCGCGGTCCGCAGCCGACTGGAGCCGCTGGCGGCCCGGCTCGCCGCCGAGCGGGCGACACCGGACGACATCGCGGCCCTCACCGAACTGCTCGACCGGTCCCGGGTCGCAGCCGAGCGAGGCGACCTCGCCGCCCTGTCGGAGCTGAACAGCGGACTGCACCGCCGGGTCCTCGACATCAGCGGCAACCGGTGGCTGCAGTCGATGGCCACCACGATGTACCACCACGTCGAGTGGGTGTTCCTGCGCAGCGCGGCCTGGCGGGCGACCCATTCCTGGACCGAGCACCGCCGGCTCGTCGCGGCGATCGGAGCCGCAGATCCCGACGAGGCCGAGGCGGCCGCCGCCGAGCACGTCGCCGCCGCGGACCGGGCGACGACCCAATCGCCGCCCGACGGCCCGGCTCCCGCCGACGGCCCGGCTCCCGCCGACGGCCCCGCACCCGACGCGGTCAGGCGGCCGTCCGGATGACGTCGCGCGGCAGCACCGCGTGCACCCCCCAGCTCTGGTTGGCGACCTGGGTGACCCGCAGGTCCACGGTGGAGCTGGCCAGCGCCAGCACCGGTGCCCGGTCCAGCCCGAACAGCTGCTGCATCCAGCCGAGCATCGCGTCCAGCGCGTCGCCCATGGCGACGTTCAGGTCCGCATCGAACCCGAAGGTGATCCGGCTGGTAGGGGTCAGCGCGTGCACCGTGGGCAGCGCCGGCCGCGCCACCACGTCCAGCACCATCTCGGTGGTCATTCCGCACTCGACGGCCGTGCCGGACACCTCCCCGTCCCCCTGGGCGGCGTGCCCGTCGCCCACGCACAACAGCGCGCCGGGGACGGTCACGGGCAGGTACAACGTCGAGCCGGCGGTCAGCTCACGGCAGTCGATGTTCCCGCCGCCGAAGGTGCGCGGCGGGATCGTCGAGTGCTCACCGGGCTCGGCCGGCGGCAGGCCGACGACACCCAGGAACGGCGCGAGGCCGATGGTCATCCCGAGCTGATTGGTGCCGGTCTCGTTTCCCGCGTCCAGGTCCCACAGCAGCCGGAACGCGGTCGCGTCGACGAGGCCGAGCCGGCGGTTCAGTGGGGTGTCGCGCGCCGCCGCGACGGTCCAGCCCCAGTCGTCGGGCCGGATTGCGGTCAGCGAGACAGCCAAAGCCGTGCCGGGTTCCGCGCCCCGGACCGCGATCGGCCCGGCCAGGCAGTGGCCGCGGCTGTCCCCGATCAGCACCGGGGGCTGCTCACCTGCGGTCCGCACCGAGGCGGTGTGCCCGGAGCAGTCGAGGGAGTGGACCACCACGGTGTCGCCCGGGTCGACGGTCAGCACCGGGGGGCGGTCCCGGGAGAAGACGTCGGTCACGGTGTCCGGTGTCGGGTCGAGTCGGTGCTTCGCCATCGCAGGATCATTGCGGGGAGTCGGCGGTCGCCGCGCGTGACCGGATCGCCGGGTCTGTCCGATGTGCGGCCCGTCGACCTCGCCGGCCACAGGTCCGGTCAGGCCCCGGCGACCAGGCTGACCTTCACGTCCGGGATCATCTGCACCTGGCCGGCCCTGGTCTGGCGGATGACCGCCCGCCCGGGGAACCCGCCGAAGTTGTTGAACCCGAACTTGACCTCGCCAGGGCCGACACCGCTGCCGACGACGACGACGGGGACCGAGTCCGCGGGCTGGCTGCTGCCGGACTTACGGAACTGGCACCCGGCGAAGGTGATCTGCCGACCACCGGTGATGTGCACCCAACCGGGATTCGCCGCCGCGCCGCCGACTGCGCGTGCCGGGTCGGCCATCATTCCCTTGAAATTCACGCCGTCCAGCAGGATGTTCTCCCCGCCGCTTATCCGCAGGCCGGTGCCGTACACCGGGTCCGAGTCCTGGGCGTCGAAGGCGAATCCCCGGATCGTCTGGTCCTGGCCGCCCTCGATACTCATCTGGAACCCGGTCTTGCGGCCGGTGACCATGACCTGGCCGATCGTCGACTTGGTCAGCCGGCTGCGAATGAACGGCCTGGCGGTCGAGGTGTTGAGGAAGGTCGCGGACGTGGTGTCCATGAAGCTGTACGCCCCGTTGCTGAACAGGCAGTTCTCCGACCCGGCCAGGAAGAACGCGGTGTCGGTGGTGCCTTGGACGTGGGTAACGCCGTCGATGGTCGTTCCGTCGCCCCAGCCCCACCAGATCGTGGCGAAGTTCTTCCAGCCGCAGCTGTGGAAGTTCGACATCCAGATGACCTTGCCCCGGTAGCTGCCCGAGGACGGGTCGTTCTTCGGCAGGAAGTGCGTGCTGCCGCCGCCCTGGAACTGGATGAACCGCAGGCTGACGTCGCGGGGCGACCCGTCCGACGGGTAGCCCTGGTTCGGCTGGGTGGTGGGGAACACGAACTGCGAGGTGCCCGATCCGCCCTGCCAGTTCAGCACGGTGCCCCGGCTGTACTCGTGGACGACGGCGTCCTTGCCCCCGAGCAGCGTCATCCCGGAGACGAACGCGATGGGCACGCCGTGGTCGTACTGGCGGGTGTCGAACCGGACCGCCGGGAACGGGCCCGCGTTCGCGGCCTGCCGCGACCTGAGCCAGTTGTTCATCGTGTTGATCTTGTCGTTCGTCGTCGTCCCGGCGAAGGAGTCGAACATGACCTCACCGGTGCTCGTCGCCGTCGGTGCCGCGGACAGCGAGACGGCCGCGCCGACAGGTGCCGCTGCGGGGGTCGCGGCCCTGGAGCGCAGCGCCGTTGCCGCATCCGGGACGGCGAGCAGGGGTAGTCCGGCAAGCATTGCCCGGCGACCGATCATGATGCACCATCCAGACGTCATAGAACCAGTAAGGCGAGTCGACGACCCGACGTGTGCACTGTCCGACCCGGTACCTGATGTGGCCCTGAGCAGTATCCGCGTTGCTGTGCACAGCAATACCGAATGGTCGGGCACCGGGTCGGACGGAAATCACTCATCCGCTGCACAGGACGTACCCGGTGCGGCTGGATCAATCCCGCGGCGACCGACCGGGCGCGGATCGACCTGTCCATACCGGTTGATCGCGACGCAATGACGCGGGGCCTGTGCCCGGCGCGCAGGTAGCGTCATGGCGGTCGGAGCGTCATGGGGGAGCGTCATGGGTGGGTTGTTGATCGTGGCCGGGGTCGTCGGGATCGTTTTCGGCCTGGTGGCGCTCGTCCGCGGGCGGACGGGGTGGGCGCGGACGCGGGGCCGGACGCCCGCCGGGGCGGTCGTCGGCGGGTCGCTGGTGCTGCTCCTCGTCGGCGCCGGCGTCACCGGAGTGGGCCCGACCGCGGACGGGGCCGGTGGGGCGGCGCTGAACGAGGCGGGGTCGGTCGCGGCACCGAGGTCCGCTGGGACCTCCGGGTCGGTAGCAATGCCGCCCTCGGCAGCGACGCCGAGCACCGCAGGGACCCCGAGCACCGCAGGGACCCCGAGCACAGGCGTGAGCGGGAGGGTCAGGCCGCCCGCGTCCCAGGTCGCCGCGCCGCCGCGCCGCCGCGCTCGACCGCCGCAAACCAGGCGTCAGCAAACCAGGGCCCCGCAAACCAGGCGCCCGCGAACCAGGCGCCCCCCACTCAAGGCCCCGCGAGTCAGGTCCCGACAGTCCTGCCGCCCGTGACGCAGCCGCCCGCAACACGGCGTCCGGTCTCGACCGACCCGGTTTCGGCCCTCCCGGCAGACCCGGCCGGGGCGCCGTCGCCGCTGCCGGCGCGGACCGCCGCGCCGGTGGCCCCGACACCGACATCCCGGTCCGAGCCCACGCCGACGGGCCGCCGTACCGCGGCGCCCCCCGCTGCGCCGACCGTGACATCGACGTCGACGCCACGCCGGAACCCACCACGAAGCCAGAGCCGTCGCCGACCGGCGGCCCCCGTCCGCAACCGAAGCCGTCGCCCACCGGGAAGCGGAAGTCCGAGCCGAAGCCGACGAAGACGGCGAAGCCCGGGAAGACGAAGGAGCCGAGGCCCAGGGGAACGGTCACGCCGGGCACGTCCTGCGGTCAGCCCGCCCCGGCCGGATGCAGCGGCCCATGACCGCGGTGCAGTGACCTCGTGAGGCCGGTGCAGTGACCCCGTGATGCCGGTGCAGCGCGCCCCACACGCGGGCGCAGCGTCGGTCACGTGCCGGAGCCGCCTAACGGAATCGAACCGTTGACCTACGCATTACGAGGGCGTCGCTCTACCGACTGAGCTAAGGCGGCGTGACCGGAGATGTGCCCGGCACAGCCGCCGACTGTACCGGCTACCGCAACCGCGTAGCGGTGGTGGGATGGGCCGGCGACGAGCCCGCCGCCGCACCACCCGTCCCCCCGAAGGAGCGCCGTCGATGCCGTCCGCCGCAGCAGCAGTGCACGAGGTCCGCGGCGTGATCGCACCCGGCAAGGGTCGACCGGTCACCGTCCAGACGGTGCTGGTCCCGGACCCCGGCCCCGGTGAGGCGCTGGTCGACGTGCTGACCTGCGGCATCTGCCACACCGACCTGCACTACCGGGACGGCGGCATCACCGACGACTTCCCGTTCCTGCTCGGCCACGAGTCCGCTGCGCGGGTGTCCGCCGTCGGCGACGGCGTCACCCACGTCGCCCCGGGGGACTTGGTCGTCCTCAACTGGCGCGCGGTCTGCGGTCAGTGCCGAGCCTGCCGACGCGGGAAGCCGTGGTTCTGCTTCGCAACCCTGAATGCCACTCAGGCGATGACGCTGACCGACGGCACCAAACTGACCCCGGCCCTGGGGATCGGGTCGTTGGCAGAGAAGACGCTGGTCGCCGCCGGCCAGTGCACTCGGGTCGACCCGGCCGCGGACCCGGCGGCCGCCGGCCTGCTGGGCTGCGGGGTGATGGCCGGCCTCGGCGCGGCGATGAACACCGGCGCGGTGGCGCCCGGCGAGACGGTGGCCGTGTTCGGCTGCGGCGGCGTCGGCACCGCAGCCGTTGCCGGTGCCCGGCTGGCCGGCGCGCGGACGATCGTCGCCGTCGACACCGACGCCCGGAAACTCCAGACCGCGCGGCGGTTCGGCGCGACGCACACCGTCGACGCCGGCACCGAGGACGCCGTGGCGGCGATCCGGGCGCACACCGGGGGCAACGGCGCCGACGTGGTGATCGAGGCGGTCGGCAACCCGGCGGTGTACGAGCAGGCCTTCTACGCCCGCGACCTCGCCGGCCGGCTGGTGCTCGTCGGGGTGCCCAACCCGGCTATGCGGATCGAACTGCCGATGGCCGACGTGTTCGGCCGCGGCGGATCACTGCTCTCCAGCTGGTACGGCGACTGCCTGCCGGAACGGGACTTCCCGATGCTGGTCGACCTCTACCTTCAGGGCCGGCTGGATCTCGGCGGGTTCGTCACCGAGCGGATCGGACTGGACGACGTGGAGGAGGCGTTCGCCGCCATGGGCCGCGGTGACGTGCTGCGCAGCGTCGTGGTGCTGGACGCCGCCCGGTGAGCAGTGGACTCGCCGGTCAGGTGAGCGGTGCTCGCGTCGAGCACCTGACCACGTCGGGGACGTTCAGCCTGGACGGCGGGACGTGGGACGTCGAGAACAACGTGTGGCTGCTGGGTGACGACGACGAGGTGCTGCTGATCGACGCCCCGCACGACGCCGGCGGCATCGTCGCGGCGGTGGCCGGACGGCGGGTGGTGGCGATCGTCTGCACCCACGCCCACGACGACCACGTCGACGCCGCGGTAGCCGTCGCCGACGTCACCGGCGCGCCGGTCCTGCTGCACCCGGCCGACCGGGTGCTCTGGGACCGGGTGCACCCGGATCGGGCGCCGGACGGCGACCTCGCGGACGGCCGGCAGCTCACGGTCGCCGGTGTGGCGGTGCGGGTGCTGCACACGCCCGGCCACTCACCCGGCTCGGTCAGCCTGTCGGTGCCGGCGCTGGGGACCGTCTTCACCGGCGACACGCTGTTCGCCGGCGGTCCCGGCGCGACCGGCCGTTCCTACAGCGACTTCCCGACGATCGTGGCCTCGATCCGCGAGCGGTTGCTCACCCTGCCGTCGGAGACGGTCGTGCGCACCGGCCACGGGCCCGAGACGACCGTCGGCGCCGAGGCCCCGCACGTCCAGGACTGGCTTGCTCGCGGCCACTGATCGCCGGGACGGCCCCGACCGGTGCCAGCCCGTCCACCGTTGGTCGCTCAACGTCACCGGCCAACTGCATCCTGCGATGCTGGAGGGGTGCTGAAGGTGCTCTACGTCGAAGACCACCCGTCGAACGTGCGCCTGGTGCTGCTGGACCTCGGCGCGGCCCGACTCGCCCGCTCGCGCAGCCAGGCGTCGTGACCCGGTCCGCGGTGCTGCCCCTCGCCGAGCATCCGCAGGCGCGCGTGCTCGTGATCGACGACGAGCGGGCCAACCTCGACCTGATGGCGCGGGTGCTCCGCCGCGCCGGCTACCAGCAGGTGACCCTGACGCCGGACCCGCTGTGGGCGCTGGGCCGGCTGTCCGAACTGGCCCCCGACCTCATCCTGCTGGACCTGCACATGCCGGGGGTGGACGGCCTGGAGGTCCTGCGCCGCCTGCGGAACCTGGTCGAGGACGACGACCTCCTACCCCGACTGGTGATCACCGCGGACTCCACCGACGAGACCCGGCGCACCGCCCTGCATCTGGGCGCCAACGACTTCCTGACCAAGCCGATTGACGTCCTGGAGACGTCGCTGCGGGTGTCGAACCTGTTGCGGCTGCGGATGATGCACGTCCGTCTGCGCGACTACAACGACCGGCTCGAGGAACAGGTCCGGGCCCGCACCAGTCAACTGGAGGACTCCTATCGCGACGTCACCCGCCGGCTGGCCCTGGTGGGTGAGTACCGCGACGACGACACCGCCGCCCACACCGTCCGCGTCGGCCGGCTGGCGGCGCGGCTGGCCGGGGCGGTGGGCTTCGCGGCTGACCAGGTCGCGCTGATCGGTGAGGCCGCGCCGCTGCACGACATCGGCAAGATCGCGATCCCGGACGCCGTCCTGCTCAAGCCCGGCGCGTTGTCGGATGCGGAGTTCGCGGTCGTGATGACCCACGCGGCCGTCGGCGCCCACATCCTGCGCGGCAGCCGCTCACCGCTGTTACAGCTCGCGGAGCAGATCGCGTACACCCACCACGAGCGCTGGGACGGCGGCGGCTACCCGCGCGGTCTGCGTGCGGAGCAGATCCCGCTGGCCGGCCGCGTGGTGGCGGTCGTCGACGTCTACGACGCGCTCAGCTCGGACCGCCCGTACAAGCGGGCCTGGTCGCCGCGGCAGGTCGAGGATCAGCTGCGCGCGCAACGCGGGACGCACTTCGACCCGAAGGTGCTCGACGTGTTCCTCGACCAGCTCGCCGGCGAGCCTGCGAGTGGCTCCGGCGCTGCGCGGCCGACCGGTCAGGACCGGCTGGCCGGCAGCGCGACGACGAACGTCGTCCCCACGCCGGATCGGCTGTCCACCTCCAGGTGACCGTCCATCGCCTCGACGAGGCGGCGGGTGACGACCAGGCCCAGCCCTGTCCCGGCGATCCCGCGCTTCGCCGCGCCGAGGCGCTCGAACGGGATGAACAGCCGCTCCACCTCGGCCCGGCTCATGCCCTCGCCGGTGTCGCTGACGGACAACCGCACGGCATCCGGGGTCCGCGTCACCGCCACCATGACCTGGCCACCGTGGCGGTTGTACTTGACCGCGTTCGACAGCAGGTTGACCAGCACCTGGCGCAGTCGCGCGTCGTCTGCCGACACCGACACACCGGCCGGCACCGACACACCGGGCACCGACGCACCGGGCACCGACGCACCGGGGCCGCCCGCCTCACTCCGTATCGTCACCGACCGCGCCGCCGCGATCGGCGCCAGCATGCCGAGGACGCTGTCCACCAGCGGCCCGACCGCGATGGGCCGGATGTCCAGGTTCAGCTCGCCGGCCTCGATCCGGCCGATGTCCAGGATCTCGTCGACGAGGGAGACGAGGTGCTCGCCCGCCGTGAGGATCTGGTCGACCGATTCCCGGGAGTCGGAGTCCGCGGGGTCGACGTCGAGGTCGAGCAGCTGGCCGAACCCGAGGATCGCGTTCAGCGGTGTCCTCAGCTCGTGGCTCATCCGGGACAGGAATGCACTCTTCTGCTGGCTGGCCGCCGCGAGCACCTGACGCTCCCGCAACCTCGTGGCCTCCAGTCGCTGGACCATTCCCGCCAACAGCGCATCGGTCGCCCGCGCCGCCTCGGCGGGTGTGGGCGGCCGGCGCCCGGCGTCCGCGAGCCGTTCGGCGACCACTGCCGCCGCCGCCGGCGACGTGCGGTGCAGTGCCTCGACGACCACCCGCGCGGCCACGGCGGCCACCGCCGGGTCGACGCTCCACACCACGTCGAACAGCCGGTCGGCCTCCCGGACAGGTGTCAGCTGGGCCACGTGGGCGTCACCGTCCAGCCCGCACAGGGTGATCGCCAGGCCGGGGCCGAGCGCCAGGACGAACCACTCCTGGGCCAACGGGTCCCCGGTCCGCAGCCGCAGCCCGACGTGGTCGACGCCTAGTCCGGGGAGCGGCTCGCGGCCGGCGAAGACGGCGATGACGTCGTTCTCCCCCGCCAAGGCCAGATAGCGGTCCCGCTCCACCGCCCAGTGGCGGCCGTGCTGGAATCCGGAGACCAGCGCGCACCGCTCGTCGTGGTCGTAGACCAGTGTCTCGATCAGGTGACTGGTCGCCACCAGCGTCGACTTGGTCACCGACATCACCGTCAGCTCCGGGTCCTCCTCGCGCAGGCGGTCGAACAACGAGTCCTGCACGGCCAGCCGGCCACGGTCGGGTACGCGCGCCACTGGACACCCTTTCGGCGTGGAGAGTCCGCCGACCGGGTCGACGACGGAGGGCCACCGGTTGTGCCGGTCGGACCGGACTGGTCTGGCATCGGCAGTCGTGCACCGATCCTGAGCACAACGCCCGCGAGACGGTCCGACGGAGCTCCATGACAACCATGGACCGGCGGCTTGCCGTGTGTACGGTCGCAGGAGTGACGGACGTGACCGAACTGATCCTGGCCGACCACGCCTGGTTCCGGCTGCAGTTCGCCGCCCTGGACGCTCAGCAGGCGACGACACCGGTCGACGTCCCGGCGTTGCGGCAGCTGTGGGAACCCCTCGGGGCGAGGTTGGACCTGCACGCTGCCGCCGAGGAACGCATCTTCTATCCCCAGTTGCTGAAGATGGGCGAGGAGAACCCGGCGGCGGAGACCCTCGATGCGATCGGGGACCACAACGACATCCGGGACGGGGTCCACGACGCGGACCGGCACCCGGTCGGCTCCGCCGAGTGGTGGGCTGCTGTCACGCGGGCGCGGGTGGCCAACGACGAGCACATGGCCGAGGAGGAACACGAGGGCATCTCCGACTTCCGGCTGCACGCGCCGTCCGGTCTGCGCGAGGCCCTGGGCCGGCAGTTCGCCGACTTCCTGGACCTCCATCGCACCACCGTCGGTGTCGACGTCAGCGACAAGGATCCCCAGGCCTACGTCGACGCGGTCGAGCAGCAACTGCACGAGACCGGGAACGAAGACCCCAGCGGGGACACCTCACTGGGTATCGGCAGCCTGAAAGGACGGTGAGCACCATGGCCGACACGAATCACCTGCTCCGCGAGCACGCGCCCATCCCGACGCGCGCATGGGCCGCCATCGACGACGAGGCCCGCAGTCGGCTGACCCCGCTGCTCGCGGCGCGTCGGGTGGCCGACTGGGTCGGCCGGGGCAGCTGGCGGCACGACCGGATGACCCTGGGCCGGGTCACCGACCTCGGTGGTCCGCCGCCCGGGGTCAGCGCGCCGTCGGCGGTGACCCGCCAACGCCGTGTCCTGCCGCTGGCCGAGGTCGCCGTGCCGTTCACCGTGCGTCGCCGGGAGATCGACGACATCCAGCGTGGCGCACTCGACGCCGACCTCGCTGACCTGGACCGGGCCGCGCGGGAGGCTGCGGCCATCGAGACGCGGACCGTGTTCCACGGCTGGCCGGCCGCCGGGATCGGCGGCATCGCGCAGGAGTCGTCGCACCCGACGACGCCGCTGGGCGACGACTGTGCGCGGTACCCGACCGTGGCGGCTGCCGCTGTCGACCGGATGCGGCGCCGAGGCGTCGACGGTCCCTACGCGCTCGCCGTCACACCGGACGTCTACACCCGTATCGCCGAGACCACCGAGCACGGCGGCTACCCGTTGTTCGAGCACCTGACGCACGTTCTCGGTGGGCCGGTGGTGTGGGCGCCCGGTGTCGACGTCGGGTTCGTGGTCTCGCTGCGCGGCGGTGACTTCCTGCTCGACGTCGGCCAGGACCTCGCGATCGGGTACAGCCACCACGACGCCGACGTGGTCCACCTCTACCTGGAGGAGACCCTGGCGTTCCGGGTGGTCGAGCCCGAAGCGGCCGTCGTGCTCAGCTGAGCAACCAGCATCAGCATCGGTCGTTGACCCCCTCGGCGGCCAATGGCCGGCGCAGGGTCCTACCGGGTGACCCCCCGTCGAGGAGGACCCTCGGCTCGGTCCGCTACGTCCGGCATAGCGTTGACCCATGCGACTGCTGCGCCGACCGCGCATCCACCGGTGGATCGGCGCTCCGCTGGCGATGGCCGGCTGGGTCGTGTTGACCTATGGCTTCCGGCTGGGCACCGCGGTCGCGCAGCGGACCTGGGACTCCGTCATCGCCTCCGTCGTGCTGCTGGCGCTGTCCGCGGCGGTCATCCTGGCCGCAATCCGCCGCCGGCGACGGTTACCGGTGGGCTGGGAGTCGGCCGTGGTACGAGTCTTCGCCGCCCTGGCCGGCGCGTGGTCGGTCTTCCGGCTGGTGACCACCTGGACCGGTGGCCATCCCGCGGCGTTCGTGGCGGTCCACACTGTCATCGCCGGCGTCCTGCTGGGGCTGGCCGTCGCGAGCTGGCGAAGGCCGCTGCCCACGCCCTCGGGGTTACCGGACCGCGCGGGTCATGCCCCGCAGCGGGTGCCGTCGGCCGGCGGGGTCCCGTTCAGCAGGTAGGTCTCGACGGCGGAGTCGATGCAGGCATTGCCCGTCCATGCGGCATCCGGCGGCCCTCGGACGGACAGTCGACTCAGGACGGACAGACTCAGGCCAGACCGAGGAAGACCACGAGGGCTCGATCGAGCCGGAGGACGTCGTCGTCGGCGAGGGAGCCGATGCGGAGCCCGACGTTGGCCCGCCGGCATGGTGGTGAGCTTGTCGACCATGAGGCTGGATGCCTGGTCCAGTCCGTTGCCCGCGTCCGGAACGACGCCGAGCCGAACCAGCGGGGCTGCCACCGGATTCGTCGTCAGCGGGCAGACCGTGACCGAGGCGGTGGCGTCGAACCGATCGTCCTGGACGATCACGACCGGACGCGGCTTGCCGGTGTAGGCACCGCGAGCAGCGGCGACGTAGACGTCCCCGCGCCTCATTGCCGTCGCTGGGCGCCCGGGTCGCCGGCCGGCTCGGCGCCCGGGTCGCCGCCCGGGTTGCCGCGGTCATCGTCCTGGTCCCAGGAGATCGCATCGACGAACGCCTGATCGTCGGCGTCGGCCTCACTTGCGGCAATGGCGGCCGACTGCACATGTGCTGCTGCAGCGAACTGGGGCGCGCGCACGTCCGCCACCCAGATCTGCACCGGCCGCAAACCCTGGGCGCGTAGCCGGGCACGGTGGCTGCGGACCCGCGCGGCCACCGCCAGCCGCTCTCTCGCCCCCACAGTCCGAGGTTACCTGTAACGGTTGCCGGTCGCCGGTCGGCGCCGACCGGTCATGACCTGCAGCGCGTGCCGTCGGCCGGCGGGGTTCCGTTCAGCAGGTAGGTCTCGACGGCGGAGTCGATGCAGGCGTTGCCCATGAAGTAGGCGGTGTGCCCGTCCCCGTCCCGGCTGAGCAGCACGCCGCTGGACAGCTGCCGGGCCAGCGACTGCGCCCACGCGTACGGGGTCGCCGGGTCCCGCGTCGTCCCGACCACGAGGATCGGCGGTGCCCCCGCGGCCGTGATGCGCGCCGGCCGCGTGCGGGACCTCACCGGCCAGTCGGTGCAGGGCAGCGAGCTCCACGCCAGCGAGGCGCCGAAGACCGGCGAGGCGCGCTCGAACACCGGCAGCTGCGCCCGGACCTGGGCGACCGTGTCGGTGTCCGGCCGGTCCAGGCAGTTGACCGCGTAGATGGCTTCGTTGGCGTTGGAGGTGTAGCCGTCCGGTCCGCGGTCGGCGTAGAGGTCGGCGATCCGCAGCAGGGTGTCCCCGCGACCGCCGACGAGCTCGGTGAGCGCGGTCCGCAGTGTGGGCCACGCCTGCCGGTCGTACAGCGGCCCGACGACCCCGAGGAACGCCTGGCCGCCGGTCAGCTCACGGTCGGTCCCGGTCGGCAGCGGCCGGGCCTGCACGCCCGCCAGCAGCCCGGTGAGCCGGCGTTCGGCCGCCACGGTGGTGTCGCCGAGCGGGCAGTCGCCCTGCCGGACCCAGTCGGTGAGGAACGCATCGAGCGCGGTCTGGAATCCGGCCGCCTGCCCGAGGTCGAGCTCGTCCGAGCTCAGTGACGGGTCGATGGCGCCGTCGAGGACCAGGCGCCCGACCCGGGACGGGAACAGCCCGGCATAGACGGCGCCGAGGTAGGTCCCGTAGCTCTTGCCGAGGTACGTCAGCTTCTGGTCGCCGACGACCGCGCGGATGACGTCCATGTCGCGGGCGGCGTCGGGGGTACCGACGTGCGGCAGCAGTCGGGCCGACTCCGCCTGGCAGCCGTTGGCGAGCAGCTCTGCCTGCTGCTGGCTCTGCGCGATCTCGGCCGGCGTCTCCGGGTCCGGGTCGGTGGCGATGAACGTGTCCAGCTGGCTGTCGGTGAGGCACTTCACCGGGGTGCTCTGCCCGACCCCCCGGGGGTCGAACCCGACGACGTCGTATCGGGCCCGCAGCTTCTCCCCGAGGATCCGGTCGGCCGCCTTCGCGTAGTCCAGCCCGGACGCGCCCGGTCCGCCGGGGTTGACCAGCAGAGACCCGATCCGGCCCGCGCGGTCCGTCGCCGGAATCCGGTCCAACGCCAGCCGGATCGTCCCGGCGGCGGGGGCGGCGTAGTCCAGCGGCACCTCGATCGTCGCGCACTGCGCCGTGTCGGCGACGAGGGACTGCTGGGCGTCGGTGCACTGCGTCCATGTCGGCTGCTGGGCATAGAACCGGGCGAGCGCCGCCGGGACGGCGACCGGCGTCCGGCCGGGGTTTGCCGGCCCGGTCGACGACGGTGCACGGGACGGGGTACCGCCGGACGGGGTCCGGGCAGAGGTCGCCGGAGCGGTGCTCTGCGTCGACGGGTTGGGAGCACCGCTCTGAGCGCCGCCGGTACAGGCCGTCAGGACCGTTACCGTCGCCAAAGCGGACGCGAGCAGTGCTCCGGTGCGGACCGGCCTCACCTGTCGGTCCCGGTCAGCTCGCCGGCCGATGCAGCGGGGGTGGACGATCCGGCGGGGGCTGACGATCCGGCCGGGGCGGCTGACCCTGCAGGATCGGCGCCGCCGGGGTGCGCCCTGTCGTGGGCATTCCGCGGCGCGCACACGTCGGCCCGGCTGCACGCGCACCGGCGCCCGGACGCGGCCAGCCGGACCACGACCTTCTCCCGGGGGACGTCGTGCCCGACGACCACACCGTCCCCCTCCGGGGTACCGACACGTTCCCCGGCAGCCGGCACGTCCGCCTTGAACTCCGCGTACAGCGGGTGCTCGTACTTCAGGCAGCACATCAATTTCCCGCACGCACCGGAGATCGACATCGGGTTGAGCGGAAGGTCCTGGTCCTTGGCCATCTTCAGCGTGACCGGCTCGAAGTCGCGCAGGAACGTCGCGCAGCACAGCTCACGGCCGCACGGACCGATCCCGCCGGACACCTTGGCCTCGTCCCGGGCCGAGAGCTGGCGCAGGTCGACCCGCGCCCGCAGCGACCCGGCCAGCTGACCGACGAGCTCGCGGAAGTCCACGCGCCCCGGAGCCGTGAAGTAGACCGTGACCAGCCGGTCGACGTCGGCCCGGGCCTCGGTGTAGTCGACGGCGACCACCTTCATCGGCAGCCCGGCCGCTCGGATCAGCCGCTTGGCGACGACCTTGGCCTCGGCCCGCGTGCGGCGCGCAGCTGCGTCCCGGTCCAGGTCGGCCCCGGTCGCCAACCCCGCGCACACCGGCAACCCGGACATCTGCTCGGACACCCACTGCGCGCCCCAGACGCACTCGGCGACCTCGTTGCCGTCGCTGGTCGGGTAGAGGACCTTGTCCCCCACCGTCGGGGTGAACGCGCCGGGATCGACGTAATACAGCCGTCCATAGCGTTCGAAGGAGACAGCGAACACCATCGGCACCGCGCCAGGGTACTGACCGGTCTCACCGGCGGCCGGCACCGCGTCACTACGCGGCGGCGCCGGGGACCAACGCGACGGAGCCCAGGCCGGTCGTGGCGGCGGCGAGGTCCAGTGCGCCCGCGGGGTCGTCGAGGCCGACGGTCCGCATTTCCAGCGCGGCGAGGTCGAGGGTGCCGGCTGCGATCATCCGCCACAGGGCCAGCACGGTGGCCGGTCGCGCCATCCACGACCCGCGCAGCGTCAGCCGCCGCCGCATGAGGTCCCCGTAGGGCACCGCCAGGTCCTCCCGGACCCCGCCGACGAGCACCAGCGTCCCGCCCGGGCGCAGCGCGTCGTAGCCGGCAAGCGTCGGGTCGGGGCTGGGCGCGGCGCCGAGCGCGTCCAGGACGACATCGACACCGCCGCGGCCGGAGCGGGTGATCGCACCGGCATCCCCGGCCCGGGCGATCGCTGCGGCGTCGTGGCTGCGGTCCCCGGTCAGCGGCACCGGGACCACCCGCGGATCCAGGGCGGCCAACCGGTCCAGGGCGTCGGTGTTGCGTCCGACGGCGACCACCCGCGACGCTCCGCGGGCGAGGGCGACCAGCACCGCGGCCGCACCGAGCTGGCCGGTGGCTCCCAGGACCGCCACGACCTGTCCGGGCCCCTGCTCGCCGCGGACCCATCCCTCGCCGGCGATGGCCAACCAGGGCAGGAACGCCAGCTTCTCCAGGTGCTCGTATGACTGGGCACCGGGTAGGCGCAGGAGGTTCTCCTTGGGGCACAGGGCGCGCTCGGCGAAGACCCCGTCGCGCCAGACGTCCTGCATCCGGGTGGTGGTCGCCGTGCCGGTCCCGGTGCCGCCGATGCCGGTCCAGCCGACGATGACCTCCTGGGGGTCGGTGGGATCCCCGGAGCCGAGCAGGCTGAGGTTGACCACGACGTCGCCGGGGGCCACGTTGAACACGTCATCGGCGACGGCCAGCACCCGCCCGATGCCCCCCGACCCCAGCACCAGCGGCGTCGGCACCGCGCCGCGGATGCCGGTGAGCAGGACACCGGTGTAAGCCGGGATGTGAGCCGCCACCACCTCGATCACCACTCCCCCACCGCGCAGCGACGGCTCGGCGACCTCGGCGGCTTGCAGTGGTTGTCCGACAGATTCCAGAATCCATGCACGCATGCCGCCACTGTCGACCATTATTAGACTGGTATCCAGAGCCTGCTCATCCTGGAACCCGGAGTACCCGTCATGGCCCCGATCCCCATTGCGCCCGCGGCGGTCCGGCGCGGCGAGCTGGGAACGTTCCTGCGCAGCCGAAGGGCACGGATCACCCCCGACGAGGTGGGGCTGCCCCGCACCGGCCGACGCCGGACCCCGGGGTTGCGCCGTGAGGAGCTGGCGTTCCTCGCCGGCATCAGCGCCACGTGGTACACCTACCTCGAACAGGACCGGGACGTCCGCCCGTCCGCGCAGGTCCTGTCCGCCCTGGCGGTCGCACTGCGGCTGACCGACGCCGAACGCGAGCACCTGTTCTCCCTGGCCGGCAGCAGCGGACCCGAGGCGGTCGACGCCGGCGAACTGCTGGTGGCCCATGTCGCCCCGGTCCCGCTGCTGCTGCAGCCCAACCCGGCCTACATCACCGGCGCCGGCTACGACGTCCTGGCGTGGAACCCCGCCGCCGCCGAGCTGTTCACCAGCCTGACCACGCCCGCTGGGCCGGAGGGCGTCCGACCGAACCTGGCCCGCTGGATGTTCACCGACCCCGCCAGCAAGCAGGTCCTGCTCGACTGGGAGGACGTGGCCCGGGACCTGCTGGCCCGCCTGCGCACCGCGGCCGTACGCCACCGTGGCGATCCCCGGTTCACCCGCCTGGTCGAGGACCTGCACGCGGCGAGTCCGCAGGTGCGCGCCTGGTGGCCGCGCTACGACATCCGGTCCAGCCATTCCGGGACGAAGCGGCTGCGCCATCCCCGACGCGGGGAGCTCACCCTGACCCACGCCGCGTTCGCCGTCGCCGACGCCCCCGAGCAGACCCTGGTCGTCTACTACGACGACGACGCGTCCAGCCCGGACACCTGAGGAGCCGAGCCGGTGACGAGGATCTGCAGGGCCATCGCCTCGACGGCCAGCAGCGGGGCGACGTTGGCCGCGACCGCTCTCCGCGCGGCGAGCACCGCGTCGATCCGGCGCAGGGTCGACTCCGGGGTCCCGGCCGCGGCCGCCGACCCGAGCTGGGGATCACGGTGGGCGTTGGTGGCCGGCCCGGTCGCTCCGAGCTGGCGCGCCAGGACGTCGCGGTACCAGGCTGCGAGGTCGACCAGCGCGCGGTCCAGATGGTCCCGCCCGGCGCGCTTGGCCCGGGCCTTCTGCTCCTCGGCGAGGTCGCGCAGCGCCGCCGACGCGTACCGGTCGGCGCGCGCGCCGTCGTCCAGCCCCAGCTGGTGGCGCAGCCGGGCGGTCTCCCGCTCCGCGGCCGCCGTGGTGGACGCCGCGGCGTCGTCGGTGGCGGTCTGGACGAGGTCGGCGGCCGCCCGGGCACACGCGGCCGGGTCGGTCAGCCGGCCGGCGACGTCGAGCACCGCCTCGTGCCGGGCCCGCACACCGGGGTCCAGCGCGAGGGCGCGGGCACGGCCGATGTGACCCTGGGCCGACCGCGCCGCCGTCAGCGCGGTCGCGGGGTCCGCCCCGTGCCGGGCGACCAAGAACGCCGCGACGTCGTCGACGGGCGGCGTCCGCAGCTGCAGGTGCCGCGCCCGGGACCGGATGGTCGGCGGCACGTCGTCGACGGTCGGCGCGCACAGCACCCAGACCGTGTGCGGCGGGGGCTCCTCGACGCTCTTCAGCAGCGCGTCGGCGGCGTCGTCGGTCAGCCGGTCGGCGTCCTCCACGACGACGACCAGCCAGCGGCCAGCGGTCGGGGCCATCGCGGCGTCCCGGACCAGCGCGCGGATGTCCTTGACCTTCAGCGACAGCGACTCGGTGGCGACGACGACCAGGTCCGGGTGGGTGCCGGCCCGGACCGTCCGGCAGGGATTGCACCGGCCACATCCATAGACCGAGCCGTACCCGGACCCGTCGTCAGTTCCGTCCAGGGGGGAAATGCACTGCAGCGCGGCGGCGAACGCGCGGCCTGCGGTCGACCGCCCGGAGCCCGGCGGCCCGGTGAGCAGCCAGGTCTGGGCCATCTGCGCGCGGTTGCCGGGCCGACCGTCGCCGACCCGGGCGGCCGCGGCGGCCGCGCCCGCCAACACCATGACAGCCGCGCCCTGGCCGACGAGGTCGGCCCATACGCCGGGCAGTCCGCTCACCGCGGCGCGCCGGGGCTGGCAGAAACAGCAGGGCTGACCGGGACAGCGGGGCCGGCAGCGGCGGCGGGATGGGCGACGGTCCGGGCCAGCCGTCCGGTGACCATGGCGAGCAGCCGTTCCGGGGACTCGGCCGCGTCCAGGACGAGGTACCGGCCGGGCTCGGCGGCGGCGAGGGCGCGGAACTCCTCGCGCACCCGGCGGTGGAACTCCAGCGACTCCGACTCCAGGCGGTCGGCGGGGCCCCGGCGGCCCGCGCGCGCGAGACCGACGGCGGGATCGAGGTCGAGCAGCACGGTCAGGTCGGGCACCAACCCACCGGTCGCCCACCGCGACAGCCCGGCCACCTCGGCGGCGTCCAAGGTCCGCCCGGCGCCCTGGTAGGCGACCGAGCTGTCGGCGAACCGGTCGCAGACGACCAACTCACCGGCGGCCAGCGCCGGGCGGAGCACCGCGGCGACATGCTCGGCCCGGTCGGCCGCGTACAGCAACGCCTCGGCCCGCGGCGACGGGGATCCGGCCCGGTCCAGCAAGAGGTCCCGGATGCGCTCGCCGAGCGGCGTACCGCCCGGCTCCCGCGTCGCCGTCACCGCCCGGCCGTGCGAGCGCGCCCAGTCGACCACCCCGGCGGCCAGCGTCGACTTACCCGCACCCTCCCCGCCCTCGAGCACCAGGAGGAAGGCAGCGGTGGACACGCGGTCACCGTAGCCACGGCCACCGACACGCGGCCGCCGCGCCGCGTGCGCGGCCATCGGACTGGTGACCGACGCCGCTCCGTCTGCCAGGGTCTCTGGCGACGGGGCGCGACGGCGCGCCCCGCGCCCGAGACGCGGAGGCCCGCCATGACCGCCCATTTCGTCAACGACCCCGCCGCACTGGTGCCGGAGGCGCTGGACGGCCTGATCGGCGGCGCCGGCCCGGGCCGGCTCGCCCGCCTCGACGGGTACCCCGACATCAAGGTGGTCCTGCGCGCCGACTGGGACCGCGCCGACCAGGGCAGGGACCGGGTTGCCGTCGTCTCCGGCGGCGGTGCCGGCCACGAACCCGCCCACGCGGGGTTCGTCGGGCCGGGGCTGCTGACCGCCGCCGTGTCCGGTGAGGTCTTCGCCTCCCCGTCGGTCGACGCCGTGCTCGCAGCGCTGCTGGCGGTGACCGGTGAGGCCGGGTGCCTACTGGTGGTGAAGAACTACACCGGTGACCGGCTCAACTTCGGCCTGGCCGCGGAACGTGCCCGCGCGGCCGGCCTTCGCATGGAGATGGTGGTCGTCGGCGACGACATCGCCATCCCGGACACCCCCGCCCCGCGGGGGCTGGCCGGGACCCTGCTCCGCTGGACCACGTCGCGGGAGCTGCCCGCCGGGTCGCCGCCGGCGTCCGCAGCCTCGGCATCTCGACCTCCGGCGCCGACATCCCCGGTCGCCGCAGTGAGCAGCGCTTCGTCGACGGCAGTGCCGAGCTGGGGCTGGGCATCCACGGCGAGCCGGGGGTCGAGACCTTTGCTCTCGGCCGGGACGCGGAGATCGTCGACCGGATGGCGGCGGCTCTGACCGATGCGCTGCCCGACGGCGGCGACAGCGGTGCGGCCGGTGGGGATGTCGTGCTGCTGCTGAACACGCTCGGCGGTCTCGCGCCGCTGGAGGCGCTGGTCGTCGTCTGCGACCTGCTCGCGACGCCGCTCGGGCAGCGTGCGCGGCTGTTGATCGGTCCCGCGGCGCTGATGACATCGATGTCGATGCGCGGCTTCTCGGTGTCGGCGCTCGCGGTCGACGACGAGCTGGCGCGAGCACTGCTCGCCAACTGCGCGGCATGGACGGCGTGGCCGGGCGCCCGCGAGCTCGGTTCCCACGACCGCTTGCGGGTGCTGCCGGTCCCGACGCTGCGGGAGGCCGGCAAGGTCCTCGCATCCGAGGACACCGCGGTCCGCGCGGTGCTGACGGCTGTCACCGGAGCACTGATCGATGCCGAGCAGGCGCTGAATGCCCTGGACGCGAAGGTCGGTGACGGCGACACCGGGTCGACCTTCGCCGCGGCTGCGCGTCGGGTGCTCTCAGAACTGGACGCGCTGCCGCTCGCCGACCGGTCGGCCCTGTTTGCGCGGCTGTCGGAACTGCTCGGCTCTGCGATGGGCGGGTCCAGCGGGGTGCTGCTGTCCATCCTGTTCGCCGCGGCGGGGTCGGTGGGCTCCGCGGGCTCGGTGGGCTCCGCGGGCGACGACGCCCCGCTGGCGGATGCACTGGCGGCCGGCGCCGACGCCGTCCAGCGCCACGGCGGTGCGGGCGAGGGCGACCGCACGATGCTCGACGCCCTGCTGCCGGCGGTGCGCGCGTTGCGCGACGGCGGGGCGGCCGCCGCGGCCGCCGCGGCGAGGTCCGGCGCGGACGCCACCGGGTCGATGGAGCAGGCCCGGGCGGGACGGGCCGCCTACGTCGGCGGCCAGCACCTGCGCGGGGTCGTCGACCCTGGTGCCGAGGCGGTGGCGATCGCCTTCGCCGCAGCGGCCACGCACCGGTGAGTGGTGCTCTCGGCCGGCGACCGGAGCGTCAGCCGGCTGCGCCGAACCCCGGCGACGGCGGCGGCGGCGGCGGCGGCGCGGAGTCGAGCTTGGCAACCAGTGCGTACGCCGCCCGCTCGACCGTCGCCCGGTCGTAGGTCAGGGCGAACTCGAACGTCCGGTCCGCAGCCGGGCCGTCGTCGCCGAGGTCCCGCGCCAGCAGGGCAACGGCGAAGTGCGGGTCGAGCAGGACCAGGTCCCACTCGGCGCAGACCGGGTCGCCCGGCAGCAGGTCACCGCCGCGGACTCCGGGCAACGGCTCGCGGGGCACACCGCGGCCGAGGACGCAGACGAAGCCGACGCGCTCCCCGATCTGGCGGTACCGCTCGGCGGTCGCGCCGGTGAAGTTGTCCGCCCGCTGGAAGGTCGCGGCGACGATGCCGGCCGGCCCGAGGTGGGTGGCCTCGCCCTCCAGGTACCTGCTCATCTCCGTCAGCAGCGACTTCGGGGCCCGCCGCAGGGCGACGTCGGGGCCCAGGCAGCCGAACGGCGTCGCGGTCGGCCGCTCGCGTCCGCATCGGGCGGGCAGCTGCAGCTCCACGTCGGGCGCCCCCCGGAGCAGGTCCGCGACCGGGCGTCCGAACAACCACCCCTGACCCAGCCGGGCGCCGAGAGCCCCGGCCAGCGCGAGGTGCCGGGCATTCTCGATGCCCTCGGCCAGAATCAGCGCGCCGCTGCGCTCGGCGTAGGCGTTGACCGCGTTCATGATCCCCGCCACCTGCGCGTCCGCGCGTCGCTGGACCATCCGGAGGTCCAGCTTGACGATGTCGGGTCGCAGCAGCGACATGAACGCCAGCGACAGCGGCTCGGAGCCCACGTCGTCCAGGGCGATCCCGACCCCGAGTCCGCGGATCCGCTCGACGTTGCGCAGCAGGTCCGCCGGGTCCGTTCCCAAGGCGCGCTCGGTCAGTTCGACGACGACATGCAGCCCGGCGGGCAGCCGGTGCACGGCCGCCGCCAGGGCCTCGCTCGGAACGGCCTCCAGCGCCGCCGGCTCCAGGTTGACGAACAGGGTGAGCGGCCCGCCCATCCCGCCCGCGGCCGCACCGTCGAACGCGGCCCGCAGGCAGGCGCGGTCCAGCTCCGCGACCAGCCCGTCCGCCCGCGCCACCGCGAACAGCTCGTCCGGCTGGGAAAGCCCGCCCACCGGGCCGCGGGCCAGCGCCTCGTAGCCGACGATCCGGCCGGTCGACAGGTCCACGATCGGCTGGAAGGCACTGGTGAGGGATCCACCGCGGAGGATCCCCGCGAGGGTGCCGGGGTCCGGCGCCGGCGGGCTGATGGAGGCTGCGTCCGCCGGGCTCGTCTCGGCGACGCGATCCGGGGACACCTCGTGACGGTAGCCACCTTCGGTCCTGACGCGCCGCAGGTCCGCGTCGCTGACCATGGCGGCCGGGTGGCCACGCGCTGCGCTTCCGCGGGAGACCCCGGCGGTGAACCCGCGGCTGCCGCTCGGCATCGAGCCGGCGTTGCCTGCGTCGCGAGAAGGTCGACTCGCGCTGCACCGGTACGTCGAGGACATCGTCGGCCGGTTCCACGGCCGACCGGCGACCACGGCCGAGGTCGATGCGGCACTGTTCGACGAACCCTCCGCGGACCTGGTGCCACCGACCGGGCTGCTCTTGCTCGCCCGGCGGGCCGAGGCGGTCCTCGGGTGCGCGGGTGTCCGCTGGGTCGACGACGGATTCGGCGAGCTGACCCGGGTCCACGTGTCACCGGCTGCCCGCGGTGAAGGCATCGGTTCGGCGTTGGTGCTGGCAATCGAGGCTTCCGCCCGGGACCGCGGGGTTCATCGACTGCGCCTGGACACCAGGTCGGACCTGGTCGAGGCCCGCCGGCTCTATGACCGCCTCGGGTACGAACCGGTCGAGCCGTTCAGCGACGGTCCCTACGCCGACCACTGGCTCGCGAAGACGCTCCCGCCGGCACCGGACCACGCGAGCACTGTTACGTCCGGTGGTTGAACGGCGGCCGTGGCTTGCCACCCGCGCCGTCCGGCTCACCGGTGAGTTGCTCCGTTGCCGCCACGGTTGAGCGGGTGATGGCCGGGAGGTGGCGAACTGCCGTCAGTCCACCGCCGGATCTGGCGCACGCGGCCGCAGCAGGGTAGGACTACCGGTACGCGCCTGCTGACTCGCTGTTACGTCGCGCACGTGACCGTATCTGAGGGGTTTCCCATGCTCAGTTCCGCCTCGTGGCAGCGCCGGCCCGGCGCGCCCGTCCGTCGCATCTCCGGCACGGTTCTCGCCCTGGTGGTTGCCGCCGCCACGCTGCTGGCGGTGACCGTCTCGACCACCGCCCCGGCCGCCGCGGCGACCGGGTCGACGATCGTGGGCGCCGGCTCGGGGAAATGCCTCGACGTCATCGGCAACAGCACAGCCGCGCGCGCCGGCATCAACATCTTCGACTGCAACGGCCAGCCGAACCAGGCGTGGACGCTGACGGCGACCGGCGAGCTGCGCGTCTATGCCAGCCCGATGTGTCTCGACGTCGTCGGCCAGGATCGTTCCTCCCCGGCCGCGCTGCAGATCTACGGCTGCAACGGCCAGGACAACCAACGCTGGAAGCTCAACGCCGACGGCAGCATCACCGGCGTCCAGTCCGGGCTGTGTCTGGATGTCTTCGGTGAGCGGACGGCCAACGGCTCGCTGGTCCAGCTCTACACGTGCACCGGGCGGAGCAACCAGAGGTGGACGACGGCGCTCCGTACGGACACGACGCCCCCGACCGTGCCCGGCGGCGCACACGTGAGCGGTCTGACCTGCGACACGGTGACCTTCGCCTGGAACGCGGCGACCGACGATGTCCGCGTCATGTTCTACGACGTCTACCACGACGGCCAACTGATCAAGACCGTCAGCGGTTCGACCCTGTCCACCGCCCTCACGGTTGTGGGCGGGGTGACCTGGGGCTTGTACGTCAACGCGCGCGACACGGCCGGCAACGTCTCGCAGGCGAGCGCCACCGTGCCGATCACGCCGCCGGCCTGCCAGGACGACACCGTGCCGATCACGCCGCCGGCCTGCCAGGACGACACCGTGCCGCCGACGGCCCCGACCGGTCTGCAGGGCACGGCATCCGGTACCACGGTGACCCTGACCTGGACTGCGGCGACCGACAACATCGGCGTCCGGTCCTACGACGTGTACCGCGGGGGCCTGCAGGTCGGCACGGTGCGGGGGACGGCCTCGGCCGCGCCGGGGACCACCTTCGTCGACAGCGGCCTGGCGGCGAACACGAGCTACACCTACGACGTCGTCGCGCGCGACGCCAAGCCCAACAGCTCACCGCACAGCGCGGCCGCGACGGTGACCACCGGCTCATCGTGCGGCTCGGTGTGCGCGGTCACCCAGGTCGCGACCGACACCGACATCCCGTGGGGCCTGGTCACCCTGCCGGACGGCACGATCCTCTACAACCGCCGCGACGCCCACGACATGGTGCGCCTGGACCCGCGTACCGGGACCAAGACGACGGTCGGCACCGTGCCCAACGTCGAGAGCACCGACGGCGAGGGCGGCCTGACGGGGCTGGCGATCTCCGCCACCTTCAGCAGCGACCACTGGCTGTACATCATGCACACCTCGCCGACCGACAACAGGATCGTTCGGATCAAGTTCGAGAACAACGCTCTCGTCACCAGCACCGAGCAGGTCCTGGTCAGCGGCATCCTGCGCAACAAGTTCCACGACGGCGGGCGCCTGCGCTTCGGCCCGGACGGCAAGCTGTACGCGACCACCGGCGACGCGCAGAACGGTGACAACGCGCAGAAGACGGCGGGGCTGAACGGAAAGGTCCTGCGCCTGAACCCGGACGGCAGCGTGCCGTCGGACAACCCGTTCGGCAACTACGTGTGGAGCTACGGCCACCGCAATCCGCAGGGGTTGGCGTTCGACTCCCAAGGTCGCCTGTGGGAGCAGGAGTTCGGCAACGGGATCATGGACGAGACCAACCTGATCACCAAGGGCGGTAACTACGGCTGGCCGGCGTGCGAGGGCACCGCCGGCACCTGTGACACCCCGGGCTTCATCGCCCCCAAGCGCACGTACCCGACGGGTGACGGGTCCTGCTCCGGAATAGCGATCGTCCGCGACGTGCTCTACGTCGCCTGCGAACGCGGCACCCGGATGTACCGCGAGGTCATCAGTGGCAGCTCGCTGACCAATGTCCAGGCCTACTTCACCGGCGTGTACGGCCGGCTGCGCACCGTCGAGCCCGCACCCGACGGCGGGCTCTGGCTGACCACCACCAACTACGGCGACAAGGACAGCATCGCGAACAACAGCAACGAGAAGATCCTGCACGTCTCACTCGGCAGCTGACCACGGGGCGGCCGGGCGCCGGCTCGGCCGCCCCGACACCGTCAGTCGATCGCCGGATCGCGGGCGTCGCTGGACCCCCACCCATCGTCACTTTCAGTCGGTGAAGCCGGGCAGCCAGCGGCGCAGCTCAGGTGCCACCGGGACGGTCGCCCGCAGCATGCACAGCACCCCGACCACCCCGAGCCACACCCGCTGGGTGAACAGCTGCTCCGGCGGCAACGTCAGCTGCAGCGCCACCCCGAAATCGGGGTCGCGTGGGTTGCCCAACCGGCCGAACTGCGCGCGCAACCACTCTGGTGAGTAGCTGAACACCTCGTGCGCGGCCGGGACGCTGAACGGCGCGAGGATGCCGGTCAGTCGCGCCACGTCCGGCTCGACCCCGGGCCGGACGAAGCCCCCGGCCAGCAGTCGTTCCCGGATCACCGCGAGGTCGTCTCCGAGCAGTGCCCGGATCAGCGCACCGAACGCCGACGGCATCCCGACCGGCGCGGAGAGCACCGATCCGAAGTCCAGCACGCCGAGCCGACCGTCAGGCAGGACTCGGAAGTTCCCCGGGTGCGGGTCGGTGTGCATCAACCCGGTGCGCGCGGCCGCGGACAGCTGGAACCGCTGATACCGCTCACCGATCAGGTCCCGCTCGGCCTGCGTGGCCGTCGTCGACCACGGGCCGAGCGGTTCCCCGGCCAGCCAGGTGGTCACCAACACCCCGCCGCCGTGCTCGACGACCTCCGGCACCGCCACCTCGGGATCACCGGCGAACGCCGCGGCGAACCGACGCTGCGCCGCCGCCTCACGCGCATAGTCGAGCTCGTCGACGAACCGGGTCCGCATCTCCCGCGCCAGCGGCGGGAGCGCCGCTCCGGGGGCGACCGACGCGGCCGCGCGGGTCGCCGCCGACACCAGGCGCAGGTCCGCGCGCAGCGCCGCGGCCACCCCCGGGTACTGCAGCTTCACCGCCACCGCCCGTCCGTCGTCCCACCGTCCCCGGTGTACCTGGCCGATGGACGCCGCGGCGGTCGCGGTCCGGTCCAGCTCGGGCAGCCACCGCTGCCAGTCCGCACCCAGACCGGCCCGCAGCACCGGCTCGACATCGGTGAACGGCAGGCCGCCGGTGTCGCCGGTCAGCCCGTGCAGGGCCGAGGCCCACGTCGTCTCCGGGTCGGCGGGGAACAGCGCCTCGACGGTGGCGAGCACCTGTCCGGCCTTGAGAGCACCGCCCTTCAATCCACCGAGGACACGACGGGTCCGCGCGGCGTTGGTGGCGCGGGCTTCGGCCCGGACCCGGTCCGGATCGGCACCGGCGAGCACCCGCAGCCGACCGGCGACCGCCGTGTTCACCGCGCCGAGCGGCAGCGTCGCCAGCCGCGCCGGTCGCGACGCCCGGCCGGGCCAGCCGCGCGCCGCGCTGCCCACCGTGCCCGTCCCGCTCACTGCGCCCACCCTGCTCACCCTGCTCACCCTCCCCGCAGCGCCGCGGCCTCCCCGACGAGCAGCACCACGTTCAGCCCGACGATCGCGGCGGCGAGGATCAGCCCCACGGCCGTCGTCCGGCGCGCGTTCACGAACGAGCCCATCACCTCCCGCTTCGCGGTCAGTACGACCAGCGGGATCACCGCGAAGGGGATGCCGAAGCTCAGCACCACCTGGGAGCCCAGCAACGCCGACGTCGGGTCGACGCCGCCCAGCAGCAGCGCAAGCGCGGGGATCAGCGTGAGGACCCGCCTGACCAGCACGGGAATCCGCCGGTGCAGCAGGCCGCCCATGATCGTCGCGCCGGCGTAGCCGCCGACGGCGGTCGACGCCAGGCCGGAGGCGAGCAGGCCGAGGGCGAACAACAGCCCGACGGCCGGGCCGAGGCGGGCGGACAGCCCATCGTGGATCGCCGGGACCGAGGTCGCGTCCGTCCCGCGAAGCACGTTCGCCGACACCAGCAGCATCGCCAGGTTGACAGCGCCGGCCACGATCATCGCCAGTACGACGTCGAGCCGCGTCGCGGAGAGCAGCCGGGCGGTCCGTGCCCCGGCCCCGCCGGTCGAGCCGCGCAGGTGCCGGTCGCGGGCCGCCGCACCGTGCAGGTACAGCGCGTGCGGCATGACGGTCGCGCCGATCATCGACACGGCCAGCAGGATCGACTCGCTCCCGTCGAACCCCGGGATCAGGCCCCGGACCGCCGCCGACGCCGGCGGCGGGTCGACCACGAGTCCGACCATGAAGCCGACGGCGATGACGGCGAGCAGCCCGACCACCACGAACTCGAACCACCGCTGGCCCCGGCGGTCCGAGGCAAGCAGCAGGGCGGTGGAGACCCCGCCGGTGACCACCGCACCCAGCGTCAGCGGCAGGTCGAACAGGATCGACAGCGCGATCGCCCCGCCCACGACCTCCGCCAGGTCGGTCGCAACGGCAGCCGCCTCGGCCTGAGCCCAGTAGAGGAGCCGACCGGTGCGGTTGGCCGCCATCCGGGAGCCGAGAACCTCTGGCAGGGACTGCCCGGTGACGATGCCGAGCTTGGCGGACAGGTACTGCAGCAGTCCGGCCGTGATGTTGGCGGCGACGACCACCCACACCAGCAGGTAGCCGAACTGGGCGCCGGCGGAGAAGTTGCTCGCGACGTTGCCGGGGTCCACGTAGGCGATCGCGGCCACGAACGCCGGGCCGACGAGGCCGAGGCCGCCGAAGACCCGCCGACCACGGACACCCGCGCCATGGGCGGCCCGTCCCGCGACCCGTTGCAGCACTGCGGTCCCCGCTCCCGGATCCGGCCGACCGGGGCCCATGGAGGCGAACCCATCCCAGTTTCGGCGCGGCAAACTTTCTCTCCGGACCATACTCCGTTGATGCCGTCGCCATCGGATCGGCCTGCGTCTGCGGCGGCTGAGGACTACCTCAAGGCCGTGTGGTCGCTGGAGAAGGACGGCGGCGTCGTGGTCACCACGACCGCGCTGGCCGAGCGGCTCGGTGTCATCCCGAGCTCGGTGTCCGGGATGGTCCGCAAGCTCGCCGAGTCGGGTCTGGTCGTCCACGACCCCTACCGCAGCGTCGGGCTGACCGACGCCGGGCGGCGGGTCGCCGTCGACGTGGTCCGCCGGCACCGCCTGCTCGAGCTGTTCCTCACCCGGGAGCTCGACGTCCCGTGGGACGAGGTCCACGCCGAGGCCGAGGTGCTCGAGCACGCCCTGTCCCCGCGACTGGTCGACCGGATCTCGGCCAAGCTCGGCCACCCGACGCGGGACCCGCACGGCGACCCGATCCCAGCCGCTGACGGCTCGGTGGCCGACGACGACACCGTGGCGCTCAGCAGCTTGGACCGGGGCGCGTGCGGGGTGATCGTGCGGGTCTCCGACTCCGACCCGCGGATGCTGCGCTACCTCTCCGACCACGGGATTGCGCTCGGGGACCGGGTCGAGGTGCTGGAGCGGGCCCCGTTCGACGGACCGCTGACGGTCCGCGTCGGCCCTACCGAGCTGGCCGTCGGCGGCAGCCTCGCGACGGCCATCAGGGTGGCGGTCGACAGCGGCTGACGGCTGGGTGTCCCGCGCCTGGGCCAGCGTCAACTGCGCCACGGGCGGGGCAGTCCCTGTCGGACACGCTTGCTCACACCGAACCGCCCCGGCATGTCCGGAGACTCACTGGTGCGATGTGCCGCGGGGGTGTAGCGCGGCGGCGATGGTGATCAGTGACTGGGTGTACGGGCTGGTGTCGTGGCTGCGCCAGGCGACGACGAGGTGACTGGGTGGCTGGTCGACGACCGGGACGGCGACGAGCCCGTCGGGCAGCTCGTGGCCGAGCGGGACCATCCCGACGGTCCCGTTCCACAGGACGGCCTGCTGGCACTCCTGGGCGGTGCGGACGACCGGCCCGTCGCGCGGCGCGTCCTGCCCCCCGTTCCAGTAGGTGCTCCAGACGGGATCGGTCCCGTCGGGGAACCGGAACCAGCGCCGTCCGGCGAGGTCGTGCAGGTGGAGCGCGCCTCGGCGGGCGAGCGGGTCGTCGGCGCGCAGCACCGCTCCGACCGGGTCCGAGCGCAGCAAGTGGAGCTCGATGCCGGTCGTGTCGAACGGCGCCCGCGTGAGCGCGACGTCCACCAGGCCCGCCCTCAGGCCGGTGGTGGGGTCGTCGAGGTCGGACTCGCGGACGCGGACGTCGACCCCGGGGTGGCGCCGGCGGAAGGCCGTCGACAGCCGGGTGCCGGGCTCCTCGACGGAGTCGGCCAGGGTGCCGACCGTGAGCGTGGCGCCGCCGACCGCGGCGGCGACCCGGGCCCGGGCGCGCTCGGCCTGCTCGAGCAGCCTGCGGGCCTCGTCGTGCAGCACCTCGCCCGCCGACGTGAGCCCGACCCCGGCGGGCGACCGGTCCAGCAGCACGGCTCCCAGGTCGCCCTCGAGCTGCCTGACCGCGCGGCTGAGCGAGGGCTGGGCGATCCGCAGGCGGGCGGCGGCCCGACCGAAGTGGCGCTCCTCGGCGACCGCCACGAAGTAGCGGAGCAGGCGCAGGTCCACGACCAGCGACGATAGGCGCCGGGCATCGTCGGTGCGGAAGAAGTCCTGGACCCGGTGACCGGCGGTCGCGGAGACTGATCATGGCCGTGGCGGCGGGCGCCGCGCCGGTCAACAACGAAGAGGAGGTCCTCGTGGCCGAGGTCTCGATCGTGGGTCCCGACGACGGGGAGAGGATCCGCCTGGCACCGTCGGTGCAGATGCGCGTCCTCGAGGACGGCAGCACGACCGGTCACCGCCTGGGCATGGCGGTGAGCACGCTCGGCCCGCGTACCCCAGGACCACCCCAGCACCGTCACCTCCGTCACGACGAGGGGTTCTACGTGGTCTCGGGGCTGCTGCGGTTCACCATCGGCGACGAGGACCACGACGCCGGCGCGGGAACGCTGGTCATGGTGCCCCCGGGCGCCCCGCACACCTTCGCGAACCCCGGCGACGAGCCGGCGGTGCTGCTCACCAGCTTCACCCCGGACCTCTACGTGCAGTACTTCCGCGACATGCAGGCCTTGGCCGCGGCGGGCCGTCCGTCGAGCAGCGACGTCGAGGCGGTCATGGCCCGCTACGCCACCGAGATCTCCGACCAGTACGCCCCGTGACCGCCACCCCCCGGCCACACCCCCGCGCACACCAGGGGTCCGCCGGAATCACGGTCAGTGCGACTCGCGGTCGACGGCGTCCCCGCTCGAGCCGGTGAGGAAGTCCAGGTCCGCCCCGGTGTCGGCGCCCTGAACCGTGGCGACGTACAGCTGCTGCCAGCCCCGGGTCGGCCGGGCCAGGGCCGCCCGCATCTCGGCTGACGGTTGGCGTGCGGCGAGCTCGTCGTCGGCGACCTCGACGTCGATCCGCCGGGCCGGGACGTCCAGCACGATCCAGTCACCGGTGCGGACCCTGCTCAGCGGTCCGAGCTCGGCGCCCTCCGGCGCGACGTGCAGCACGACGGTCCCGTAGGCGGTACCGCTCATCCTCCCGTCGCACACCCGGACCAGGTCGCGGACGCCCCGCGCGAGCAGCTTCGCCGGCAGCGGCATGTTCGCCACCTCCGGCATCCCCGGGTAGCCCTTCGGCCCGCACCCGCGCAGGACCAGCACCGAGTCGGCATCGACGTCGAGGTCCGGGTCGTCGATGCGGGCGGCGAAGTCCTCCACGGAGTCGAACACCAGGGCCCGGCCACGGTGGGTCAGCAGCTCCGGCGTGGCTGCGGCGGGCTTGACGATCGCCCCGTTCGGCGCCAGGTTGCCCCGCAGCACCACGATGCCGGCGTCCGGCTGCAGCGGGGCGTCGCGCGGGC
>JAABUZ0100001934.1_pt1 | contig 36588 bp, 26 predicted proteins | sample 5562091 | NCBI WGS metagenome assembly JAABUZ01 (sample SAMN12813069, study PRJNA571459) | rock metagenome | isolation source: Antarctica rocks | place: Antarctica: Victoria Land, Linnaeus Terrace sud | collected 2015-12-21 | reverse complement strand
AAGCTGATGTCCACGGCCTATGGGCCGAATGAGGCAAGCCGGCGCGCTTTGCAGCGAGCGGGCTATCGCGAGGTCGGATGGCTGCGCCGTCATGTGTACCTAGAGGGTGCCTTCATCGATGTCTGGTCCGGTGAAGTGCTGCGTGAGGAGTGGGCACAAGCAGCTCCACCAGCTCCACCAGCTCCTAACAGCGACGGCTAGGCAACGCGCTTCATGTGCATTTCACGGAACCTGCGGAAGAGCCAGTGTCATGATACTGTTGGTAAATGCGCTTTTGGCCCGCTTTGTCTGCTGAGCCGATGCCCGACTTCGTGTCGGCTATCCGCTGGTATAGGCCCCGCCAAAGGATTTACCAACAGTATCGTGTCATGTGGCCCAGTCCAGACGCCACGGACACCCAGATCGCGCACGATGTCCACCAGGTGCGGTAATGATCGCCCCAGGCGGTCGAGTTTCCAGACCACCAGCGTGTCGCCCGGTCGGCACTCGGTGAGTGCGGCGTCCAATCCCGGCCTGTCCACCGTGGCGCCACTAACCGTGTCGGTAAACAGGCGCTCACATCCCGCAGTCCGGAGCGCATCGGTCTGGAGATCGAGGTTTTGCTCGGCGGTCGACACCCTGGCGTACCCGATAAGCATGGATGTAGCCCCATTCCATGTCTGCGGCAGCGATGCGTTATGCTACACGTCCACGGTGCCGGGACAGAGAGATCGACGCCTCTAGCCCGGCGTTGGCTAAATGTGTAGATAGCGGCTCGACCCATCTCCTGGCCGTGCGTGCGTGTACCGGGAGGTCGTGGCTAGGCTGGCATGCCCGAGGCACTCGCGCACGAGTGAAATGGGGGCGCCGCGGTCGAGGGCGTGGCTCGCGTGCGTGCGCGCGGTGGCCGTGCGCGATGCGCTCCCCGGCCCCGACGTGTGGGTTGTCCTGCGCCGCGGCCTCGGCCCCGACGCGGCGCTCAAGGTGTTCCTCTCCAACGCCCCCGCCGACCTCTCGGAGGAGACGCTGGCCCGGCGCACGGCGGCGCGTTGGCCGGTGGAGCGCGGCATCGAGGAGTGCAAAGGCGAAGTCGGCCTCGACCACGACGAGGTGCGGGGCTGGGTCGGCTGGCATCATCACGTCACCCTGAGTTTCCTGGCGCATCACGTCCTCGTCCAGGCCCGCCTGCGCCTGGGGGGGGGGAAGCCCGGCCCTGACCGTGCCCCAGGTGCGTGCCCTGCTCCAGGTCGCGCTGCCCCGGCCCACGCTGACCCCGCAGCGGGCACTGGCCTTGCTGCGCGCCACCCAGCGCCAGAACCATGGCGCGTACCGCTCCCATCGCAAGCGTATCCTCCGCCGGCTCCTCGACACATCTTGACGACCTAACGTTGTAGTACTAACCATATGGCCGAAATAGACGGTATTCCGCCTCCGTATGCTGGGCCCATTCCGCGAACAAGTCGCAGACGATCTCGCCGGCAATCCATTTGGCGAGGAAACTCGTCATCGTTTCCTCATAATCCTGGAATTGCCCCTCCCCTGCTTCCTGGGCAACCACCACGGTCCATGACTCCGGCGCATCGCCTGTTCGCCAGAAGAGCATGTCCTCTTGGTCCGTGAATGCCCATGGCAGCAGACCTCCGGGCTCGGGATACAGGGGATACGGGCAGGCACGCGGACCGATTTTATCCCTGTAATGGCGGTACAGATCAACCATACGCGGCCATTGATCAAGAAGGTTTATCCCGGTGACCGCCGCGAAGGGATTATATGGATAAATGTAGGCCCCAACAACGCCCGTCCCGTACGTCCCAATATAGTCCTTATAATCGGATGGAAATATAATCCCTGAACGCCGCTGCACGTCTTCCCACTGGCGTACCGATCCCGGCTCTCGTTGTTGTAGGGGCGGGGGGAGGACGGCGATAAGCTCATCGAGAGCCACAGGGGAACCCCTTTCTCCGTTATTGCTATGTATCTCACGGCAAGCGTGTCAACGTCGCATGGTCATTATTCGTGATACGGACATGAATGTACAAGGGTCTCTTGCCAATCCCGATCGCTTCCAGATCGACAGCATAGGGGATAATAATATTGGAGTTTGTGGACGCCTCCCGTGGATAGCGCGGCGTGACTTGATAGAACACGGTGTCGACCTCCCCGTTTCGCAATGCATCCGCGATGTCAGTCTCCTCGTCCCGCATAAGAGGAGTGTTCGTCTTGTAAAGAAAGAGCGTGACGAAATTACGCCCCGTGTCATTCACGCCACCAAGATTATCGCCGAGCAAATGCCCTCTGGATAGGCGTTGTCCCGTGGATACGTCGAGTGTCTCGAATCCTGGTGGATCGATGTAAAGATCTTTTCGCTTGCTGCCCTCCCCCTTAATCGTGTCAGGGGTCAGGACCGCTACAACGCCTGTCGCGCGACCGACCCGATCTTGCGCCTCGTTATAATATTGGTCTCGCTGTATGGTCCCGTACTTGACTCTATCATCGACACTTATTAGCACGCGATGTGGGTCCCCCGTGTATGCGAAGTCGAGATATCCATAAAACGCTCCGCTCCGGAAGCCGAACTCTCGACCTGTCAGCTCACCGACAACGACGGTACGACTCGTCCCGGGCAATCGCCACCGTCGGGACGCATACGAGGTGTTAGCAAGCCTATTGATCGAACATGATGCGATCGCTGGCGGACTAAGGAGATGGATATTTGCCCTTGGGATGTGTACCGCAATTGAGACCCCTCGCCCTGACCGTACGAGTGCATGGTTAAATGCCATGATACGGCCACGCCCCGCGCCCCGAAACGCATTCGACGTGTGAACAACCGTCACGTAGTCGTCACTCGACGCCGCCTGATCAACGAGCGTGTGGGCCGAGCGGCTGTGCAGGACGACCTGTCGGTACTTGTTCGGGCCTACCGGGATGCGAACGCTTGCCACCGCCCCTTGTGTCTTTACCGTTCCCGCGGACGACCGCCGACCGAGTCGCTTGCGTGCGTGGTGTGGGGCAACCCTTTTGGGCGGCGCAACCGTCCTAACCTGCGCGGGGACGGCGACGCTCATCGCGCCCGAAAGGTCGTAGGCGGACACCGTCACGATGTAGCGTGCCCGCGGATCCACGTTTGAGAGGACGAAGCTGCGCACGTTGCCGAGATACACGTCGTAGTGCGCCCCATGGCGCGCGCGGTCACGCACATACACGATATAGCCTGCGACGGCCGGGGATGCGGTGGGGGCCAACCACGTCACCGTGAGGCGCCGGCCGGAGCGAATGCCACGCACCCGGCGCGGTGCGCCCGGTCGTAGGTGCCGGAGTACGCGCACGACACCGGCACTGTACGCGTCGGCTTCGGGCCCCACCCCGTTGTTCAGGACGGCGTAGATGTAGTACGTGCCGCGTGGCAAGCTCGCGCCCCTCGTATCCCACAGGTAGCGCCACGTCCCGTGATGGATCGGGACGGCGGCGACAATGACCGTGCCGGCCAGGTTTGTTAGGCGTCGACCATGCATCACCACGGTCGGCACCGTCGTGTAGTAGAGGCCGACCGAGTCGCCGCGTGTCGCGCCGCGCACCGATCCCGCGATCAACACCCGCGGCACCTGGGGGCTCACCGCGACCACCTGCCCTTTGCGGGGGATAGCGACGCTGAGGGTGGGACCGGGCGTATATCCCGTCACGGCGAGGTGGACCCGGTCGTTATGCTGGAGATGCCTGACGCGCACGATCCAGAGGCCCGGCTGCGGTCGCACGACGTAGAGGGCGGTGGCCGCGCGCGTGCCCGGCGTCAGGAGGCGGGGATCCTGCGATTGGAACCAGTAGGTGTCGCGGCCGGCACGCGTGACGAACTGAGCCGGCGTTCGTGGTTGCCTGTAGGTCGTCCCATCCGGGGCCACAACCTCGAGCGTCGGCCCGCCGTTCACCCATCCGATGGTGAAGAACGTGCTGGTCTGGCCCGGCACGACCCGCACTCTGCGCACCACGGCGGGCTGCATCGTCGTGGGGTTCCGCGCCGCATCGGGAGCCATGCCCACAGCGCGGCCGGCCGGCGCCCCGTGCACCAGCGCGCTCGCATTGTCCGGGAGTTGCTGATATAGCGCATCGACATCGTTCCCCACCACGACCGACGTGGGAGGCTCGAAGAAGATGTGCGCGGCATAGGGGATGTGGGCGGGGACGCCGAGCGCCCGATAGTTGGAGCAGCTCATATACCCCGTGATCGACCCTTTGAATCCGTCGACACGCCGATCACCGTGGGCAAAGGTCCCGACGCTTAAGGCTGCGTCCTGCACATCGACGCCGCACGGGGGCAGAAGGTCTTGCGAGAGATGCAATCCAAAGAGGTCGATGTGCGCTGTCACGAAGTACCCGCGGTCGATCTGCGCTCTAAAATGCGCGTCCCCATAAAGGTGCAGTTCCTGGTGCGTGGCCGATGCGGGGGGCGTCGTGGGGGATGCCGTCAACGGCACGGGCGGTGGCTGTCCGTGGTTGAGGCCGGAACTCGGGACCGGTACGGGCGTGGTCGACGCGTCCGCGACCGTGGCCGTCCAGATATGCGCGTACGCGGCCCCCGTGAGATGGATATGTTTCCCGTTGTTGGGCACGTCTAGCCGTCCGTCCACCGCGACGTACGCCCCCGTCCCCGTCGCATCGCTCGCGTAGTGGCCGAGGACGTCGCAGACGTGGTCGTCGCCCGCCTGGACACGCAGACACAAGGTGCCGCGTAGCTGGGCGAGCTGGAGCAGCGAGACGCCGCCGCCGACCGAAACGTTCCCGTCGGTCGAGACGGCCCCGTGCAGGTACCCGCTGAGCAGTTTCCCGTTGTCGGGGAGGGTCTCCACCTCCCCGCGCAGGCCGAACGTATAGGCAACGTCCTGGCCCTGGTGCGTGATGTCGAGCCGCCCTTTGATGCGCGTGATGCCCAATCCCGACTCACCGAGCGGGATCGGCACGCCCGGGGTGACGGCGAGTTCGACGGTGCGTAGGGTGTCGGGATGCAGCGCGGTGATTGACCCGATGACGACGTGCGCCGCGATCCCCCCCACCTTTTTGACGAAGGGGACGTAGATAGCCCCGCTCCCATCGAAGAGGTACCCGAACACGTCGTTCTCGATCGAGAGGGTCAACGTGAGGTCGAAGTCCGCGATGGAGATGTGCTGGCCCTTGATCGGGATGGCGGGGACGCCCGCGCCGACGCGCGACCTGCCCCCGACGATCTCCGCGCCGTTGTAGGTGAAATCGTCGATGGCGAAGTAGCCAGGGCTCAAGGGTATCTGGGCCTGGACATCCCGGAAGGCGAGCCCATCCGGCGTGACCTGAACGTGCCCAACCTGGAGGGACATGCCGCGGACCTCTAAAGGCGGGGTGCCCACCGGACTGGGATCGCTTGTCGCGGTCCCATCGCCGTGGATGACCAACCCCCGTATGGCGAACGTGCGCCCCAATAGGACCTGCGGCAGCGTGGCCTGCGCGTCTTGTACGGTCAGGCCATCGTCCGACAGGGCGAAGCCGTTGGCCTTGATGGATACATTGAATAGCAAGGCGGCTATCGAGGATCGGAGAACCACCGGCTTCTCAGTGATGTGGAGGGAGGGCGAGAGATGCACGTCGGTGAGAGCGAGCGACGTGCAGGACCCGCCCGTGATCCCTGGCGGCAAGGAGAGATCAGCCTCCTGCATCGTCAACCCCTGGGTGTCGAGCGTGAGTCCGCGCGCCGCGATAGGGAATCCCGCGACAACGGCCGACAGGTCGGGCAACTGGACCGGCCGCACGAGTCGGTCGCCGGCGGTCACCGCGAGGCTAGGCAGGACGACACGCGAGCGGTCGAATCGGAGGCCCGACGACGCGTCATGGGGCGGCTGAACGATAACGCCAGTGACCTTGCCATTATGCGGGCAGGACGCCCAGTGGAAGACCCACTCGCCAAGCGTTTCCGTTTCAGGACATTTGCCAACTGGTATGGGTGGTGTCGGACCGGCACCGTTGTTGCCACCGTTTGGTAGACCTCGCACGGTCTGTGCTACAGAGGCTAGGCAGGAGACGCGGAGCGGACCGCCACCCGCCACCGTTCCGCTGCTACTGAAACCGCTCACCTGAGGCGCGTAGCTGAGCACGCAGGGCACTCCCGCACCGGTAAGCGTGACACCACTTACCCTATCATTAAGGTCGGTGTGGTCAAGGTATGTGCTCACATCAAGGCTAGTCCCCAATGGGTTGAAGACCGTTACGAAGAGCCCGTCATCTGGTCGTGGCCCGGTCGGGACCGGACCAACCACGGGAAACCCTGGATAAAGGGCCTTGCCGACGACATACGTCCGACCCGCGTCATCGACGGCGATTGCCTCGCCGCTGGACCATAGGCCGCCGCCTAGGTACGTGCTATAGATAAGGGCGGTGCCTTGGGCAGAGATCTTGGTTACAAAGGCTTCGTTGCAGGGCACGAACCCGCTGTTCGTTTCACAGTTCTTCGTGCTGCTGCCATAGTGGGGTTGGAGGGCCGCCGCGACGGGGAAGTCGACGGATGTCGTGCTCCCTGTCACGTAGGCGCTGCCCGCTTGGTCGACGGCGAGTGCCGTGATCGTATCGCCCTCCTTGCTACGGCCTCCGAGATAGGTGCCGTACACGAGATGAGAGCCATCCGAGCTTATTTTGACCACGAAGCCCGTTGGTACGCAATAACGAGACGAGGATGTAGCATTGGAAGCTATATGGCATGCGGGTTGTGGAGCATGCGTCGTCGTCGGAACATCTTCAGAGTTGGTTTGGCCTGCCACGTAAGCCGCCTCGGACGCATCGACAGCGATCGCGGTCCCCGTAGACTCTTCAGAGCCCCCGAGGTAGCTGCTATACACGACATGTAGCCCATCGGCGGAGACCTTAGCCACGAAGGCAGCTGTATAGCAGGACGTATCAGTGGATGTGGCGCAGTCGCGCTTTTGTTGGACAGCATGCAAGAGCGGAAAATTCTTATCCCTGGTTTCCCCGGTAAGATAAGCAGCTCCCGCCGCATCCATCGCCACGCGGGCGACTTTTGTCTCCGAGGTCGCTGTGCCAGAGTTCAGCGTAGCCGATCCTCCTATGGTCACACTTGTTAAGAGGTGCCTGCCAGACGCATCTATGTGAGCCACGAACGCTCGAGTGCACGATGTGCTTGAGCATCCCGTCCCTGCGACAGTGGCCGCGGGAAGATTCGCTCCCGAAAGGCTTCCTGCGACAACGAGGATTCCGTCCGGAGCGACTCCTATACCCCGTGGTGCTGTGGCGGGATTCCCAAAGAAAGTGGTAAAAACGACATGACCGGTTGGATCGAGCTTCGTGATGAAGCCACCACCACAACCCGCTTGGCCTGGATAGTTATAGCGATTTGGTGCGGGGCAAACCACTTTGAGCGGATGCCCGTTGGCGGGATGCTCAGGGGCATCGAAGCCCCCTGCAATCAGGAGATTGTCGTGGGGCGCGGCAATGATTACCGCTCCATCGGCATTGATGCTAGACAGGGCGGTGCTGTAGTCGAGGATGGGGTCGAGGATGACCGGCATTGCCCGATCATGTGGCCCTACCTCGAATGAAAGGCGTCCTCGCGGGAGCAGCACTAGCCGAGCCTCAATCGGATGCCGCTGGCCGCGTACCGTCTGGTAGGCAATGAGGCGGCGTTGGACTACTGGCTTCGGCAGCCCAGCGATGTGAAGATCGCCTCCCCTATCTATAGACGCGTCCACGCGGCCGGTATCAGAAGAAAGACTTAGCTGAATGCGTCTGGGATTGGCGCCCGGCTCAATCACCCAATCGTACTCGACGTGCCCTCCACGCAGGTAAAAGTCAAGATTGATGCCGGGATACAATTGCTCGTAGGCAACGCGGGCGTACATAGGGATCCCCGTGCGCCAAGCATGCGGGTCTTGACCGAGAAGCGAGTTAATCACGCCGCTTTGACGGACGACTCCCACCACACGAGGGGTCGCGTTCGCGCCCACAAAGGAGAGACGAAGAGTTTGTGGGCTGTGCCCCGACTGGTGAGACGTGAGGGGGAATGTAACCTTGACGGCTTGCATGGTCAACTCTAGCAACGCGCCTGGAGAGCGTACAGCAAATCGCACATCAGGCGGAAATTGCCCGCGATTGACCTCGAACACAGGAGCGGGTGCCGCCTTATCGGAAAACTCACCTGGCACTGGTCCGTGTTTACGCACTTGGCCACTACGGACGTAGTGTATCGCACCCTTATTCTGCTCCTGCCCTCGCGACGGCGCGCTCGTCCCTGCTATGACCAGCACCCCCACAAGCACCAGTCGCTGCAAGATGATCCCCAGTTCATGTGCCATGCCATGTTCCCCCGAAGCGCGGCGAAGGATGTCCCCCCGCTTAATTGCCAGCCAACCAGGACGATAAGTGATTCATGCCGACGTAGCGTCACGTTTCCGCCCCCTCGAACCTGAGCGGAGAGCTTCTTCCCGAACAACCCGAACATCACTATGGGTTTCGCCCTTCGCGCGTCATCTCGCGCATACGATAGACTTTTCGCGGAGCGCTGTCAAATGACGAGCAAAGAGAGACAGGGCTCGTGAATTATCGGCGAGAGTGTATCTTGGGACGTAGCAGGCGGAAGGCTTTGGCGGGATGGGGGGCGAGGTGACGGCGGTACGCCGCAATGGCGGTGTGACCCGCGCGGCGCATGAGCGTGAGGGCTAGATTGGGGTGGGACAACGAAAGCTTCGTAGAACAGCCATTTGACCAATAACAGCCGAGAGGCGGCGCAACTGGTCCCCAAACGGCGCTTAGCGGTCGAGCTTAGGCGATTCTCGTCGTGTTAGCGGCACAATGCGCGCACTGATCCAGGTAAAAACTGGACCGCTAACACGACTGAGCCTCTAATACAGCATCAAAAAGCAACATTATGTAATATGGCTGTCCTACGAAGGGATCTGTAATGGGCAGCAACAGGTTGCACAACCGTCCTATCGTCTGCTCGCTGGCCAACGGGACTGGTGAACGCGTGCTAGGCGCTGTGGCGTGACGGGTGCGGGACAGCACACGCGCCGGTTTGTGTGCAACAACCTCTTGCCCAATACATCCTACGAAGGGATCGTTGCCCGACCCCTACAACCCGTGCCGTGCGCTTAGCGTACAATATTTGCCGTTTCGTCAAATGACCCCCTATAACCCTGGGCGGGGCTTGCGCTTGCCGGGCGTGCGCGGACGCCTCGCCGAGCGTATCCCGTCCGAGGAGGATGTGCTCTCCCTGCTCGCGCATGAGCCAAACCGGCGCAACCACGCGCTGATCCGCCTCCTCTACGCCGCCGGCCTGCGCCTCTCGGAGGCCTGTGCCCTCTGCTGGCGCGACATTCAACCGCGCGGGAACGCGGGTCAGGTGACGGTGTGGGGCAAGGGCGAGAAGGAACGGGCAGTCCTGTTGACCGAGGGGACCTGGCGGGAGTTGATGGCGCTGCGCCCCCGAGACGCCTCGCCGGACGCTCCGGTGTTCCGCTCACGCCAGGGCATGCCCCTCTCCCCCTCCCAGGCGTGGCGTGTCGTCAAGGCGGCCGCCAAAAGAGCTGGCCTCGTGTCCGCCCCTGCCTTCTCCCCGCACTGGTTGCGACACGCCCACGCCAGCCACGCGCTCGACCGGGGCGCGCCCATCTCGCTCGTGCGCGAGGGCCTCGGCCACGCGAGCCTTGCTACGACCTCGCGCTACACCCACGCGCGGCCCGGCGATGGTGTCGGGACCTATCTGCCGATCTAGCATTACTGTACCGAATAACGGAACGTTCGGACGAACGAACGAACGAATCATCGTTCAGGTAGTGCATCGAGCGTGATGCGGTCCAGTATCGGGTGACGATACGTTGACCATCGGGCGAGGGCATCGGCCTTGTCGCAGTAACGGAACAATAAACAACGGTAAGGATCGGCCACTCCATGCTAGATAGCGGCGAGCGTGGGGACACCGTAGAAGGTTGTGGCCAACCATGCGAACGCCGGGTGGTCGCCGCCGATGATCGTGCGTATGAGGTAGTCGCACAATCCGAGGCCGCCATCGCCGTTCGTCATGATGATGATGCCTGTTCCCTTGATCGGCACGGCCAGCGCGATGCTCTTGTAGCCGGGGTTGTCACCCCAATGCCAGAATATAGCCCCACTGTCGGTGTCTTCCAGCCCCCAGCCTAGGCCCCACGCCAGCACATTGCTCAACTTGAACTGGGGCTGGAGCATGTCGGCTAGCCTCTGTGCGCCACGTCGGTCCAATCCCTTGGTCGGGACAAGCATGGCACAGAGGAAACGCGCGAAGTCGGACGGCGTGGTGTGCAAGCTCGACGACACCTCTGGCCGGTCACTGACGTAGGCCTCGCTGGGTTGCCCCGCGCGGTCATGCGCCCTCGCAACGGACGGATCGTCCGGCGCGGCCCAGCGGTAGCTGCTGGCCTCCATACCGAGCGGGCCGAGCACGGTTTCCTGCATGAACATGTCGAGCGGCTGGCCGACGATGTGCTCGACGGCCGTTTGCAGATAGACGTAGCCCTCGCCAGAATAGCCAAAGGTGTCACCCGGGGCACGCTCGCGTACGAGCGGGCTACCTTCAGGTCGCCAGTTGGGCCAGCCGGTCGTGTGACACAGCACACGCCGCGCCGTGATCGCCGGGAGCAGCGGGTCGTCGGGCACATACGGATCACGGAGGTAGGCGGTCAAGGGCGCATCAAGGTCGAGGCTCCCCTGCGCGGCCAGCCTGAGGACCGCATAGGCGAACAGCGGCTTGCTCAACGAGGCCGCTTGGAAGAGAGTGCCCGGAGTGACGGGCTGCGGTGGCTGGAGGCAGGCGAGGCCGAATGCGGCGACCTCGACAAGTGTGGCGTCCTGCACGAGGGCGAGGGACAGCCCAGGGACGTGTGCCCGCCGCAGCAGGTCGGGGATCTCGCTCGCGACGTTGGCTATGGCCATGTCGTGCCCATCGCGCATGACAAATGTCCTCTGGCTATCGTGGCGAATCGGCATTCTGATAACTACACATTAGTAGAAGCCGAAAGGGGCGTCTACTTCTGATAATGTTGCTCTTCGAGCCGGTTAACGCCTCACATCGGTTTCTGATAATAGGATGGCATAGCCCTGCGACCCTACGCAAGTAGAGCTAAACGTTGTCTATTGTTCCGTTACTACGACAAAGCGGCATCCCCGGGTAGCGTAGCCGGAGCTGGTCGAGGCCGGTCAGGTGTTGGGCATAGGAGCGGTAGGCCAGCGGGCTCACCTCCCTTCGTCATGTAAGACCGTGATGAGCCCACCACCTGTACCGCTAAGACGCCACGCCCTACGGTAGCTGCTCAAGCGCGTGCAAATGATCCTGGATAGCCGCTTCGAGTTGCTTGGCAGCCTTCTCCAATTCAGGCATGTGACCCCACACCTGATCGGCCGGAATTCCACTCGGGTCGTCGCGGCTCATATTGTAGTCGATTTGGAATGCGTTGAACGTGGACCAGAACGCGACAGCCGCGTTCACGACCATGGTTGCCCCTGACTCGACACGGACCGCAAGGACCGCCTCATAGAGTTGGCCACTCGCCGTGACAATAGCCGTTTCATGCCGCTTGTTTCGTTCCTCCACGGTTTCGCCTAGTCGCACTATCCTCTTTTCATGGGCTTGAGACGTAGCCGTATCGGCCGCCCGTAGAATCATCTCATAGAGAGGCTGCAATCGCTCTCGCTTCGACACAGTGAGTGACCGCAGAGCGGCGCGACGCTCGCGCTCATCTTGCCGCCATGCAGTAATCACCGTCGTCAGCAGCGTTCCCACGGTCCCGCCAAGTGCGCCGCCGGCGGCGATGAGCGCGACCATGATAGCGATTGAGTCACTACTCGTCGCCATGCGCGTCGAGCGTCTCCTGGTACTCCCGCAGCCAATCCATCACCTCACCGAAGCGCCGCAGCGGCAGATTGTGGTAACTCGACACGCGGAACCGCCGATACAGCTCCCCGAAGACGGCCTAGTACGGGTTGCGCCCCGCGCCACCGCGCGCGGCCATCTCGGTCGCGATGGCTTTCACGAGCGTGCTGATCTCGGCCGCCTGGGCGTCGCTGATGACCTGGCCGGGGGAGACCATCCCCTCGACGGCGTTCATGCGATGCAACAGGCTCCCGACGACGGCCGCGGCCTGGTCCAGGCGGCCCATTACCTCCTCATGATGTTCGACGATCTCGCCCTGCAGCGCCGTGAACCGCGTATCGACGTGCTGTTCAAAGGCAATCTGTTGACGGGCCATCGTTGCGATCGCTTCCGCCATTTGCGCGATGTGCACGAGCGCCGTAACGTCGGGGGGTGGCGGGTGTCATGGCCTGCGTGTCACCCTGCCCGGGGCCCAGCGCCGTCTCGATCCCTGTCTCGTGGGCGAAGGCGTCGTAGACGACCTTCTTGACCCACCGCTTATAGGAGCGCAAGCGATCGCGCAGCTCGGCGCGGACGCGGTCCGGCTCAATCTCCGCGAGCCACAGAGGGATGGCCTCGACGTCCATGCAGACAAGGTTCTGCGGGCCGCCGCGTGTCTGAACGCGGAGCGTGCGCACGCTCTCCATCATCACGTCGTCGGCCAGGATCTTGCGGCGCTGCGTGGCCCAGCTCACGCCAAGCGCGATACAGATGGGGCGCAGCGGCAAGTAAATCTCCGAGGTCGCGGTTCGTGCGGCCACGACCTCATCGTCGCCACCCTGTGTCAGCGCGACAAGCTTCTGCTCGACCGGCTCGATCACACCGCCTGTCGGCATCTCGTCGTTCGCCATACTCTCCCTGTCACGCCTTTCGGCAAAGGGGTGGTCATATGACCACCCCTTCGATGATCCACGTTCAGGGCGCATTATCGCATAGGACTAGGGTGCTGCCGCGGGGTACCCTCCCTCGGCCGGCCATGCTGTCCGTTGCTCGTCGCGCTCATCGCCTATGAAGCGCACCAGCGCGGGTGGCCGCTGAAGCGCACCGCCGCCTCGCGGAAGGCGTCGTCCTGGCGGTCGCGGGCACTGATCAACGCCTATCTTTGAGGAGCACGTACTTGTTCCAATGATAGCGAAACCCGTACAGCCCAGAGGGGGGTAACTGTTCGCGTCCCTCCCTCCGGGTGTGGCTATCCCCTTGACGCCGGCCACGCGTACTCCGTAGGCTACAGACGAACGAAGAAACGACCGAACGGACGAATAGCGGGTCATTCGGCACTCGTTCGATATCCACCACGACCAGCTCATGCGCCTGGGCGAGATCCAATCGCCTACGGTAAGCCCATACAGCCACTGTTGTTCACCCTTCAGGGACGGGAGCCCAGGCGCTGTAGCCCTGGGGACCACCGGGACCCGCAGGTCACGGTGGGATCCCTACGCGGGAGGACGTCCCACCGCTGTAGCGGCTGTAGCCCATCGTCTGGGCCGCGTTTCGGTATAATGGGAGGGCGCGGTTAGGCACACCTGTCGGTGAAACGGCTTCAGCGCGATGGTCAACGGGAGACTTCCTGTTGCTCTATGTTGGGGTCACTCCCAACAGGCGAGACACGAGACAGACGTGTCATCAGATCACCCCGCCCTGTCGCCTTGCGCGACACACGGTGGCTTTGGCTACCGTGGAAGCCCGAAAGCCCCCGCCTGGGTGTGAGTGAGGGCAAGCCCCCCCGCTTCCAGCGGTGGGTAGGTGACTCTTCAGCCGTCCGCGACCTAAAGAGAACAGCCTTTATCGCAACAAAACGAGCCGGTCGAGGCGTCAATGAGCGCCGATGACGATGGTGAAACTAATCGCCATCACAAGAATCAACGCACCTTGGCGAAAGATCCTGCGTCACTGCTACGGGACGCCCGTTCGCTGGCCTCGTCGAGAGAGACAAGACGATCCTCTGAAGGAGGACTGGGATGGAAACGGTTACGGCTCCGAGCCCCACACCAGTGTCCAGAGCCATGTACCGGAGCCGCGTCGATTTTGTCGTTCTGCAGTGCTTGACGGCGGCGGATACGGTAGCGCGAGCGAGCTTTCGTGCTCATCTCACTGCGTTAGGGCGGGAGATACAGGAGCAAGAGGGCATGTTTGAGGAGCGAGCAGTCATCGACACGCAGGCCTCGTCCCTGGACGCCTCCGAGGTCGTTGTTGAGGCAACCCTCGCGTCCGAAGAATTGGCACGAATCGGCCGACGAACGGACGCGGCTCACCTTCTCCCGCTTCTTGCCCTCTGCGCGATCGGCGCTCTCGCGAGTTTGAAGACCTGTCAGACGCGTGAGAGCTTCGGCGATATAGTCGTCGCATTGAGCGACTTTCTCGCCGAGCTTGAGCCGTACATCACGGCACCGAACCGGCTCGCTTAGACGCTCGCGGCCCCACTATCGGCTTTTTGTTGATCTGTTGTGTTGCTGCCCCATGTGCAGTACACCATCCCCGCACACGGTTAGAGATCTCGAAGCGGTGTCGTGGGGTCGTGGCGAGGTCGGCACTCAAGCGATGGGCCGAGAGTGTCGTTATAGACTGGTGGCTGGTCCAAGCGGTTGAAGCCATCCCGCAGATTGCGCCTGCCGGAGGCTCAAACTGTCACGCTGTGCCGCATGTGTTGTGTGTGCTGAACCATGTCGTACGACGACAAGGAGACCTCCTGACCAAGCGGGTTAGCCCTCCGCAGGGGACAAAACGTCCACGGATCGGGTGCGGCCCGCGTCGTCGCCGTCCATCGGCCTGTTCGCGACAAGGGCGAGCCGTTCGGCCGCCAGCATCATAGCGGCGTCGTTGGCGAAGGCGCGGGCGGCGTCGACATCGAGGCTGGCAATGTCGTACAGCCTGCAGAGACGATCGACCTGCTCCTGGAGATAGGGGAGCGATGGGTCGGACTCGATGCCCTGAAAGTGGCGGGCGATTTGCTCGCACGCCTCTTCCTGGCGGATATCCTCATTGGCGCTCCACAGGCGCACGATATAGGAGTCCATGATCATGTACCGCCCAATCCTATTCCGATTCCCCTTGCGGACCCGTGCGAAGGGGCCGCGCACGAAGTCATCGGTCAACACCACACGCCACTCGCCGTTCTCCGCCTGTTCGATGGCGTAGTGTTCGGGGAGGGCATTGATGCGCGCGTAGACAATTTCGCGCACGCGTGCGCGCACCAGGGTTTCCGGCTCATCGGGCAGGATGTAGGCGAGCAGGTGCGCGGCGTGCTCCTGCAGCAACGCCGAGAGCGCGGGCGCGGGGCGTTGGCGCCCCACGTAGCCGAGATACAGGGGTGTCTCTGTCCCCACGCTCGCCTTGACGATACATGTCGGCAGGTAGGCGAGGTCGACGTCCGTTGGATCGAGACGCACCACTTCGTCGGGCACGTTCTTCCGCTGCCTGTCGGGGTCGTTGAGGAGGGTGACGAGCGCCTGTGGGTCCCAATCCATGAGCGGCGGGAGCGCCGCGTCGCCCTCGTAGAGGATGGATGGATGCACGCGTGGAATGTCGTACAGGTCGCGGTGCAGGGCGGTGCAGCTGAGAGCATCGAAACAGAGGATGTTTTCCGCGTGGATAACCTCGTAGTGCTTCTCGTCCGCGAGCGATGCGCGCCCGATCGGGGTGAGCACCAGTCGAGCATCGCCCTTCTCCTCCCTCTCCTCGAAGTGGGTCCGCAGCGCCGGGTAGAGGAAGCGCGCGACGAAGGACGGGATGACGCCGAAGAAAGAGGCCAGCTCATCGACCGTCGCCAGATCCGCATAGCCGATCGCGTGGACGAGCAACGATTCCATCTCGGTGTAGTCGATGGATGTGCGCCGCTCCTCCCGGACCGTCACGGCGTAGACGGGGATCATGATCGTGGCGATGCGCTGGGGAGCATAGCCCTGGTCGGCCCAGATCGACTCCGCGATGCGGTAGAGTCTGTAGTCGACGGGCAGTCGATGGTGGTCGCTGTCAGGGGGCACGGAGGCGCTCCTCCAGGTCGCCGATGCTGATGCGCTCGGCGTCGGCATGGTGGTCGATGTGGGCGAGGAGTTTGCCCATCAGGTCGCGGAATCCGTCGTCGATGGCGTTGATCAGGGTGTGCTCGTCGCCGATGAGCACTAGTTGGTCTTGTGCCCGAGTCATCGTGACGTTCAAACGGCGCAGCTCGCGCAGAAATCCCACGTTCCCGCGCTCGTTGCTGCGCGTGAAGCCGAACAGAATGATGGGCCGCTGATTCCCTTGGAACGCGTCGACGGTATCGACGATGTCGGACGGGATGGTTCCCGGTGGCCAGCCCACCTCCCGCTCGCGCCGTTTGAACGCCTCTCGGATGCGCTGCACCTGGTTCTTATAGGGGACGATCACGCCGATCGTCTCGGGCGGGACCTCGCGCTCGACGTAGGCGCACACGAGCGCGGCGAGGAGACGCGCCTCGCCGTCGTTGGTGAGCTGGCTGCTCTCGTCCTCCGGCCGGTTCGACCGCCGCTCACGCGAGCGATAGGACGACCTATGCTCGGTGTCGACGAAGCAGAGTGGATGGGCGAAGAAGGGGTCATCATAGGGAGGGCGGCGGCGTGGTCCCGTTGTATAGGCCCCGGCGTAGAACGCGCGCGAGATGAAGTCGGCGATGACCTCGGGCATGCGATATTGCTCGCTGAGCATGATCTTGCGCGTGGGCGGCGCCTTCTCGTACAGGAGCTCGAACAGGCTCTTATCGAGCAGGTCTGTGCCGTCCTCATCATACTCTTGTAGTGTGGCACGCAGCGTCAGATCGACGAGCGGCGGCAGTTGCTGGTGGTCGCCGACGAGGATCGCCGTGCGCCCGCGGACGAGCGGCACGAGGAGGTCGTAGACTTGGATTTGCCCCGCCTCGTCCGCGATCACCACGTTAAAATCCAGGTCGCGGAAGGCCGCGTCGGTCGAGATGCCGATGCAGGTCGCACCAACGACGTCCGCTGCCCGCACGAGGAGAGGCTGCAGGAAGCGACGACGCTGTTCTAAGAGCGTGCGCCACTCTTTCAGGAGGCGGTAGCGCCAGGCGTCGCGCTCCTGGAACGCGCCCATGCGGGAGCGCGTGTCCTCGATAAAGGCCGCGACGGCCTCTAGGGTATCGGCGGCTCCTCCTAGGGGGAGGGATACCGTTGTGGCGTGGGCCGCGAACTCGTGAAGGTAGGCGCGCACCCGGTCGTGGGCGGCGTCCGCCTCTGCTTGCGCCGCGGTAGCCACCTGTTTCGCCGCGAGGACGAGGGGGGAACCGTGCGCCACCCCCGTATAGTCGGATACGGCGGCGGCATACGTGGTCGCCGCCGCCTCATACACCTGCCACGCGACCCGCGCGTTCGCATGTGCCGTGACCGCGCGTGCATGGAGAGCGCCGCTCAGCGCGACGGCGGCGACCCCGAGCGCAGGGATGTCTTGCGCGCCCAGGCAGAGCGTCAGCGTGCGCCACCAGAGAGCGCCGACCCCGCGCCGGCGCCGCGCGAGCACGGTGGCCGTGGCGAGGGTTGCGTGCGATTGCTCCACGCGCGGCGCGTGTGTCCGCCAGACGGCGGCTTGTGTCTCCATGACACGGGCGCGCGCCGCCACGGCCGCGGTGCTCGTCTCGGTCCACCGGGCATGGGCGTGGCTCACCGCCTCGAATGAGCCGATGAGGGTGCCCCAGTCGCCCTGTTGTTGGTCTAGGTCGGCAAAGCTTTCATCGGTATTCGTCCGGATCTCGGCCTGGAGGGCGCGCGCCTGCTCGTCGATCATGAGATGCCGCACGGCGGGCACGATTTTTCCTTCACGTCCGAGCCGAATGAGCGTGAACCCGCCGGCCTCGTCGAGCTTCTCGAGCACGTTGTCGACCGCCCTGTTGACCTTGGAGGTGATCAGCACGCGCTTGTAGCTCTTCTGGAAGTGCGCGGCCATCTGGGTGATCGTCTCGGTCTTCCCGGTCCCAGGCGGCCCCATGACCAGGTACAGATCATCCGTTGCGGACGCGCGCGTCAAGGCCCTCGTCTGCGCCACGTTGAGCCCCGGGTGCGGCGCGGGCTCTGGGAGGGGGGGGATGTCGGGAAAGTGTTTCTCCGCGATGCACCGGAGCAGGTGGAGATTCCGGCCCTGGTGCTGGCGGAGCGTGGTGACCGCCTGCGCCTGCATGCGGTACGTCACGTCGCTGAAGGCAACCCCTAGGCGTGTCGGCATCACGAGCTGATCGATGTCGTAGTCCTGGTCGAATGTCACGGTTACGCAGGGCTGGGGCGGCCTGTCGGCGGTTGTGCCCATGGCGACGATGCGCCCGTTCATCTTTGGTCCCTGACCGAGCAGCCCGTCGAGACCGAGCCACACATACGTCTCTTTCGGGTAGGGCCATGGCTGCGCGAGGAGGAGGGTGTAGGTGTCGCGCGTCGCGTACCGCTGGGTGCCCGTCGCCCGCCGGCCGCTGACGATGACGGGGGGAAGAGCGTCGACGCGGCCTTGTTCGTGGATCTGCATCCGCTCTATGTGTTGCTCGACGCGGTTGAGGTAGCGTTCCTGGACCGGCGTCAAGGCCTGGGCGTCCGCGTCCCTGTCCCGCGGGGCAGGCGGCGTGAGGGTGTGGTCCCGGGTGGCCGTGATGCGGGCATACAGGGACGGGTAGGATGTGGTGTCCTGCTGCACCTCACCGCCTGGCCGCACGCGCCAGCCCTGGGCCCGCACGCGGACGGTATGCCAGGCCGGCAGGTAGGGTGCCTGATCATGTGGGTTCCCCTCGCCGAACAGGTCGTAGCGCTGGTGGAGTATCCGGCGATCGAACAGGCGGAGGAGGAGGAAACAGGTGGGGGTGACGACGCAGCGCGCGACGACGTCCTCGGTGTAGAGATAGAGGATATTGCTGTTCTCGCGCGACGATTGGTTTCCGCGCTCCGCGCGCGGGAGGGCGAGGACCCCCGTCGTGTGCGCGTTGAGGGTGTACTCGAGCTCGTCGACGCGCCACGCGCGCGTCAGGTGCGGATCGCGCGGGGGGTGGGGCACGAGTGGCGAGACGATGAGGATGGTCTCGTCGAGGGAACAGGTCGAGAGCACGGGGATGTCTTCCTTAGGCATGGTTCAATCGGACTTGACAGTGTTAAATCGGCCGAGCGTGCAAGATAGGTCCTGCGTAGGCGTGAAACAGCCGCTGGCACTTTAATTTCGACTGTTCAGACTGTCAAGTCAGAACGCGCCTGTGCTGAACCATGTCTTAGATAATGTGCACGGCGATCAACAGGACGACGATGAGGATGAGCACCGCCACGCTCGCGCCGACGTAGGTGAGCTGCCGAAGCGCCGCACGCCGGTCATCGGCGGGGCGCAGCGCGACGATGGCGGCCTGGGGTGGCCCTCCCGAGACCCATGGAGCGGGGGGCGGCGCGACCATGCCGTCGTTGTACGCGTCGACAAGCGCGGAGCTGGCCGCGGGAACGGGCGTCGGGACGGGCGCCACAGGATGCGTGGCCGGCCGGACGGCGTGCTTCAGTCCCGCGCGGAACGCGCCGATGCGTGGCCGTTCGTCTGCGTCCCACGCGAGCGCGCCGATCAGGGCGTCGCCGAGCGCGGACGGGATGGCGGGGTTGATGGTGGCGGGATGCGGCGGCGGCTCGAATGGGCTGGGATCTCCCAGGGGGGTGCGCGTGAGGAGTTCGTAGAGGACGACCGCCAGACTGTAGACGTCCGACGGGGGGCCGGGTGGGGGCGGCAGTTTGGCCGTGGCTCGATCCTCGTCGGTGCGATAGGTGCGGAAGTGGCTTTGTTCCGGGGCGCGGTAGCCCCGTGCCCCCTCCCCTTCGATCAGCCCGGGGCGGAGACGCGCGACGACGGCGAGCCCGAAATCGATGAGTGCCGCCTGGGCACGGCCACGGCCGTCGGTGACCATGATATTCTTTGGCGACACGTCGCGGTGTGCGTAGCCCTTGCTATGGAGGGGCCGGAGCGCCTGGCAGATATCCATCCCTAACGCCGCGATTTCGCGGATCTGCGAGGCATCGGGCAATGGCCGGTCCTCGTCGAGGTGATAGAACGTACCGAGGGGGCGCCCCGGGACCAGGCTCATTTTGATGGTCACACTTCGGTCGTCCCGATAGAGGTCGTAGATGGTGGGGACGGGCACGTCCCTGGTCGCCGCCGCTCCTAGGGCGGCCACGACCTGCGCCTCGCGCACCACAGTGCTGAGGATGCGATGGGACTCCGCCCCGTGTTCGGTGACCCTGACCGTCTTGAACACGACAGGGCGATCGACCGGCACGTCGCGCCCACGGTAGAGGGTCGTCTCGACCATGGGGTCGGTTGTGCTGGCGATCGGCGGTATTTCGACGGGAAATCGTTGTCCTTCCGCGACGAGCCACGTTCCCTCAATCATCGGGGAGCATCTTCATTGGGGAGCACCTTCATTGGGGAGCACCTTCATTGGGGAGCACCTTCATTGGGGAGCACCTTGCCCAGCGCCGCGCGCAGTTGATCGATGCGCGGGCGGGCGCGCGGATCCGGCGCGAGGGCCTGCACGATCAGGCGTTGTACATCTTCAGGGATGTGTGGGTCGGGCGCGAGGGGCGTCGGTTTTCGGGTCGCCTTGTGGTCGTTCTGGGCGAAGGGCAGGTTCCCCGTCAGCAGTTCGTACGCGACGACTCCCCAAGAGAATACGTCGGTGGGCGTGTCGATGGTCGGCCGCTTGCCGAGTAATTCTAGCGACGCGTAGTCTTGCCAGCCGCGCCGTTCTGTCGGGAGTCGATCGATGATCGTGCCCTTGCCGGGGATGCGACTGCAATCAAAATTAAATAGTTTGGCGCGGCCCGCATCCGTGACGAAAATACCCTCGGGCCGCACATCGCGGCACAGCGCGGCCGTCTTGCTCCCATCCACGCCCACGCTATGAATGTAGGCTAGGCCCTCAAGGATGTCGGCGAGGATGCGCAGGATGCCGGCGGGTGTCAGGCCGTCGCGCATGCGCTCCCGCAGGAACATCCCCTCCTCGCGCTCAAGGACGACGTACGTGTCGCTGCCTCTGTCGAGGGACTCGAGGCGCGTCTTATAGGACACGAGTCGCTCGTATCTCTTGAACGCGGAGAGGGCCTTTGCCTCGCGCAACTCCAGCAAAGTGTCCGGGTTCTGCCCCACGCCCGGGGCCAGCACATCGCGTCGATACCGCTTGAGCCACACGGGCTCGTCGGTCCCTTTCTCCTCGCCTTGGAAGACCGCGACGTACCCGTCGTCGAGCACGGCCGGGGGGAAGATCCGGTAGGACCCAATCTCCACGGGCTCGCTGGGGTCGATGTGGCGGGACACGCGCGCGATATCTTCCGTCAGTCGCTCGGCATGCGCGGCGGCCTCAGGCGTGTCGAGGCTTGCCCGATCGATGCGTCGTCGTGCCCGGAACTGGGCGATCAGGTAGCGCAGGGTGTGTGGCATGCAGACCGGCACTTCTTCGAACAGGTCCCACTTCTTCTCCCGGTCGCTGTCGCCCAGGCGGAAATGGAAGTGTCGATTGGGCGAGTCGACGACGAAGACATCGCGGACAAGGATGCTCTGGTCGCTCAGGCGCGTCTTGATGTCGGAACACACGTATTTATCGCGTGGCCTGATGAGGTTCGGTATGTCCTCGCGCCCCCGGTTGGAGTGCGCGTGGAAGTACTTGGCGTCGCCGTGCGCGATGGTGATATAGGCGACGTTCAGCCGCTTGAGGTCGAGGAGTAAGACCATGTCGGGAAGCACGAGGATGCCGTCAATCTCGCCATAGTCGTCGTCGCGCTGACGACCATCCCCGATGTATTCTAACTTGCCGATGATGAGGGTGCCGTGCTCGTGATCGCGATTGAGCATATCACGGATGTCATAGAAGCTCTGGCGCTCATGGGGCTGCATGTGGCTCGTCATCGCCGTCTCTACTACCCTGATGGCCATGTCACCTACCCCTTAAGCGGTCGTCGCATAAGCGTTTGGAGCGCCCCTATCCTGCCACAGGGTGGGGGTGAGTGTCAAGCGGCGGGCACGCGGCGTCAGGGCCATTCAGTTTTCCATTTTCATGACCGAGAAAGCCAACAGGCTTATTGGCGACGCACCTGTTGATCGATACAGTGAGCGTCGAGAGCAAACTCTTTGAGAGTAGTCATGATGCCCCAGCTCGTGCTTAACCAAGAACTGAATGACCCTGAACTTACGGTGATGCGCTTGGGTTGCCGAGTAGCGTATCATAATGGTGGTTCAGTGACGGGCCAGCCAGAGGGGAGGGCGAGCAGCGGCATCCAACGAAACAGCCACCACGTGGTGGCGGGAGGGCGATTGGAAACAGCGTGCGACCTCCTCTGCGCGATCCCCGCGTTGAGGCGACGGGACAACGGCTACCCACTATCCGCGAACTAGAGGGGGACCTGGACTGCATCGAGCCCACCACCGCGTCCAAGAAACGGCAAACGCCAAATTCCACCAAGCATACTCCGTGAGAGATCCGGAGCGTGCGGCTGACCGGACGCCGAAAGGAGTGCGTCCGGCCGCGGCCGGAAACCTTTGATCGAAGGAAGCTCGGATGCACACAGAAACGGTCGACCTCGACCTGTCGGGCAGGGAAGCGTTCTATCTTTGTGGCCTTTTGCAGGGCGTACGCCTCCTCGACATCGATCCTTCGGTCTCTCCCGCCGCTCAGATGGAGCAGGACGAATCCCTTGTGCGGCGCGAGATAGAACTCTCCCTCCGGGACAAGGGGTACATCACGCTGGCAGAGGACGGGATCGTCGCGGTCGATGTGACGGCTGCCGCGTTGATGAGCGTGGTCGCTTTTCCCCACGTGACGTTCGGCATTGTCGGTGTGGGAACAGGCGGAGACGCCAACCGAGTCGCCTATCACCTCCAGGATACCCTGGCCGTCGAAGTGCATCGAGAGACGGGTACATCCTATCGCTTGACCGCGCTCGAGCGCAAGGACATCGCGCGCCACATCCACGATCGTTGGGCGCCGGGTGACCTGGGCGCGCCTCCCGGTGAGCACAGGCCCCTCCCTGAGCGGGTGTTACAGACTGTGCGGTGGCTGGCGCTGCAGATGCGTAGCGAGCATGATGCGCGCCTTGCCCTAGAGGGCGTGGGCTTGCCGGCGGCGATGGCCGCATCCATCGCCCGCACCGTTGCGCGACCTCGCAACAGCGGCGGGATGATCGCGATCCGCCCGGATGCGACGGGGGGCGAGCAGGCGGGCGAGCTTGCCATGCTCTCGGGTGAGGACGGTACCTGGCTCTTCCGTCGTCTATCCACGACGCAGGCAGGCCAGGTCGACGTTGTGCCATGCGCAGCACCGGATCTCATGCTGGCTTTACGACACTTCGTGGGCCACTACTGCCTCAACGGGGAGCAGCCATCGTCCGATGTGCCCGACCTCTCGTGAGGGCGCGCCTGTCTCGGCCACCTGTCACCCATGGATGGTGCCGCTCGGGCAGCGCGTCCGCGCTGATCGTGGGAGCTTAGCGACGTCCCAGGCCGCGACATTCCGAGGGTTCGTCATGCACGCTTGATGGTGGTTGGGGGGCACCCGCGAGTGTGGCGGGGCACCGTCGGTGGGAGGGGATCGAAACCGATGCCTATGCTCTGGATCACGGCGACGATCGGCGTCGCCGGTATGGACGCGACGCACGATGTCGCGCTGTCGATCAGCGAGGAGAAACGCGTACGCGACTTGGTCTCGCTCCTCATCCGCCAGTTGCAGCTGCCGACACACGACGGGCGTGGCCCGATTGCCTATGACTTGCGTATCGACCATGGGGACGGCACGATGCGGACGCCCATCGACAGCGATCTTATCCGTGACGCCGATTTGCGCATGGGGGATGTCCTCACGCTTGAGCAGAACAGATCGTCCTGATACAGGGCTTGCGTCCGCTCGTTCGGGCGCTGGCGGGGGGTGTGACCGACGGGCATGCCGTGGGACGCGACGTCCTGTGCCGCCCGTCCTCGCCGCCATAAAGTGGATGGCCACGCGGGAGTAGTCAGATGCGGGGGGTACGGGATATGATGGGCATGAACCCTACGCGCAGCGGAGTCTCGTCCCCTGTCCACATCGTTTTCCTCGTGGACGTGAGCGAGTCCATGTACGCGCCCGTCGGGCACACAACGGGTATAGACATCGCTTACGCAGTTGTCGCGGCGACGGTAGCGGGCCTTGGCGCGCATGCCGCCTCGGCTCGCGGCGCATCCGGCGTATCTCCCCAGATCAAAGTGGCCCTGATCCTGTACGATGAGGTGGCGCAAGACCCCTTCGATGGTTTCAGGGATGTCGCCTCTCTTCGGGCGACGCACGGGGGCACCGTCGGGCTCCCCGTGCCCACCACGCGCCGCAGAAGGACGGATACACTCGGCGGATTCACCCAAGCACTGGATCTTGTGGGGCACGTCGGCCCGGACGCACCACCGCCGCTGATCTGCCACCTGACCGACGGATTCGTCACGCAGTACACCGGCGACAACCCTCAAACCTTACCGGAGAATTTGTGGGGGATGCTGTGCCGCCACGGCGCGGCGGCTCGCCGCGCCCGTTTTGCCCACGTTGTCGTGGGCGACCAGATGCTCCGCAGGCCCATCCGTGACATCCGTGCCTGGCCGGGGGTCTTGTGGGAGTACGATCTCCATCCTCGCGCGCTCGCGGGTCTCTATGCGCGCATCCTCTTCCGCATGTCATCGCTTGTCCCGGAGGAAGCTTATCCGACCGTGTCTCGCGCGGGCTACGCCACACTATCGCGCGGGGCCCGGCTGCTGTTGCCGGGCGCGCACCCGCATCTCGTGCAGACGATATTGGTCGCAACAGCGGGAGCGTCGGCGCACGACGCTCCCGACAAGTAGAGGATCGTGTGTCGCAATGGCCGTGACCATACAAACCCCTGCCGGTCCGAGCGTCTCGCTGCCGCCATCACAATCCGGAGTCGTGCCATTCCGCCGCCCGCCGCGCTTCCGCCCACCTCTGGACGCACAGGAACTCCGTCTTCCCGCGCCGCCGAGCCCTCCCACCTCCGGATCGTGGCGTACGGCCATACCGACCTTCGCCGCGGCGTTCATCTTCGCCGCCATCATGGCGTTGCAGATGGGCTCGGCCAACACCGGCGCGGTCGTTGCGATCTTCGTTGCGTCGCTCTTGCTCCCCCTGAGCGCGATTGTCGCCGACCGTTGGTCCCGACGGGACGCGTTCAAGACGAGCATGGCCCTCTACCTGGAGGACCTGCGCGCCGCCGTCGCGACTATCGAGGAACGGGGTGCCGCGGAGGCCACGGTGCGTCGCGAGACCGACCCGTCCGCCAGCGACCTCATCGCGGCCGTACACCAGGGCAAGCTGTGGGAGCGACGGCCCGCGCACTCCGATTTCCTGCGTGTCCGTTGGGGAACGGGGCAGGAGCGTGCGCGCGTCACGGCCGCCATCGAACCAGACTCCCCAGCCCGCGTCCCGACCCCGAGTGACCCTCGCCTCGCTCAACTCATGAAGGATCTCTCGAAGGCGGAGATGTTACAGGATGTCCCCCTTGTCGTCGACCTGCGCACCCTCGGCTCGCTCGGCATCATCGGATACCCCGCGGCGGCCACTAGGCTCGGTGTCGCGCTCGCGTGCCACATCCTGGCCCATCACGGTCCGGACGATGTACGCCTCGTCGCCGTGTACGGAGGCCACGCCACTGGGAGCTGGGAGTGGCTCAAGTGGGCCCCTCACACGCAGAATTTCGCCAACTCCTCCATCACGGATCGTCTCATGGCCTGCAATGGGAGGCAGCAGCGGCGCCTCTCCCTCCTGTTACGGGAGGAGCTGACCCGGCGCGGGCGCGCCAAGGAGGACACCAGGCATGGAGATGTCGGTCCTGGACAGCATCTTGTCGTGCTCATCGATGCGGGGCGCACCCTCAGTGACGGCCTCGACGAGTCGCTCGTGGAGCACCTCCTGACGCAGGGGCCGGCCGTCGGCATCTACACGGTCGTCATCGCACCTGATCTACGCACCCTTCCGTCCGACTGCGCGGCGCTAATCGAGGTGCATGAGCGCGGCCCCGCCTCTTTGCGCGTCAAGGAGCCGCCGCGCTCCCCCGTCGTCGCCGAGCCTGAGCAGGTGGACGTCCGCCGCGCGCTCGGCTTGGCGCGGGCGCTCAGCCCGATGCAGATCAGCGCCGGGTCCTTCGCGGGCAAGATCCCCAACCGCGTCCAACTCCTCGACGTGCTCAATATCGACGATGCGCGCGACGCCGATGTCTGGTCGATGTGGGCGCGGGGGGATGCTGGGAAGCGGCTGCGCGCCCCGATCGGCCAGGACGCGAACGGCCCTGTCTACCTCGATCTTACGTCGGGATCCCCCGAGGGAGGTCCGCACGGCATCCTCGGGGGCACGACCGGATCCGGGAAGAGCGAACTCTTGCGCAGCATAGTGCTCGCCTTCGCCGCGGCGCACCATCCCCATCGTCTCTCCTTCGTGCTCGTCGACTACAAGGGAGGCGACGCATTCGAAGGGCTGAAGGATCTGCCCCATGTCGTGGGCTACATCACGAACCTGGACGAGCGCGAGGCCAACAGGGCGCTCGATGCCCTGGACTACGAACGCAAGTACCGGCAAGTCAGGCTGCGAGCGGTGTTTGAGGGCAGGGATGGCGACGTGGCGACGTACCAGAATTTGCGCGAGCAACATCTGCGCGAGGGCGCGTCCGAGGAGGACTACCCCTCCATGCCCAACATCCTCATCGTGATCGACGAGTTCGCGGAACTCAAGGAACGCATCCCGGCCTTCATCCCGCGTCTCAACGAGATCGCGCGGCAAGGACGCTCCCTCGGCATCCACATGTTGCTCGCCACGCAACGCCCGGGCGGGGCCGTCAACGAGGATATCCGCGCGAACACGGCCTATTGGATCTGTTTGCGCGTCGCGGAGGCCCGGGACAGCACCGACGTCATCGGAACGTCCCATGCGTCCCTCCTCTCTCGCACCGTGCCTGGACGCGGCTACCTGCGCATCGGGACCGATCCGATCCGAGAGTTCCAGTCCGCCCTCTCTACTACGCCCTATGTGACGAGGGCGCAGCGCCACACGGAGAGCGTCCTCGGTTTCTCGCCCGGCTTCGGGCAAGCCGACCTCACGGAGACGTCTAACGTCCAGCGCCACTATGGCTCCACCGATCTCCTCGAACTGGCCGAGCGTCTGCGTCAGGTCGCCCATGAGAACAACGTCCAGCCCCTGCATCGTCTCATCCTCCCCTCTCTCCCGTCACGGATCACCCTCTCGGACGTGCCGGATCTCTCCGCTCTCCTGGACCCGTCGCACCCGTGCTGGGCTTGGCCGGACGTTCCCCCGACAGGATGGGGGAGCGCGCCGGTCGGCCTGCTCGACCGCCCGACCGCCCAGCGACAGGATGCCCTGATCCTGGACCTGCCGCAGGTTGGGCACGCATTTGTGTGCGGGTCCCATGCCTCGGGCAAAACGACGTTCCTGCGCACGCTCGCCCTCGCTTTCGCCGCGACATATCACCCGCAGGACCTGCATCTCTACGTGATCGACTTCGGGCGGGCGGGGTTGCAGCCGCTCCGGATGCTGCCGCACTGCGGCGCGATCGTCCATGCCGGCGATATGGAGAAGGGCGTCCGTCTCGTGACCGATCTGCGCCGGCTGAGCGAGGAGCGTCTCGCCTTGCTGAAAAGATCGGGCCTGTCGACGCTGACGGACTACCGCGCCCAGACGGGGCAGCGCCTCCCCTACGTCGTCGTGCTGGTCGATAATTTCTCCATGTTCCACGACGCCATCGCCGGCGATCGCCCGGCTCTCCCGCGCCAGCTCGCCGCGACGGTGCAGGCCGATCTTGCATTCTTGTTCCGGGAAGGGCACGCGTTGGGTATCCATTTCGTGCTCGCCGACACCACGTGGCGCATCCTGCGCCCCTATCCCACCCTGATTGGGTCGCTTGGCCTGCGCCTCGCCCTGCATCAGATGGACGCGAACGACTATAACGAGGTCGGTGTGTCCCTGCGCGAGGCTGTCGCGCTCCCCCCCGGGCGCGGCTTCACCAGCGGCCCGTCGTCCGGGGAGTGTCAGATTGCCCTTCCGCTCCTGCACCATCCGGAGAGCCCCGACGCGATCGGGGTGCCAGACGGGGTGGGCGGCGAACCGACCGCCTATGGCGTCCCGATCGGCGACCAGCAAGGCGAACTCGACGCCTTCTATACGGCGATAGCCGCGACGACGCCGGTCAGGGCCCCATCGATCAAGCCGCTCCCCGAGAGGGTGGCCACAGGAGACCTCCCGATGCTCCCGCGAAAGGTTGAGCCGACGCTGGGGTGGCCCGTCAGCATCGGCGTGACCGATAGGACGACCGTGCCGTTCGGCGACCAGTTCGAGCAGGTAGCGCTGACGCTCGGGGGGGGCAACCCGTGGTATCTCGTCGCGGGACCGGCGGCATCCGGGAAAACGACGCTCCTGCACACCCTGGCCACGCGGTTACATAGCCAGTATCCCGCCGCCGATCCCTGCCTCGTTGTCGTGGCCCCCCACCGATCCGCCCTCTCGGAGCAGGCGTATCCCTATCTCCTCTGTCCCGCCCAGTCGCAGGTGGACGGCGACCTCATCGCGTTGCTGACAGAGCAGCTTGCGGCCCGCCAGGTCGCGCACACGAGGAGGGAGCCGACGACACCCCTCGTCGTCCTCATCGACGACCTCCAAGAGATCCTCTCCCGCGACTCCCGGGCACTGACCGATCTCAAGGACCTGGCGGAGCGGCACGGGCAGCACGGCCTTACCATCGTCGCCGCGGGGCTTGGCAGGGTGATCAACGGCTATTCCTCCTATGACCACAAAATCCTTGGACCCCTGCGCGCCGCGCGCACGGGTGCCCTCCTGTGCCCCGAGATACAGGAGGACGGCAGCCTCTTCGGTCTCTCGTCGCTCCCGCTGACCGGACCCTATCCATCCGGTCGCGGCTTCGTCATCCGTCCGACGGGCTACGAGCACGTTCAGGTTGCCGTGGTCGGGCCACCGGTATAGGGGATACAAGTCGGACACAACTCCGACGCGTGGGTGACGATACCCCTCGGTGCCGATGTTCGCCAGCGCCGCTACCGGGCGCGCACGCGGGTCCGTTGCTCGATCCGACGGCACAGCCTGGCGAGCGTGCAAAAGCCTCGCGGACGGGGGAGGTGCCGGGGCGTCACGATGCGTGCTGCCCCGACCCCGCGCCCCCAGTCGCCCCGCCCGGGGGGGCGGCCCCCTTCTGCACGTCGATGAGGGCGGACCGGACGGCACTCGCCCCAGCGGTCATCTGCTCCGCCGCGTTGAGCATCTGGCCGCGCACCTCATCCATTGCGCGCGCGACCGCCGGCAGTGGCCGTAGGGCCATCTCCAGCTTCTCGGCCGCCTGGGTCACGGTGGCGAGGGACTTCTCGAAGTCCTTGTCGTCCCTTTGTGCATGCTTGCGCAGCCCCTTGATCTCGGCGGCCAACAACTCCAGGTTGCGTGCCATTGCCTGCTCGGCGGCGCTCACTTTCTCCGTCGCCTCGCTCAGGAGAGGGACTCGCGACGCCAGATCCCTAGAGGTGGTCTCATGGGCGAGCCGGTCGCGCTGGAGCTCGCCTTGGAGTTCGCGCAGGGCTTTCTCTACCTGCTGCTGCTGTGTCGCGAGCGTCTCGGCCAGTTCGGCGCACCAGGTGTACATGCGCTCGACCACCTCGGCGTTGCGCAACAGGTGGTCGGCCCCCACGCTGAATCCGGCGGCGAACGTCGCGAGGTCCGCCATCTCCTGTTCCCGCCGACGCGCCAGTTCGTCGATGCGCCGATCGGCGGCCGCCAGTGTCGCCGTCAGGTTCCGGCTCGAGGCGAGGAACTCGGCCATGCCCGCCGCCATCGACGTGCGTGTCGCGATGTCGAGCGCGGCGGTCACGGCCACGTTGCGCACATCATCCTCCAGGTCGTTGGCCTCGCGGTCTCGCAGTGCACGCTTCCGCGACCGATGGACCGTCATGACGAGCCAGACGAGCAGGCAGAGCATAGCGCCGACGACAAGCGCGACGGAAACGGGACGCGCGAATGCGTTCGGGACGAGCGCAGCTAAGGCCGGAGGGAGAGGCAGCACGCGGGTGATGCGGACGACGGCCAAGGCCGCGAGGACGGTCAGGACCATGGCAACGAAGAGCAGGAGGGGCCGGAACCAGTTCAGCGTCGAGGCCAGGGGCGCGCGGCGCAGGGCCGCCGCCGCCCCAGCGGGGTTGAGGAAACGGAGCAGGTCGACACTTGCCCACCCGTGGATGTCCTGATCTGTTTCCAGCACCCGATGCACGCGCACGAGATCGTTCTGTACCCGCGCGGGGATGTCCGCTGTCTCAGGACGGCGCACCCGTAGGCTCCGGAGCACCTCGTCCGTCGACGCGGCGGGGGCCTCCTGCGTCTGCGGGGGGGGTGGCGGCGGGCCGCCCGGATCGCGCCCGGGCGCGCCACCGGCGAGGGGGCGGGATCGCTGGTGGGGCCACTGCGGCCCGCCAGGTAGAGGGAGGGGGCTGTCACCCCCGGCGTCCTGCGTGCCGGGCGTGCGAGCGCTCGGGTCATGGGGCATGGGACGCGTCGCCTGGAGAGCCCCGCTGTTCGAGATGCACCATACGCCCCCATCGTCGGAACGCCGCGCGCCCCTCGGCGTCCAACTCGACATCGAGTGACCAGCGCGACCTAGCGCGCGACCACGCGCGCGCGGCCCTGCCTACGTCACCGTCCCGCAGCGCCGCCCGCAGATCCTGCTGGTCCGCGTGGCGGTGTTCCGCGGCGTACACCGTGCCCCAATCTATGTCCGGGGCCAGGGCGCCAACCAGCCGCAGCCGGCGCGCAGCGTTCATGATCGCGCTCCCGTCGTCGCGACGGCAAGCCTCGGCGAGGGCCGCGATCGCCTGGGCTTGGTCGGCGCGTCGGCGTCTCGTGCGCTCCGGCGTTGGTCGGGGTGGCGTGGCGGGCTCCGGGGAAGATGGGGGTTGCGGGAAGGGCGGGAGGCTCGCATACGCCAGGGCATGGCGCGCCTGCTGGGCCGCGACGGCGAGACGCCCCTCCACGTCGAAGCCCAGCACGGTGGCGCGCCACCAGGCATCAGCGACGGCGCGCGGAGGAGCGCCGGCATCCACCGCGTTTCGGAGCGCGCGCCCGGCCGCCTGCCGGGCGCGGCGGCCGCGCCCGGCGAAGCCGAGGTGCTCCGTCCTCTCGGCTTCGCGCAGGATGTCATCGTCGCTCCCCGAGAGGAGCGCCGCGTAGAGCCCCTGTCGTGCCGCGAACCGTTCTCGGGTCCGCGCCAAGGCCGCCTTCTCGGGGTCGGAGAGGCGACCCTCCAACCACTCCTGGTCGCTCAAGAAGGTCACGACGCGCTCGTCCCGCTCGTCATGGAGCAGGCGGCGGAGTCGTCGCAGTAGGAGCGAATCGCGACCTTCGAGCCGGGCAAGGGCTAGCGCGAGCGCCCACGAGAGTTCGTGCCGCAGCTGACGGGCCGCGCCATCGAGCGCCCGCCATAGCCAGCGAGTCGCACTTTCGACTGCCCGCCATAACCGACGGGCCGCACCGTCGAGATCTCGCCATCGACGCCGATGTATGGGCATGGGCAACCCCTACGATCGATTGGCTTGACGCGACAAGTTCCTCGCCTTAAGGTCCACGACGCCAGCGCTGCCCAGTCTAGAACTCGGCATTGAGCCGAGCCGCAACCTCACTCTGGTCGTGGCAAAAGCCGCTCCATTGCCGCAGATCCTCCCCCAGTTGCTCCAGGACCGGCTTGTTGGTGCGCCAGAGATCCTGGAGGCTGCGCGCGGCGCGACCTTCGAATTCCGTCCCGCCCGTGGAGGTTGACATGGTTGTGGCGATCGCGTCGGCGATGTCCTTCACGCGCCTATGTTGCGCCTCCGTCTCCGTGCTGAGATGCTGGAGATCCTGGGCGCTCATCCGGATTTCGCCAGGCATGGTTGACTCCTCATTGAACGTCGTGCCGTCCCGTCGCTAACGTGCGGCGCGACTTACTTCTTGTGGTGGTGCGGCGGCGTCGCCGCGCCTCGTCGCAGCGCAGCCGCCGCCGCGCGCAGATCCCCTTGCACATCCCGAAGGGCGGCGATTTGTTGGTCCACGCGCGACCGCAGCGATGTCGCGGGCCGCCCCGTCCAGGACGCGATAATCGTGCCGCTGCGGCTCGAAAGATCGGAGACGATCCCGTCCAGGCGGCTCGCCTGCGTGTCGCAGGTATCGGCCCTGGCTCTCAGGTCCTCCGCGTCGCTCGGATCCATGGTGGCATCGAGAGTGCTACGGGTGATCGTTACACGTTCCGGGACTCTTGGGCCACGCGAATGCGCGTGCCGAGTTCCTTCGCGAGGGCCTCGAAGTCCTGCTCGAATTTTTGGAGGACCCCGATGTACTGCTCCATGTTCCGCGAGAATGACGTGGCGGCCTCGCTCTGCCAGTACTTATTGTGATCGAGATCCTGCAGGAAGGACGCAACCTCCTTGCAGTGGGTCGATTGTTCGTGGTACTGCCGGGTGAGATTCTGCCACGCTTCGACTTGGTAGATAACTCCGTCTGAGTTAGACATCCGCCTCTCCTCCACACGCGGGCAACGAGGGCGTCTCATACGGGCGGCGCGGGGCATACGCCCCGCGCCCATGCGGCCACACGGCCGTGCATGGACCCCCACGCTTTCGATTATACTATATGGTGGATCGACCGTCAGGGTGGACCGCGCTCTCATCCCCGATCTCCGGATGGGCGGCATGTGGGGGACGCGGCGGCGTGCCGTAGGGGCACGCGAGCGGGTCTTCGGCGCTACGGAGTACTTAGGGTGGACGACGGGTTCCAGTTTTCCTCGCCCGACGACTTCGTCCAATTGGAGCGCGTGCTCGCCGATGCGGCGGGGGCGACACGCGACGTGGCGCGCGTCGTGGATGGGCTGCGCGGGTGGCGCAGCGACTCCGGCTGGGAGGGGGCGGCGGCGGAGGCGCGCACACACCTCGGGTCGGCCCATGATCAGCTCTCCACGGCCGCCGGCCAGTGCGACTCCTTGGCGCAACGGGTCCACGACCGCATCGCCCTCGCGCAGGCTGCGAGCGGACAGGCGGCGGACACGGGGAGTAGCGGCGCGCGGGGTGCGGGGACGCCGTGGTCGGGCGACACGGGCATGGGGACGACCGATGCGGGGGGCGGTGGCGCGGCGTCGCCACGGGGCGGCCAGCGGACGACCCACGGGTCGGACAATCCGTTGGCGGGGGTCGCCGGGTTCTTCGCGGGCGCGGCGAGCGCCGTCGGGGGCGCGGCTCACGGTGCCACGGATGCGGTTGGGGGCGCGGCGCACGGTGTCGCCGACGCGGCGGGGTCGGCCGTCCACAACACCCTCGATGTGGCGGGTCACGCGATCAGCACGGTCGATCACGGGGCGACCGTGGCGGTGGTCGGCGGGGTAACGGAAGCGACCGGCCGGCTCGGAAACAGCGTCGTTCAAGCAGGAGGCGACCTTCTCGGCAGCACCGGACGCGCTGTTGATGACTTCGGGAAGCGGTGGAAGGCGAATGATCCTGCGGGAGCGGTAGGGACTGCTCTGAACGATGTAACGGGCGGCGTGAGCACAGGCCTGCAACACATCGAGGGCGGAGAGGGTCGCGCGGCTAAGGCCTTGGTTCATGGTGGTGCCATGGGAGCGATCGACGCGGCGAGCATCGTGGGCATGCAAGGACGCGTCGCTCCCGTGGTTGGCGCGGGCGAGCGGGCGGTGGACCGGGTCGTGGATAACGAGGTCCGCTTCTCGCAAGGCGTCACCAAAGCCTTGGGAGGCGTGGTCACGGGCTTAGTGGATGTCGGCGTGTGGGCCTACCATTCCGCCCCCGGTGCGCCCCAAGACCGCAAGATTTGGGTTCGTCAGAGGATGGAGAACGACCGGTTTGCCTTATCTGTCGCGCACCATCCTCTGACTGCAGCCTCTATCATCGGCCAGCTCCTGGTGGTTAAGCCGGTCGAGGATGTCTTGAGCGGCGATCCGGAACGCGTGGGCGAGGGGGCGACGAACCTCGTCCTCAATGCTATCGCGTTCACGAAGCTGGCGGCGTTGGCTAAGATGGCTGTTGTGACACAGTTGGGAGCGGATGCGGACGTTACCCTAGGGCCCGTCGCAAAGTTTGGCGGCGCATATCGCGACGTTCGTGATTTCTGGCCTGAGGATAGTGGACAAGTACATCACACACCGGCCGATCAAGTAAGCCCTCTCGGTAAAGATACGCCAGCCCTTCTGATGGATGTCCAGGATCACATGGATACGGGAAGTTGGGGTCGAGGCCGTTGGGCACAAGCGTATCGGGACATACAACGAGACCACATTGACAACGGCCGATTTCTCGATGCGCTCGAAATGGATATAGATGATCTACAGTACAAGTTTGGCAGTAGATACAATTATGGGATCAGACAGATGTTGGAGTATGCTAGGTCTATCGATCCTGATAGCGTTGGATTTTCTGGTACACAGATACAATGGGAGCAGCAGATTGACGCTCTACTAAGGAGGGTGCGCTAGATGAGCGATAAGGCTGCAGTGCCCTACTATGATATTGTGCCGAACATCGGAGTTGGCCCGATTAAGTTTGGCATGACTAGAGAGGAAGTGCGCGCTGCTATAGGAGCAGATGCTACGCCTTTTCGAAGAGCAGTGATCAACACCATGGAACAGCCGCTGCAAGATTCGTTTAGGGATCTGGGCATTTTCGTCGAATACAATCCTCTCGGGAAGTGTGTAGCTGTTGAATTTGGCGGTCCGGCAGCGCCTTCTTTTCAGGGCGAGACATTCTTAGGTCAGCCGTACAGTCGAGTGAGGGAGTGGTTCAGGACAAAAGACTCAGCCGTAGAGGAAGACGACTCTGGGCTTACATCGCTGGCGTTAGGCATAGGGATATACACCCCAAATGCGCGCGCTAATCCGGATCGACTAGTGGAGGGCGTCATCGCATTCAAGGATGGGTATTATGAAGGGGCGACAGACGCAGTGAATCGGGGGGGGTAGATTATAGTGGACCCAGGGAGTTGGACAGTGGGAGGGGGCTGAAAACGTAAAGCCGTAGACTCAAGGGATAGGGAAGCATCATTCGGCGCAGTTCAAGGCGCAGGTGGTCCGGGCCGCGCTCCGCGAGGAGAAGACGCTGGCCCAGTTCGCCAGCGAGTACGGGGTCCACCCGACGCAGATCAGCACGTGGAAGACGACGGCGTTGGCGGAGTTGCCGCAGGTATTCGAGCGACGCGACCGCGCGGCGGATCAGGTGGCCGCCTACGAGCGGCAGGTCGAGGAGTTGTGCGCGGAGATCGGGTGCCTGACCACGCAGGTCGCCTGGCTCAAGAAAAAATCTGGCCTCGTGCCAGCGGGCGGAGCGGCTGGCCATGGTCGAGCGCGCTGAGCCCGAGGTGCCGCTGGCGGTGCAGGCCGACCTGCGCGGCGTGAGCCGGTCGGGCCTGTACTACCGGCCGGTCGCCCCGTCGGCGGAGGAGGTGGCCCTCACGCACCGCATCGACGAGATCTACACGGAGTTTCCGTTCTACGGCTCGCGGCGCGTCGCGGCGACACCGCGCCGGGAGGGGCGCCCGGCCAACCGCAAGGCGGTGCGGCGGCACATGCGCGAGATGGGCCTGGCGGGGGCCGCCCCGGGGCCGCACACGAGCCGGCCGCACCCGGCGCACCCCACCTATCCTATCCCTACCTGCTGCGGCACGTCACCGCAGCGACACCGTACGCCGGCCGGGGTGTATTTCGCGGCGCCATCCGCCCCGACGGCACACGACCAGATCAAGGAAGGAGGAGAGTCCGGGTTTTGCGTTTTGACCCCTGCCTCGGTGTCTTGACAAAGGGGACCACTATAGTATAATATCTCCTAGTGTAGCGATAGGTAGGGCCTCGCGGCCTTTCCCCCGCTCCAAACGCAGCATGCGACTTTCACCGCACTGCGCTTTCCGGGATGGTTTTCGTGGTCCTGGACTGGAAAGGCATCCTCCCCTCACGGGTATGGAGGCCGTCACTCACTGACCGCAGCCGCAGCTGCGGCCGTGCTTCCGACCGCACCTCCACTGCGGATGTGTGCCGCCGCTCCCACTACTTCCCTTCCTGGCGGACCTTCACCATGTCCGCGCTATTACCGCGCGGCCTTGGGCTACGCCGCCTCCTCCGTCCTCCTCCCCGCAAGCTGGCATTGTCGCTTCCATCGCTGGCATGGCGGTGCAGGAGTTCCCACGTTCCCGAGTCACGTGTGATAGAGTCCCGTAGCTGCCCACGACACACCGGGGGAAACGGTAGCGATCAGGTGGCCAGATAGCACCACCTGCCCTCCCCATGCCCGTTTGGGCCAGGCGTCTCATCCCGTTTTTCGCCTGTTAACGTTCACGATGCCCACTCGTGGGTTCCAGGTACCTGTCAGCATAGGACTCAGGGTTGGGGGCATCAACGGCTGTCGGGCGACGCCTAGCCCCTTGACTGATGGGCTTCACACCTCGACGCGTGCCGCGTGTCGACGCATGCCATCGCACCCTCACACTATCGCCAAGCGTGGCTCTGAGAGCAACACGTGACTCGATTAAATGGCGCACTATCCGGGACGTTGTAGGTTTTCGTCAGAAACTTAGCGCCAGGCCTATTAAGGGGGCACGACACACGCCCCCCACGGGGAGAAAGCTGGAAACGCGCGGTCTCGCGCATCGCGGCGTGGGCCGGCGACCACCTCCCCCTGGCGTGGGCCGG
>JAABUZ0100001932.1_pt1 | contig 36593 bp, 33 predicted proteins | sample 5562091 | NCBI WGS metagenome assembly JAABUZ01 (sample SAMN12813069, study PRJNA571459) | rock metagenome | isolation source: Antarctica rocks | place: Antarctica: Victoria Land, Linnaeus Terrace sud | collected 2015-12-21 | reverse complement strand
ACGCCGCATGAGCGTCGCGCTCGGCTTGCGTACCGAAGCGTCGAGCCGTCACGAAAAAGGCTTACCGATCGGGCTCTCCACCTGGGGCGCGGCGCGCGCCGCGCATCTGCTCGAAGCGGAAGGCGCGCTCGTACATCCCTCGTTCGCGGTTGGTGCGGCCGACGCGGCAGCCGCGCCGATTCGCGTCGAGATGGCGCGCTTCGCCGCGCTGCTCGGCGTCGCCGTGCACGAAGACGAAGCGCGTAGCGCGCTCGTTTCGCTCGGCTTTCGCGTCGAGGTGACGAGCGGCGCGCACGCGTATCTCGCGGCCGTGCCGCCGCCGTGGCGCGGCGACGTGCGCATCGCCGAAGACGTCATCGAAGAAGTGGCGCGTATCGTCGGATACGATCGCATCGTCGCCGAGATGCCGCCGATCTTCGAACAGCAGGTTCCGAGCGACGCGTATCGCAGCGAGAGCCGCGTCGCACACGCGCTCGCCGCACTCGGGTATCGCGAGGCCGTCACGCTCTCACTGCAGCCCGGGGCCGTCGCGGAGCGCTACGTCGATGCGGGAATCGCACTGCCCGGTCCCGTCGTGGAAATCACCAATCCGCTGTCCGAGGATCAGCGCTATTTGCGCTTTTCGCTCGTCCCTGCGCTCCTGGAGCTCGCAAGCCGGCGCACGACGGAGATGACGGAGCGCCTTTTCGAAATCGGTCACGTCTTCGAAGGCTCCCCGGACGTATTCGAAAGCGCTGACGCCGTCTGGCTATTCGCCGCGCCAAAAACCGAAGAAGCAGCGTGGAACGATACCGGGTTCCTGCGCTTCAAAGGTGAGTCGCTCGCGCTGTTGCGCGCGCTGACGGGACGCGATGCAGAGACGGTGACGGCGACGCTCCCGGGGTGGCATCCCGGCAAATGCGCGACGCTGCTCGTCGACGGCAAAGACGTCGCGACGATCGGCGCCGTCGACCCGCGACTCGTGCGCGCATACGGCATCGACGCGCGCGTCTATGCGGCGCGGATGCGCTTCTCCGACCTGCCCGCGCACCGCGTGGCGCGCTATACGGCGCCGTCGCGTTATCCGGCACTCGCACGCGATCTCGCACTCGTCGTCGCTCCGGAGATTCCGGCGATGGCGATCGAGCACGCGATTCGTAGCGGCGCCGACGGCGCGATCGCGGGGGTCCGTGTTTTCGATGAGTACCGCGGACCGCAGGTCGGCGAGGGCAAGAAGAGCATCGCTGTTCGCGTGACCTTGCAGCGCGACGACGCGACGCTCACCGACGCGGAAGCCGACGCGTACGTCGCCGCCATGCTCGAACGCCTGCGCGAGCGCTGCGGAGCTCACATTCGCGGATGATGGGCCTCACGTGGCCGGACATCGCGATCGGCTTCGTCGCGATCTTCGGTGCGCTCAAAGGCTTTAAGCGGGGCTTCGTCAGCGAATTACGTGGCGCGGTGGCCCTGGCGTTCGCGGTTGCGGCAGCTTTCGCGTACGGCGGCACGTGGGACGTGTGGCTGCGGGACCGCATGCACATGGGCACGGGTACCGCGCACGTCGCCGGCATGGTGCTGTACGCGATGCTCGCGTATGCCATCGTGTATGCCCTCGGTTCGGCATTGGCGGTCGTCGCGAAACTGCCGATCGTCGGCACGGCGAATGCCTTGCTCGGCGCGTTCGTCGGCACGCTCAAGAGCGCGGTCTTCGCCTGGGCCGTCGTGTACGTGGCCCTGTTCTTTCCATTGACCGCCGAACTGCGCGACGATCTGCATCGCTCGCATCTCGTCGCCGCGCTGCAGCAGCCCAATAGCGCGGTCGACGCGCGCGTGCGCGCTTCGTTGCCGGACTTCGTGCGCCCGTTCGCAGACTCGATCTTCGCACGCCATCGCGTCTAACGACCGCCGGCTACGCCAGACTCGTCGACGACGCGACGCGGTAGGTCGAGCCGGCGTGATCGTAGCGCGTCGCTTCGCCGAGCGTGCGCGCGGCGTGTGCCTCGGCACCGCGGATCACGCGACGTTCTTCGGCGGTATCGTATCGCAACGACGGCGTCGCGGCGAGCCGTCCGCGCGTCCACGTGTTCTCGGCGGCGTGCGCGAGTTCGTGGCCGAGGCCGAGCGCGGGCGACTGGCGACCGCCATCCGTCGTGCGCAACGCACTGTACGGATCCCACTGGACCGTTCGCGTCAGCGGGTCGAAATGGTCGTCGTCGCGCGCGTTGCCGCGAATCACGTACGCAGCGGAGCCGTGCTCGAGCCGGTCGAGCTCGCGGCGCATGATGGAGTCGTGCCGCAAATACGTTTCGGCGCCGCGAAACTCGCCGTCGAGCGACCGTTCGACGGCGAGCGATCCGTGGTGAATGAAAGGGTCGCGCACGCTCGCGCGATCGAACGTCAACATGTCGTACCTCCGCGGATCTCTCGCGACGAAGGGCCGCAGCGGCAAGAGGCTCCACCACACGCGCCGCGAGCTTAGCGACGCCGTCAATGCTTCGGCGAGCGTTCGCGCTACGTGCGCTGCGCCGCCGCGCATGACGCGCCGTTACGTATAACGCGGCGTTACTGTGGCGCGATCCGCGTAAGGATCGCGAACGACGTCAAATCGACCGTCGGCACGAGCAGATCAACGTTTTCACGCGGCCGACACGAACCTTCACTCGGGGTTTCAGCGACTCGTGACTAGCGTTTCTTCCAATGCGGCGCGCGCAGCGCGCGTTCCGCTACCGGCGCCGATCGGGTGCCCTTGCTGCCGCAAGACCGTCTCGAACGCTTCGAAACCGCGCAGCATGTCGTCGTGTGAGAGGTCGCCCATCGTACCCATGCGCACGATCTTCCCTTTGAGTTCGGCTTGACCGCCGCCCAGAACGATATCGTGCTGCTCGAGTAACGCGGTGCGGATCGCAGCGGCATTCAATCCGGCCGGCACGTGCATCGCAACGACGGTGACCGAATGCGCGCCCGGTGCAGAGAACACGTCGAGGCCGGCGGCTGCCGCGAACGCGTGGATCGCTCGCCGATACCGTTCGTGACGCGCGTACGCGCCGGCGGCGCCCGCGGCATGATAGCGCTCGATCGCGACGTCGAGCGCGTAGGCGATGGAGACCGGCGGGGTCCATGGCGTCTGCCCGAGCGCCGCAAATTCGCGCGCCTTCGGCAAATCGAAATAGAAGCGCGGTGCGGTCGCCCTCGCCATGCGTTCCCAGGCGCGCGGGCTCACCGCAATCATCGCGAGTCCGGGCGGCACGGCGAGCGCCTTTTGCGACGCTGCGACGACGACGTCGAAGCCCCAGGCATCCATCCGAAACTCCGATGCGCCGAGGCCGCTGACGGAGTCGACGATGACGGCCGCCGGATGATCCCCGATCGCCGCGGAAAGCGCGGCCATATCGTTCTGGACACCGGTCGACGTCTCGTTGTGCGTCAACATGACGCCCGCGATTTCGTGCGCGGGATCGGCCCGCAGACGCGCCGCGAGGGCGGCCGCGTCGGTCCGCGCGCCGAGCGGCACCTCGAGCATCTCGACGTCGAGACCGTACAGCTTCGCGATCGTCGCGAGCCGCTTTCCGAACACGCCGACCGGGCACGAAAGCACTTTCTGCCCGGGCGAAAACACGTTCGCGACGGCGGCTTCGAGACCACCCGTGCCCGAGCTCCCGGCGACGACGACATCGTTCGTCGTGCCGAAGATCGGTTTCAAGCCGCCAGCGACCCGCTCGATGAGGCGGGCGAAGGCGGGCCCGCGATGATCGATCATCGGCTGGGCCATCGCAGCGAGGACGGCGGGGGCACAGGTGACGGGACCGGGGATGAACAGCAACTGCTTGGCCATATTGGCGATCATCGTACCATACGCTCGTGCAGGCCACAGCCGCCTCCATCGCGCGGGTCGACGTGTCGCAAACGACAGACCGACGTACCCGTCGGAGCGCACCAGATAGGCCGCAGCCTATCGCAGCCTATCGCAGCCCGGCTCTGCGCATCGTAGAACGCCACTGAAACGCGTGGAGCGGGAGGCCTCTGGATTCGCAGGCTGCGCGGATGGCCGGGAAGCGTCACCGTACACGTGGACCTGCCAGTCGCGTGCCGCGAGGCTAGCGAAAGTGTCGTCCGTACCGTTCCCGAGCATTCGCTGCGACACCCATGGAAGGCGGTCGCCTCCGCGAACGCGACCGGCCACGCGGCACGAGCGTGACGCGTGAAGCGAACGCGGTAAACGCCTGCGCGCCGTCGTACGATACCGGCATGCATCCGGGCGAACGCATTCGATTGACCGCTATCACGTCGGGCGGCGGTTGAGCCAGTAAAGTCGGCTCGGCCGACCTCGCGCACGTGCTGCGCGATTTACCCGTCTCGAGCGATCCGCGCGTGCTGGTCGGCTTCGGCACGAACGACGATGCGGGCGTGTACCGGCTTTCGGACGAGCTCGCGCTCGTGCAAACCGTCGACTTCTTCACGCCCATCGTCGACGATCCGTACGATTTCGGCCGGATCGCCGCGACCAACGCCCTCTCCGATATTTACGCGATGGGCGGCACGCCGATCACCGCTCTCAACATCGCGGCGTACCCGATGGAGCTGCTGGGACCCGACACGCTCGCGCGTATTCTCGCCGGCGGCGCCGACGTCGCGCGTGCGGCCGGCGTCGCGCTGCTGGGCGGGCATACGGTCAAAGACGACGAGCCCAAGTACGGCATGGCCGTGACGGGGACGATCCATCCCGCGCGCATCGTTACGAACGCCGGCGCACGCGCCGGCGACATCCTCGTGCTCACAAAACCCCTCGGTACCGGCATCCTCGGGTCCGCCTTGAAAAAAGACGCGATCGACGCCGCGCAGATGGCCGAATGCATTCGCTGGATGACGACGCTCAATGCGAACGCTGCCAAAGCGATGCTCGCCGCCCGCGCCCACGCAGCGACCGACGTGACGGGCTACGGCCTGCTGGGGCACGGCTACGAGATGGCTCGGGCCAGCGGCGTGCGGCTGCGGATCGGCGCGTCGCAGGTTCCGGTGTACGAACTCGCGCGCGAGATGGTTCGCCGCGGAATCACACCCGGCGGCACGCGCGACAACGCCGAAGAACACGCGGCATTCGTCACGTTCGACGCGGCGGTACCGGCCGACGTGCGTGCGATCTTCAGCGACGCCCAGACGAGCGGCGGACTCCTCATCGCGGTCGGTCCCGACGACCTCCACGCGCTGCTCGCGGGCCTGGACGGAACGGATGCCCTACCCGCGGTGATCGGCTCGGTCGAACCGGGCCACGGGATCGTCGTGGAAGCGTAGGCGTCGGGGCTCGTTACGTTGCGGGCGCGTGTCGCGGCGCGAGCGCCATCACGGCGACGCCCGCGACGATGACGGCCGCACCCGCACCCAGACGCCACGAGAACGACTCGTGTAAGAAGCCGACGCCGAGCGCGAGCGAGACGACCGGATTGACGTAGGAATACGTCGAGGCGAGCGTCGTCGGCACGTTGTTGAGCAGCCACAGAAACGCGCTGAAGCCGACGATACTGCCGAAGAGGACGAGATAGAGCAGCGCGCCGACCGACGCCGGCGCGAACGACGCTGCGGTCAAATGTTCGCCGCTGAGGGCCGCGATCGCGAAGAGCGCGGCTGCGGCGAAGAGCATTTGCAGTGCGCTCATCTGGACGACGTCGCTCCCGCGCGAGCAGCGCTGCAGGATCGAACCGAATGCCCACGCGAGCGACGAGAGCGCGCCGAGGATCGTCGGCCAAAGCGGCAGATGCTGGCCCCCGCTCGGTGAGTACAGGAACGCCATTCCGGCGAAGCCGATGGCGATGCCGGCGACGGCGCGCCGCGAGAGCCGTTCGCGATAAAATGCGAAGGCGAAGATCGCCATGAACAGTGGCGCGAGCGCGAAGAAAAGTGCGCCGATGCCGCTCGGAATATACTGCAGCACCCACGCAAAAACGCCGTTCCCGAGGACGAGCAACACGGTACCGGTCACGGCCGCGCGGCCGCATTCACCGGCGCTTGGCAGCGCGACGCCGCGAACGCGCGCCCACGTCCAAAGTGCGGCACCGGCGAGCGCGAAGCGTATCGCCGCGAGCCACCACGGCGGCATCGTCGCGACGGCGATTTTGATCGCGGGCGCCGTCGAGCCCCACAGAATATAAACGGCCGCGAGCGCGACGAGGACGGAAACCGGTCGCGGTATCGGGCTTGCCGACGCGACCGGCGCGAGCTTCGCTCGGCGAGCGGCGATCATCGAAAAATCATTTCTACAAGAGAGAGAGCGAGGTGCGTTTTCTGCACGCACCTCGCAACGGACTGCTAGCGTTTACGCGTTTGGACCGCGCTGCGACGGCCGGCGTTGCGTTTGCGATCGGGGACGGGCGCCGGCGCGGGGCGCTTCGAACGGCGCATCGGGACGACGACGCCATCCTTGCGACTGGACTCGTTGCCGAGCATCACCGGCGTGATGATTCGCTTCCCGAAAGCCTGTTCGAAGACTTCGGAGATCTCTTCGACCGGCACGAACGTCATCGTGTCGCGCACTTCTTTGGGCACGTCTTCGAGATCGGTCTCGTTGCGCTTGGGCAACACGATCTTGTTGATACCCGCACGTTTTGCGCCGAGCACTTTCTCTTTGAGGCCGCCGATTGGCAACACTTGCCCCGTCAGCGTGATCTCGCCCGTCATCGCGAGATTGGAATCGACCTTCGTGCCCGTAAGCAGCGATGCGATCGACGTCGCGAGTGCGATGCCGGCCGACGGGCCGTCCTTGGGCGTCGCACCGGCGGGCACGTGGATGTGCACGTCGTGTTTGCTGAAGTAATCGTCTTGCAATCCCAGTTCGCCGCTGCGCGAGCGCAGGAACGAGACGGCGGCTTGCGCCGATTCTTTCATGACGTCGCCGAGTTGCCCCGTCAGGACGAGTTTCCCGCTGCCCGGCATCGTCGACGTCTCGATGAACATGATGTCGCCGCCGACGGGCGTCCAGGCGAGGCCCGTCGTCACGCCGATCGATGCGGTGCGCTTCTTGACCTCGTTGTAGTAGCGCGGGCGCTGCAGATACTCCGCGACGTTCTCGGGTTTGACGCGGCCCTTGTAGCGCGGCTCCTCGGCGATGCGACGCGCGATCTTCCGGAAGATCGTCCCGACCTCGCGCTCGAGGTTGCGGACGCCGGCCTCACGCGTGTAGTCGTTGATGACCGTGCGCAACGCGGCATCGTTGATCTGGACTTGCGAATCGCGCAGGCCGTTGGCTTCGCGCTGCTTCTTGAGCAGGTACCGCTTCGCGATCTGCAGTTTCTCAAACTCGGTGTAACCGGAGAGCTGGATGATCTCCATGCGGTCGCGCAGCGGACCGCTGATCGTCGAGAGATCGTTTGCCGTGCAGACGAAGAGCACTTGCGAGAGATCGAAGGGCAAATCGAGATAATGGTCGCGAAACGAGTTGTTCTGCGACGGGTCGAGCACTTCGAGCAGCGCCGACTGCGGATCGCCACGATAATCGCCGCCCACCTTGTCGATCTCGTCGATCATCATGACGGGATTGCGCGTACCGGCATCGCGTAACGCGCGCACGATCGTCCCGGGCATCGCGCCGATGTACGTGCGGCGATGGCCGCGGATTTCGGCTTCGTCGCGCACGCCGCCGACGGAGATGCGCACGAACTTGCGCCCCATCGCCCGCGCGATCGACTGTCCGAGCGACGTCTTGCCGACGCCCGGAGGTCCCACGAAGCAGAGGATCGGGCCCGTCAGTTTCTTCTTGAGCTTGCCGACCGCGAGATACTCGACGATACGGTCTTTGACTTTTTCGAGATCGTAGTGATCTTCGTCGAGCACTTCGCGGGCCTTCGCGATATCGATCGCATCGGAGGTCTCTTTCGCCCACGGGAGCTGCACGATCCAATCGAGATACGTCCGGATCACCGAATACTCGGGGCTCGCCTGGGGAACTTTCGCGAGGCGATCGAGCTCGCGATCCGCGGCCTTCTTCGCGTCTTCCGGTAAGCCGGCTTCCTCGATCTTGGCGCGCAGATCGTTGGTCTCGGCCTGCTGGGGATCGGTCTCGCCGAGCTCTTCTTGAATCGCGCGCAGCTGTTGGCGCAGATAGAACTCGCGCTGATTTTTTTCCATCTCGCGCTGGATATCGGATTGAATTTTATGGCCGAGCTCGACGACTTCGAGTTCTTTCGTGAGCAGGACCGTCAATTTGCGCATCCGCTTTTCCGTATTGCGCTCCTCGAGAAGACCCTGACGGTCCGCAGTATCGAGCCGCATGGAACTCGCGACGAAATACGTCAGCAAGTTGGGATCGGTGATGTTGTTGACTTCCATCTCCATCTCGCGCGGAGCTTGCGGCAAATAGCCGATCAGCTTCGAGAATAGAGACGCGAGATTTCGATGCATCGCGACGAGCTCGCCCGACTCTTTGGTGATGTCGGGCAGTTCGGTATACGTGCTCGCCAGATACGGGGTCGCTTGGGAAAACGTGTCGATCTTGAAGACGCTGTTACCGCCGACGATGCAGCGGATCGTGCCGTCAGGAACTTTGATCATCCGCTGAATGGTGCCGATCGTACCGATGCGACGCACGTCGTCGGGAGCGGGATCTTCCGTATCCTTGTCTTTGAGCGCCACGAGACCGATTTGACGGCCGTCGCGGAGCGCTTCCTCGACGAGGGCGATGCCCGGCTTCTTCACGACCGCCAAGGGAATGACGGTATTGGGGAAGAGCACCGCGTCTTGCAGCGGCAGGATGCCGAGGATGTCGGTCTTTTTGTCGGTAGCGGCCATCAGGCAAGGATCCTTTTTACGGTCATACGGATTTCGGTGCGATGCGTCGGGAGCAGCGCTTCTTCGGAGACGGGAAGACGGATCGTGAGGATGCCGTCCCGGTACGATGCGGACGCCTCTTCGTAGGCCACCGCGACGGGCAGATGCAGCTTTTTCACGAAGTCGCCATACTCGATTTCTTTCATCAGCACGGAGCCGCGCGCGGCGCGCTCGCGATCGTACCGGCGTCCCAGTATATAGAGTCGGCGCTCCTCGACCATAACGCGCAATTCGGAGGGCTCGGCCCCAGCTATTTCGACGTTGACCGAGAGGAACGAACCGTCGGCACTGAGGTACACGTCGGCGTTTGGCTCGAACCCGCCCGGCTTGGCCTTGCGAGCCAGACCGGCAAAGAGCGCATCGAACTCAGCGAAAAACTCGTCTTTCATATCTGCATTCTCACGTTGGCACTCTCCGGGACACACTGCTAAGGCCAAGAGTTCCGCTTCGGGCGATACGGCTCGTTTTCCGTCGTCGCCGGCGCTGCCCGCAGCAGAGTTCCACGTACCCACTCGTTGCCGTTGCACATCTCCGGCCGCGGTGCTGAAGGCGCCGGCGCTTCGCCGGCGCTACCCGAGGCGCAGCGTCGCTGCAGTTACTGCTGCTGCATACCGGCGAGGACATCCATCGCGACGTTGACGCTCATATCGCTGTGTTTCGAGCCGCGGTACACGCCGCGAACCGGACTCACGTCGCGATAATCCCGCCCGATGGCGACCTTTACGAAGTAATCGTTAATGAGCCGGTCGTTCGTGGGATCAAAGCCGACCCAGCCGTACGGCGGCAGGTAGGCCTCGCACCATGCGTGCGACGCCTCCGCACCCAGGACGCGCGATTGGCCGCCAAAGATGTAGCCGCTGACATAGCGCGCGGGGATGCGCGCGCTGCGCAAGACGGCGATCATAACGTGCGCGAAATCCTGGCAGACGCCGGCTTGCGCGCGTAACGCATCGACGACCGTCGTTCGAACGCTCGTGGCGTCGGTATCGTAAGCGAACGACTCGTGAATGCGATGCGCGACGCTCGCGCACCACGGCCCGATGCGCTCGGCGGGCCGCTCCAGTTCCGCTGCGAAGGCCTCGAGTTCGGGCGTGAACTGCACGTATGCGCTCTCGTGCAGGTAATCGTAATAGCGCGGCACGTGGGCGTCGGCGTCGAGCAACGCGCGCGTCGCCCCGGTAGGTTCGGCGGGGTCGCGTTCGCATGGTTACGACGTTCGAGTGCGCCGTGATCGAAAGCGACGAATGCCGCGGCAAGATCGCGAAATGCTGCACGTCGTTGCCGTAACGATCGGCGTACGCTTGAAAGCGAACTTTCGGCGCAACGTCCAGGACGTAGCGCGTGCAGAATTGATGCTGATCGCTGCGCGGCTGGAGATGGACGACGGTATAGCTTTCGTCCACGGTATCCGTGTAGTAGTACGTCGTCTGATGATCGATCGTGTATTCCATCAGATTGCCGCCGCCGCGATCGCGATGCGCGGAAAGTACGCATCTTCGATGGCGTACGACAACGCCTCCAAGTCGCTCACCAAGGATCTCGCGAACGGGCGTACGCCGTCGGCGAGAATCTCGTCGATCGGCGTGTAATCCAGTAGCGACCGCAGACGGCCTAGACGCCGTTCGGCTACGCTCGCGAAGCTGCCTTCGGGGCTGCGCGAGATACGATGCATCGCCGCGTCGACTTCGCGAATGCAGTAACGCAGCGAACGCGGGAAATCGACCGAGAGCGCGATGAAGTCGATCGCATCGCGCGCTTCGGGCGCCCGGTGGGACGATTGGGCGAACGGTACGCTCGCACAGCACATCTCGAGTAACCGCTGCGATTCGTGCCAGGGTTCGTTTTCGACATCGAGCGCCTCCATGATGCGGGCCGTCATGTACGCGCGCTCGATGAAGCGGCCGACTTGCAGGAAGTTCCAGCCGTCGCCGTGCGTCATCGTCGCGTCGCTGATGCCGGCGAACGCCTGCATCCAATCGCGCACGCGCCGTAAAATTTGGAAGGGCCCTCGCGCATGACCGAGCGTAACGACTGGTCGTCGACGTGCAGGTAAGAGCACGTTGACGACTTCCCACACTTCGGTCGTCAACTCGGCGCGAACGCCCAGCGCGTTCGCGCGGGCGATGCGAATCGCAGAGACCATCGAAGTCGGGTTGCCGCGATCGAAGGCGCAAAACCCGAAACATTCGCTCGCGGCACGGCTCGTCACGGCGATCTTGGGATCTTCCACGAAACCGACGCAGCGCATGACCGAACGCCACAGACGTTCGGAACGGCCGTTCTGCTGCGAATACAAATCCATCGCGCGCGTGTAGTTGACGTCGAGTACGCGGGAGATCGTCTCGGCACGTTCGACGTTGCGGCCGAGCCAATAGAACGAATCCGCCACGCGGCTCAGCATCGCACGCCCTCCGGCACGAACGTCATGGCTGCAACACCCACGTATCCTTACTGCCGCCCCCCTGCGACGAATTGACGACGAGCGATCCGTCGCGCAACGCCACGCGCGTGAGCGCCGCGGGCGGGACTTCGACGCTGCGGCCGTAAAGCGCGAAGGGCCGCAGATCGACGCGGCGAGCGACCATGTTGCCATCGACGAGCGTCGGCGATGAAGAGAGCTGAATCACGGGCTGCGCGATGAAATCCCGGGGCCGTTCTTCGATGAACGTCTTGAACGTGTCGCGCTCGTCCTGCGATGCATACGGACCCATCAGCATCCCGTAGCCGCCCGAGGCGTTGGTGTTTTTCACGACGAGCGAATCGAGGTTCGCGAGCACGTGCCGGCGTTCCGAGGGATCGGTGCAGTCGTACGTCGGGACGTTCGCGAGGATCGGTTCCTCGTCGAGATAGAAACGGATCATTTGCGGCACGTACCGGTACACGGCTTTATCGTCGGCGACGCCGGTGCCGATGGCGTTGGCGATCGTGACGTTGCCGGCGCGATACGCGTTCATGAGACCCGTCACGCCGAGCGTCGAGTCCGCCTTGAAGTAGAGCGGATCGAGATAGTCGTCGTCGATGCGGCGGTAGATGACGTCCACGCGCTCGGGCCCGCGCGTCGTTTTGAGGTACACGACGTTATCGACCACGACGAGATCGCGGCCCTCGACCAGTTCGACGCCCATGCGCCGCGCGAGCAGCGTATGTTCGAAATACGCCGAGTTATAGATGCCCGGCGTCAACACGACGACGTTCGGCGTGGCGCTGCCGCGCGGTGCGACGTAGCGCAGCACGTCCAAAAGGCGGCTCGGATACTCGTCGACCGGGTGGACCGCGTAATTGCGAAAGAGGTCCGGGAACCCGCGCTTGAGCACGTCGCGGTTTTCGAGCACGTACGAGATTCCCGACGGCGTCCGGCAGTTGTCTTCCAGGACGAGAAACTCGCCGCGCTCGTCGCGTATGAGATCGATGCCGGAGACGTGGATGTACACGTCGTGGGGGACGTCCACGTCGATCATCTCGCGGTTGTAATTTTTAGAGGAGTACACGAGCTCGCGCGGGACCCGCTTCTCGCGCAGGATGCGCTCGCTATGGTAGATATCGTAGATGAACGCGTTGAGGGCGCGAACGCGCTGCGCGATGCCGCGTTCGATACGCGACCACTCGCCGGCCGTGAGGATGCGCGGAATGACGTCGAACGGGAACACGCGCTCGGTTCCGGCGGCATCGGCGTAGACGGTAAACGTAACGCCGCGCTGCAGCAGGGCCGTATTGATCGCCTGCACGCGCCCCAAGATGTCGTCGCGTCCGAGCCGCGAGAGCGTCTCGGCGAGCGGCTCGTAATGAGGCCACGGCTCGCCGCCGGGGGCGTACAGTTCGTCGAAATGTTGCGCGACCGCGTGATGCGGTTGAAGGTCGAGCATATCGACGGCGTTTCGGCTTCGTCCCACCGCGTTTCGTTAGCCAGGTGGCTAACGCAACCCCGCGCGACGGTCACCCTCGAGCTCGCTCACCCGCTTTCCGGTGCGCCCGACGCCGGTCGCCGCGTTACGGCCGGCTCTCGTTCCCTCGCGCGGTCGCCGCGGATAGCGCTTCTCCGAGCGTCCAGATCGATGCGCCAAGCAGCGTTATGTCTTTGAAGAGGAATTGATCGATCATTTTGGTCACATCGAAGCCCGGCGTCGTAAAGATGAAGCTGACCGTTCCGAGAAAGATGACGATCGCCATCGCGCTGCCGAGCGCGGAAAGGCGCGCGGAGAACAGGCGAGCGGCGATCAACAGAGCCGTCGCGATCTCGAACACGCCGAAAAAGTTCGACGTTCCCTGCACGCCCAAGAGGCCCGGCAGCCACGCGAATAGCGGGCTATGGCTCACGAGCGGCTGGATGGCCTGCGCTTCGGCCGAAGTGAATTTCAACGCGCCGATCACGACGAGCACGAAGAACAGGCCGAAGCGCGTGACGATACTTCCGATCTTCATCGCCTGCGCTCCGCGCGCGTCTGAAAAATCGAAGCGTAGGGCGCTTTGGTGTGATTTGCAACTGCCATGTTCGGAACTCCATCAAGTGCCAAGGTTGAGACGCGAGCGTAGCAGCGACGGCGCGAATGCGCTGCAACGACGCTTACCAATGACAAGAAAAGGCCGCTCACCGGGTTTCGTTCGCCAGATGTTTAATGCGGCGGTATGGTTCTAAACGATCTCGCACGCAGCTTCGGTATCGGTGCCGCTGCCGGTCTTCGCTCGATGACCGCTCCTGCCGCCACGCTCGCTGGTGCCGACAGCCATTGGACGGGCCCCGCGCGACTCGCTGCCGCGAGCGAAATGGTCGTCGACAAACTGCCCGTAGCGCCGCCGCGCCTGATGCCCGTCGCGCTCGCCGTTCGCGTCCTTTCCGGTGCCTTTTGTGGCCGCGTCCTCGCCAAGCGGGCGGCGGGATCGCAAGCGCTCGGCACCGTCGCGGGCGCGGTTGGCGCACTCGTCGCGTCGTACGGCGGGTACTACGCCCGCCAATACGTTACCGTGCACCAACGCGCGCCCGATCTCCCGGTCGCACTCGTCGAAGACGCGCTCGCCCTCGGTCTCGCCCGCGCGTCCGTGCGGCCGAACTCGCGAGGGTGATGCCGGGGCGCGCGCGGCCCGGGCAAATCTTCGGACGATTTCCGGACGCTGCGCCACTATACTTTTGAGATGGCGGATTTCAGCGAACGAGAACGGGCCATCGCGCGCCTGAGCGCCGCAGGGTATGCACCCGACGGAGTCGCTCAGGCCCTCTCGCTGAGCATCCGGACCGTGGAGAACCACCTGTACGCGCTCTATGCAAAGCTCGGAATCACGTCGAGCGCGGAGTTGGCGGCGGCCATCGTCGGCGAGGGCCTCATCGCAGAGCATGACTGAGCGACCGGCATCGTTCGCACGTGTCTCCCTGCTCGGCACGCCGGTTCTCGAAACAAGCTCGGGAAATTCGGCGCTCGGCCTCCCGCCGCGAGCCGTCGTGGTGCTCGCGTTTCTGACGCTGCATTGGGAGCGGCCGATCGCGCGCAGTTGGATCTCAGCCGAACTCTGGCCGGATATCCCCGAAGCGGACGGCCGCGCGAATTTGCGGCGCTACGTGCATTTGATCGGCCAGGCTTCTCCGCAATTGGGCCAGGCTTTACAGCTGACGAAGACGAGCGTGCAATGGAACGCCTCCGCGAGGCTCGGTTGCGACGTAATCGACTTTTTGGTTGCGGCCGAAGACCCGTCGCGCAGCGCCGAGGCCGTGCGCTTCTACCGCGGCGAGCTTTGCGCGGGCATCGTCGACGAGGCCCTGGAACCGCTTCGCGCCGCGATCGAGACTCGTTTCGAGGACGTCTTGCGCCGGATCGTCGCGACCGCCCTCGCCTCGGGCGAACGCGCCCAGGCGGTCCTCGCCTTGCAGACCCTCGTCGAGCGCCGGCCGTACGATGAAGACTTGGCGCGCACGCTGATGTTGACGCGCCTCGAGAGCGGCGACCGGTCCGGAGCCCTGCGCGACTATCACGCGTTGCTCGCCCGACTGCGCACCGACCTCGGTTTGGAACTCGAGCCGCAGACGCGAGCGCTCCTGGACGGTCTGCTCGCAGGCGAGCCGTCGTCGGCAACACCCCACAATCTCGCTGCTCCGGGCACGTCGTTCCTGGGCCGAGCGGCCGAACTAGCGAGCGTCGTCGCGGCGCTGGGGAACGAGCGGCTCGTCTCGATCGTCGGCGCTGCCGGAATCGGCAAAACGCGGCTCGCGATCGAGGCGGGATTTCTCGTCTTGAAGCCCTTCCGCGGCGGCGTCTGGTTCGTCGAGCTCGCGCGCTGTGCGACCGCAGACGAAGCCGCCCAACGAATCGCCGAAGCCGCCGACACGCCACGCACCAGCGACGCGCTCGATGGCCTCTGCAGCGCGTTGTCGCGCGACGACACGTTGCTCGTGCTGGACAACCTCGAACAGCTCGGCGCCGAGGGACGCCGGCTCGTCGAGACGCTGCTACAGCGCACGAAAGCGCGTCTGCTGACGACGAGCCGGCGACGTCAGGCCGTGGCGGGCGAATGCGTCGTCACGCTGGGCGCGCTCGACATTCCGCCCGCAGCACCGACGGCGCCCGAGGCGCTCGCCCGCTACGACGCCGTGCGGCTCTTCCTCGAACGCGCGACCAAGGTCGCGCCGAACATGCGGCTCACGTTCGCGACCGCGCGGAGCGTCGGGATCATCGCGCGCAAACTCGACGGCGTGCCGCTGGCGATCGAGCTCGTCGCATCGCGAGCCAACCTCCTTACGCTCGACGGCATCGCGAAGCGCTTGGACGATCAGGTCGCATTCGCGGATCAACGCCGCGGCGAGCGTCACGTCAGCATCGAAGCGGCTATCGCCTGGAGCTACGATCTCCTGGCTCCGACCGAACGCGCGGTGCTGCGCTGCATCGCCGTTTTCGGCGATTCGTGGACCTCTGAAGCATTCGAGGCCGTGTGCTCGGGCCTCGTGCCGGGCGACCTCGTCGGCGTCGTCTCCGAACTCGTCGAGAGTTCGCTGTTGACGACCGAGCATCTCTTCGACGGCATTCGCTACCGAGCGTACGAGACGACTCGTCGCTACGCTGAGGCGCGGCTCGACGAGTGCGGCGAACGCAGCGATTTTTCGCGCAGGCACCTCGACTATTACCTGCAGCTTGCCGAATCGATCGCGTGTCAATTCGATTCCGGCGACGAAGGCCACGGGTTCGAACGTTGCGATCGGGATCGCAGTAACTTCGAATTCGCCTTCGCCTGGGCGGCTTCGCACGATCGCGAACGCGCCGCCCGTTTCGTCACCGCGCTTTGGCGTTATTGGGTCTTTCGCGGAACGGCGCGTGTGGGCCAGACGATCGTCGCTTCATTGGAAGCGGACGGCGTGTATGAAGCGCTCGTTCCGCTCGAAGCCGCTCGATTCTCGTTCGCCGCCGGAATGCTCGCGCGCGAGATCGAGTTCTCGAGCGCCGGGCCGTATCTCGAACGCGCGCTGCTTTCGTTCCGTGCCTGCGACGACGAATCGGGCGAACGCGACGTGCTCGTCGCCCTCGCGGCGGTCGCCTTCACGCGCGGCGATTACGTCGCTGCAGAACGCCGCTACCGCGAGTGCCTGCATTTGCAAGAAGCGCGCGGCGACGAACGCGGCGCAGCGAGTTCTCAGGTCAATCTCGCGCAGCTGGCCTGGACTCGCGGCGATTTCGAAGCTGCCTTAGAGCTGCTCGAGCGTTCGAGGCACGGCTTCGAGCGGACGAAGAACTTGCGCGGCATCGCGCACGTCTTTCGCAGCCGCGCGATGATTTTCGGTTCGCTCGGCCGTCACGACGAGGCGGTCGCGCAGGCGTCCGAGGGCGTCCTGCTCTACGAGCGGCTCGGCGAACCGGCGCGCGTGGCGGAAGCGCTTTCGGCGCTCGCCGACGTGTGCTCGAGCGCCGGGCGCCACACCAAGGCGTTCGAAGCCGTGGGCCGTTCGCTCGAGTTGCTTCGTGACGTTCGCAACGACGTGTTCCTCGCCGCCGCACTGAACTCGCTGATGTTCGCGGCGAGCGGGATCGGCGAATATGAAGAGGCACTCCGCGTGCACGGGGCCGGTCGCGAGATCGTCCGTCGCGTCGGACGGGGTCCGGCCGGCCTGACGGCCTTCGACGAGGCGTTGGAGCTCGCGCGCGCCGCGCTGTCACCGGCGGTTGCCGAAGCGGCACTCGAGTCGGGAGCGGCACTGGGTATCGAGCACTGCATCGGTGTCGCTCGGCGGTTGGCACGGCTCTACGGCGGCCCCGAGCGTCGGCGCGCGGCACCGCAATCGGACGATTCTCGGACGGCGGAAGCGGTACCGTAAGCGTGTCGAGCCCACATCCGGTGGGCCGCTCCTTCATTTAGCCTATGGAGTATTTCACCATGTCTGTGACTCGCATACGGGCCGCCGCGGCCCTCTCGCTCGCCGCATTTTCTCTCGTCGCTTGCGGTGGCGGCAGCAGCGGAACGCCGAACGTGCCCGCGACACCCGTGCCGCATACGATCCCCGCTCCGGCGGCGGCAACCTCGACGACCGTCGTTACCGTCGGGACGTCCGCCGTCAGCAAAACACTGCCGCCACCGGCGGCATCCCGTCGAGGATCGACTTCCCCGCCGCAGACCACGCCGCGAACATGACGGTGACGGTTGCGACGGGCTCCGCGATAACGACGATCGTGCCGCAAGCGCTTCGCCGCGCGCTGAGCCCCGGTGCCCTGCCGCAGGGCCCGTACCTCGTCGATCTCAGCTTCAGTCCCGATCAAACGATCACGTTTAACGGACCGGTCAACGCGGCGTTCGATATCGGACCGCTCTTGAGCTCGGACCAGAAAACGGCGCTTGCGACCTTGCTGCTGATCAACCCGCAACTGTACGTGGGCGTCTCGATCCGGCCGGGAACTTCACCGCAATCGGTCCGCTCGGCTTTGTGGGAACGGTGGTCAGCGCGGCCATCCCGGCAAGTCCTCTCACGCTGCAAGCCGGGCAGACATATCACATCGGCTTGCATCTCGGGCCGCTGACCTCAGCGACCGCCGCGCCGACGCAAGCGCCAACCGGAGCGCCAACCGTAGCGCCGACCGTAGCGCCGACGCAAGCGCCGACCGTAGCGCCGACCGTAGCGCCGACCGTAGCGCCGACCTTAGCTCCGTCGCCGGTTCCATCGCAGACGCCCAGCAATACCGCAACCCAGACGATTGCCGCCGCCGGGCACGCCGGCACAGATGCCGATGCGCTGAAGCTTCCGTTCGCGGGCGGCTTCAGCGGTGCCATCGGGTACCCGTCGAACGACTCGAACGTCGTCTCCGTACTGAGCACCGCCTACAACGGTCGGCCGGCGGGCGCACCGTTCCCGGCGAACGAGACGGTCGATTACGCCATCCAAACGACGCTGAGTCCCGGAGCGCCGATGAATCAAAACACCATCACGTTCCAGGGCCTGGCGACGGCACAGGTCAACGGCATCGTCAACGTACCGTTCGATTCGACGACGACGTTTACGGTCTACGTCTACGCACCGGCTCTGGCGGGGAACGTCCCGATCTATACATCGTCGCCGAAACTCGCTCAGAACCGCGTGTTGACCTTCGCATCTCCGTTCAATAGCGGTCGATTCACGGTTCCCGTGCCGACGACGGTCTACGTCGAAGTCGCGCAGCCCTAACCCCCAGCGTAACGCCGCCGACCCGCCGGCCTCGCCCCCAAAAAAATCGAGCCTCGCGTCCCGGCGAGGCTCGATTTTTTTTGGGCGACCGCCTACGCGGCAGCCGGGTCGCTCGGCGCGTCGGGCATCCGCCGGCCTTGCAGGGCAAGCATGCCGGCGGCACCGCCACCGATGAGGAAGAGCCACGCGAGCCGCTCGTCCGCAAACGCATCGAGCTTCAAGGCCTTGTCGAGCGAGATGTTTCCCGGTCCGGCGAGCGCAAGTGCGAAGGCGCTGGTCACGTAGATCGCTGCGAGCTCGTAGCCGCCGCCCTGTGCGAAGTAGCCTTTGTCTTTGTGCGCCGTTCGTGCGGCCACGAGCATGATGGCGGCCACCATCCCGGCCGCGAGCGGGCCACCGAGGCCAAGGGCCAAAAGCGTTCCCGCGACCATTTCAGCCGTCGAGGAGAGCGTCGCGTAACGCTTGCCCGGGATGAAGCCGAGCGACTCCATGAATCCGGCGGCGCCGGCCGGCCCTGGGCCTCCAAGCCATCCGAAGGCTTTCTGCGACCCGTGAGCGGCAAAACTCAAGCCGACGACGCTGCGCGTGAGTAGAAGTCCGAGATCCCGAAGCATGCTTCTCTCCACAAAAGGAAAGCGCCGCACGGCAGCGCTACGTGACGCATACCCAATGAAAACGAGCCCCGCATAGCTGCGAGGCCCGTTTGCGTTCCGGTTGCGTTTCTGCGACCGACGTTCTCTGCGCGCAGCGCAGATTACATCATGTCGTAGCCGCCGCCCATGCCGCCCATTCCGCCGCCCGGCATGCCGCCGCCGGCGCCGCCGTTTTGGCCCTTGGGTTCGGGCTTGTCGGCGATCAGGGTCTCCGTCGTGAGGATCAGCGAGCCGATCGACGCGGCGTTTTGGAGCGCCGAGCGCGTGACCTTGAACGGCTCGACGATGCCCGCCTCGAGCATGTCGACGAGCTCGCCCGACATCGCGTCGAAGCCCATGCCAGGCTTGGCCGCCTTGACGCGGTTCACTTCGACCGAACCTTCGAAGCCCGCGTTTTCCGCGATCTGGCGGAGCGGTTCTTCGAGGGCGCGACGGATGATGTCCCAACCGATCTTCTCATCGGCGGCACCCGAGTGGCCGTTGGTGTGCTTCTGCGCTTCGATGGCTTTGATCGCGTGCACCAGCGACGAGCCGCCGCCGGGGATCATGCCTTCTTGCACGGCCGCGCGCGTTGCGCTGAGCGCGTCTTCGATGCGGTGCTTCTTCTCTTTGAGCTCGGTTTCGGTGGCCGCGCCGACCTGAACCACGGCGACGCCGCCGCTGAGCTTGGCGAGACGCTCCTGGAGCTTTTCACGATCGAAGTCGCTATCGGTCTCTTCGACCTGGCGCTTGATCATTTCGATCCGGCCCTTGATGGCGTCGGGCTTGCCCTTGCCGTCGACGATCGTCGTCTCTTCTTTGGTGATCTTGACCGTCTTCGCCTGACCGAGCAGTTCCGGCGTGACTTTGTCGAGCTTGAGGCCGAGTTCTTCGGAGATGACCGTCGCGCCGGTGAGCGTCGCGATATCCTTAAGCATCTCTTTGCGGCGGTCGCCGAAGCCCGGCGCCTTGACGGCGACGGTCGTGAACGTTCCGCGGAGCTTGTTGACGACGAGTGTCGCGAGAGCTTCGCCGTCGACGTCTTCGGCGATCAGGAGCAGCGGCTTCTGGACCTGGACGATCTTCTCGAGCAGCGGGAGGATGTCGGCGATCGCCGAGATCTTGCGCTCCGTCACGAGGATGTACGGATCGGTCAGCGTGGCTTCCATGCGCTCCGAGTCCGTCACCATGTACGGCGAGATGTAGCCCTTGTCGAACTGCATGCCGTCTTTGGTTTCGACTTCGGTCTTGGTCGATTTCGACTCTTCGACCGTGATGACGCCGTCTTTACCGACGGCCTGCATCGCCTGCGAGATCAGCGCGCCGATTTCCGGATCGTTGGCCGAGATCGATGCCACCTGAGCGATCTTCTCCGGGGTGTCCACTTTTTGGACGAGCTTTTCCATCTCCACGACGGCCATCTCGACGGCCTTATCGATGCCCTTTTTGATGAGCAGCGGGTTCGAACCAGCGGTAACGTTGCGGAGGCCTTCGCGAATGATCGCCTGCGCGAGGACGGTCGCGGTCGTGGTGCCGTCGCCTGCGATGTCGTTCGTCTTCGAAGCGACTTCCTTGACGAGCTGCGCGCCCATGTTTTCGAACGTGTTGGGAAGTTCGATTTCTTTAGCGATAGTCACGCCGTCGTTGGTGATCGTCGGCGAACCGAATTTTTTGTCGAGGACGACGTTACGGCCCTTGGGCCCGAGGGTGACCTTCACGGCGTCGGCGAGAATATTCGCACCGCGCTCGAGCGCGCGTCGCGCCTGTTCGTCGAAAATGAGTTCTTTAGCTGCCATGACCTAGTTACACTCCTGCCGGTACTTTAGCGTCGGAGAAGATCGCGAGAACGTCTTTTTCCGAGATGATGAGGTAGTCTTTACCTTCGAGTTTGATCTCGGAGCCGCTGTACTTCGAGTAGATGATCTTATCGCCGACCTTGACGTCCATGGCGAGCTTGGTGCCGCTGTCGAGCGTGCGGCCAGAACCGACCGCCAAAACGTGGCCCTCCTGGGGCTTTTCTTTTGCGGTGTCGGGCAAGAAAACGCCGCCAGACGTTTTATCAGCTTGCTCGACGTGCTCGACGACCAGACGATCGCCCAAAGGCTTGAGATTCACTAAAGAATTCTCCCTAACACGTGAAATTGAAGAGTTAGCACTCGTGGCAGGTTACTGCCAGCGGAGCAATATTAGCAGACTCGCTAGCCGAGTGCAAGGGGCGTGAGAGGCTTTGCACATCTATGGCTAGCTGCACAAAAAAGAGGTCGCCTGCACATTTAATCGCCGGGTGAATACCGCGCACCCTGGTGTTTATACTTGGCCAAACGCTTTGCTGGAAGCTGGATCGCCCGACAAAGCTATTCCAGAAGCTTTTCGAGTGCGGCGGCGAGGTCATCAAGGAGCCAGCCAGCGCTTTTCTTCCCCAACTTCTCGGCGGCAAGCTTAAAAATCTCGCCAGTTTTTGGAGCGACCGGAAAGTGCATTTTGGCGCGCTTCTCTGACTTACGCGGCGCGCCAGCGGTGTTTGGCGATCCGGCCATAGGCGGATTATTTTGGTACCAGTTAATTGGTGCATCGACAATCCGAACAGGAGTGCGCCCACCATATTTTGTGTTCGATTTTGACCCGGATACACTTGATAGCAGGGTAATTTTCTGGTACCATTAAATTAAGGTTTCAGCGGGTAGTGATTCCAAGCCCGAGGGATACTACAACCGAATAATGTATTAGGCTGATCCGCCATAAAGCGGTATAAAAAATCCGGTTCGCAGCCAACCTGCGAACCGGATCATGTGGGTGACGGACGGGACTCGAACCCGCGATGCTCCTCCCAGAGAACCCCTTTCAAGGGGGCCGCGTTCGCCACTACGCTATACCGCCACCTTAGCGGGACCGATGGAGGGTGTCCGATTCGAACGGACGGGGGGACGTGTGACCGGAGCCCCCGATCGTTTTAAAGACGACTGCAATAGACCAGACTCTGCCAACTCTCCAGGATTGAACCTCCGCTCGAACCGGGGGTTCTTTCTTTTAAATAACTCCAAACGCCTGTTCGACAGATGCCTTAGCATCGACGCGTGGTACGTCATATAGTACACTTAGGACCCGCTCCATACAATATATGGGTTTGCGATTCCTTTCGCTGAGATTTGTGGAGCCTGCCGCTAGATTCCACTCGCAGCATGACTAACAGGCCCCCGCTGACCTTTCTTCGGTCCGCTCCACGGCTGCCGTTCGGGCAGGTTGCGAAACCACGCCTCGGGCCGCGCTTCGATAAGCGCCGAGGTTCCGTTCGCCCAGAACTCCGGCTCGATCCCAAGTTCGAAGAACATCTGCACGAGAACGCACAGGTTGTGCGCGAGCACCTTACAAAGCACTTCGTTCGTCTGCGCGGTTGGGGTCTTGGAGCGCACGTACGCGCCGAACTTCGCCTTAATCATAGAGAACGTCGTCTCGACGTTCGAGCGCCAATGGTACTGCTTTAGGAACTCGTCGCGGTTGTTTTGGAAAAACGCGAACGTCTGCTTCCACAGTTCGGAGCCCTTGGAGTTTGCGTTCGATTTGAACGGAATCAGCGGCTTCGCGCCGGTCGCGGCGATCGCAGCGACATTGCTCCGGCCGCTGTACGCCTTATCTGCTGACACTTTCTCAATATTGAACCGAGAGGCTGTTGACTTGAGTAGCGGCTGCAGCATTTCATAGTCGCTGATATACGCGGGCGTTACCTCGACGCTCGTCACCACGTTCGTTGTCGTGCCGACCATCATGTGCCCCTTGACGTACTTGGCAATGGACCGTTCGCGGCCGTACTTCGCGTCGTACCAACGCTCGTAAACGCAGCTAGAGAAGCCGGTTGAATCGGCGGCGAAGTCTGTTTCGACTTGCCGAAGTGGCCGCGCGCTCTCTTCGATCATGGCTTTCAGAATCGGTGTCAGGATCGCGCTTTCCAGCGCGTTCGAGATCGAATTGAAATGCGGAGCCTTGTCGATGTATCCACGCTGCGCATAGCCTTGCATGTCGGTCATGGCGCCGCGCCGAGGTCGTTGCGTAAACCTTCATAACGGCGGCGAATACAGCGTCGGAAAGTGGCAACTTTGGACGACCCCGACCTTCGTGAACGGGATTGTCGATATCAGACAATATCCCTCAGGTCTAGGGCTTTCTGTGAGCTAAGGCGCACCCCGTTCGCTTGCTCAATTCGAAGCATTGTTTTCTATTTAATGTGCAGGCGACTTCTTTTTTGTGCAGCTAGCCATAGATGTGCAAAGCCGGCGTGAGAACGCCGCTACTGCGCGGGGCGGAACGCGCGTCCAGCGGGTTGGGATACACTAGTCAGCGCGGATCAAGACTTGTTTGGCCGGGCGGGAGCGATGAGCGCCAGGTCGCGGTCCAGCGTCGCTGCGTCGAGGGCACCGTGCTGAATCGCGCGGACGATCCCGCGCGCGTCGACGAAAATCGTCACCGGCAAGGAAACGGCGCCGTAGGACGCTGCGAACTGTCCGTGGTCGATCGCGATCGGATACGGCAGCGACATCGAGCGCGCGAAGGTCGTCGCGATTTGCGCCGACTCCTGAGCGTCGACGCCAAGATAGGCGACGGACGGCCGGCGGCGCGCGGACGTGACGATGAGCGGCAGTTCCGCCCGGCAGGGCGGGCACCACGACGCGAACACGTTGAGCACGAGCGGTTTGCCCGCATAGGTTCGCAACGTCACGTCGCCGCCGGCGGGAGTCTCGAGCAGAAATTTAGGCGCGCGTTGACCGACGGCCGCTATCCCGGCGTCCGCCGCCCTCGCGGCGGGCGCAACACTCGTTATGGAGAGTGCGAGCAGCATCGCCCCTGCGAGCCGGAGCGGCACGACGGAAAAAGACATGGCCGTGCTCTGGTTACGGATTGCGAGCTCGCAAGTCCCGTCTATATTTTAACGGACAGATTCACCGACGCTTGGACGGGGATCGTCGTGCCGACGAAGCCCGTATTGAGATTGTTATTGAACACGCCGTACGGAAAACGGAATTGCACCGGCGTCGCATTGGTCGCGATGAAGTTGCCCGACGGTCCGAAGCCCGCGCCGCCGGAGGGTAACTGCGAATAGACGCAGATGTGCGCGTCGTCCCACGCATAGCCGCGCTGAAAACACGTGTCGACCAGACCCGTCACCGCGAAGCTCAGTTTCACGTTCTTATTCGCCTCGTACGACGCCGCGAAGTTGAGTGAGAGCCGTGCGGGCTGGTTGAACGCGCCGAGCGAATCGAACTTTCCCGTAAACGCGTCGGGAATCAAAATGTAGGAATTACCGCTGAGCGCCGACCCGCCGCAGCTTTTCGGATCGGCCGCGAAGGCGCCGTCGGGAGCCGCCGCGCCGGTCGCCGCGCAGGCGTTGGGCGCGTAGCCCGGATACGCGAGCGGCGAACCGTATTTCGCGCCCGAACTATATGTCAGACTCGGCGTTAGCGTCGTCCGCGCGCGCTTATAACTTACGACGAGCGACGCGACGTGCGGCGTTTCGAAGCCGTTTTCACCGGTGAACGGCTGCGGAATCTGGTCGTATGGGGTATACGACCCGTCGCGGTCCAAGAGCGGCTGCGGTGCGGCCCCGTAGTACGGATTGCGCACCGTCACGGGCGTCGTATCGGTCGATGCGAACGTGGGCGCCGCATTCGCATTGGTCGCCCCCGGTGTCAGACCGCAGAGCGCGGCGTTGCTTTTCGTAATCGTCGCACACGCCGACGTGTACGAATTATACTCGGCGATATATTGATTGAGATTGTCGATCACGTTCGTGCCCGACGGGAAATTCTTGTACCGGATGCGGCTGTGCGTGTACGTGTAGGCCAGTTGCGCCGCGAGACCGTCCTTGCCGAATTCGCCTTTCTTGAGTGCGACTTCGAGCCCGGTCGAGGTCTGTTGCCCGACGTTGAAGCCCGAGACGACGCCGCCCGCGCCGATCGGAACGGGCTGCAATTGATTGCGCGTACTGCGATAGAACGGCGTGAGCGCGAAGGAGACGTCGCTGCCCCGCAGGTGTTTTTCCAACGAGAAATCGGCATTGTACGACGTGTCGGGCCGGAGGTTGTGCACCGGCGTGTTATAGCCGACGGTTAAAAAATTCGCACCGATGAAGCTCGCGAGATCCGCATTGACCGCGTCGTACTGCGTCCACGACGTATTGACCGGACGCGCATAGACGCCGAACGAGCCGCGCAGAACCGTATCGGCATCGAGCGCGTACGTCGCTCCCAGGCGGGGCTGAAAAATCGTCGCGGCCACGCTTTTTGCTGTCGACCGGCGCAGATCGGCTTGACGGTATCCCGGGCCATAGGTCGCCGCACACGTACTATCGGTGGCGCCGGGTCCGAAGCTTTGCGGCGCGATCCCGCCGAGTTTGTAGCAATGCTCGTTATTGTAGGCGTCGAACCAAAATTGACGGGCGGCGGAGAACGACGTATCGGCCAGCTTGTCGTAATAACTCTCGACCCGAGCGCCGAGCGTAACGGTGAGCTTATCGTTGGGCCGCCATTGATCGGTGACCGCTGCGGCCGTGTATGCCGGCGAAACCGCATTCAAACGCGTATTGACAAAACCGGCGTCGGTCGCCAGCCACTGCGCCGTGCCCGCGGTGCCGTCGGGCGTCGTTACGTTGACGGTGCCCGTCGGCAATGCGTACGCGCCCTGCGGTTGCCCGGGCGGCGTCGCCGGCAACGTTCCGCGCGCGGCGCCCGCAAAACAACTCGCGACGGCCGCCGTGCCCGCATCGTAGCAGTTGCCCTTCGCATCGACGAGATTGGTGAACGCGTACCCGAGCGTGTTGCCGGGAAAGCCGTACGAAAAGCGACGCTGCACTTGGGCGCCCGTGTACGAGCCGGTCAGCGAGAGCAAATGCTTATCGGAGAGTTGGTTCGAGTAATTGGCATTGAGCCCGAACGTATGGCTCGGTAATTCGTAATCGTTGAGTTCGGCACCATAATAATTGGTGAACTGGGCATTCGCCGGTCCACCGATGAACCAATTCGAATATTCCGTGTACCCGTACAGGCGCAGATACGATTTCGCATCGAAATTGCGTTGGTACTGGAGTTTCGTCAGCGCGACCCCGTTGTCGCTGTAATCGCGCGCGTCGTTACCGGAAAGCGCTCCGAAGGCGCGGTTCCGCGGGCTATTGATGAAATAGACGGGCGCGATTTTCGTCGGATCGACGGGCTTGAAAAGCGGGCCCGTATAGACGTAGCCGTCGTGAAAGAATGCGTTCCCGTCGGCGGTACCGACCGCTTGCGCGACGTTCGCCGGGCCGCCCTGATCGTTGACCGAACTGAAGTAGTCCGCGACGATTTCGCTCGTGAGGTAGAGCAGCTGCACGTCGTCTTTCGAGCCGTCGTTGTGGTGCGGGATGCCGAGATGCAGGTTGACGATATTTTCGCGATCCATCGTGTTCGCGATGGCGTACGTCGTACCGGTTGCGATGTTGGGCGTGCCGCTCGAGCCGTCGTACAGGTTAAAGCGGCCCGGCACGTAGACCGGATAGAAGAGATGCGGATCGCTCGCGCCGTTGAATTGATCGACGTACCGGTAATCTTGATTGACGCCCGCGAGCCCGACGTAATACGAAAAGAGACGGTTGGACGTGGCGCCGCCGAATTCGGCGGACAGCTTATGATAGTACGCGGTGCCGCCGAGCCCGACGTCGACTTTCGCAAAGCCGGGATAGGTCCCGGTGCGCACGACTTGATTGATGTAACGCGATCCCCGAGGCGTCGGCCGAGGCGGGCGTCCCGCCGGTATATACTTGCAACTCCTGTTGGCCGACGTTGCTGAGCATCGTCTGCGGCGCGTTGTCGTACACCCGATTGACGGGAATGCCGTCGAGTTCGTAACCGACCTGATCGATATCGCCGCCGCGGATGCTCACCGTCTGATACCAGCCTTGCTGGCCCTGTTGCACGGTGACGCCCGGGACGGAGGCGATCGCACTATACGCGGAGTTGAGACCGCCCGGGCCGCCGAGGGCTTGCGCCGCTTCCGCGCCCGCGGCATTGATCGAATAGACGTCGCTCGTCGTACCCGGCTTGATGAGATCGCTCGCGCGTCGCGCGCGCACCTGGCCGATGGTCGACAGCGAACGCGTGAGTGCGACGGGCAGCGATCGCGATTGATCGGCCTGCACCGTCACACCCGCGATCGAGACCGAATCGTAGCGTTGACCCTCGACGCTGACGACGTACGTGTCGGGGGCGAGCGAGATGAAGCGAAACGACCCCGCGGCGTCGGTCGTCGTGCTCGCGTTTTGCGACGGCGACACGGCATTGACGCGCACGTTCGCGAGCGGCCCGTGCGTCGCCGCATCGGTCACCCGCCCGACGATCGCGCCGGTCGTTCCGCCCCACGCGATACCGGCGACGACGAAAAACAGCGACGCACCGAGCGCCACGAGAAAAGAAATCGTGCGACCCATCGCGCGCGCTTCGCTGCCGGTTCTGCAGCTACTTCCGACAGACGTTACGCGAGCGAGCTAAAAATTTAGAAAATGGCGCAGCGGCTCGAAGAGGTGCGTGCTCATGAAGGTCAGGGGCGTTTTCGGATCGGCGATGCCCGTCTTGTTCAGCGATGCGAAGGCCAGCAGAAAGAAGGCGGCCAGAATGGAAAACAGCCGCGTGCCGCGATCCCATTCTTTTTGGAAGTACGGGATGAGTATGACGACCGCCGCGGCGACGACGAGAACGAATACGAGTGCCGACCGAAAGGAATCGTCCCACAGCGGCCCGCTCGGCAGCTCGCTGAGGTGGACGACGATCAGGAACGTGGAGAGCGCGACCAGATACGCGGTCACGACGACCAACAGGGAGTGCAACAGACTGACGAGCCAAAATTGCTTCGGCTGGTCGTACGCGCCGAGACGACGCTGCGGTACCGAGCTGCGACTCACCAAATAAGTCCTTCGCGGGCGTGGGAGCGATTCTGTCGAAGACGGGTGCGATGCACGTACGGACGCTCTCGCTCGGGGCGCTGGTGATACCGGGCGCGATCGCGGGAGTCGCCGGCGCGATCCTCATCGATATCTACCTTATCGTCACACTGGTGTTCATCGCGCACGTGGCTTCGCTCACATCTTTCTACCAGTACGTTGCCTCGGGCGCCCTCGGGCCGGCCGCATACACCAACGCCGCGAATGCGTATCTCGGCTTCGCCATGCATCTCGCCGTCGGCATCGCGTGGGGCATCGGCTACGCGTACGTCGCGGCACGAACGCCGCAGGTGCGCGAGCGGCCGCTCATTTCGGGTACCGTCTTCGGCTTGGTGGTCATGATTGCGATGCAGTTCGTCGAAGTCGCGGGCCGGATTTACGCGCTTCCCAGCACCCTCGCGTTCGCTAACGGCATCGTCGCCCACGTGCTCTGCTACGGCATTCCCGTCGCCGCGATCGTAAAAGCGCGACTGCCGGCGTGATTTCCCCGAGGCGCCGGTGAACGCGGCGCTCGAGATCGACCTCGGTGCCCTGCGGCGCAACGTCTTGCGGCTGGGGGCGCTCGCGGCACCCGCCCGCTACGCGGCCGTGGTGAAAGCGGACGCCTACGGTCACGGCCTCGTTGCCGTGGCGCGCGCGCTGGCGCCGGACGTGGCCGCGTTTTGCGTCTATCGGGCGGACGAAGCGGCAGCGTTGCGCGCCGCCGGAATCGAAACGCCCATCCTTATCTTAGGGCCGGTCGAAGCGCGCGAACTCGCGAGCGTCGCGCACAACGGCGCCGCGCTAACGCTCTGGAGCGACGGCGCCTTCGCGCGCGACGTCGCGCGTGCCGCCCGCGAACGCGGCGCACCGCTTGGGGTTCATGCGAAAATCGATACGGGAGTGACGCGCCTCGGCCTCGAGCCCGACGGCGCTGCGGCGGCGATCGCGTCGTACGCGGCGCGTCCGGAATTCGCGCTACGCGGAATCTATACGCATCTCGCGGCCGCCGAAGAACTCGAATCGGCCTATACGAACCTGCAGCTCGATCGCTTCGAACGAGCGCTGGGACCGCTACAGAGACTCGTCGCCGAACGCGGGATCGTGCGCCACGCCGCCGCGTCGGCTGCCGCGATGCTGTTCCCCCGTTCGCGCTTCGAGCTCGTGCGCGCGGGCATCGCGACCTACGGCATCTGGCCTTCCGAGGCGACCCGGGCTGCCGTCCGGGACGCCCTCGCACTCGAACCCGCGCTCACGTGGAAGACGCGGCTCGTCGTCGTGCGCGACGTCGAAGCCGGGCGTTCGATCGGGTACGGCTGCACGTTCGTGACGGCGCGGCCGTCGCGCATCGCAGTCGTGCCGATCGGCTACGCGGAGGGCCTTCCGCGGGCGCTTTCCAACGCCGGGTGCGCGCTCGTGCGCGGCCGGCGCGTGCCCTTCGTCGGACGCGTCTGTATGAACATGAGCTTCCTCGATGTGACCGACGCCGCGGGCGCTGCGCCGGGCGATACCGTTACGCTGATCGGTCGCGACGGCGCCGAGTCGATCGACGCGAACGAACTCGCAGGCGCAGCGGGAACGATCGGCTACGAACTCGTGGCGCGCTTACCGGCGGAGGTGCCGCGCACGTATGTCGCGGACAGTTCGGCGATTGCGTCGCGCACGTCGATCGTGCCTTCGTAAAGCGCGCGGCCGACGATCGCGTGATCCACGTTCGCCGGCGTGTCGCGCGCGAGCGTCCGCAGATCGTCCAGCGTCTTCGCGCCGCCGCTCGCCGTGATGCGCACGTCGCCGAGCGAGGCGACGTGCGCGAGCGCGGCGCAGTCGTACCCCGTTCCCGCGCCATCGCGCGCGATCTCCGTGTAGACGATGCGGCCGATACCCAACCCGCCGAGTTCGCGGACGAATGCATCGCGCCCGATCGCCGCCGCTCGTTGCCAACCGCGCACGGCCACCTCGCCGCCGCGCGCATCGACGCCCGCGATGACGTTCGCCCCATGCGCCCCGACGATCGCGCGCGCGGTCTCCGGCGCTTCGGCGAGCACCGTCCCGAGAACGACGAACGATGCGCCCGCAGCAAGCCGCAGCGCGACGTCGGCGGAACTGCGGATGCCGCCGCCGGTCTGTACCGGCACGTCGACGCCCGCGCAGATCGCGCGCAGCGCCGCAAGGTTCTCACCGGTTCCGAACGCGCCGTCGAGATCGACGACGTGCAGGCGGGTCGCTCCGGCGCGCGCGAAATCGCGCGCGCGTTCGAGCGGATCGCCGTCGTAACGCGTCTCGCGCGCTGGGTCGCCGTAGAGTAAGCGCACGCAGCGGCCACCGCGCAGATCGATGGCAGGCACGACCGTGAGCGCCCGTACAGTAGTCACGCGGGCTGCAGCGCGAGCGCGATGAAGTTGTCCAAGAGGATCGCACCCGTCGCCTGACTTTTTTCCGGATGGAATTGCGTCGCCATCACGTTGTCGCGCGCGCAGATGGCGGAAAACCGTTCGCCGTGCGTCGCGGCTGCGAGCGTGTGCGCGTCGACCTCGGCGCGGAAGCTATGCAGGAAGTATGCGTACGACGCCGCTGGCAAGCCGCGCACCAGGGGATGGTCGGCCACGGGCTCGAGTTCGTTCCAACCCATGTGCGGAACGCGCGGTGCGCGCACGAAACGCGACACGGTTCCGGGGAAGATACCGAGGCCCGCATGCTCGCCGTGCTCGTCGCTACGGTCGTACAAAACTTGCATGCCGACGCAGATGCCGAGAAACGGCTTTCCAGCCGCGATGCCCTCGCGAATCGCCGTATCGAGTTCGCGCGCTCGCAGCGCCGCCATCGTCGCGCCGAACGCGCCGTCGCCGGGGAGGATCGCGGCCGCCGCCCCCGCGACCGTGGCGGCATCCGCGGTCACGACGAATTCGGCGCCGCGGCGCTCGAGAGCTGAGATGAGCGAGCCGAGATTCCCCCCGCCAAAGTCGACGACGGCGATCACGCGCGGCGAACCGCGCGCACCCTACGCGCCAACGAAGCTCTTTTCACCCGGCATCGCGGGGCCCGCGGGCATCTTCGGCGGCGTGCCGTTGTTCGTGGTGCGCGCCGATACATCGCGGAACGCACGCTGCGCGGGGCCGACGTATAATTGCCGCGGCCGGGTAATGCGCTGCTCGGGATCCTCGATCATCTCTTTCCAATGCGAGAGCCAACCGACGGTCCGCGAGAGCGCGAAAATCGCCGTGAACATGTTGATCGGAATGCCGAGCGCCTTCATGATCAGGCCGCTGTAGAAATCGACGTTCGGGTAAAGTTTACGTTCGACGAAATACTCGTCTTCGAGCGCGAGCCGCTCCAGTTCTTTGGCCATCTCGAAGAGCGGATCGTCGCCGAGCTTGAGTTCGGCGAGCAATTCGCCATAGATGCGCTTCATCACGCTCGCACGCGGATCGTAGCTCTTGTACACGCGATGCCCGAACCCCATCAGGCGAAACGGATCGTTCTTATCCTTCGCGCGCCGGATCGCTTCGGGAAGCGCGTCGATCGAACCGAGCTCTTGCAGCATCGCGACGACCGCTTCGTTCGCGCCGCCGTGAATCGGGCCCCAGAGCGACGAGATGCCGGCCGCAACGCAGGCGAAAGGATTCGCGCGGCTCGAGCCGACCGTGCGCACGGTCGAAGTCGAAGCGTTCTGCTCGTGATCGGCCTGCACGATCAGTAACGCGTTCATCGCCTTCGTTAGGAGCGGGTTCGGCACGTACTGCTCCGCGGGCACGGAGAACATCATATGCAAGAAGTTCGAGCAGTAATCCAGATCGTTACGGGGATACACGAATGGCTGGCCGACGGTGTACTTGTACGCCATCGCCGTGATCGTCGGCATCTTCGCCACGAGCCGTTCGATCGAAATTAAGCGCTGCCGTGGATCGTAGACGTTGATCGAGTCGGGATAGAACGCCGAGAGCGCGCCCACGACGCCGAGCAGCACCGCCATCGGATGAGCGTCGCGCCGGAAGCCGTGAAAAAAGCTCGAGATCTGCTCGTGCAGCATCGTGTGATACGTGAGGTCGTGCGAAAAATTTTCGAGCTCGCCCGGCGCCGGCAATTCTCCAAAGAGTAAGAGATAGGCGACCTCGACGAACGAACTCTTTTCCACCAGTTCGTCGATCGCGTAGCCGCGATAGAGCAAGACGCCCTTTTCCCCATCGACGTAGGTGATCGCGGAACTGCAGCTTGCGGTGCTCGAAAAGCCGGGATCGTACGTCGTTACGCCGGCGCCGTCGAGCAGATGACGGACGTCGACGGCTCCCGCGCCGAGCGTCGCCTCCAGGAGCGGGAGTCGCGCGACATCGTGGCCGGCAGCGTCGTTGAGAACATAGTCGGCCATAATTTACGCGAGCAGTCCTTTCGTCGAGGGTATCGACGCGTCGCTCGTGATCGCTTTGGCTTGTGCGAACGAGCGCGCGAATGCCTTGAACGAGGCTTCGCACAGGTGGTGCGAATTCGTCCCGGCGAGCTGGAGCAGGTGGAGGTTGAAGCGTCCGTTCTCGCTGACGCTATGGAAGAAGTGCGAGATGAGTTCCGTCTTGAGATCGCCCAAATTTTCGACGCGGAACTTCACGGTGAAGTTGAGCCAGGCGCGCCCCGAGAGATCGATGCTGCCGAGCACCAGCGCGTCGTCGAGCGGCACGGCGAGCGATCCGAAGCGCGCGAGGCCGCGCTTTTCGCCCAGCGCCTGATAGATCGCCGAGCCGAGTGCGATGCCGACATCCTCGATGAGATGGTGGTGATCGAGCCCGTCGCCCGTCGCGCGTAACGTCAGGCCGCAGCCGGAGTGCTTCGCGAACGCGTCGAGCATGTGATCGAGAAACTTCACATCCGTAGCGATCGCGATCGGGCCGCCATCGAGATCGAGGTCGAGCGCGATCGTGGTTTCTTTGGTCTCGCGTGCGAGCGAGGCACGGCGTGGTGCGGACATGCTACTCTCCAAGGCCCGTCGTCCCGGCACTGCCGCGCTTGCCGATCGGGAGCCACGGCGTGGCCGGAGGACCGGCGTACGACGACTGCGGACGAATCAGACGGTTATTGCCGAGCTGCTCCAGGATATGCGCGGTCCAGCCGGCCATCCGCGCGCAGGCGAACAGACACGTGAATTCATCGGGCGGAATTCCCAGACTGTAGAGCATCGGCGCGGTGTAGAATTCGACGTTGGCATGGATGGGCCGGCCGGGTTTCGCTTCGTGCAGCACCGCGTTCGCGGCATCCTCGAGCGCGCGCGCGATCGCATACCAGCGCGGGTCGAACGCCGCGCCGAGGGTCCGCGCCATCTCTTGGAGATGGCTCGCGCGCGGATCGCGCACCTTGTACTCGCGATGGCCCATGCCCATGATGCGTTCGCCGCGTGCGACGAGCGCGCGCACGTAGCCGTCGGCCCGCGCTGGTTCGCCGATTTCGAGGATCATCTTCATGACGTTGCCCGGAGCCCCGCCGTGGAGATCGCCTTCGAGCGCGGCCACGGCCGACGTCGCGCCCGCGAAGATATCCGCGCGCGTCGAGGCCGTCACGCGCGCCGCGAAGGTGGACGCATTATAGGAATGGTCGGCGAGCAGAACCAGATACGCATCGAGCGCCCGCTCCGCTTCGGGAATCGGCATCTTGCCCGTGCGCATGTATAGAAAATTCGCCGCGACGGAAAGGCTCGGCAGCGGAGCGATCGGGTGCAACCCGCGGCGAATGCGATCCCACGCCGCAACGATCGTCGGCGTTTTGGCGATGAGATGGATCGCCGAGCGCGGGTTGGACGGATGCGCGCCATCGTGTTCGCGATGCGGCGCGAACATCGCGAGGGCCGAAATCGTCGTGCGCAGCACGTCCATCGGCCACGCCCCCTTCGGCGTGGCTTCGAGCCACTCGAGAATCGGTTCGGGCAGCGCGCGATTGGCGGCGACGCGCACGCCGAGATCCGCGAGCTGGTACGCATTTGGCAGCTGCCCGAAGAGCAACAGATAACAAACTTCTTCGAAGGTCGCGTTGGCCGCGAGGTCGGCGATATCGTAACCGCGATAGGTGAGCCGGCCGAGGGCACCCTCGACGTTACTGAGCTCGGTCGCACCGACGACGACGCCTTCGAGGCCGCGATCGACGACGGTCCCACCGGTCGCCGGAGCCGAAGAAGATGTCATGGCCGCCGGTTTCGCCACGCTAAGTGCGATTCCCATCCATGCCCCGGGCGCACCGCCCACGCCGCTCGGCGAAGCCGTCAGGCGTCGACCAGGGCGCGACCGCGGTCCAGCGCCGCCCGCACGAGCCGTTCGATGAGGGCGTCGTAGGAAATGCCCGCCGCCGAACACACGTCGGGAAAGAGACTCGTCGGTGTGAGGCCCGGCAGGGCATTGATTTCCAAGATGTACGGCCGGCCGCCCGGCGAGACGATGAAATCGGTGCGCGAATAATCCCGTAGCCCGAGTAGCCGATGGGTCGAGAGCGCGAGCATCTGCAGACGATGCGCGAGATCGTCGTCGATGTGCGCCGGAACGTCGTGGCGACTGCCGCCGGGCCGATATTTTGCTTCGTAGTCGTAAAATTCTCGACCCTGCGGCACGATTTCGACGATCGGCAAGGCGGCTTCGAAGAGCACGCCGCAGCCGAATTCGCGGCCTTCGATATATTCCTCCGCGAGCACCATCGAACGATGCTCCGAAAGTTCGATCATCGTCCGCGACCACTCTTCGTGCGTGCGGACGATCGAGATACCGGTGCTCGACCCTTCGTTGCGCGGCTTCACGACCAGCGGCAGATTGAGCGAACCCGGCAAGAGCGGCAACGTGCCGCCGTCGAAATCGAACGTGTCCCAGGCGGCTGTCGGCAAGCCTTCGGCCGACATCAGCTTTTTCGTAAGGTGCTTATCGATCGCGAGCGCGCACGAGCGCAAGTCGCTGCCCGTATACGGCACGTGCATCCAGTCGAGCACGCCTTGAATCGTGCCGTCCTCGCCGCCCGGGCCGTGCAGCGCGTTAAAGACGACGTCGGGCGCCAGCGTTCCGAGCGCGCTGACGAAATTCGCATCGTAGTCGAGCGTTCGCACGTCGTAGCCGAGCCGTTCGAGTGCCGCGACAACGCCGCGCCCGCTCGCGATGGAAACCTCGCGTTCCGTGCTCGGCCCACCCATGACGACCGCGACCCGCGCCTTCATACAAATACTCCGACGAAATGCACTTCCAACTCGAGTTCGACGCCGAAGCGTTCCGCGACGGTCCGGCGCACGCGCGCGAGCAACGCCGCCGTATCGGCGGCCGTCGCGTCACCGCGGTTGACGATGAAATTTGCGTGCACTTCGGACACCTCGGCGGCACCGACGCGCGTGCCTTTGCAGCCCGCCGCTTCGATGAGCCGGCCCGCTTTGTCGCCCGGCGGGTTGCGGAAACACGACCCGGCGCTCGGCGATTGCAAGGGTTGCGAGCGTTTGCGCCGCACGAGCCGCGCTTGCGTGAGTTCGCGAACCGCAGCCGGTTCGCCGCGCTCGAAACGTAACGTCGCATGCGTCACGACGGCGTCCCGCGCGAGGGTCGTATGGCGGTAAAAATACTGCGGCGTCACGGCGTGCGGGCGCGGTCGTGCGGGCGTCTGCACCCAGACGTCGCGGACGAAATCGCCGAGCTCCCGGTCGGTGCCGGCGTTCATGCGGAGCGACCCGCCGACGCTGCCTGGAATGCCCGCGAGCGCATCGATGCCGAGCGCGCCCAGCGACGCGCCCTGGGCGACGACGAGCGGCATGCCCGCCGACGCTCCCGCCCGCAGCGTGATTCCGTCGTCCCCGGCGTCGGCTTCTATGCGCGCGAACGCACCGCCCAAACGGAGCACGATACCGCGGATACCGCCGTCGCCGACGAGCAAATTGGAACCGCTGCCGAGCACGAACCAGGGCAGCTTCCGGCGGAACACCAGGCGTAGAATCGCCGCGAGTTCGATTTCCGTCTCGACGACCGCCAGGGCATCGGCCGGGCCGCCGATCTTCCACGACGTGTGCGGCGCGAGGGGCTCGTCGAAGCGGACGCGGCCACCGAGGTTTTCGACGAGCGTCGCGCGATCCGCATCGCCGAGCACAGACGCCCGTGCCGCCGCGAGCGTCACGATGCGAGCTCCGCGGCGGAGGCGACGAGCCGGCCGAGCATCGCGGCGGCGAGCGTAATCGAACCCGCGCCGAGCACGAGCACGAGCGCCCCCGCCGGCGCGTGCGCGGCCAGATACGCCGGCAACGTCGCGACGTCGGCGACGTAGGCGACCGGCGTTCCGAGCGCCGCGAGCGGCTTGCCGATCGCGGTCGCATCGACGTCCGGCAGCGGGGCCTCGGAGGCGGCGTAGATATCGGTCAACACGACGCAATCGGCACCGCGTAAGGCGTGCGCGAAATCGAGCGCGAGATAGTGCGTCCGCGAGTAGCGGTGGGGCTGGAACGCGACGACGATCGGGCCCGCGAAGTTCGCGCGCGCCGCTGCGATCGTCGCGGCGACCGCCGTCGGATGGTGGGCGTAATCGTCGACGACCGTCATGCGTGCCGTGCGCGCGACGATCTCGAAACGGCGCCGAACGCCGCTATAGAGTTGCAACGCGCGCGCGATGGTCGCGAAGGGAA
>JAABUZ0100001929.1_pt1 | contig 36623 bp, 27 predicted proteins | sample 5562091 | NCBI WGS metagenome assembly JAABUZ01 (sample SAMN12813069, study PRJNA571459) | rock metagenome | isolation source: Antarctica rocks | place: Antarctica: Victoria Land, Linnaeus Terrace sud | collected 2015-12-21 | reverse complement strand
GGTGTGGAAGGACCCTGCGGCGGCGACGTGGGACTACACCCAGTTCGCCAATGATGAAGCGGCTGCCGAGCCGGATGAGACGATCAGGCTCATCTTCTACGATCTCGGACCGACAAAGGATGCGAAGTTCGATACGTGGGCCATCAACAAGAGGTCGTGGCCAGATGTCGAGCCGATCAAGGTGCAGCAAGGCAAACGATATCGGCTCAGCTTTCTGAATGCCAGCGGAGATCAGCACCCCATGCACCTCCACCGGCACAGCTTCGAGGTAACGCGTATCGGGAAGAAGAATCTAAGCGGTTGATGAAGGACGTCGTGAACGTGGTGCCGCTGCAGACCGTTGCGGTGGACTTCATAGCAAATAATCCAGGCGACTCCCTGCTTCACTGTCACATGCAGCTTCACATGGATTATGGCTTTATGCAGATCGTCAAATACGTGAGTTGAAGCGAGTCTTTGCGCCCAAGTAAGCCAGCGTGGTAGACCTGACGCTTCGTCGTGTAATTTTCAGATTATCGATCCAGCGCGATGACACCCCACGGACCTTTTCCGGCCTTGATCTTTTTGATCACCGTGTTGGTTGCAAGATCGACGACTGAGACGTCGTCTGATGGTCCATTTGCAGAGTAGAGGGTCTTCGTGTCGGGTGAGAGCGCGATGCCCCAGGGTCTCTGTCCTACCTCCACCGAACCCACGACGGTGTTGGTCGCGGTGTCAATCGTAACGACCTGATGTCCCCGACCCGTGCTGACGTACAGCTTCGCGCCGTCTGGCGAGAGTAAGACCGACATCGGCTTGATCAGGCCCGGTTTGCCGAGGGGGATTGTCTTAAGGATCCGGTGCGTGTGGGTGTCCACGAGGACGACGGTTCCGTCGTTCTCGGCATTGACGTAAGCGCGGGAGCCATCGGGCAGAAACGCGATGGACCGGGGGCGATGCCCCACTTTAAAGGTGGCGAGGATCGTTCCCGCAACTGGGTCGAGCACCGCAATCTCACCCTTCTCTTCGGAGGTGACGTAGGCGAATTTTCCATTTGGAGTAACCTTGACGCCCTCCGGCTGCGCTCCCATCTGGAGCGTCTTGACCACGGTACCGGAGGCGATATCGACGATGCTGACGGCGGAGACATCTTCGTTAGAAATATAGAGCTGCGTTCCATCCCGGGAGACGTCGAAGTTCTCCGGGTCGGAACCACCATGCAGGATGCGCAACAACTTGTGCTGCTTGATGTCGAAGACCCCGATGCCGTCGGCGCTTTTGTCGGACGGAGGAAGCGTGCTTTCATCGACGTCAGGACCGGCGATGGGTGTCCCGCTGAGCGCGACGTAGAGCGTGTTGTGATCGGGACTCACATGGATGCCACGCGGCCGCTTGCCGAGCGGAACGGTCGCGATTACCCGTAAGCTGGCTGCATCGATGATGGTGAGGTCTCCTGAGACCTCATTTGTGACGTAGACACGAGGCCCTGCTGTCTCCAGAGCGGTGTTCGCCGGCGATGCAGGCGGCCTGGAGGACTTACATCCACAAAGGCAGGCAAGCAGGCCAAGCACAAAGGCCAGGCAGTCTCGATTTCGCATGCGTCATCTTCCTTTGAAGGTGAAATTTACAACCGTACTGCCTTGCGGTCCCAGCGTCACCTGCTGCTCCTGCGTCCCGAGTTTCTCCTGCCAAGCAGCGATCGTGTAGGTACCCGGAGGAAGATTGCTGATGGTGAACGAGCCATCAGCCTTCGAGACGGCGAAGTAGGGATGGTCGAGCACGCCGATATAGCTGTGCATCCAGCTATGGATATTGCATTTCACCGGGATCATGATCTCGGGTTTGACGAACTTCCGGGAGATGGGCGGATCGCCGGGGCCCTGGCTGTGATTCCACTCGCGATTGGTCTGAGCCATGGGATGGATGTTGTGAGTGACGGGGTCCGAGTTGCTCACCTCAAGCCCCTGGTGCGTCTGGATTCCCAGCACATGGGGATGGAACCAGCATCCACGTTGATCGATGACCACCGGAGTTCTGGGCACCTCGAAGAGCTTACCTTCAAGCCCTGATTTGATGTAAACGAATGTGTTGGCGAGCGACCCGGCCGGGCTTACAGGAAGGGACTCGTCGTAAGCCTCGCCATGATGGGCCTGAACGCAAGCCGGGTCCTCACTCATGTCGATCCGCTGGGGAGCCGGTCTCTTTCCGGCGAAGTGAATGGCACCGCGGATCGAGCCCGCTGTCGCGGAGTCTACCTTGTAGAACGAAGGGGCAGGTTCCGCTTGGGAGGAGGTAGGTGGCGGTTGTGTTTTTGTCTTTCCCGAACAGCCAAGAGTTAGAGCCGCTGCACCGCAGAGAGAGAACCAGGGGACGATCCGCATGACAGTTAGCCAGCTTACTCCTTCGCCGGTGGACCGACGCCCGCAGGCATCTCGCCCGTGAGCGAACGGAGAAATTCAACGAGGTCGGAGCGGTCCTGGGCGCCAAGTTTAATGGCGCGGATCTCCTTGTCAAGATATGGATTCGAGTTGCCACCCCCGGCGTAAAAGTCGACCACTTCCTTAAGGGTCTTGAGCCTGCCGTCGTGCATGTACGGAGCAGTGAGGGCAACATTGCGCAAGGTCGGTGTCATGAAGGCACCCTTGTCCGTCTCCGCCATCGTCTGGTGAAAGCGTCCGTTGTCGCGGAAGCTGCCATCGTCGCCGACGCCCTGGCCTATGTTGTGGAATTTGCCGTCCGTGAAGAGAGCGAACCGGGTGCCGATGGTGTGGCAGGCGGCACAGTTACCCCGTTGTGGATCTCGGAAGATGGCTAACCCCCGAATCTGACTGGATGTGAGTGCTCCCTTTTCCCCGCCATACTCGTATCGGTCAAAGGCAGAGTTGCCGCTCAGGATGGTTCGCTCGAAGCTGGCAAGCGACTTTTCGACGCGGGGTAGGGTCGGTGTCTCGGTCCCAAAGGCTTTGGAGAACATGGCTCTGTAGACCGGATCAGATTTCAGCTTGGAGACAGACACCTCGTGGGTCTGATTCATCTCGACAGGATCCGCGATCGGGCTCGCGGCCTGCTCTTCCAGACTGACCGCCCGTCCATCCCAGAATTGAAAGGGAAGATATGCGGCGTTGATCACGGTAGGGGCATTGCGGATCCCGGCCATACCCTGGACGCCTCGCGACAGTTCCAGGCCGTCGGTAAAGCCGAGTCGGGGATTGTGACACGTGGCGCACGCGACCTCATTCCCCTTCGAGAGCCTACGGTCATAGAACAGTTTGCGGCCTAACGCGATCGTCTCCGCTGTGGGCGGATTATTCGAGGGAATGGGAACCGGCGGGAGGCCGAGAGGAGCTTTGATATCGACTGTAGCGCCCCTAGGCCGAGTGCTCGCAGGAGCCCTGCAGGCGTTGCAGAGGAGGAGGGAGCTGGAGAGGAGGAGAAGTGCAGCGAGGGAACGCAAACGAAACCCCGCGACCCACGCACGAAGCGGACGGGAACGGCCCGAGGTATCGATACGAGCATGGTGAGGAGGTGTCTGCATCCCGCGTTGATAGGCGATCCCGGTCAGCCTTGGTCAGCCCTGCGGTACTCGCGGGTCGCCAACGCCTTTAGTGTATGACGCCTGATACTGATGACGGTTTTCGAAAGCCTGATTCAGATCGCGGGCAATTCCGCCCAACGTCCCTATTGAGGTGCGGCAACGCAGGCCAGGACGGGTCGGGACGACTCGTGGGCGGGGAAGCAGCGAAGCGGTTGTGCGTGGCGCAATGAGCTTGACAGGCGTGCAGGCGCGTGGATAGTATCCTCGCGAAATGAGACGTCTCATGATCTCAGAACTGAACGAGCAAGAGCAGACCTGTTTTTGCAAGTGAGCGCACTTGCGGACGGGGATGTCGGCTCGGTTGATCTTCGCCTGTGAGGTTCAAGGTAATGGTTGGTCGTACAGTGTTCTCTCTCGCGGGTGTGAGAAGCGGGCTTATTTCGGTAGCGGCAATCTCGTTTGGATGTCTCTCGCCATGGCTCAGCCAGGGCAGGGCCCAGAGTGCGGGACCAGCGGAGTGGCCGACCGGCAGCTTCAACCCTCAGCGGGACGCCTGGCAGAGAAATGAAAGCAAGATCACGCCTCAGAACGTGAGCAGCCTGCAACTCCTTTGGAAGCTCAAGGTCGAGAACAAGACAATGGGGATGCAGTCCTTCCGGGAGCCGCTGATCGTCTCTGGCGTGAAGACGTCCACAGGGACCAAGACCGTGGCGATCCTGGCTGGAAGCTCCAATGATGTCTTTGTGATCGATGCCGACAGCGGATCGCTGGTATGGCACAAGCAGTTGAAATGGTCTTCCGATAAGCCACAGGAGACCGGTGAGGGACGCGGATTTATCTGCACGAACGCGCTCAGCGCCACTCCGGTTGTGACCCCGGCCGGCGCCGCCGAGAGGTTTCTTTATGTCCTTGCGAGCGATGGTTATCTCCACAGCATGAGCCTGGAAGATGGAGCGGAAAAAGAGGCTCCGATCGCAGTGCTCCCCGTGCCGTACGGAAAGGCCTATGGCCTGAATCTGGTGCAGGACGTCATCTATACGATTACGGGTCAGGGCTGCGGCGGCGTTCCCAACGCCTTATATGCGGTGAACCTCACAAGCAAGAAGGTTGCAGTCTCTTCGCCTCCGCAGGCTGGTCTCTGGGGCGTAGCGGGTCCGGCAGTGGGCACGGATGGAACCGTCTACTTCGAGTCCGGAGATGGTCCGTACGACGCAAAGACGAAGTTGCTGCCGACCAGCGTCCAGGCTTTCACCTATGCGAGCGGCGGCCTCACGTTGAAGGATTACTTCACGCCCTCGAACTACATCTGGTTGACCAAGCGTGACCTGGACATGAACGGAACGCCCGTCGTCTTTCCGTACCAGGGCCGAGACTTTCTGGTGGCCTCCGGGAAGGAAGGGCGCTTCTTCCTTCTGGATAGCAGGTCCATTGGGGGAGCGGACCATGAGACGCCTGTATTTCGGTCCGAACTGATCTCCAATACGAACGCGAATTTCCAGACAGAGGGAACCTGGGGAAGCCATGCTGCCTGGAAGGGTGCAGACGGCACACAGTGGGTGCTTGCGCCGAGCGGGTCAGAGGCGGCCGTGAAGTTTCCGGTAACGAACGGCCTTACGCCCAACGGCGGCATCCTTGCTTTCAAGCTGGACGACAATGGCGGGAAACCGAAGCTGGTGCCTGCCTGGACCTCCCGCGACATGATGACGGCCGAGCCACCCGTGATCGCGAATGGTGTGGTCCTCGCCATTGCAGGAGGCGAGTTCACTGGGCAAGCCAACGACAAGGAGGGCGGGTTGTTCAGTTCGGAGGAGAGGATCGCAAAATCAGTTCCGGCGAAGCTGTATGCCCTTGATGCGCTTACGGGCAAAGAGCTTTACGCAAGCACCAACCAGATCACCTCTTTTCTGCACCAGGCCGGTTTGGCGGTAGCGGGCGGGCGAGTGATCTTCGGCACCTTTGACGGAACGATCTACTGTTTTGGTCTGAAGTGAGATGTAAGGAGATGGAAGTCCTGGCGGTCAAGACGTTCGCAGTGATGAGCCCATGGCGTCGGATCCGAGTCGAGCAGCTTCAGATTCCTCCTATGCTGTCCCTGGCCAGCCTGCGCATCCCAGCTCCAATCGAGGAAGTCAAGTAATGAAGAGAGACCGTGGTCTGGCGTTAGCGCTTTATGTAGCTGGTGGATTTCTGTGCTCCCATGTGGCCGAGGGGCAGCGCAGCCCGATCGGAAACTGGTCTGCACCGGGCAATGATGCCGGCCATAGCGGATGGCAGAGGAATGAGACGTCTCTATCCAGCGAGACTACGTCCAGCCAATTCAAATTCCTCTGGAAGTTGAAGCTTGGAGGCCAAGCCAAAGACGCGACCACGTTTAGCGAGCCGCTCCTGGCGCTGCGGTTGATCAACGCGCAGGGATTCAAGGACATCGTGTTCACGAGCACGACGGACACGCTGTATGCCGTGGACTCTGAGCTCGGTTCGCTGCTTTGGAAGAAGCAGTACGAGGTGGGATCCCGGCCCTCTGGAGCATGCGCGCGGAGCAATCTCGGGATCGTGATGGACCAGCCGGTGGTGATCAACTTCGCCGCACGCCGGACGCCGGGCGCCGCTCTGGGGGCACCTCCGCCGCCACCGCCGAAAGCGGAAGGCCGGCGGGTGGGCGCAGCGGCTGGCGGTGGTGGCTTCGCACTCCGCGGAATCTATGTCCTGACTCCCGATGGCAACGTCCATGAGCAGGTGCTGACGACCGGCGCTGACTTCGCGGCGCCTGTGAACTTCATACCGTCGTCTGCGGGTGGCCTCCACCCCTTGAACATAGGGGGAAAGAGCCTATACACCGTGACCACCCGGGGCTGTGGGAGTACGCCGAACGCGCTCTGGTCTCTTGACATGACAACCTCCCAATACCCGGTGAGCAGCTTCAAGACGCAGACGCTTGCGCCAATCGATGTGATGGGTCCAACGCTAGGAGACGGTGTGGCCTACATGGTGACCGGAGGCGGCAAATCCGATGCGTCGGCCGGCGTTTATGCGAACAGCGTGATATCCGTGACGGAAAAGGGTCTTAAGGTGAAGGATTGGTACACGCCTGCCGGAAGCGGCAAGGCCACGCTGCTGAACGTGACACCGGTTGCCTTCACGCTTCGCGAGAAGAAACTGGTGGCGGCTCCGGGCAAAGACGGCAGCCTGGTGCTGCTTGAGAATGCCTCCCTGGGCGGGGCTGACCACCATACGCCGCTCGTGCAGACTGCCCGGATCGCCAGCGGAAAGCACGCCTCTGCAGGTGGTCTGGCCTACTGGCAGGAGCCGGGTGGACCGGCGTGGATCTTCGCCTCTGTTTCGGGGCCCGTGGATGCCGCAACGAAGTTCACGGAGGACAACGGCGCCGCGAACCATGGAAGCGTTGTGGCCTTCAAAGTCGAGGAGAAGGATGGCAAGGTGGTGCTCACCCCAAGCTGGCGGTCGAGCGATCTCGTGAACCCCGCTCCGCCCCTGATCGCCAACGGAGTTCTGATAGCTCTCTCGCAGGGAGACAACAAGACGCATGCAAAGCTGTTTGCTCTTGACGCGAAGTCGGGGAAGCAGCTGTTTCAGAGCGGGGAGACGATTTCCACCTACGCGCACCTTGCCGGGCTCTCTTTTGGCGACGGGCACGTATTTTTTGTCACGCACGACAATACGCTTTATTCCTTTGGTATCGGACTGGAGCACTAGTCAGACGTGTTGTCTGGAGGAGAGTTTTGAATTCGGCCTGAGGACACAGACAGACCCGCCCAGAGTGGCTGCTCTGAGGTCGTCCTCCCAACAGAAGACGCGCCCTCAATAGGCGATAGAAGATAGTAGAGGTCAAAAAAAGAATGCTGAACCGATCCAAGGTACAGGACGCAATCAACGCGGGTGCGGGGATACTAAGGCTGGAGCCCTCGTGGGTGCCGCGCTCCTTCATGATTCCTGGAAGACGATTGAAGCTCCACCCCGATGATCTTTATGCGTTTGGCGCACATCGCGGAGGAATCAACGAGCGCTGGTTCTCGTCGACGACAAAGGCTTCAAACGGACCGGAGACGACGGCTGACGAGGGTCTGAGCTATGTGCGACAGGACTCGGGAGAGAGGTTTCTGCTTCGGGACGCGGTCGAAGCCGCAGGCGATCTTCTGCTAGGCACGGATGTGATGGGACGCGAGGGCGGATGGAACCTGCTCTGCAAGTTCTTCGACAACATGGGCCCAATCCCTCATCACATGCACCAGAGCGATGAGTTCGCGAAGCTTGTCGGCCAGAAGGGAAAGCCGGAGGCGTATTACTTTCCTCCCCAATACAACCAGATCGAAAACAACTTCCCGCATACGTACATGGGTCTTGAACCCGGAACGACCAAGGATGATATTCGTCGTTGCCTGGAGAGATGGAACAGGGGAGACAACGGAATTCTGAACTTTGCACGCGCGTATCGGCTGGAGCCGGGTACGGGATGGCAGGTCAATCCGGGCATCCTCCATGCCCCGGGATCGCTCGTCACGTACGAACCCCAGGTGAACAGCGACGTTTTCGCGATGTTTCAGTCGGAGGTCGACGGGCGGATCGTGGACTGGGGGCTGCTGACCAAAGACGTGAAACCCGAGTTCAGCAAGGATATCGACTACCTGGTGAGCATGCTCGACTGGGAGAGCAACGTCAATCCTGAGTTTGCCCGGACCAACAAGACGTTTCCGCATCCGGTCAAAGCGATCGAGGCGATGGAGGCGGAAGGCTACCGCGAGCTCTGGGTGACGTACGGAACACCGCATTACTCGGCCAAGGAGCTGACTGTGCTCCCAAAGCAGAGCGTCATGATTAGGGACAGCGCAGCCTATGGGGTCATCCTCACGCAGGGCCACGGATCTATGGGGGGGCAAGCGGTCGGAACACCTTCCATGATCCGTTTTGGACAGATGACAGAAGACGAGGTGTTCGTGACTGCGGCGGCTGCGAAGGAGGGAGTGCGAATCGAAAATCCGAGCGCATCCGATCCGCTCGTTCTCCTGAAGCACTTCGGTCCCGGCAATCCGGATGCAGAGCCACTGTTGAAGAGCTGAACGGAGGAGACGTGAGCACACCAACGCAGCACAGATTGCCGGCTCTCCACAACGCCATGTGGCCGGGCCTGGTTGGGAAGGGGTCGGACTCAGAGGCTGCCATCGACCTGGAGACGATGCTGGACTTAACGGCAGCCGCTGAGGTGAACGGCGCGAGATTCGACGGCGTTGATCTGTTCCTTACCTTGCCGCACGTTGACATCGATTCCACGGACGATGACCTGAGGCGCCTGGTGGACCGTATCGCCCGCCGCAACCTTGTCGTCGGCTCCCTTGTGGCACCGGTCTGGGCGCCCACGGGAGGTGGATCAGCCATGGGCACAGAGGAGGAGCGAAGAAGCTTTTTGACCCAGGTGCGAAAGGCCTGCGCCATCGGCAGGAAGCTTCGCGATCTCGGGATCCGCCGGTACGGCGTGGTGCGCATTGACTCAGCGGCGAGCCCATCGGAATGGAGCAAAGATCCGGTGGCAAACACCCAGCGCATCGCGGAGACCTTTCGCGAGGCCTGCACGATCGCGGAGGAGTATGGCGAGCGGCTTGCGGCCGAGGGCGAGATCTGCTGGGGCGGGATGCATAGCTGGAGGCGCATGGTCGAGTTGCTGGAGATGGTCGGTCGGCCGGCCACCTTAGGCTTCCAGGCCGACATGGCTCATTCGCTGCTGTACACGCTGGGGTATAACGCCCCCGAAGATAGCCTGCTTCCGCCCGACTTTGACTGGAGCCAGCAGGACGTCTTGATGGCTGCGCTTCGGAGGCTGACCGAAGCCCTGCGACCCTGGACCATCGACTTCCATGTGGCACAGAACGACGGAACGGTGAAGGGGGCAGGATCGCACGACAAGACCGGGCGCCACTGTCCGGCAAAGGATCCGAACGGCAGGATGAAGATCGTGGAGGTAGCTGGTCTTTGGATGCGCAACGAAAGCGGGGCTCCGACACGTGCGTTCGAGCATATCTGCTGGGATGGTTGCATGTTCCCGAACGCGACGATGGCCTCGCCAGACACCTGGCGGGATGTCCTAGGGACGTTAGTAGAGGTACGGCAGGCGCATGGCTGGGACTGAACCAGGAGAGCACGGGAGAGATGGCAAAGAAGAATCTGAACGTTGGTCTGGTCGGGTATGGCTTTATGGGGCGTACGCACTCAAACGCCTTTCTGCAGGCGGGGCGTTTCTTCGACCTTCCGTACCAGCCGGTACTGAAGGCGGTATGTGCCCGGAACGCCGAGCGCGCGAATGACTTCGCCGAGAACTGGGGGTACCAGTCGATAGAGACGGACTGGCGCGCCTTGGTCGAGCGCAGCGACATCGACCTGATCGACATCGCCAGTCCCAACGACACGCATGCTGACATCGCGATCGCGGCCGCAGCTGCAGGGAAGATGGTGCTGTGCGAAAAACCCCTGGCGCGTACCGCGGCTGAAGCGAAGACGATGGTCGACGCAGCCGAATCCTCGCAGGTCGCGAACATGGTCTGGTACAACTATCGCCGGGTACCCGCGCTCGTGCTCCTGAAGCAGCTGCTGGATGAGGGCCGATTCGGCCGGATCTTTCACTACCGTTCGCAGTTTCTGCAGGACTGGACCATATCGAGTGATCTGCCGCAGGGCGGTGAGGGGCTGTGGCGGTTGGACGCCTCGGTCGCGGGCAGCGGTGTAACAGGCGATCTGCTGGCACACAACATCGACATGGCGCTGTGGCTCAATGGCGCCATCACTGAAGTGACTGCGATGACGGAGACGTTCATCAAGGAGCGGAGGCACAGTCTGACCGGGAAGCTTGAGCCGGTCGGCATCGACGACGCCAGTGCCTTTCTATGCCGTTTCGGCAACGGTTCCACGGCGCAGTTCGAAGCGACGCGTTACGCGCGAGGTCACAAGGCTCTTTTCACGCTTGAGATCAACGGCGAGCACGCCTCGGCGGCATGGGACCTCCATGATCTGCACCGCCTTCAATTCTTTGATTACCGCGACGAAGGTCGGCTGCGCGGTTGGAAGAGCCTCCATATCACAGATGGGGATCATCCTTACATGAAGAACTGGTGGGTGCCGGGACTGCAGATCGGCTATGAGCATACCTTTATTCACCAGGTGGCCGACTTCCTGAAGGCAGTTGGCACCGGCAAGGAAGCTGCGCCCACCTTTCGCGATGGTATGGCGACCGAGTTTGTCACCGATGCCGTCTTGAAGTCTGCGAAGACAAAGCAGTGGGAGACTGTTCCCTCGGCGGTTCAGGAGTAGAAGTGTTTCTTCAAGGAGATGTATGCCACGGAACTTGAGCAGTTCACGCCTCGCAAAGGCCGGCAGCGTTGCGGCATCAATGTTTTTGGCTGCCAGCCTAGCCGTCGCATCTGCCCCCTCCGAAGCCTGGGCGCAGCAGGGCAGCGCTGGCGGAGCCGGGCAGGCCGGACGCGCACCGGGCAGCCCATTCTCTCAACCCGAGCCGATTCAATTCGAAGATCACGAAGGGTGGACCCAGATCTTTGACGGCAAGACTCTGAACGGATGGGACGGGACCCCGGACGTCTGGCATGTGGAGAATGGTGCAATCGTCGGTGTATCCAGCGACCAGCACCCTTCCGGCACGACCAACATCATATGGCGCGGAGGGGAGCCCGCAAACTTCGCTTTGAAGGTTGAGATGAAGCTGGAGGGCGCGGGCGCGAATGGCGGCATTCAATATCGCAGCCTCAATGTCCCTCCTAAACCAAGACAGATCTCTCCGGAACGGCTGGCGGCGATGACGCCGGAGCAGAAGCAGCGGATGCAGCAGATGGAGGCGCTCGGCCAGAAGTACGCGAAGTGGAATCTCACGGGCTACCAGGCGGACTTCGACTTCGGGAACAAGTACACAGGCCAGCTCTACGAGCAGGGTACCGGCCGAGGCATCATTGCCTGGCGAGGCCAGATGGTGGAGACCGAAGCAGGCAAGAAGAAGCGTCTGCTGGCAGCGCTGGGGAGCTCTGACGAGCTAAAGGCCTTTCTGAAACCCGGCGAGTGGAACCAGTACGAGGTGATCGCCGATGGCAACACGCTGATGCATATCCTGAATGGCCACGTGATGTCGGTCCTCGTGGATACCGATCCGCAGTTCAGCCAGGCGAAAGGTTTGATCGCCTTTGAGATTGAGGGCGGAGGCGACCTGAAGATCTCTCATCGAAATGTGTGGATCAAGAAGCTGCCCTGAATGCTGGGCGCAGAGTTGATGGGGCCCGCCCGTGAAGTAAACAATTGACCAACCCAGGAGCCCGTGGGCGGAAGTGAGGTCGGAGATGCGTGAGGAAGACGTCGGGCAGTCCCGTGAATACCTGCTTCGGCGCATAGGACGCCTCTCCCAGATCGGCGGCATCTCCCATTTCGTTCATGCCGAGGGCAAAGCCAAGGGTGTTTCCACACTGCGTGTTCGGACCGCGCGCGGCCTGGAGTTCTGGGTGCTTCCCGACAAGGGCATGGACATCTCGGAAGCCAGCTATAAAGGCAGATCTCTCTCCTGGCACTCCCCTACCGGGATCACGCATCCCGCCTTCTACTCCAGCCAGGGAACAGAGTGGCTGCGGACTTTCGGGGGTGGACTTCTCTGCACCTGCGGGCTTTCGACGGCAGGATCTCCCTCCGAGGATCAGGGTGAGAGTCTTGGACTTCACGGCTCGATCGCGAATACCCCTGCTGAGCACGTAAGTTGGTCGGAGGATTGGACCGGCGACGACTGCGTGCTGGCCGTCTCCGGGCGGGTGCGGGAAGTCTCCGTCCACGGGCCGAATCTGGTTCTGCACCGGACCATTTCGACCTCTCTGCACGGAGCCCAGTTCACGTTACATGACGTCGTCGAGAACCAGGGGTTTGCCGATTGTCCGTTGATGATCCTGTACCACTTCAACTTTGGATTTCCGCTGCTAACCGAACGCAGCGCACTGCATTGCCCTTCGCTCCACGTCGAGCCTCAGGATGCGTCGTCGTCGCACAAGCTGGAGCAATGGTCTTCCTTTGAGGCTCCTGAACAGGGAGCTGAAGAACGAGTTTACTTCCACAGGATGCAGCCGGATCCGCTGGGCAGGGTAAAAGTAGTCCTCGTCAGCGACCGTGCGAAGCCGGACTTTGGTGTGGCCCTGAGCTACGACGCCGAGGGCCTTCCAGAGTTTGTGCAATGGAGGATGCCCGGAACCAATCACTTCGTGCTGGGGCTTGAACCTGCCAACTGCAGGGTGCTGGGCAGGGCTGTAGAACGTGGACGGGGCACCTTGCAGACGATCGCTCCAGGGGAGCGCCGCGAATTTCGTGTTCAGCTAAGCCTCCTTGACAGTGTGGAGGAGGTAGCGGATGCGCTTGCCGAAATCGCAACAGTTGGTGCAACAGGCTAACTCTCGCGGAGCGCTGTGCGGTGGATCTCACCATGTGACCTCTGCGCCTGCTGCAACCGCTCGTCCAGAGTTCTTGAGAGATTCGTCCCGGGAGGAGGCCACCGCCTTGGTGTGCTTAGTCTGTTCCTTGGTGAATCGCTTCTGCCCAGACGCGGCCTTACCTGGAGCAAGTGAAGATTCCCGGATCGAGAGCATCGCCGGCAAGCGAACTCGCTCATGGGGAATTTCGGAGTACTCGCCCGCCGCCAGCCGTTTCAAGAGCACCTCTACTGCGCAACTGCCCATCTCAAACGTTGGCTGCACGATGCAGGTGATCTCGGGACGGAAGAAATCCTCCGTCATGAGTTCGTCGAAGCTGACAAAAGAGAGGTCCTGGGGCGTGCTCAATCCGAGAGAGTAGATACTTCGTAACGCCGCAACCCCAGTCACGCCGTTGGTCGCGAAGAGAGCGGAAGGCCTCGCATCCGGGAGAGACATACCTGCTCGGCACAGGTCTGCGACGTGTTCCTGCTCGAAGCTGCCCTTCCAGATGAGGGAGCGCTGGACCGGTATTCCAGCTCGTTCCAGTGCCTTCTGGTAGCCCCGAAGCCGCTCCTGCTCGTTCTGTAACGTGAGTGGCCCGGTTATCACCGCGATCTGCGTATGCCCCCTCTCGATCAGGTGATCGATGGCCATCTCCGCAGCGCCGCAGTCGTCCACGCACACCGAATCTATATCCAGGTTGGCGGGTAAACGGTCGAGGCACACAACGGGAGGGTTGGAGGTCACGGAAGGAGCCGACTCGGAGCTTGCGCTTTGGCCACTCGCGGTGACCAGGAGGATGCCTTCCACGCGCTGCGCCCGAAGCAGTGCCATCATCGCTGCCTCCCGAACATAGCTGCCTTCGGAATCCAAGACGATCAGGAAGTAGCCTCTCTCGCGGGCTGCGGATTCGGCGCCACGGATGAGCTTGGGAAAGAAAGGGATAGTGATGTCCGGAACGACCATGCCCAGAGTCTGGGTGCGATTGGTCCTGAGGCTGCGCGCGATTAGGTTGGGTTGGTAGTTAAGGATCCGACTTGCTTCAAGAACCTTTTGTCGCGACCTCTCGCCCACCTTCGTGGAGCCACTGATCACATTGGAGACCGTCCCGGATGACACGCCAGCCAGTTTGGCCAACTCTTTTTGGGTGGGCGCCATGATCCGCATCTTACATGACAGGGACCGGCTCGGAAGCTCGTCCATAGCTTCTGCTGTTCTCAATCCGACTGCAAAGGCGGGCTGAGTAAGCTGCAATTCCCGAGCGTGGTGCTGCGGAACTGAATGCGGTGCGCCGATTGAAAGGGATGCCGCGAAAGACACGGGCAGGGGTACCGGGAGAAAGGTGACCAGCAGCCCGCTGTTTGAAAGGGCGCTGTATCGGGAGGATAATAGGAACGTCCTAATATAGTCTGATCGAGGGTGTGTTGTGGCTAGACGAGTTCATGATTTAGCGGAACGATTTTTTCTGACACAGCTGTTTGTATTTGGCCTGGGTTTGTTTGTCGTCTCCACCCTGTCTGGGGTCTGGGCCTCAACACAGCAACCCCCAGAGCAGACGCAAACGCAAAAGGATCATCCGCAACGTACCACAAGCCTTCCTGACGGTCCCGGCAAAGATGAGTTGGTACGCGTTTGCAGCAAGTGCCACTCGCCGAACCAGGTCATGGCCAAGGGGCAGGACCGAGAGGGATGGGAAAATACGATCACCAAGATGGTAGGTCTGGGAGCGGTCGGAACGGACGTCGAATTCACCGACATCGTCGATTATCTGGTAAAAAACTTTCCCGCCCAATCATCAGTCAAGGTCAATGTGAACAAGGCTAGTGCGTCTGAGCTTCAGACCAGCTTGGCATTAACGGCGACGGAATCGGCCGCCGTGGTGGCGTATCGGTCCAAGAACGGGGATTTCAAGTCGCTCGATGATTTGAAGAAGGTTCCGCAGGTGGATGCCACAAAGCTTGAGGGTAAGAAGGACCAGCTGACCTTCTAACCTGTCGAACTTTGGGCATGCAATCGGAGTCGCAACATGAGCGAACAGAACCAGGTTCTCGGGCTCTATCCCTGGCGGGTTTATCTATGCGCCGGCCTGACATGTCCACGTGGCATCAGGGCCACCCTCGCTCCGGATCGATATTCCGGAAATCAGGCTCTCCTTGAGTTCGCTATTTCGAGGCAGTTAGAGGTCGGCCGTTCCTCGGACGTATGGGTGCAATCGCGGTGTCCGGCCCTGCCCATGCGAAGAGGACACCTCCGCTACTGGTGAGTACATATTGCCGACCGTCTAATTCGTAGGTGATGGGAGAGCTCTGCATCGGTAACCCCGCACCGGCGTGCCAAAGCGTCTTGCCCGTCGCTGTGTCTAACGCCAGAACGTTGCCATAAGCGTCCCCCGTGAAGGTTAGCCCCGAGTCAGTCGTCAACACACCAGCCCCCGACCCACCCTTGCCCACACCATGACTCCAGCGAATTTTACCCGTCTGGTAGTCGATAGCCTCAATTACGCCCTTTCCCCACAGACCGTAGTCTGCCCCTGCCCAGCCGTAAGTGCCGTCTGCTGGCTTGGCGAAATACAGACTGTAACTGGGGTGAGCATCGACGATAAACAGACCTGTCTTGGGATCGAAACTGGGAGATCGATAGTTTGTCATGCCGCTCTCGTCCGGTGCGATCAAACGTCCATCACGAGCAGGTTCCTTCTCTGGATTCGGAATGGGTCGACCTTGCGAGTCCACGCCCAACGACCAGTTCACCGGCCCGAATGGAACCGTCAGCAGGCTCTTCCCGTTGGTACGATCCAAGACGAAGAAGTAGCCGTTCCGCGAGGTCTGGATCAGCATCTTCCGCTGCTGTCCATGAAAGGTTCTGTCGACGAGCACGGGTGTTTCGACCGCATCCCAGTCGTGGGTGTCATGTGGTGAAGGCTGGAAGCTCCACACTAGCTTCCCAGTATCCGGGTTGAGCGCTACGATGCTGCAGGTGTACAGACCGTCTCCCGGCCTGGTCGATCCGTTCAACACCGGCGTGGGATTACCTGTTCCCCAGTAGACGAGGTTCAGCGCGGCATCGTAGGTGCCCGTCATCCAGGTCATGCCACCGGTTGTGCTGTTTGGCGTTCCCGGCGGCGCGGTGCTGTCCCACTGCCATTGCAGTTTGCCGGTCTCTGCGTCGATGGATTGGAGAAAGCCGCTCAAGTTGTCAAAATCACCCGAGACACCGACGAGCACATGATTCCCCACGACGAGAGGCGCCTCCGTGGTCCAGTAGCCTTTTTTCCCATCAGCGATCAGAACGGTCCATCGCACGGTGCCATCTTTCGCATTGAGCGCGACAAGGTGACAGTCCGGTGTCACGAAGTAGAGCGTCCCCTTGTACATGCCGACGCCCCGTTGGCCGATGTGAGAACCGGGATTGGGAGGGTAGGTGTACTTCCAGAGCATGTGTCCGGATCGAGCATCGACCGCCCAAATATTGTCGGGCACGGTGAAATAGATTACCCCGTCGACCATGAGCGGAGACGATTTTATTCCCGCCGTCTGACTGGTCTGAAATGCCCATGCAAGCCCCAGATTACCCACGTTCCCGGGCGTCAACTGCGACGCGGAGCTGTGACGTCTGCCGGTGTAGTCACCGTGATAGCTGGGCCAACTGTCGGTCGGCGGGTTCAAAAGCTCCGCAGGTTTCAGACTCTGCGCCGCGGCCGGCTGGGCGATGGCAAGTAGCGGAAGAACGCATGTGGCGGCGATTATGGCTTGTCTGATGGAATTCATAGAAGTTCTTCAAATCCTCAAAGTAGCTGGGTCCGCACAATCAACGCAGCGTCTGGATGTACGCCATCAAATTATGGATGTCGTCGTCGGTATATTTGCTGAAGAGATCCGCGTGCGTCTCTACTGGCGCGTCCAGTACATATTTCACGTTGTTCGCGGCCCAGGACCGGTATCTACCATCGGAGTCACGGAGACCAATTGTGAACTCATCCACATACGCCAATGTTCCCGCGATCGTCTCTCCTGAAGGAAGAGTGACAGAAACCCGGCTCTTCGCATCTTTGGGATAGAGCATCCGCTGTTCGAGTTGCAACCCCTGGTACCGTGAGGCGATACCGGCAAGATCACCGTGGGCCGAATGACACTTTGCGCAGGTCCCTGCGCCGTCGAAGTATCGTTTCCCCGCTTCAACGTTTCCTGTTTGCAGGTCGGAAACATCCACGCCGCGCCGCTTGCCTTTCATCGCCACCGCCTTTGCCTGCTGGGAATGAACGAAAGCAACGAGGCTGAGGAGCTCCTGATTGGAGAAATTAAAAGCCGGCATCTTCTTTTCAGGCCGGCCATTGCGCACCACTTCCATGATCTTGTCTCCACCGACGTCATCGCTTACCAGCTTGGAGCGGGTCAGGTCCGGGCCGATCTCTCCACCGCCAGCATCTCGACCATGGCAGAAGGCGCAATTTTGCTGAAATAGCGAACCGCCCGCGTCAGAGAGGCCGGAAGGATGAACAAGCGCCACCTCCGCGCTCTGGCTGGGAGGATCCGCGGACGCAGACACAGGATCTGTGCTGAGAAAATGAAGAAGAGCCGTTAACTCCTGATCCTGTAACTTGGGAAACGCCGGCATCCGCCCCCTGCCGTGGTGAACGAGGTCGGTGATCTGCGGATCGCTCAATTGCCGCTTGATGCCGCGGAGAGGTGGAAAGGACGGCAGGATGCCTTCGCGCTGCTCCCCGTGGCAGATCGCACATCGACTCGCGTAGGCCTGGGCTCCTTCTGAACTTGCCGTTTTTTGAGGTTCCTGCTCCGCTCCAACCGGGGCCTGGACAGGTTGTTGATCGCTCGATGCGGCATAGATGAGTTCGTGTCCGGCCGAATACGCGATCAACCCTGTCGCTGCTATAACCAGTGCTGCCAATCGACTGCTCTTCATAGTCTTGATACGTGTCCCTGTGCGTCAAATTTAGTATGCGACCCGTGTTCGCGGAGACGAGAGAGGCCGTCCTAGGTTGAGTACCGGATTAACTGCATGAAGCCGTAATCCATGTGAAGCTGTTGATGGCAGTGCATCAGCGTATCCCCTGGGTTGTTTGCAATGAAGTCTACCTCGACCGAATCCAGCGGCATGACGTTGATGACGTCCTTCATCAGCCCACTCATCGGCTTTTTACCGATCCGTGTCACTTCAAACGCGTGTCTGTGCAGGTGCATCGGATGTTGATCGCCACTTCCATTGCGGAATACCATCCGGTATCGCTTGCCCTGCTGCACTAGAAGGGGTTCGATGTCGGGCCATGACTTGTTGTTGATGGTCCAGGTGTCAAACCTGGAGCCGTGCAGAGGGCCGTTATCGCGGAAGGTCAGAACAAAGGTCTGGTCGGGCGCCGGCGCCTCGGCTGACCTGGCGAACTGCGAGTAGTCCCACTCTTCCGCCGGCGGGTCCTTCCAGAGAGGCGTACCTGCCTTCCCTGCATACTCGACCACAATGCCGAGGCCCATCTCTCGCGCTTTCTTCAATGTTGAGCCAAGCACCCAGACGCCGGGCGCATTCATCTCCACGACAGCATCCACGCGCTCGGCAACCGCCAACGAGAGCACGTCCACCGACTTAGGATTCGGAACGGCATTTCCATCCATCGCGATGATCTTGAAGCTGTGACCTGGAAGCGCTAGAATGACATTCTCCGTCGCGCTGGCGTTAAGAAGCCGAAGCAGCACACGTTGGCCTTGCTTCACGCGGATCGGCTCGCCGCTTCCCAGCATGTGTGCATTGATCGTCGCGTACTTGTATCCGACATCGGAGCCTGTCGTCAGGGGAACGTTGGAGGACTGCTCGCGCATCGTCTCCACCATCGGAACAAAGGAGGGTTCCCAGTGGTGAATGGCCAGGGTGATCTCCTGGTCATATAGGGCAGGCTGCTCCTTCCCCTCGACCAGAAGGAAGCCAAATTGCCCGGTGTAGGAGCCCGCAGCGAGATTGTCGTTTGCAGCTGCATGGGTGTGATACCAGCGGGTCCCTGCCGGCTTGGGCGTGAAGCTGTACCGAAGCGTACTCCCGACCGGTATCATCGGCGAGCCCTCTTCCATTGCACCATCGCTCAGCGAACCGATCGCCAGGCCATGCCAGTGAACAAGGTCAGCATTTGGGCTGGCGTTCGTCACGTCGATGGTCACCGGCGACCCTTCGCGCAAACGCAGCAACGGTCCGGGCACCTGCCCGTTATAGGCAATGGTCTTGATCGTTACACCTCGACCGATCTCAAGCGTGCACGGCTCAATCCGAATGCTGTGATCGGCCTTCCCGTGTGCCGCAGCCGGGCGCTGCTCCGCATGCATGGGGAGACAGTTGTTGAGCGAACCATATGCAATCGATGCACCCGCTGACGAAATGAACGTTCTGCGATTCATAGACCCAGACCTGCACTTTCTCGCACCTGCATGGAATCAGACCCTAAACCCACCAGGGAGCACCCGGCGTCTCTTTGATTACGATCTCACGGAGAAACTCAGCGGCCTTCCGAAGACCTTCTTCGGGAGAAAGCAAGCTGTCCTCGTGCTCGATCGAAAGAACGTTGTCGTAGCCAAACATGCGCAAGGTCGAGACAAACTCCTTCCACCACTCTGCTCCGTGCCCGTACCCGCAAGTCCGAAAGATCCATCCCCGGTTTCGCTCATCCGTGTATGGCTTAGTATCCAGCACACCTGTACGAACGAGATTTGCCGGATACATCTGTGTGTCCTTTGCATGAACATGAAAGATCGCCTCACCCAGAACGCGAATCGCTTCGATCGGATTGATGCTCTGCCAGAACATGTGGCTCGGATCGTAGTTGCAACCGATGGTGGGACCTGCGACCGTCCGGAGCCGCAGCATCGTCTCCGGGCTATACACCACGAAACCTGGGTGCATCTCAATGGCGATCTTGACGCCATGCTGCGCGGCGAAATCGGCGCGTTTTACCCAGTAAGGGGCCACAACTTCGTCCCATTGCCAGGCAAGCACATCGAGGTACTCCGGCGGCCACGGACAGGTAACCCAATTGGGCGCCTTGGATTCGTGCGAATCGCCCGGGCAACCTGAAAAGTCGACGACCACAGAAACGCCCAACTTATCGGCCAACAGGATCGTCTTGCGGTTCACCTCCTGCGCCTGCTTCGCCTTTGCCGCGTCAGGGTGGAGTGGATTTCCGTGGCAGCTCAGAGCGCTGATCGTTACACCATGATCCACCAGCTTCTGCTGGAACTCTCGCAGCGCGGTGCTATCGTCCAACATCGCCAAGCTGCAGTGTGCGTTCCCAGGGTAATTTCCTGTCGCCAGTTCGATCGTATCGATCTGGAATGACTGGAGCTTGGCAAGCACGTCTTCAAGTGGCAGCTGTGACAGAAGTGGTGTGAATACTCCCAATTTCATGTGTCTTACTCCGTGATCCTTGCTTGCTGTGGTGTGTGGCCATATGCCCCCGTCGTTCGTGAATGACGTACTGCCGGTTTACGACGGCCTGACCTCTTGCCATACGCTGCCGGTTGCATGGCTCCTCAACATCGCTTCTACAACGCAGGCCGAACGGTAGCCGTCATCAAAGGTGGGCAGCAGCACAGGTTTGGTCTCCGGTGCAGCCCCGTCGCGAATCCAGTCGTACGCATCTCGCATGACGTTGAGGAAAGCGTCCGCCCAAGACTCCTGATGTCCGCCTGGAAGATGGACGTAGCGGAGCACCTCAGGCGAAACAAGCGACGGATCCTTGGCCATCACGCCGTTTGGCTGGTTATAGCGGCCAATCCAAAGCTCATTTTGCTGCTCCTGCTTCCATTTTAGCGAAGACGCTGTCCCATTGATCTCAAGTTGCAGATTATTCTTATGGCCAGGCAGAATCTGTCCCACGGAAAAAGATCCCTTGGCGCCATTCTCAAATCGAAGCAGAACGCTGGCGAGATCTTCCGCTTGCACCTGGACCGGCATACGCTTTGCGGTGTGCTCTTTCGAAAAGGCCTGGGCGGAAGATCCGGCAGAGTAGCGAGTCGGAATCACAGTGGTCAGGTCGGCGAGCACGGAAGCAATTCTCAGTCCGGACGTGTGCTCAGCGAGATCACACCAGTGAGAACCGATATCCGCGAGTGCCGAGCTCACCCCGCCCTTCTCTGGATTGGACCGCCACGAGTAAACGTTGGGATCGGTCATCCAGTCCTGAAGGTAGTGACCATGAATAAAGCTGATACGTTCGAGGTCGCCTCTCCCGATCATGCCGCGAGCCTGTTGCACCAGCGGATTTCCGCGATAATTGAAAGTGACAACATGAGCCACCTTCGCGGCCACTGCGGCATCCCGCAGCTTGAGCGCTTCCTCTGGATTTAGGGCTAGCGGCTTATCTGAGATGACGTGCTTGCCGGCCCTGATTGCAGCCATGGTTACAGGCAGATGCAGATGGTTCGGGGTTGTATTGTGGATTACCTGTATAGCGGGATCAGCTATCAGCGCCTCATAGTCGCCGTAAGCGCGATCGACCTTATACTCGCGTGCTTTGGCATCGGCACTCTCCTGCGACGAGCCGGCAATGGCAATCACATCCACGTCGCCCAGCCGGCGAACTGCATCGATGTGGTGCAATGCGACGAAACCGGGACCAACCAGGCCCATTCCAATCTTATTCACAGGCATATCCAGATCTTCCCCATTATTCCTCTGTGCGACCGAGAGATCGAGTAGAAGGAATGATCCATCGTAGAGGTATGTGACCTTGATTCCAATTCTGGGCCAGAATCGTCGATCGAGAACACTACTTTATTACGGTTTGGGTCCGTCTTCCTGTTCGACCTGTTTGCCTTCGCCCGGAAAGGGCCAGCTACGGTTGAGTGGCTGGGTCTGTTCGCGGACGGGCTTGGGCACATGGTTGACCCTGAGGTTTTCGAACACGTGCACACCGAGCTTGCCGGCGCTGGCGAGATCGACGTCTCCGTCGTGGTCAAGGTCGGCGGCAACGAACTGGGTACCTGCGCTAGCGGTGCCGTTGACCGAGAGTGCGATGCGGTGAAAGACGGGGTCGGATGTGCTATGGGCGACCTGCATATTGCCTGATGCTCCCTTTGCCCCTGTCGTGGGTTGCGAGGGCGCATGTTGCACATTGGTCGAATGAGCTTTGGCGAAGGCGAACTGCGCCTCCGTAGGCAGCTTATAAGCGTAGACGACGACGGGATCGTACGATCCGGGGTCGCCGCCGGAGTGGCCGCGGTAGCGTTTTCCGGTGATGAGCTCAGGTTTGCCGTCACCATCGATGTCGACCAGGGCGAGAGCGTGCGACTGCGAAAAAGATTCGTCGATAGTATGGCGGATCCACGTGCGGCGTGCGGGGGTGCCGGCCTGCTCGAGCCAGTAGAGGCCATAGCCGTGGCCCTGTCCGTAGATGAGATCGAATTTGCCGTCGTGATTCACGTCGTAGCCGAGGATAGGAAAGCCTGCATCGCCAAGGTCCCAATCCGCATGCCACTGCCACTTGTCGTTGTCGGCGTCGATCTGCTCGAACCAGCCATGAGGGGTGAGTACGTCGGCTCTGCCGTCGCCGTTGATGTCTGCGATGCCGATGCCGTGGCCGTCTTCGGTGCGGCCTCCGAGGTGGTGAACGCGAGGCTTGTCTTTGCTGAAGTCGACCCAGAGGACGCCGGAGTGGTTGTAGTGGGCAAGAGCGACGTCGGGCTTGCCATCGCCATTGATGTCGGCGAAGGCCCCGCCCTCGGTGTCAAAGCTATCTGTAATCTTTTCGGCCTTCCACATGGCCCCAGCGGCCGTGGCCTTGGGCCCAGGGTTGCGATACCACCAGAGGCCGTTCGAGATCCAGCCTGTGGTGACGAGATCAGGGAGGCCATCGTGGTCTACGTCGACGGTCCACTCTCCGCAATCGTTGACGAACTCATTGTGCATGCCCACAGTGCGGAACTGGTGCTGCTTCCAGTCTCCGCCATCCGCGCCTGGATTTTCGTACCAGTAGGCGCCGCTGAGCAGATCTGTAAAGCCATCGCCGTTCATGTCGAGCATGGAGATGCCTTCGGCGTGATCGGTGCCGAGCCGATGGGCAAGAAAGGTAATGCGAGGCTCGTCGCCGGGGCCGTTGCCCGGGTGCTGCATGCGGAGCTCGGTCGGATGACCGGGCGCCTGGGCCTGACCCTGACCGGGGGCAATGAAAAGCAAAACGAGGACCGGGGCAAAGAGCTTGGAGTGAATCTTCATGGCAGGCCTCGGCGAACTCCTTGGGCTAAGCGAGCTTCATCGTTTCGGGATTCCAGTGAACGACGCTCCCGCGCTCGATGCTGAGATTACTGAGCAGGGCGGCACCTGCCGCGCGGAAGCCGAAGGTCGCGTCTTCGACGACGGTCGCCCGGTTCCGGACGGCATTGAAGAAATTGTGGAAGTGGTCGTAGCTGTCCGAATATCCGTTGGGAGCGACGAACTTTTCGACCTCCTGTGGAGGTGAGCCGCTGGGATGCTGGACGGGATACTTCTTGCGGTATTGTTCAACGTACTGCCGCTGCATGTCATTGGCGAAGGTGGACACGGTGTAGCCGGGCTCAGTCGCGAGCGGGGTGCGAGTAACGGTAACGGTGTTGCGGGCAATCTCCATTAGCCCCTCGGAGCCGGTGAAGAGGAAACCTTCACTCTCTTCGCCGCCGTCGACCAGGTTAACGTGGAGGCTGAGGTTGAAGCCTTCGGGGTAGTCGAAAAGGGCGAGCAGAACGTCATTGGCATCACGGCCATCTTTCCAGAAGCGCAGACCGCCGGTGGCCATGGCACGGGTTGGGCCGTTAGCGCCGGTGATGAAATGGGTGCCGCTAAACAAGTGCACGAAGAGGTCGCCGGCGACGCCGGATCCATAGTCTTTCCATTTGCGCCACTGGAAGAAGCGCTCGGCGGAGAAGGGGCTCTTTGGCGCAGAGCCAAGGAACCGCGGCCAGTCGCAGGTCTCGGTGGAGGCGTCGAGCGGAACGGAGTAGTTCCAGGCACCCATGGAGGAGTTGCGATCCCAGCGAGCGGTGACCATGTTCAGCTTCCCAATGGCACCGGATGCGAGCAGCTCTTTCGCCTTGGCGTAGATCACCGAGCTGACACGCTGGCTGCCTACCTGAAGAATGCGATGCGTGGAGCGTGCGGCTTCGATGATCTCGGGCCCGTCAGGGTAGATGTGGATCATCGGCTTCTCGAGGTAGACGTCCTTGCCCGCCCGCATTGCGTCGACAGCGGCCTGCTTGTGCCAGTGATCGGGCGTCGCGATGAGGACGGCGTCGACGTCCTTGCGGGCGAGAATGTCGCGGTAGTCGCGGGTGGTGAAGAGATCGGAGCCCCACAACTCCTTGGCGTGGGTGAGGCGACCGTCGTAGCAGTCGGCGACGGCAACCAGTTTGACGCCGGGAACCTGAAGTGCGGTGCGCGTGTCGCCCTGGCCCTGGATGCCGGCGCCGATAAGGGCGAGCTGGATGTTGTCATTCGGAGAGCGCGGCACCGGTGAGGAAGATTGGGCGATGAGCGGGTGCAGATGGGTGGCAGCGGCGGCAATGGTGGCGGTTTTTACAGCGGATTGGAGGAAGGATCTGCGATCAAGCTGGTTGATGACGTCACACTTTCGCGCGCGAGGCGTTAAAAGGCCTGCAGTTGGGACGGTAAGACATTGGACGGGGTGGCGTCCAGTCTTACTTCCCTGGCCGACCCCACAGCCGTTCTTAATGGCACGATTGGCGGGGTGAACTATTTCGTTATTACATCTGAGCAACGAGATAGGGAGCGGTGATTTTCATCAGGATGTTTCCCTTTTCTCCGCCGCCGGTTCACTCAGATTCTGAGACTTCGAATGTAGTCAGCGTCCACTTTGAGCGATTGCAGGTAGGGCATATCGAAGGCTTCCTGCTCCACGAACATGTGCTTGATCTTCTGAGTTTTGGCAGCCTGCTCGAAGATGGGACGATAGTCGATGCTTCCGAGCCCGAGTTCGGTCACCTTGGGTTCCTGCGCCTCGTTGCCTGTTGAGGAGGCTTTTTTGAAGTCCTTGACGTGCAGCATAGAGAATCGGCCAGTGTGGTCTCGCAGCAGATCGACTGGCTGAACCCCAGCGACGATTGCCCAACCACAGTCGAGCTCCAGCGTGACCTTTGCGGGATCCGTCAGCCGAAGGAGCTCCATGTAGGGCACCGTACCCTCAGTTGCGGCGAACTCGCGCACGTGATTGTGATAGCCGAAGTGGATTCCGGCTGCGGCAGTCTGCTCTCCCATACGATTGAACTGCTCCGCATTCCAGTGCCAGTCATCAAGCGTGAGAACGCGTGGGCGACCGGATGCATCCGGTGCTGCTGGCGTCCTAAAGCCAGGGCTTGAGCAGATGAGGTATTCGAGGCCAAGCTCCTTACTGAACGCGAGGATCTGGTCGAATTTCGGTTGGAGCTCGGTGAAGGGGTAGTGGGCGCTTACGCACCGGAGGTTCGACTTTCGCATGGCCTGTTTTACGTCGGAGGCGGAGTGTTGGTAGAACCCTGCAGCCTCGACCTCGCGATAGCCGAGGCCGGCTACCTCCGCGAGTGTAGCTTCGTAGTTCTTGGCTAGCTGCTGCCGAACTGAGTAGAGCTGGAGACCGAGCGGCAGACCGAGCGGCTCAGCAAAGGCTATGTCGTAGCGGCCAGAGACCGCTGCACAGGCCGTGGCAGCAGACGCGTAACCAAGAAAACCTCTTCGTGTGATCATCAGACTCCTAATTTGACTGCAGGGGGAGCGTGGCTTGTTGTGCAGACCTGCTAAATGTTGCGTTGACGCATCTGCTCGGCGAGGTATTCGGACGCTCGCATTGAGAGCGCCAGGATTGTCATCGTAGGGTTTTGCCAACCTGCACTGGTGAAGGCGCTGCCATCCACGACAAACAGATTCCGGATGTCATGGCTTTGGTTCCATTGGTTGAGGACACTGTGTTTCGGGTCATTGCCCATGCGGCATGTGCCCACCTCATGGATGCTGTACCCGGGCGGGTTGGGCTCAGTGTTCTTCGAGAGGACCTCGAAGCCCGAAGCCTCGGACAGCGCGACGCAGGTGTCAACGGCATCCCGCGCCATGTTGAACTCATTGTCCGTGTACTTCGTCTCCACATGCAGCACAGGGATACCCCAGGCGTCGACCACTTCCTTATTGATTCTTACGTGGTTCTCATAGCGACCGAGGACCTCGCCCATCATCGTCATGGACACGGCGCTTCCGTGATAGAAGTCCAGCTTCTTTTGCAACTCGGCACCATACGCGGCGAAGTTCCGCGGCTCAACTGCGCCGGTCCTGCTGGTGACATTTAGGGCGTATCCGCGGAGGAACTTGTCGGAACGTGTGGATATGTTGCGGAAGCGTGGGAGCAACGCTGAACCGCCCATCAAGTCCTTGGTGCCTTTGCCCCCGCGCGCCTCAGGAACCGAACAGGTGGCTCCTGCACCGTAGATCTGATCCATCAGGTAGTGACCCATGACACCGCTAGAGTTGGCCAACTGTGAGTTCAGGAGAAGACGCGTGCTCTCAAGTGTTCCTGCAGCGAGGACCACGACACGGGCACGTACGGTCATCTCACGTCGCGTGAGCCGATCGATGAAGTGGGCTCCGTTAACGAGACCTGTCTGCTTGTCGATCGTCAACTCTCGCACGACGACATTTTGCAGGGCCTCCAACTTGCCGGTAGCGAAGGCATCCGGGAGAAGCAGATTGACTGAACTTGCCAGACCATCACGACCGTGAGCGCGCCTTTGCCTGCACACAGGAACTCCGACGCGTTTGCCTGCCTCTTTGAATCGCAGCATGGACAACGACCATGGGGAGTTGTCCGGGACGAAGTTACCATCCGGGAATTGCGGTATCCCTTCCTTGCGACCTTCGACTTGAAAGATCTCCTCAACCCGGGAGTAGAACGGGGCAACATCGGCCAGGCTGATGGGCCAATCCTCACCGAACCCGTCGTGTGATTTGGCTTTGAATTCGTAATCGCTCAACCGAAATGACTGGCGCGACCAGAAGAGAGATCGACCTCCGAAGAGACGGACACGCACCCAGTTGTAGGGATTTTTCGGGTCGTAGGTATAGGGGACCTCTTCTTCGTCTACCCATACGTTCGCGTCAAAACCATCCGACTGGAAGACATGGGGAACGCGTCCAGGTGGTCGGAATCCCCGGAAGGGAAGAGCGTACGCGGGCTCGTGTTTGGTGTCTCTGGCCACGTCAACGACAGGGCCAGCGTTGAGCATCAAGCAGGAGATACCTTTTTCCGTGAGGATCTTCGCGGCCATTCCACCGGCGTGCCCTGAGCCGATAATCAATACGTCAACAGGATCTTTGGTCATTTCTTTCGCGTCTCTGAAGGCTAATGGCATGGTTTTGCCGAGGCTGGCTCGAGCAGATCTAATTGGACGCGTTGCCGGCACTGGTCATGAGGCGTACGCGATTCGATTCGGCGCCATTGAGGTCGGGCTCAATCGGGTACCAATACAGCCCTACGGGCGTGGTCTCCTGCGCGCGCCTGGACGGAGCCTCACTCCACGCTTTCGAGTTAACGGTTGCTTTGCGGATGTCCGCATGCGCGATATTGATGAAATCTGCGTGCGTTTCGGTCGGCGGATGATCGGTCATCCAGGTGCGCAACCAAGGCTGGAGAATGCGATCGGTTTGGGCGGCGTCCAATTGCGCAAACGGACTGGAGAACTGCTTGTTCGCTTCGGCGTCCAGCCAATCGAGCCCACCCTGATACATCCGCTGGCGATCGACGGGGGATTTGCCAAGGAGGAAATCCAGAAAGGCTGGTGTCTCCGCGACGAGCGCGCCCGGCTTGTTGCCCAACGAAGGAACAAGGATGTCACTCAGGCGTGTCAGTGTGGCCATCTGTGCCGGAGTGAAGAAATGCAGTTCGGCCTGTGCCACAGCTTCTGCAATCTGCGTCTTGGGAATCGGCGTCGAGGCGTTGAGTCCAAGGCTCCAGGGCACGGGCGCGGGGGGCGGAGGTGTGGGATTGGATGTCTGCCCCAGAAGCAGCTTGGGGGCTGCCAATGCCGTTACCACTGCTCTGACGAACTCACGACGGTGCATAGCTCTCCTTTTCGCTCCCGCAACAGTACTGCGAATGGATTCCGCAGTCCATGGTATTCCGGAAAGTCGATCCTGATTCGCGTTGCGATCGCACGTTTGGTCGCGCCTAGTCCAAGCTACGCGGCACGCGGAACTGATTCAAGGCTTTGCAGCCTCAGGAGATGTTGACCAGTTGATGTAGATGGGATTACCGAGTAGCAGGAGCTTTCCCTCTGGGCTGCGGACCTCGGCCCGGAACCAGTGTCGGCGTCCGTCGCTGCTCCACTCGAACTGAGAGGTCTGATCAGGGTCGGAGGTACTGGTGTTGCCCCCTTGCGGCATAGGTTTACCGTCCTCACGAAACACCACCGTCGCGCCGTTCACGTTGGCTACGTGAATGAAGAACGAGACGTGGCCGCCTGCGGGAGCAGAGAGCAGATCTCCCATGTGAGAGGTCGCTCCGTCGGAGGTGGCGCGAACGTCAAGCAGCCGATCTCTGCTTCCGGTTAGGTCGATGAACACGTGGCCGGCGCGGATACCCTGGAGAATGGCGGAGGCTGACAGTTCGGGCGCGTACACTACCGTGGTGGGGCTGCCGACAGAGCCCACCGCGTCGATGGGGCGCTGCGGAGTATGGTTGTCGCTGCCACCGACTCCCGTGAGTCGATGTCCCGCATCAAGTTGCGTGTCCCAGAAGGAAAGGCCGGAGTAGGGACCTTCCTCGGCGCCGCTGTTAACGGCTTCAATCGCCTGAATGAGAGCAAAGTCAGCCGGTGGTGAGGGCGTCCAGCCACAGCCCATGCAGGCCTCTCCCGAGGGCGCATTCGGGTGATTGATCGAAACCAGGCCACCGAGAGCCTCGGCCTGATGGAGGATCGTGTTGACGTTCGGTACGCCAGGAGATCCGAGACGAAAATCAATGAATTCCTCGGTTCCGAAGACGTTTGCGTGTCCTTGAAAGGTCGTGATCTCGCGGCCGGGAATCAGAAGGAGGCGATCGAAGTAAGGGGCGAGTTCACGCATCGAATCGTAGTGTGAGGTGGTGTTGTGGTCCGTGATGGAGACGAAATCCAGGCCGCGACGAACGGCTGCATCGAGCGTCACGAATACGGGGCAGGGCACTTTTTTTCCAGTCAAGCTGTTACAAGAGCCATCGCTATGGCCGGTGTGCATGTGGAGATCACCCCGAAACCAGGCCGGCCCGGCGCGGAGCGGAGTTCGCGAGGGCGGGGGCTGGGTGGCGAGGGTATCGGTTTCTGTGAAGTACAGGGTGGCCGTATAGGTTGCGGTCTCTCCGGGCCTAATATTGGGAATCCCGACGAGCACCTTCCAGGTACCGGCTCTTATGGGACCGGGCAAGCAGGAGGGAGTCGCATCGGACTTGCTGACCGTGAGGGTACGTTTGTTGCCGCCGCTCCAGCAACGCAGACCATCGGGGTCCAGCATGCCGAGGTCGAGCGTCGTACGCTTCTCCTTGCCCGTGTAGTCGAAGGTAAGCGTGATGCGGTGGGTTCCGGGAGGAACCTGAAAAGGAACCTGGATGTAGCTATTGTTCTGACTACCCCGCACTGTGCCACTCAGAACCAAACTGGGGGTCGGTCCTGCCGGGAGGAGGTCCTGCGGGCAACACCGGGAAGAGGCGACGATCCATGTAAACAAGAGTGCAAGGAGCCCCGCCGGGCGGAGTGCCATGGAGTTCCTTCGCGGAGGCATCCGTAGTCCTGAGTTCATGAAGGGCCGGCCTGACATGGAATGCTCAGTCGGTACGCCAGCGGCAGAATGAAGCGACGCTGGCGTGCCAACGAACCGGCTCTTAATTGCGCGACACATGTGCGTCCTACATCGAGCTGCTCGTGCGTTTTGCGGATTAGAACGCGTACCGGAGGCTGAACTGGTACTGTCGCTCTGAGGCGTAGGTACCGCCCTTCTGCGTGACCTGACCGAAGGTACTGCTGGTCGGGTTGGTATCGGGATTGTTGAGGTTAGGGTGGTTGGTGTAGTTGAAGGCCTCGGCCTTGAAGATAAGCGAATGGTTATCGTGGCCGGGGATGACGTGCATTGACTTTTGTAGGGCTGCGTTGAAGCTCTGGAAACCAGGGCCATAGATGATGTTGCGGGAGCCGCGTCCTGCGAACGTGCCCGCGGCTGGGGGTGCAAAGACGCTGTTCTCAAACCAAAGCGCTTTATTGTTGCCGGCGAAGCTACGGAACATCCGAGGCTGGCGGGTGTGCACCCAATACTGGTTGCCAGATCCTGGGCCGACCCCTGCATAGTCGTTGCCCTGGGAGACACTGAGCGGGCGCCCGGACTGGGCCTGGATGGTTCCGGAGAACTGCCAGTCCCCAATCGCGGAGCGTACGAGGCGGTTACTGGAATGGGTGCCGTAGGGGATATCCCAGACGTAGTTCGTGACGAGTACGTGGCGGGTGTCGAAGTCACTGGGGCCGTAGTTGATCCTGAGGTCATACGCATTCGGGATGTTTGTACCATTTGAGGAGCCGAAATCGAGGCTCTTGGACCAGGTATACGCCGCTCCGAAGAGAAGGCCGCGGGTGAGGCGCCGCTTCACGTTGGCTTGCAAGGAATGGTACATAGAGGACCCATGATTCTCCGCCTCGAGGATGGTCGAGAAACCTCGGTATGGGCGGAGCGCGTCGGGCTGGATGCCTTTGTTCGCCTGAGTTGTTCCTGGTGCGAGCTGGTTGACGTTGGCAAGTTGCTCAAGGTGGGTGCCGCGGCGGCCAACGTAGCTGAGGGTAAAGGTCGCCAGCTTGGGGAAATCCTGTTCGAAGGTCATATTCCAACCCCAGGCCTCCGGGCTGGGGTAGTTATAGGCATGCGAGGTGAACGAGAGTGGTGTGCTGTTTGTACCCACGCCGCCTGGGTTATCGACGCTGCCTCTTGTGACAGTTGACGATGGCTGAAACGGAGCGTTACCACCTACCTGCACCACGTCGCTGATACCGAGGCGTTGCACGTAGCGTCCCGCTCCGGCGCGAATCACTGTTTCAGGGGTGATCTGATAAGCGAAGCCGACCCGGGGCTGGATGTCTGTGTAGACGGTAGGGTGGTATCCACGACTGTAGCCATGGAAGAGGCGCGAGTAGCCGCTCAGGATATCGTCCGGGACATGGCCCTTCGCGGCACTGGGAAAGCCGCTCCCCGGGATCACGACGCCGTCGAGAGGATCTCCCCCGGAGGTGAAGCCGGTAGTGGGGCTGACCGTGGGAGCCGACGCTGGATTGTAGTCCTTGGGGCTGAAGAAGGATTGATTTCCCCAAACGGCGTAGAAGGGTGTCATTACGCTGTAGCGGATACCAGCCTCAACCACCAGCTTGGGCGTGGCGCGCCACTGATCCTGGCCGAAGCCTTCAAACATGTTTCCCCGGAAGAGGGTGTAAGAGCGCTGACCAATCTCGCCGTAAGTATCGAAGAGCCCAAGTGCGACGTTGGAGACGGCGGCACGAGAGGTCTGTGGACTGTTGGCCCGAACGTCTGTGAAGACGAAGAAGCCGTTCTGGTTATTGGTGGCGCCCGGTGTGGTGCTGCTGACGCTGATCTGATCGAAGTTGTTTTCCCCGGAGTACTCCCAGACGCCGCCGAACTTGAGGGTGTGGCTGCCAACGACTTTAGTGATGTTGTCGCCCAGGTCGTAGACCATGCCACCGGACCGTGAGGGATACGGACCGCCGTCCAGAGTGCCGAAGTTCGAGATCTGAATCGTCGGGATCTTGTTTGGGAGTCTCTTGGACGCCGCTGAATAGAGATACGGATAGTTGATGCCGTACTTCGTTCGATCATAGCGGCCGGAGGAGGTATCAATGTTGATGTTGACGTGGTCCGCGGCGGCCGAGACGATCAGTTCATTAACAGTTGTGGGGTTAATCGTCCAGGTGTAATGAAAGACACCAATCTGATTGGGACGGGTGAATATGCGCGGGTTGAGGTTGAAGTTGCCGTAGTGCGGCTCGTAGTCGTTGTAGTTGTAGTTCAGGAGGCTGAAGCGGAGGTGATGCGCCTCGACGGGCACAAAATCGACGACTATGGTGTCCTTACGCTGCTTCTCGGTGTAGAGTGCGGAGTCGATCCAGTTGTACGCACTGTTGACGGCGTTCGCGGCAGGGTATGCGTTCAGCAATCCCAAACCGTTGGCACTGAGTTGCCCCTGAGGTATGACGTTGTTGGCGTAGGGCACACTGGTATTGGGATCGCTGAGTTGCACGGGTGCGTTGTAGAAGATATTGCTCCCCAGCAGCTCGCTGAAGTTGCCAGTGCGCATGAGCGCGGTGGGCACCTTCACTGTCGCAGTGTCGTCGTGGTTGTAGCGCACGTATTCCTGCCCAACGAGGAAGAAAAGCAACCTGCGATCTTTATTGAAGTGTCCAGGAATAAAGACCGGACCGTTGACGTTCCACCCGTACTGGTTGTAGCGGAAGGCAGGTGGTTTGCGATTCTGCAGGGGATTGCTGGAGTTGTTGCGTATCCAGGTATTCGCATTCAACGCGGAGTTTCGGAAGTACTCGAACGCGCTGCCGTGCAGACTAGCAGATCCGCTCTTGGGAACGATGCGTATCTGACCACCGGAGGTACGCCCATACTCGGCCGGGTAGCTCGTGGTCAGGATCTGCACTTGGGAGGTAGCGTCTACGTCTGCCACGCCTACGCTGGTGCCGTTCGAGCGAGTACGCACCATGGGTGCTCCGTCTAGCGTAATCAGACTCTCCTGCGAGCGGGCGCCGTTTACGTTGATGCCATTATCAAGGCCGAAGCTGAACGCTGACATCGCGTTCCCACGGACGACACCCGGCTCAAGCTGCGAGAGATAGAGCGGGTTCCGACCGTTGAGCTGGATGGATCTGACCTGGGCTTCCGTAACGAGTTGGCCGACGGATGCGCTCTCCGTCTGCACGGTGTTGGCGCCCGCTTCGACGTTGACTTCGCTCGCCGTGTCGCCAACCTTCATCGATATATCGATATGACGGCCGATGCTCGGATCCACCTGCACATCGGACAGAGTGGTGCTCTGAAAGCCTGCTGCCTCGACGCGGACCCTGTAGTTGCCAGACGGCAGATTGGTGAGCGTAAAATTGCCGGTCTCGTTGCTGGTGATAAGCCGGTCTTCGTTGGTGGCAACGTTATGAATCGTGACCTTGGCGTTGGGAAGAACGGCGCCAGAGCTGTCCGTGACCATGCCGGAGAGGGACGAGGTATCTGATTGGGCGAGAGCCGGAGCCACAACAAGGAGAGAGCACATTGCGAGAAACACCGTTGCGAGCCGATTCTTCTTCATCCAATCCTCCAAAGTAAAACGTGTGTTCTTATGCGTTATGTTCAGCCTGGCCCGTTACGGGTCTCGAGGCTGGTCCGATTCTTGTTCGACCGTTGCCCTGACCGCGGATGCTGGTCGCACTCTCGGCGGCTGCATTTGTGAGTAGTTTGAAGCAACAACATACTGCACCCTCAACGGAGCGGTAGACAAGTAAATTTCTCATACCAACGCCTGAGTTTAGAAGATGCGGCGATAGGCCTGCAAAGGATCGCGATCGCGATGGTCAATTTGCCTGGCGGGTAGTAGCCTGTCCGCTGGTGCTCGTCGCAGGTACTCTGCTAAGCGGATCCAGCGACGACGATTTCATACGGGCACATTGCTCAGGCGGGAAGAGGACTTAGGGATGCTGATCGCTACACGGGGTTCGCTGGTGGTTCGTCGAATGGGTACGCACAAGAACCGGCGGGTGTCAGCGACACGACTTCTGACCACGATTGCGGTTTGTGCGTCGCCACTTGCGCTCATGAGCCAGACGATGAAGGCTCCAGACATCACGAAGACGCCGACCCTGTACGTCGTTCCCTACGCACATCTCGATACCCAATGGCGATGGGAGTTTCCGCAGACCGTCAGCGAATACCTCCTGAAGACGATGCGGGTGAACTTCGGATACTTCGATAAATACCCGCACTATGTCTTCAACTGGAGCGGGGCGAATCGGTATCGGCTGATGAAGGAGTACTACCCTGCGGCCTATGCCCGCATGCAGCAGTACGTCGCCGCTGGACGTTGGTTTCCGGCCGGATCCTCGGTTGAGGAGGGAGACGTGAACCTCCCCAGTGCGGAAGGCATCTTTCGTCAGATTCTCTACGGCAACGAATACTTCCGCAAAGATTTCGGGAAGGCGAGCACGGAGTTCATGCTTCCGGATTGTTTCGGTTTCCCCGCCTCTCTGCCCACCATTCTTGCGCATTCCGGCTTGAAGGGGTTCTCGACGCAAAAGCTCAATGCCCAGTGGCAGCCGGCACCCAGGATCGGCGGCCCTGGTTCGCCAGAGCATACCCCAGAGGGGATACCCTTCAATGTCGGGAGATGGAAGGGACCCGATGGCGAGACGATTATCGCGGCGTTGAACCCCGGAAGCTACGGCGGCAACGTCTACGTCGACCTGAGCAAAGAGCCGACGGAGCCACCGGCGGCATCCGCACCGCAGCTGACCAGCGAGGAGAGAGCGCGCCTCACGCCCGATCAGACGCGTGCGCTTGCCCGATCGCGAGAGCTGGAACAGAACTGGGTCAAACGCATCGATCTGGACGGCAAGGTGACGGGCCTCTTTGCCGATTACCACTATGTCGGGACCGGGGATGTGGGGGGCGCAACGCAGGAGTCCACGATAAAGCTCCTGGAGGCGATTGTCACGAAGGGTGAAACAGTGTTGCCGACACCCCCAAGCGCTCTAGCTGCGATGGGAGAGACGCCCAAACCGGAGGTTAAAGGAGAGGCGATCAAGGTGGGAGAAGGGCCGGTCCAGGTGCTGGAGGCGACGGCAGATCAGATGTTCAATGACATCACGCCTGCGATGGCCACACGCCTGCCCGAGTACGCGGGAGATCTGGAGTTGATCAATCACTCTGCCGGCTCCTTGACGTCGCAGGCCTATCACAAGCGGTGGATCCTCAAAAACGAGCTTCTCGCAGACGCCGCGGAGAAGGCGTCCGTCGCTGCAGAGTGGATGGGCGGCCGGTCGTACCCGCAGCAAAGGCTTAACAATGCCTGGATGCTGGAGCTGGCGGGACACTTTCACGACACGGGTGCGGGAACTGCGACACCGCGCGCTTACCAGTATGCATGGAACGACGACACGATTGTGGCGAATCAGTTTGCGGGTGTTCTGACGGACGCCACCAAGGCAGTCGCCTCAGCCCTCAACACGCAAGCCGCTGGAACGCCGGTCGTAGTTTTCAACCCTCTCAACGTCGCACGGGAAGATGTAGTCGAGGCTCGCGTGACGTTCCCTGCGGGGACTCCAACTGCTGTTCGCGTCATGGATCCCGAGGGAAGGGAAGTGCTCTCCCAGCTCGAGGACGGCAAGATCTTATTTCTCGCCAAGGCTCCGTCAGTGGGATATGCCGTCTATGACGTGTCGCCCTCCAAGGGCGCAAGTTCCCGATCGACGTTGAAGGTTTCCGAGTCGACTCTTGAGAATGCAAGATACCGTGTGCGCCTCGATCAGAATGGAGATGTGTCCAGCGTGTTCGACAAGAACCTTCATAGGGAGCTACTCTCTGCTCCGATCCGGCTCGCGATCTCTACGGACATCCCCAAAATCTATCCTGCCTGGAACATGGAGTTCGATCAGGAGCAGGCTGCTCCCCGGGCTTACGTTGGAGGTCCGGCCAAGATTCGCGTCAAAGAAGATGGCCCGGTCCGCGTCGCACTGGAGGTCTCTCGTGGGGCGGAAGGCTCGAAGTTCGTTCAGACGGTGAGCCTTGCCGCGGGCGATGCAGGAAATCGCGTGGAGTTCGGCAACGTGATTGATTGGAAAACGTCCTCTGCAAACCTGAAAGCTACGTTTCCGCTTGCCGCCACAAACGAAAACGCTACATACAACTGGGGTATAGGGACGGTTGAGCGGCCAAACGCTGGGGAGCGGCAGTTCGAGGTCGCCTCTCATCGATGGATCGATCTCACGGATAAGGGGGGCAGCTTCGGAACGATGATTCTGACGGATTGTAAGAATGGGTCTGACAAGCGCGACGACAGTACCCTTCGCCTGACGCTCATGCGCTCTCCTGGAATGCAGCCACCACCAAGCAACGGTCGTCCGCAGACTTATACGGACCAAGCGAACCAGGATTGGGGGCACCACGAGTTCGTCTTCGGCCTGGTCGGACATGCAGGCGACTGGCGTCAGGGTCAGACAGATTGGCAGGCGTACCGGCTGAATGACCCGCTGATCGCGTTTGAGACGACGAAGCACAACGGAACGCTAGCGAAAGAGTTCTCCATGTTTCACCTGAACAACTCTCGGATCAGAGTGCTTGCGCTGAAGAAGGCGGAGGCAAGTGACGAGATCATTCTTCGCATGGTGGAAATGGATGGAAGACCTGCGGAGGACGTCGTTGTCGCATTCGCCGGCCCGATCACCTCTGCCCGAGAGATCAACGCGCAGGAGCAGCCTGTCGGCACCGCGGACGTCCGGAACGGCAGCCTTGCTACGTCGTTCAGAGCATTTCAGCCGCGCACCTTTGCTTTGCGGCTTGGCGCACCACCGGCGAAGGTTCTGCCGGTTCATTCGCAAGCGGTCAAATTGCAATATGATGTTTCCGTTGCGAGTAACGACGAC
>JAABUZ0100001928.1_pt1 | contig 36635 bp, 38 predicted proteins | sample 5562091 | NCBI WGS metagenome assembly JAABUZ01 (sample SAMN12813069, study PRJNA571459) | rock metagenome | isolation source: Antarctica rocks | place: Antarctica: Victoria Land, Linnaeus Terrace sud | collected 2015-12-21 | reverse complement strand
GTCGGCAAGGACGGCAGCGTCGGCATCTGGCATGAAACCTACAAAATCGCCGCCGGCCAGTACGAGGCGATTTATGGCAACATGCCAAAGTTTGGCCTCGGCGCGGCAGTACCTCATGTGCCGGTAGGCAAGCGGGGCGAAACGGCGCGGGAGCGGCTGGCCGCCGGCTAAGCCGCCGCTATTATTCCCAGGAGCTGTGTTATAATGAACAAGGAGCCTGCCATGAAAAGCCGCTTGACTTGTTTTGTCCTGCTGAGTTTGCTTTCTACCGCGCCGCTGGCGCGGGCCGATGATGCACCGCCGCCGTCCGCGCCGCTGAAGATGGACGCCGCGCTGAAACAGGCGCGGCCCGGCGGCGTCGCGCTGACGGTAGACGCCGCCAAAGTCTCTCTGCCGCCCAGCGCCGTCGTCCCCGGTGACAGGGTGACGGCGCAGGAAGTCGGCGCACTCTACGGGCAGGCGACCCAGCCGTTCGGCAGCGTTCTCGCCATCGCGCCGCCGACCATCACCGTGGTTTACGCCCCGCCGGAGACTCCGAACCCTTATGACGGAATGCCGCCCGGCCAGGTGATGAAGCTGCTGGCCCAGACGTTCACGCCCGCCCAGTGGAAAGCGTTTATGAGTCCCGCCGGCGTCGCCTACGCGGACATGGCAGGCGACACCCAGCCGCCGCTGTTTCGAGCTTTGTTCCCCGACGGCCACTTAAAGTTAATCCAGGACAATCCGACCGGCGAGAACGACCCCAAGACGCAGCGCGACTTGTCCGGCGACGCTCTCCTGTCCGCGCATCTGCGCCTCGGCAGCATCACGTCGCTGGCCCTGCAAATGCAGGACAATCCCAGCGGCCACATGTTTGTGGATGGAATGCGGCCCCAGGACGCGCCGCCGCGCTACTTGATGATGAACTCGCAGACCCGTGAAGTAAACAAAGAATACGGAGCATTGGTGCGCGAGACTATTCCCAACGCGCCCAAGCCCGGAGAGCTTGCGTTTGACGACCCGGCCCTCCAAGCCGCCGTGCCGCTGGCGAACATCAAGACAGTAGATGACTTAGTGACTCGCATCGGCCTGACCACGCACCGCGAGATTTACGCCGACCCGCGTTACGGTTCGCGGTTGGTCACACTGGCCCTGTCTTCCACGCCGCAGTCCGCGCCCGCCGCTGACCTGCTGCAAGCGCTGGCCCTCTGCGTCGGCGGCACTTACCGCCATGTGGGCCCGGCCTACGTCCTGACCGATGACGTTGTGGGACTGGGAACAAAGCACGTTCTTTGGAAAGCCTTTGAGGACAAAGCCACCAACATGCTGCCGGACGGCGGATCGTCCTTTCCTATGCCCCCGATTCCGAATGTGCCGTATACTCTAAAGGACATCCCGGATTACGACGATCCGCTGGCGATGACGCCAAAGCAAAAGGAGCAATACTGGAAGAAGTGGGCGTTAGAAGCCGGAGAAAGCAGCATGTTCTCAATGGACGTTACAGTTCCCTTCGCCCAGCTCACGCCCGCCCAGCAGGAATCGGCACAGATGGACCAGGAGGACAACGAGAAGCGGCACTACCATACGACGCTTGACGGCACGGTGACGGTTCAAACCGAGCCGGAAGTAGAGGTCATGCTGCCGTCTGTAGATGGCCCCGTGATGATTTTCGAAAGCTACCAGAGCCTCCTGCCCTACCCCACGCTGACGCCGGAACAAAAGAAGACCGAGCAGAAACACATGGAGGCGGAGTTTCCCGAAATGGCTGCCTCCGATGTTCCCGGCCCGGACTTCACCCGGACCCTGCACGGCTTCACTCGCCGGGCGGCACGGATTAACGCGCCGAAAACGCCCAAAGAAGCGTCCCAAGCCTTTGCCGCGCTGCAATCGCTCGGTTTCAATGAAGCCTGGATTTCGGTGCAGCCCGGCCCGGCGTCAAGTGACGACGCCCTGCGGGCGCGGCTGACTCAAGCTGTCGCCGAAGGCAAGAAGCGCGGCATTGCCGTCTTCCCAGATTTGAGCCTGCTGCACTGGACCAAAGACGTGTCCCCGGAACTGTTAGACCGCGACATTCAAGGCCGCACGGTGTTCCTGCGCTATAATGCTCAGTCTCCCCCCACCGTTTCGCCGTTCGCGCCACCCGCCGCCACCCGCCTCAGCGCCCTTGTCCGTACACTCGCAAGCGTACCGGGCATCGGCGGCATGGTTTGGGAAGACATTCTGGCGACGGGTTACGAAAAGGCCGTGCCGGGAGAAAATATCGGCGACGACCCCTCTGACGCTCCACTGGGCTACGCGGACGCGGGCCGGCTGGCCTTTCTGCGCGTTGACCATACCGACCCCGTAGATGTTTGCGACAACTCGTACACCGACGAGCGGGCGCAGGTCCATGTGCCGGGCTTTGACAGTGACGATACCCACGAGCGCCGCATCTTCTCCGACTGGCGAAAACTGCGGGCGGACACCGGCCAGAACTTTCTGCGGACTCTGGCGGCCGCCCTGCCGCCGCCATTCACGAATGCAGGGCGTCTGCCGCTCCTGCTGCCGCCGTCTAACGCAATTTCCACTTCCAATTACGGCTCCTGGGACAATCTTAGCGGCCCCACGCCGTTCGTGCGGTTTATCGCCCCGACCGGCCCGGACGGGCAGCCGATCATGGGCGCAACCGATGCCGAGAAGATGTCGTCTGCGTTAGCCTATAAAAAGATTCAAGTTTACTTGCCGCCCGCCGTATCCGCCGACGCCTGGAAGACCGGCGCGGCGCGTTCGCTCGCCCAAGCCGCCAAGCAAGGCAACAGGAACATCGTGCTGGACTTGACCGGCCAGCCGGGCCTGCTTGGAGAGAAGTAGCTCCCCGCCCCCACCACCGTTTAAACGAGGCGGGGAGTCAGAGAAGTACCCAGACAAAAACCCGTAGGGGCGCTGCTTGCTGCGCCCTCCTCTCTTGCTCCCCTCCCTGCTCCTAATCCTGCTCCCCCATTATTGGGGGCCGGAGGGCTACTTTATTGGGTGCGGGGGGCAGCCGACTCTTGTCGGTCAAGTGGCTTTTCACCGTTTCGCGGCTGATCACGCCGCGTTCGTGCAGTTTCAGCAGAGCATTGTCCATCGTCTGCATCCCCAGAAGCTGCCCCGCGTCCATCGCCAGCGCCAGCAGATTTGGCTGCGCTTGGCCGTCCGCAATCATCTGGCTCACGCGCGGGGTATTCAGCAGGATTTCGTTTATGGCGACGCGGCCTTGACGGTCGGCGCGGACCAGCAGCTTTTGGGCAATCACGGCTTGCAGTGTCCGGGCCAGCAGCTGCCGGCGCGGTTCACCGAGCAATTCCAAAAGCTGCGCCACGGCATCGGCCACGGTGTCCGCCGTCATTTGGGAAAAGACGAGAACGCCTGCTTCCGCCATTTCCAGCGACAGCCGGGCCGTCTCCGGGGTTCGCAGCTCACCGACAAAGACAACGTCCGGGTCGGCGTCTTTCGCGGACAACAGCCCGCGCTCATAGCTTTCCACATCTTCCCCAATGACGCGCTGCGTGATGAGACTCAGCTTGCTGGTCAAAACATAATTCAAGGGGTCTTCCAGCGTATAGATGCGCTCCGAGCGGGTCATGTTGATCTCGTCCAGCATGGACACAACCGTGGTTGTCTTGCCGCTGCCGGAGGGGCCGGTCAGAAGAATAAGGCCACGGAGGCAATGGGTCAGCTTCTCGAATACCGGCGGCAGATTCATTTCTTCGAGAGTTGGAATGCGGCCCGGAAGAATGCGGACCGCGGCAGTGAGACGACCGCGTTCCCGAAAGACCTGGCAGCGAAAAGTCTGGGCCTCATGGCGAAGAGGCGCGGAGAAATCGCGCCCAGCGCGTGCCTCCGCCAGCTTGTCTTCCGGCAAGCTTGTTTGCAGCAGAGCGTCTAAATCTTCCGGCGTCAAGTTGGGCGGCGGGGCTGGGACAAGTGCGCCATCCACACGGAAGATCGGCGGAACACCGACGGCCAGGTGTAGATCGGACGCCTTGCGCTCGATCATTTGGGCTAAGAGCGAGTTAAGTTCCACGGGTCATTCTCCATTCTTGCATAATCCAACTTTGCGTAGTCTGTTCGGGCCGAGGGCGTCCACAGCGGCGCACCAGAGCGGGACGACAACTGGCGGCGCAGGGCAGCCACTTCGGCGCGAAGCTCCTGCATCTCCGACCGCAGCCGCTGCATTTCATCCAGCAATTGCCTTTGGTCATCGGCGACGACCGCCGACAGCACAAGCCCAGTGATGTCCGGTGCCTCCACAATCCAGGCGTTCGCCTTCTCGCGCATTTCCGCAATATCAGACCGTGCCTGAGCGCATTCGGCGCAAGTCGTCAGATGGCGCTCGGCTTCGGCGGCGGCTTCCGGCGCAAGCTCGCCGTCCAGCAGGGCGGGAAGCTGAGGGTACAGAGTATCACAGGTCATGGGGGTCTCTCCAGGAATGTAGTTTGCGGCGCAGGGTTTCCGTCGCCAAATGCTTGCGGGAAGCGACCGTGCCGAGGGGACAATCCAGCACCTCGGCGATCTCGGCGTAGGACAGCCCTTCGTACTGGCTGAGTACAAAAACCACTCGCTGAGGCTCCGGCAGAGATTGGACTGCCAGCCGTACCGCGTCGTTCAAACTGCGGCTTTGGGCCAAGTCCGCCGGGTCAGACGCCTTGCCGCCAACGCCTTCTTCCAGCGGTTCCCACGAACGGCTGGCGCGGGCGTAATCCAGGCAGACGCTGCGAACGGCGCGAAATAGATACGCTTGGAGGCAGCCACGCGGCTGGTAGCTTGCCCGCAGACGCCACAAACGCAGAAACGACTCCTGGGCCGCGTCCTGTGCGGCGTCCGGGTCCCCCAGCAGGCGCGTCGCGAAGCGCACGAGGCGACTCTGGTGCGCCTGCACGATCACGCCAAATGCCTGCGCGTCCCCGCTTGCCGCCCGCCGCATCAGTGCATCTTCGTCCACAAGCCGTCACCTCCACAGAGATAAACGCAGATAAGCGATATGCGCTTCAGTTTATTTTTAGAGATACAATCGCGTGGATAATTATTGGGATTCATGCAGGCCGTGAATGATGCCGCCTTCCGCATCGAAGTGAGGTTTGATGATCGGGTCAGCAGCGTCGAAACGCGCCGCTATCTTTTCCAGTTCTTCGCCCAGCCAGTAGCATTGGCGCTCAAAAACACAAAAGCCAGCAAGTACGAAGTACTGCTGGCTCGCATCTTTTGCGGTGCCGGATTCATCGGCATAAAGAATGTACATAAACGTCCTTAAAGAAGTCGGTTAGGGAAAGACCTTGCTTTCACGATCCAATTAAAGTCGAACCTCCCAACCGACATCAAGGTTATATCGTATTTTACAGAAAAACTGCAATCCGGCTACGAAGTTTATTAAAAGTCAAAGTCGGATTGCAGTCATCAGTTCGTAGGCCTTTGTCGCCCAAAAACTTGAGGAGGTCGGCGACGCGGCAGGAGTAGCCCCATTCATTGTCGTACCACGCCACGACTTTGATGAAGCTGCCGATGCCGAAATGCCCTTCTTACCTCGCAAGCGAAGTAACAAAGCTGGCGACCTCCTTGGCCAACTGGACAGGTTCATCAATTGGAATCAAGTGACCGCTTGCGTTGACAATCGCAAACTGCGCGTTCGGGATGCGAGACACGACCTCACGCTTGTGCTGCTCAACCGAATCGAGTTGGTCAAGTTCACCTGCGAGAACCAGCGTCGGGACGTTGATCTTGGAGACTTCGGACGAGATGTTTTCTAGGATCGCGGCGGTCGGGTACGCCAACGTCGCTTCTCGGGAACCCGACATGCTGTCCTCAACGATTTGCTCGACAACCGTTGAAGCGTGCATTTGGAAACTTAGGAACTTGATCGTCTGAAGGACATTCTCTCGGTTATCGTAGGAATGAATCTGAGTTTCGCGCATTTCATCCGGGAGTCGCTGCGGCGTGGGAGGTGCCGGCGCCACGAGAACAAGCCCTTGGAGACCTTCAGGATTGCGCGACGCGATCAACTGAGAAACTTTGCCGCCCATGGAATGGCCGACAAGAACATAGCTCTTGATACCTAGAGTCTGAATCAATGAGAGTGCTTCGTCTGCTAGGTCAGCGAGAGTATAGCCAGCCGCTGACTTGTCGGATTGGCCCCAACCACGTGCATCGTAGGCGACAGTCGTAAACCTATCCTTCAGCTCGGCGACCACCTTGTTCCATGTCCTTGAGGTTCCTCCCCAGTAGTGCAGAAATACCAGAGCCGGCTCGCCGGAGCCGCTCTTCTCGACGTTGAGGGACAGCCCTCGAACTTCATGTTTCATAGTTGTTTCCTCTCAGGAAGGTATGCGATCTATGCTCTTTCGCAGAAAGGCAGAGGAATGCGGTTAAATCGCACTCCTCTTGTCCATCACATAGAACCTTTACAGGCCTTTGTCGCCCAAAAACTTGAGGAGGTCGGCGACGCGGCAGGAGTAGCCCCATTCATTGTCGTACCACGCCACGACTTTGATGAAGCTGCTCAAAACTCGATGTTTATACGCCGCGCCTCGTCAGGTGTCAGGCCCATCGAAAGCGTCACACTGGCTGCCAAATCACGCCCTCGATATTTTTCGTAGGCTTGCAAAATTAAACGCGAGCGCTCAATTGGCGTAAGATCGCCCCATTCGCTCCAGACGACGTACAGATGGTTAGGCCGGTCTCCATCGCGCGGGGACTCTTCAATAATTAAAGGCTCGCCCCTGCCGGCTTGCTGGGCACGCCACTCTTGAAGCAAACGCTCTAAAAGATGCTCTGCGTTGGTGCGGCTCACCGTTCCTACCCTGTGATCAACTGGCATAGCTACCTCCAAAAATTCTCATAGTTGCTTTTAATCCAAACAACATCATTCAGCACATCTTCTAAATCCTGGGTTGTTATCCCTTGCAACAAATGATACCTCATCTCCACAAACCAGTTTTGAGACAGCCGATTGGATCGCAGGTCAAGTTCTGAGGTCAAAGCAGCCACAAGGCCCCGCGATTGTTGCAGACGCTTCTTGATAATCAGCTCACTCCAAAATGCGACGTTATGAAAACCTTCCACCGCCGCCAAAACACCTAAAAGGGCAGAGTCGGCGCGGGCCTGATTGAGTTCCTCCCTTGTGATGGGAACTGTGAGGCCTAAACCGCTGATGCGAAAGTAAGCACACTTCAGCAGCATCTCTGCCGCGTAACCCATCAGATAAACACCATTCCCAGGAGATGTAGAGGCCAGCAGGTTAAAACCATCCTCATATTTCTCCTCCGCAGCGGCCTCAAAGCCCAAAATTGTCTCAGGAACCGCTTGCATGAGCGAACGAATAGGCACAGTTAATCCTCGTTCTGCTGAGTGTAAGACTTACGATCTATTCTATAGTGCACCAGTCTGTTCAAACAAAGGACGCGGCACCTGCCGCGCCCTCTTTTCAGCGCGAAAGTTCTACAGCCCCTTGTCGCCCAAAAACTTGAGGAGGTCGGCGACGCGGCAGGAGTAGCCCCATTCGTTGTCGTACCAGGCCACGACTTTGATGAAATTACCGATGCCGATGGTGTCCACGGCGCTGAAGATGGACGAATGCGGGTTGCCCTTGAGGTCGGTGGACACGCGCTCTTCTTCGGTATATTCCAGAATGCCTTTCATGGGGCCGTCGGCGTATTCTTTGGCCGCGCTATTGACTTCTTTAATGGTCACGTCGCGGCTGAGAAGCGCGGTGAAGTCCACGACGCTGACGGTCGGGGTCGGGACACGAAACGCCATGCCGGTGAACTTGCCTTGAAGCTCCGGGATAACCAAGCCGACGGCTTTCGCGGCTCCCGTCGACGACGGCACGATGTTCTGGGCGGCGGCGCGGGCATCGCGCAGGTCTTTCGCGGCGGTGTCCACGGTGCGCTGGGAGTTCGTGTAGGCGTGAATAGTCGTCAGCAGGCCCTTTTCAATGCCGAACTTGTCGTTCAGAAGCTTTGCAACCGGGGCCAGGCCATTCGTGGTGCAGGAAGCGTTTGAAATGACATGGTGCTTGGCGGGGTCATACATATTATCGTTGACGCCCAGCACGATGGTCAAATCTTCGTTCTTGCCGGGGGCGGAGATGACGACTTTCTTGACGCCATGCTCGCGGTGCGCGACGGCTTTGGTGCCGTCGGTGAAGAAGCCGGTGCTTTCGACGACCACGTCGACGCCTTCGGTGTCCCACGGAATGTCGGCGGGGTTCTTTTCGGCAAAGACCGTGATCTTCTTGCCGTTGACAACAATGTCTTTGTCTTCCGCGACCACATCGCCGCCTTTGTAGGGGCCGTAGTTGCTGTCGTACTTCAGCAGGTGGGCGTTGGTCTTGGCGTCGGTCAAGTCGTTGAGCGCAACAACCTCGATTTCGCCGTTGGGGTAGCGCTCCTGAATGGCGCGGTAAGTGATGCGCCCGATGCGGCCAAAGCCGTTGATTCCAACTCGCACTGCCATGATAACTGTTTCTCCTTGATTGATAGGCCTATTTTTTGGTTTTTGTTCTAAAAAGTCACGCTTAGTATGGCATGAGGCACGAGGCAAAGTCAACCGGGACAGCCCTCACACAGAGCCAGGTGTTAGGTTCGGCAGCCACAAAGATTGGGGGTTGACAGCTTACGACAAACGTCGTATAATAAGCACACGACAGTTGTCGTAATAACGCAGACGGGGGCAGATACATGGGGCGTAAGCCAAATCTGGGGCGCGGGGAGTCGGAAGTCTTCCGATATGTGGCCGAACACTACCCGATCACTGTCCGGGAAGCCGCCGACCACTTCGCCGAGACGAAAGGCCACACCAAAACCACAATCCTGAATGTCATGGAGCGGCTTCGCAGCAAAGGTTTTCTGATCCGGGAGTCTGTTGACGGCTTGTACCGTTACTCGCCGAGCCAGCCGACGGCGGGAATGATGCGTGACCTGGTCAAAGATTTCGTTGACGAAATGCTGGGCGGGTCTTTAGAACCTTTCGCCGCGTATCTGGCGGAGAAGCCAAGAGTTTCGGAGGCCGAGATCGCACGGCTGCGGGAAACAATCGCTTTGCTTGAAGACAAGAGCCGAACTACGGGAGAAAAGGAAGAAAAGTCATGACTGACCACATCAACAGCCTATTCCACATCAACAGCCTATTGATCTCTTTAGGACGTGCGTCCTGGCAGGGGGCGCTTGCCCTGCTGCTCGTCGGTATCCTTTGCCGTATGTTCGCCCGGCGTCTGCCGGCCGATGTTCACTGCTGGCTCTGGCGGCTGGGCTACGCGAGGCTCCTCCTCGGCCTTGTCTTGAGTGGGGCAGTTCTCGTGCCGCTGCTGTTCCCCGCCCCACGCGCTCTTCCCGCGATGCAGTCACCCGCTGTTCCCAGTGTGTTTCAAGTACCAGCAATTCAACCGACAGCGGTAACACCGAATCATTCCCGGACCGCCGTCGTTCAGGCCGTTCCCAGGCCAGGGTTAAGCTGGCAGACTTATCTCGCACTCGCCTATGGGCTTGGACTGGCCGTTTGCCTGAGCCGCCTTCTGCTGGCCGCCGGCCGAACGCGGAGTATCCTGCACTCTGCGACTCCCGAACCTGCGGGGCCGAGCACGGCTCTTGCTGCGGCCCTGGCCCAGCAAATCGGACTGCGCTCCGTCCCGCCACTCGCCCGGTCTGCGGCCATAGACAGTCCTATTTTTGTCGCCGGCACAATTCTGCTTCCCGCTGGAGCTGGGTACGAAGAAGCCGAAATGCGGATGATCTTGGCGCATGAGCTGGCCCACGCCAAGCGCCGGGACCTGCTCTGGGAGTGGCTGGGAACACTGGTGCAGGTGGCGTTCTTCTTCCATCCTTTCGTTGTCCTGGCACGCCGGGAAGAGCGTCTGGCCCGCGAAGCCGCCGCCGATGCTTTGGCGATTCAGGCCACGGCAGCACACGCCGCCGATTATGGCGAGATGCTTCTGTCACTGTCGCTGAGGCAGAATCGCCCGCGTCCTCAGCTTGTCGGAGCGGTCGGCGTCATTGAAGGCGGAACTTTGCTGCGCCGCCGTCTGCTGGCGCTGCGCGACGGAGCAGGCCGCACGAGCGCCGCGCGGAACCGGCGGCGCATTGCCGCCATCCTCGTCCCGCTGATGACACTGGTGTTTGTGCCCTGGAAGATAACGCACGGACAGGCGCAGACTTCCATCCTGCCGCCCGCACCCATCGCTTCCGACGTGGCTCCCAAGATACCTACTGGGAATAAACGCATTGTCGGCATTGTGCGTGATGAGAAGGGCAAACCAGTGGCGGGAGTGAGTGTCGGTCTCAACTGGCATTGGTCACGAACGCAGAAGACGGGCGAGGTCAATTCAGGCTCTCGTTACCTGGGACCAGTCTCCACGGATGCAATGGGTCGCTTTATGTTTCCTGGATTGCCAGCAGGCAAATATGAGTATGGGGTTTATTCACCCAATGAACGCTATGTCTCGATGGGGTATCCCCTGGTTATCAGTAAGTCTGACTCACAGAAGGCTCTCGTAGTTGTCCTTTCCACGGGTTCCCTGGTGACTGGCCGGGTGGTCGATGGACTGACAGGCAAGCCGATGGCAGGTGTCATCATTAGGGCTGGCTCTATTCCGCCCGGCGGCGATCTGACAACGCGAACGGCGAGCGGTGACCTGGCGAAGTGGGAGTTCTGGGAGATGCCCATAACTGGGCACACCGATGCCGATGGCCGCTATCATGTCCGCGTTATGCCCGGTGATGACTTTGTATGTGCCGGACTGGCTACGAACCAGAGCTTTTTCAGCCATCGGATCAGTCCCGCCGCGCAAAAAGTCAGCACTATGCTGGGACAAACAGAAGCGGCACCGGATTTGCCCGTGTTTCTCTATCCGCTTTTTGTCTGCGTCGGGCCGGACGCCCTGCCCGCCGCCAATGCCAAGATGCATGTTGTTCCCGCCAACATGCCGAAGTATAATTATACTTTGGATGACCATGCCGACAGTACCGGAACCATCGTCTTAGACCGGATTGATGCCGGCATGTTCAGCATAACACAGGACGGTCGTCATGCATCCGGCACCTACAGATGGTCGCCCGGCCAACCACTGGTAGTCACGATGAACGGCAAGGCCCAGAGCTACCCGGACGGCGTTGCAACAATTCCGCTGGCGGAAAGTCCCACTGCCGATGTGACCGGCGCTGCCGTCAACGAGGAGGGACGGAAGATCGCCAACGTGCTGATTAGCATCTACAAAGTCAATCCGAAGAACCAGGGCTTGCTAGAAACGTACAACTTCAAAACAGATGGCTTTGGCGTCTTTCATGCCGCACTCGATTCAAAGGGAACTTACCAGATTTATGCGAGGAAAGACGGCTACAATCAGGTGAGAGTGGCTGAACAAATGCCGCCTCTCGCCCAGGGTGCCGCCGCAGACCTCGGATTGATCCATCTCACTCATGCCCTCGGCTCTATTTCTGGAAGGCTGATTGACGACGCAGGCAAACCGATGGCGGGAGCGGTCGCTTATGTCGAGGGCGGGAAGACCTTCTTGTCTGCCGCAGTGACGGACACTCAGGGCCGGTTTCACATCCCGAATGTCGTCGTCGGCGAATCGCTACGCCTAGTCTTGTACTCAAAAGGAACCGTGACCGACAGCGGCGGCTACGCGAGGCAGACCAACGACAAAATGGAGATCACCGGTGTTATGGCAAGTCCAACAGAACGGGAAATCGTCTGGAACCCACATACGTAAACGGAGGGGCGTCCCGTTTAACGCACCGCCTTCTCGGCGTCCTGCTTCTGGGTGGTGACCGAGTCATCGCCCTGCAAAATCTTGGAAGACTCTTTGCCGTCGAGCGGGACGCCCTGGACCGCGAGGAACGGGGGCGGGGTCGGCTGGGTCAGCCGGGGGAACAAGCGGAACAAAATGGCCTGGATGCTGCCGGCGATGGGAACGGACAGCAGCATTCCGGCGATCCCGAACAGCTCGCCGCCGATGACCAGCGCGAACAGGGCTAAAACCGGGTGCAGGCCGACCCCGCCGCCGACGACGCGCGGCGTCACGATATTGTCAAAAATCTGGTTGACGCCAAGCGTTGCCGCCACCGCAATGCCGCCGAACGCCAGCCCGCTTTGATGGTCCCCGGTCGCCGCCGCGAACGCGACAATAAACGTCACCAGCGCGGTCGTAAACGAGCCGAGATAGGGAACTGCGTATAGGACGCCCGCCGCCGCGCCGACCAGCAGCGCATACTGGGCCAGCGAATGATGGAAGATGCTGAGGCCGTACAGCAGGCCGATGGTCGTGACCCCGTACAGGGCGCAGACGATTAAGAGGCCGCGCAGGTAATCGGAAAACACCCCACCGACATCGCTGCCGACATGGCCCATCATGGAGCGCCACTTTTCCGGGGCGAGATAAAACACTCTTGCCCGCAGGCGGTCAATGTCTACGAGAAAGTAGAACGCGATAATCAGCGTCAGCACAAGCTGGACCACAAACGTCACCGAGCCAATCAAAAACGTCCCAATGCTGCCGCCGGCCCGCTGCAAGAAGCCCGAAACTTGTCCCGAAACCTGGGAAGTGAGCTGAGAAAAGTTCCTCGGCATCTTCACCGGCCCAATCTTATGGTGTGCGGCCAGAAAATGGTTCACCGCGTCCTGAAGACCGGAAATGTAAATCGGCCCATCCTGCGCCAGGGACGCCGCCTGTCCAATCAGCGCCGGAATCGCCAGCCAGCCGATGCCGACAATCAGAAACAAAAAGACGCCGAAGACCAGGCCCGACGCCGCAGTCCGGCTGAGGCCGCGCTTCATCAGCTTGTCGGCGAGAGGGTCCAGCAGGAGCGCCAGCACCAGCCCAACGGCGAACGGCGAAATGACGGAGAGCGTCGCCTCGGCGAATCGCCGGGCGAACAACGCCAGCACGGCCAGCAGGACAGCACCGAGCGCGAAGTAAAAGCCGGCCTGAATGTAGCGGCGCGGCAGTGGGTTATGGAGGTTAGGCATAGCGCTATAGTACCTGAATCTTAGCCTGGCTCGCCTGCTTTCTCCGACGCCGTCAGGTAGTCTTTAAACCGCTCCCGCACGAACTGCGCTTCTTCGGAGACGCTCATCACCGCCAGCCGCGTCTCCGCAACAAGCAAGCTGCACCCCGAAACAAGCCCGCCGACGCCGACAAACCCAGTCACCGCCGCCGCATCCAGGGTCAGCCGAAAGATAAAATGATGGCTGGAAGAAGCCGCCGTCGCGCCCAGCAGCGAAGTCAGCGCCGCCGCCGCGAACGACCCCAGCGCGAGGTAAAACAGCCGCAGCGCATAAAGCAGCAGCAGGGAGCGCCGCTCGGCCCGGTTCAGGTGATGCACCCGCATAATCGTCAGCGGGTCACGGCTGACCGTTTCTTTCTCCAAGATCGCCGCCAGCGCTCTCGCCCGGTCAATCGCCCGTGCAAACCGATTGCTCGTGCCGAGCGCCAGCACCGACGACGCATTGGTCAGCACTGCCGGCGCGGCAATCAGTGTCAAACTTGTAAACGGGTTATCAGGCAGCAGAGGCATATTCGCGAACGTCCACCTGAACCCCAGATTGAGCAGCCTGTTCCGCAGTCTCCATCAGCTTCACTGCCGCCGCCTCATCCACATATTCCTCGCCGCAGTTAGGGCAGACACGCGCCAGGACGTGCTTGACTACTAACGTCATGCCTCCACGCTCCAGCGTGACGGTTGCCGTTCCCGGTTCAACATTTGCCTGTTTACAAATAACACATTTCATAATCGGCTCCTAAAGTCGGCAGACTACAAGGTAGGGTCAGGCTGGTAAACTGTAATCACTATGGTCTCTAACTCCATCATATTGTCTGCAACAACTAAATGAAGAGGGCGGCTTCCAACCCAGCCTAAAACAAGGCGGCTTGGGTGTGGAGTGTCAGCAGGGTAGTCCTCTATGTCTTCACCCACTGCAAGCGCTACGGCGACTTCCTTCACGCTGACACCGCGCTGAAACATACGTTGCAGAGCGTGTGACCGAAAAACTAATGCCAAAGCAGTACCTCATGCCAAAGCAGTACCTCATGCCAAAGCAGTACCTCATGCCAAAGACTTGCTGCGATTTCGCTAACACTTATCGAACTGCCTGTTTGCTGCGAAGCGTCACCAAATCCAGCGGCTCAACGCTTGGCAGCGTGATAATGCCACTGTGCATGACGACATACCCGGCAGGCGCGTCGCCGAGGCGGCTACCAGAGCGATAGACGGCAAAGCGCAGAGATTTGACCTGTGCCAGCTCCGGGACACGCACCGTGACGGCATAGGCTTGGGCATGGTAGCCACTGTTGTGCAGCGGAAAGTTGCCGGGATCGTCGGCGTCCTCAAACGCCGGCGCGGTGAAGTTGCTGAGGCCGATGGCCCAGGAGCCGTCCGGATTGCGGGCCACGGCGGCGTTCAAGTGCGGCTTTTTGCCGTAGGTGTAGGTCATCTCGCCGTCTAAGCTGCTGAGGCTGTGCCGAAACATCGCGCCAATGTCAAATGCCTGCGAAAGCTGCTTCAAGTAAAAATACTTCTGCAAAACCGTCAAATGGTACGGCAAATCGTACTTGAGAATGCGGTCGGTGTTGCCCTTGGGGTCCGCCTGCTCCGCACCGATAAAGAACTGCCAGTGCGTGACCCCGTGGTTGACGTCGTTCAAAAAATGCGACGCCGCGCTTGCCGCCTGCAAACTATCATGGGCGTCCTCGTCGGCATCGGTAATACCGCCGGCTTCTGTAATCCAGTACGCTTTGCCCCTAGCCCGCTGCGCCATATCTTCGGTGGCCGCGTTGTTGTAGGAGTGTGTGGCGACGCCCGACAAGTCCTTCCAGGCGGCGGGGTCCGCATGAATGCTGCCGACGACGGCGTAAGCGTCCGCGCCGCAGTTCGCCGATTCAGGCGCGACAATGCCGACGGCTTGCAGGCTGCGAGCGTCTAGGGCGGTGCGAAGCGCCTTGATGAGAACGGGCCACTGCGCGTCCGACGGCTTCACGGGCCGGTCATTCGGCTCGTTCAGCACCCCGCAGTAGTTAATCAGAATGCCGGTCTTGGCCTTGAAGTCGGCAATGAACCCAGCCAGCAGACCGGCATACTGCGGAATGGCGTCGTCACGAACAAAGCCGTGGCCGTCGTTCATGGACGGCGGCATATGATCGGGCGCTAAAATGAGATCAGTTGCGCCGGCGGCAATCGCGTCCGGCAACTTGTGGGTCCCGACATAGCCGTCCACATAAAAGTCAACTGGTTCCTTGCCGGGGTGTATCCACAGCCGAACCGAGCGCAGACGGGCATCATGCCAGAGCAGCCGGGCCATTTCCTTTGTTCGGGCAGGCGTTACCTGCGCGTTGTAAACGGCGGCGGGCGTCCAGGGAAAGATGCTTGCGCCCAGCCCCGCGAATGCCTGCCGTGCGCCCGGCTGCACGGTGATTGTGATGGCAGCATTTTGGGCCGCGCTGCCTTTGGCAAAGCCGAAGCACAAAGCCGCGCCGAGCAGCAGCGGCAGGTTGATGGGTATTTTGGACATGGAGTTATCGCTCGCCCAGCGTTTCCCAGACTTCGACTTTGTTTTGGACGCGGTGAATGACCGAATCGGTGAACTCGGAAGTCGTCGAGCCGCCGCCCAAATCAGAGGTACGGATGCCGTCGTGGATGGCCTCAAACGCCGACTCGTAAATGGCGCGGGAGGCGCGGATCGCCGCAGGGGTCGGGATATAGGTCAGGAGAGATGCGCCTGCGAGGATCATCGCCAGCGGGTTCGCAATGTTCTTGCCCTGCAAAGACGGCGCGGTGCCGTGCGGCGCTTCGGTCATGACGACTTTCGGCTCAAGCTTGTCGTCAAAGGCAATCAGCAGGGACTCGGAGCCGGCAATGGAGCCGTAGAAGGCCAGCACCAGGTCGCTCAGGCAGTCGCCGTCGCGGTTCAGCGCGGGAATAACCAGCGGCTCGGTGGCACGCGCCAGCAGCAGGGCATAGGTCGCATCAATGAGCTGCGGCTCGTAGCGGACATCGGGAAACTTCTTTGCGGCCGCGTCCATTTCCTCTTTGAACATGCCTTCGTAGATCGGCGAGACCGTGTATTTCGGGCCGCCGAACACTTTTGCGCCCATCTTGCGGGCGTGCCGGAATGCAAACTCCGCGACCATGCGGCAGATGCCCCGGTCTAAAGTCTCGGTGCGGTACGATTTCTCGCTGTACCCTTCGCCTTCGCGCCATTCTTTCGCGCCGTAAGCATCGCCGACCGCCATGCGGACCACCGACATCGGCGCGAACACGCCGCCGACGGACATCACGCCCGGCAGGCGGCGTCCGGTGCGGACAATCACCGTGCCGTCAATCTCCGAGCGCAGAATGGCATTCGGCGACCCGACATCGCCCTTAATTTCCGGCGTGATGGTCGCGGCTTTCAGGCCCAGCCCATGCCGCTTCATCGCCTGAGCCGCATCATGGACGACCTGGTTTTGCGTTGCCCGCCGGTTTTCCAGCGATAGGTCATACGCCTCAAATTGAACGTCCACTTTCGTCACTGCCGGGTCCAGCACCCGCAGTGCTTCGGCCAGCAGTTCCTGTCCTGTCTGGTCGCCTTCCATCACGACAATGGTCTGTTGTGCCATAGATTTCCTCTTGATTTCAAGAACCCCTCCCGCTCGTCCCTCGCTCCCTCCCCTGTTAGGGAAGGGCAAGAGCTGAGAAGAAGCCTACCTGCCCTGCCTCTTCATCCTCCCTAACAGGGAGAAACCCTGCGAAGTGAAGAATGAACAAAGCAAAGAGGTGGGTTCTTATTTGAACATGCCATTGACTTGTGCAGTGTTTGTATGATACCCCATGCGAGAGGCACACTGACTACCAGGCGAAGTCCAGCGCGTTCAAAAAGGCGCGGGCAATGACCATGTGGCCGGTTTGGCTCGGATGCACCCGGTCCCAGGCCAGCGTCGCCGGGTAGTAGTGCTGCAAAACGCCGTCAAACGCCGCCTGCGTATCTACAAAGAGCGTCCCGTGCTTTGACGCCACTTCTTTGACAATCCCGCCGTACTCGTCCATCCGCGCCCGCATCGCGTCGGCCCGGTTCGGCTCCAAATAAAACGGCGTCATCAGCACCATTTGCTTGACGCCCGGCAGCGTCCGCGTGATTAACTCGTCCAGCGTCCGCGCATACTCCTCCGGGCCGACATGGGTTTCGGTCCGGCCCGGCGAGTCAAACTGACGCCAGACATCATTCGTGCCGATCATCACCGAAACCCAACTTGGCTCTAAATCCAGCACGTCGCCCTGCCAGCGCTTTGCTAAATCCAGAACCGTGTTGCCGCCGCTGCCCATGCTCACGACGCGAATTCCAAGCGCCGGGTAAACGCTGCCCAGCAGCGCATCCACTTGGGCCACATACCCCCGCCCCAGCGCTTCAAACAGCCCCTCCCCCACCGGCTGCGCCCGCCCCATGTCCGTGATCGAGTCCCCAATCATCACCAGCTTGTCGTTTTTGTCCAGTTTCATTGTTGCATCTTCTTTAAGAACATAATCCCGCCCCACACTAAGCCAACCGCCAGCACGGTGGCAAGAAGCACCCACTCGAACGCCAGTTTAGGAAAGCACGAATAAACAATGTACGCCAGAACCACTGTCCCAATCGCGCCGTTGCGAATTTGAAAAAACGTCCTGACCATCTTCCGGTTCGCCGCGCGTGTCGGACCTGGCTGACGCGCAGAGAAAGCAGGCAGGGCGAAACTCGGCAAAGCCGACGCACTCGGCGGCGGAGGCCACGCCCCGTCCACCGGCTGACCCGCCTGCGCGATTTGCTCCTGCATCGCTTTCTTCTGCGCTTCCAAACGCGCTTCTTTCCTATCGCCAATCAGCAGCACTATCAAGAAGCCTGCGCCAATCAGCAGGCCCAAAATGAGTAAAATCAAATAAGTCATGCTAACCACACAAGGAACTGAGAGGTGGCAATATCAATGGTTCCATGCGTCACGTTCCTCCAAAATATAGGCATCCACTTCCTCGGCTGTTTGAAACGCCAGGTGACCCGGCGCTTCGGCAAGAACGTCTACTACAGATTTTCGGTTGATGAATTTAGGCCATCCGTTATAGCCAACAGAAGGATTGTTGGACTGCAACGCACGGATGAACTCAACTTCTTTCATCCTTACTTCAGAATCCGGGGCGGTTTCAGACTGCCACAGTATTTCTTTCCTGATAGTGAAGTCCCGGCGTTGTTCCTCGGAAAAATCCTGCTCAATCACCCGGCTAGACGCACTGCCAAAGTAATTGATGCTTCCGGTTAAATCCATCCCGACATATATCTTGCCGTTAGGATAGGTGATTTTGTAAATGACTTTCATCAAGTATACCAGTAGTGGCTCAAACCACCGTTGCCAGCAAATGGCGGGTGTAGTCTACGGAGCGGGAGACGGCGGAAAAGGGGTCTTCTTCGCCTTCATATTCAATGTTCAGCCAGCCGTCAAAGCCGGCTTGATGGAGCGAGGAAACGCAGTCGGGAAGGTCTATTTCGCCCTCGCCGATGGCGGTTCCGGCGAACTTTAAACCTTCAGTGCCAACATAGGCAAAGCCAGTGTAGTTGTCGGGGACGACGCGGAAATCCTTGAAGTGAACCATTGCGGCGCGGGGGGCGAGCGCAGCGACTTCAATATGCGACGGCTGATGCACCAAAAGAAAGTTTCCGGTGTCGGGGTTAGCCTTCAAAGCCGGGCTGGCGACGGCGTTTAAGATGGTTTCCACTTGCTCGCTGCGGCCTGCCAGGCGTCCGTGGTTTTCGAGTGCCAGCGTGACACCCTGGTCATAGGCATAGGCGGCGGCTTCTTTCAGGCCGGCAATGATCCACAGAAGGCACTGCTCATAGGTGAACTCCGGCGCGATGTCCCCGGCGAAGACGCGCACGACTTTGGCGTCAAGCGGCACGGCGTAATCCACGCCGTCGGTGATCTTTTTGACTTCCGCCGCCCGTGCGGATTCACTGGCCTGGACAAAGTTGTTGGCAACCGAGTAGACGCCGACCGGCAGGCCGGTGTCTTGGAGGGCAGCCCGGACTTCGGGCAGCTCGCGGGCGGGGTCGCGCCAGAAGAAGTCTAAAAGCTCGACGCCCTGCACGCCCAGCCGCTTGGCTTCCTGAATAAACCCCGCAATGTCAATCTGCCCGCTCTGGTAGGCCCTGACATAGCTATACATGCTCAGTCCAAGTTTCATGGTGTGTTTCTTTCGGAGCCACGGATTGAAATCCGTGGCTTACTCCATTTCTTTCAAAATACGCTCGGCGTACAAGAGGCCGCTGATGCTTTTCGCGTCCACAATCTCGCCGGTCTGAATCATGTTCAGCGCGTCGGCGAACGGCGTCGGCAAAATCTCTAAAAACTCGTCTTCGTCGGTGTGGCCTGCCGCCGGGGTCAAATCCAGCGCCAGAAACGTATGGATGACCTCGGTAGAATAGCCCGGAGACATAAACGAGTGGAACAGCTTGATCATGCGCCCGGCAGCATAGTTGACTTCTTCCGCCAGCTCGCGCCGGGCGCAGGCTTCCACGCCTTCGTTCGGGTCGAGCGTTCCCGCCGGGATTTCCAGCAGGCTGCTTTGGGCGGCGAGGCGGTACTGCCGGACTAAAATCACGGTGTCTTTATCCCGCATCGGCACCATGGCGACCGCGCCCCGGTGTTCCACGATCTCGCGCTGGCTGGTTTTGCCGTTCGGCAGACGGACCGTATCCAGCCGCAGCGTTAAAACGCGCCCTTCATAAGCGTACTCGGTGCTTGTCACGACTTCTTGCATTTTGCTGTCTTTGTTTGGCATAATTTGTTTCCTTTGTCGTTTAAGAACCCCTCCCGCTCGTTCCTCGCTCCCTCCCCTGTTAGGGAAGGGCCAGAGTTATCGAACGATGGCAGAAGTGTTTTCGTTCTTCATCCCGCTCTGCCTTGCCCTTCCCTAACAGAGGAGAGAGCGAGGAACGAGCGGGAGGGGTTCACTCCATCTTTGCCAGTCCGGCGGCGGCGGCGGCGAGAAAAAACGCCGGGTCTTCGGCAGGCGACCGGCCCATGCTGGTGACGGCAACGCCCGCTTCCGAGAGTAAATCCAGCGCGGACTGGGCATTGGGAACGAACTGGACCGTGTGGCCGGGCGGCAGGCCGGACGCATCTACGCCGGTCGGCAGCGGGACCAGGCAGCGGCTGTACGCGAGGTCTAATGTCGTCCGCGTGTGGTGGCTGATGCCCTGATGACGGGAGCGTTTGTCCGACGAGGACATGCGGGCAATCGCCACCGACTGACCGCCGAGCGCCCGGACAATGTCTAAGTTTTGGGCCTGCTCAATGCCGCTGAAGCCGTATTTCGTGCCGGTTCCCGCGTTGCCCGGTCCCTGGCAGACGATCACTGCATCGCACTTTAAGATGTGCCTGGCGGCAAGCAGAGCCGAGTGCAGCGTCACGGTTTCATAGTCCCCGCCGAACGCCTGCCCGCAGGTCAGGGTCGCTTGAATGAGACCCGCGGCTTTGAGGTCGCGCACCAGATGGCTGAAGGCCAGCGGCAGGGCGGCGGCATCGGTCATCACATAAGCGACTTTGCGGCGTCCCGCGAGAAACAATCCGGCGGCGGCAGGCGCGATCTGCGAATGAAGCTGCCCCACTAAGACCGGCAGGTTTTCTAGGGTACGCTCCCAGACTTCGGCGTGTTTTTCCTGTTCTTCCAGCGTCAGCACGGCAAGCTGGCAGGGCAGGTAGCGGCCTTTCATAATATGGCCCATTGCCAGCGTGTCGGGCTTGGGCAGAGGGCGGGATAGATTAGCCGACACGAAGTCAAACCCGCCGGTGCCGAGCTTTAAGACCTGCGCCGTCGTGTTCAGCAGCACGTCGTCGCCCACCGACGCCGGGCCGGTCAGGGCAGCGTAGTTGACGGCCCGGCGGGTTTCCATTTCAATCCGCACGGAAAGCTCCTGCGCGTCGCTGTCCCAATCGGTCACGGACAAAACTTTGCCGGCGGCTTGTGTGAGCATGAGAAGACCCCCTAGCCCCATCACCGTTCAAACGGGGCGGGGAACCGAAAAAAAGCAATTTCTTTTTTGCTCCCCCATTATTGGGGACTGGGGGGCCTCTCCGCCGTCGTCTGCACGATAGACACGACAAGCTGTGTGCTTTTGACCATATCCGAAATAAGCACATATTCATCGTGCCGGTGAATGTTTGTCATGCCGCAGCCCAGCACCGTCGTCGGGAAGCCGCTCGCGTTGAAGATGTTGGCGTCCGCGCCGCCGCCGGTGACGCGCAGGAGCGGCTCTAAACCAATGCGTTCAGCAGCAGCCATGCCGACGGTCAGGACTTCATCGTCCATGCCCAGCTCATAGGCGGTGTAGGCACGTTCGATTTTGATGTCTACCGTAATGCCTGCCGCCGCCGCTTCTTCCTCAAAGCAGCCGATCATGTGTGCCATCTGCTTTTCGAGTTTTGCAGTGTTCCGGGAGCGGGCTTCGCATTTCAAGTAGCACTCAGCGGCAATGATATTGGTCGCCGTGCCGCCCTCAATGACGCCGACATTGGCCGTCGTTTCCGGGTCAATCCGGCCCAGCTTCATCTTAGCGATGGCGCGGGACGCCACTAAAATAGCCGAAACGCCGTCTTCCGGCTGCGCCCCGGCATGGGCGGGCTTGCCGTGAACAAACACTTCGAAGATGTCCTGGGTCGGGGCACTGTAAACGAGCGAGCCGACGGGCGGCCCGGCGTCCAGAACATAGCCGAATTTGGCTTTGATTTTACTGGGGTCCATCATCTTCGCGCCGACCAGGCCGATTTCCTCGCAGATGGTCAGCAGAAGCTGAATATCGCCATGCGGAATGCTCTGCTCGGAAAGTATCCGCATGGCTTCCAAAATCGGGGCCATGCCGCTGATGTCATCCGCGCCTAAGACAGTATTGCCGTCGGTCTTAATCACATCGCCGTCAATAATCGGCGTGAGACCCGGCGTCGCTTCGACGGTATCAAAGTGGGCCGAAAAGAAGATCGGGGGAGCATCAGCGACCGTGCCTTTTTTGAACGCGATCAAGTTGCCGACGCTGCCGCCGACTTTTTCGCCCGCGTCGTCGTACTCGCGCTCAAAGCCAAGCTCTTGCAGTATTTTGTACGCCACGTCGCTGGCTTCTTTTTCCTGGCGCGGCGGCGTGTTGACGCGCACCATGTCCAGAAATGTCTGCACCAGGCGCTCTTGATTTACGGAAACGGGTTCAACCATGCTGTCTGCTCCTCGCCAAATCGTTCAGAAATGCAGTTCGACGTGGGACGCCGGGTTTCCTGCACGGCGAGGCGGGTATGAAGGAGAAGACAGGAGACAATCAAATGGCTATCGAAGATGTGACCTATCGCTCCCTGAATGAGCTGATTTCGCTTGCAGGCAAAACTGCCGTCGTGACCGGCGGGGCAAGAGGCATTGGGCAGGCAATTTCGCGGCGGCTGGCCGAGGCCGGTGCCCACGTTTTTGTCGCCGATTTAGACACCAATGAAGCCGATTTGACGGCGCAGCAGATACAGGAAAACGGGCATTCTGCCGACGGAGTGCATTTAGACGCCGCCGACTCCGCCTCCCATGACGCGCTGGCCGAGCGCGTCCTGCGGCAGACCGGGCGGCTGGACATCTGGGTCAACTGCGCCGGGATTTACCCGTCGCAGGCGGCACTCGGCATCACCGACGACGACTGGCACCGCGTCCTTGACCTCAATCTCAGCGGCAGCTTCTTTGGGGCGAGAGCCGCCGGAAGGCACATGGCGGCTTCGGGCGGCGGCGTCATCATCAATTTATCGTCCACCAGCGGCCTGCGTCCCGCCGGGCCGGGCTACGCCCATTACACGTCCAGCAAGTTCGGCATTGTCGGGCTGACCCAGCAGCTTGCGCTGGAACTGGGACCGCAGAATGTCCGGGTTCTGGCCCTGGCCCCGACCTTTGTGGTGACGCCCGGCACGGACGCCCAGGCGGCGGCCTTGAAAGCCGCGACCGGCAGGACGGGCCAGGAACTGAGCGAGCGGCTGCCGCTGGGCCGCGCCGGCCTGCCCGATGACATCGCCCGCGTCGCCCTGTTCTGCGCCTCGGACTTGTCGCTGTTTATGACCGGCGCGACGCTGCCCGTAGACGGCGGTGGCCTGGTTGGGCGCTAACTACTGCGCCCCGGTATCGGCCTTTTCGCGTGTCAGCAATGCCTGCTTGCGCGGGACACCCCAGCGGTAGCCGCTCAGAGCGCCGTCGCCGCGCACGACCCGGTGACAGGGAACAACCAGCGCAACCGGGTTTGACGCGCACGCCTGGGCCACGGCGCGGGCGGCGGCAGGACGGCCAATCGCTTCGGCCACTTGCGTGTAAGAGCGTGTCTCGCCGTAGGGAATTGCCTGTAATTCCTGCCAGACCCGCCGCTGAAACGCCGTGGCCCGCACATCGAGCGGCAGGTCAAGCTGGGGCAGATGCCCCGCCAGATGCCGCACCAGCGTTTCCACCCAATCCGACAAACCGTTCTTGTCCTGAACAATCTCCGCCGCCGGATATTCCCGGCGCAGCGCCGCTTCCAGTTCTCCCTCACAGTCCCCCAGCGTAATGGCGCAGATGCCTTTCGGTGTCGCCGCCACCAGCATTTGCCCAAGCGGCGTCGCTGTAGTTGTGTACGCGAGGGACATCTTCTCGCCGCCGCGCCGGTACGCCGTCGGCGTCATGCCAAGCTGCGCCGAAGATTGTTCATACAGGCGGCTGGTCGAGCCGTAGCCCGCGTCCACCAGCGCAGACGTGATCGCTTCACCCTCTTTGAGACGGCCTTTGAAGTGGCCGAGACGACAGGCAGCGGCGTACTCACGCGGCGTCACTCCAACAACCTGCTTAAAGGTGCGCTGGATGTGCGCTGGGCTGAGGCCGGCTTGGGCGCTCAACGTGGTTAGGTCAAGCGCCTCGTCCAGATGGCTTTCGATATAGCGGCAGACGTTTTTGACAGCCTCCATTGGGGCGGCAGCGTCGCGGGGCCGGCACCGCAGGCAGGCGCGAAAACCAGCGGCTTCGGCGTTGTCCGGGCCGAGGAAGAATTGAACTTGACTTCGGTGAGGCCGGCGCGACGGGCAGGATGGGCGGCAGTAGATTCCGGTCGAGCGCACGGCGTAGAAGAAGGGCGCGTTCAACGGCGCTTCCCGGCCTTGCACCGCCTGCCAGCATTCGTCTTCGTTAAGGGTAAATGTCATTGCTGCCTCCTCTGCGTAAAAAGGGCGTGGAACTGAAGTTCTACGCTATGGGGCGAAGCGCCTACCGTCCGCCTTCGCGGACGAAGAATAGGATTAGGATTATGGAACGAGATTCTGCTCCTTTCCACGAAGGTGGACACTGGGCGCTTCGCCCCATAGCGTAGAACTTCAGTTCCACGCATTCCAATCCATCCTCCATTCCAATCTATCCTCATCATAGCACGCCTCAGAGGCCGAAGTCTCTCCGATTCTTGCCCTCAAACTGCTATAATAACGCCTACTGCGAATTCACTGGGGAGCGTATCTGATTATGGGCATTTTAAACGGCAAACAGGGCATTATCTACGGCGTTCGCAATGAGCGCTCACTCGGCTGGGGCTGCGCTCAGAGCCTGGCGCGGGAAGGAGCGAGACTGGCGTTCAGCGTAATGACCGAGCGGGAAGAAAAAGACGTGCTGAAACTGGCGGCGTCTTTGGGGGAAGGCGGCGCGGCGTTTGTGCAGACCTGCGACCTGACCAAAGACGACGAGATTGACGCCCTGCACGCCCGGCTGGGCGCTGAGATGGGGCGGCTGGATTTTGTTGTTCACGCGGCGGCCTTTTCGCCCAAAGACGGCATCAGCGGGCGCTTCTTGGAAGTCTCCCGCGCCTCGTTCCAGACCGCTTTGGAAGCGTCCGCGTACAGCTTTGTCGCCGCCGCCAAGTCCGCCGAGCCGCTGATGACGAGCGGCGGCAGCCTGGTCACTTTGACCTATCTCGGCGCGGAGCGGGTCATTCCGAACTACAACACGATGGGCGTCGCCAAAGCCGCGTTAGAGTCGTCGGTACGCTACCTGGCAAGCGACTTAGGACCAACCGGCATCCGGGTCAACGCCATCAGCGCCGGGCCGACCATGACCCTTTCGGCACGCGGCATCGCCGGGTTCTCGGACATGCACCGCGAAGCCCGCGACATGGCCCCTCTGCGAAAGAACACCACGCCCGACGAAGTCGGCGACACCGCTGCGTTTTTAGTCTCCGACTGGTCACGCGGCATCACCGGCGAAGTCATCTACGTCGACAACGGCCTGCATATTTTGGGCTGATAGGACGCACCCAAGCTATGGAATTTACATGGAACCCCGAAAAAGCAGCGAGCAACCTGCACAAGCACCGCATTTCTTTTTGGGAGGCAATATCAATTTTCGATGATCCGCTTGCTGTCACTTACGATGATCCCGATCATTCGGAACAAGAGGACCGTTTTATCACCTACGGATTGTCGGATCAAAATCGCTTACTGCTTGTTTCGCACATGGTTCGTGCGGGGCAAACACGCATTATTAGCGCTCGGAAGGCTACACGACAGGAAAGGAATTATTATGAAGACACAGAATGACGTTCCCTCGGAAATGGAACCGGAAGATGATTTGGACGACGAGTTGCGTCCTGAGTATAGCAGGGAAGACTTGAAGAACGGGGTGCGCGGGAAATACCTGGCTCAGTTTCGTTCCGGCACGAACCATATCCTGCTGGACCCCGATGTTGCGAAAGCCTACCCGACGGCGAAGGCTGTCAATGAAGCGCTCCGGCGGTTGATGCAGTCGCCTCAGCCGTAAGATAAACTATGCAGATAGAATGGGAATTGCGAGAAGAGTACGTGGAGATTGGCGGGACAAGCCTGCTGCATGAGGCAGTAGACGAGGCGCTGGCGGTGCTGCCGCGTGAGCATTTGCGGCAGTTGGCGCAGATTACGGTGCAGGACGAAGACCCGCGCGGCAAGGCGCTGGGCATCTGGCGGCAGGATCACCGGGGCGTCGGCATTGAGCTGTATGCCCGGCCCCATGTCCTGCCCCTGCTGGGGCTGCCGCCGAGCGTCAGAAATTTTGCCCTGCGGCTGCATCTGGCGTACACGCTGTTCCATGAAGTCGGGCATCATGTGACGCGCTTCTTGAACAAACGCGCGGCCCCGCCCCGGAAAGCGGTGCTGGTGGAGCAGAAGATCGAGCGCTGGGCAGATGAGTACGCCGAAAAACGGCTGGTCAAGCTGACCGAGCGCTGGCGGACGCCGGACGGCTTGGCGGAGATGCCGGAGGCGCGTTTGGCACTGGAACTGGCCTTGAAAGCCCTGCGGATGGACAGCATTGTCGCGCGGGAGACAGCGGGAACAAAGCCCGCCGAAGCGGCGTCGTAGGAATGGGAACGGCCTGGTTGTCAAGGGCGACGCCGGGCTGCTCTTCCCGCTTCCGTGGCCTGCCCGGCCCGTTACCATAGATCGTCAAAAGCGGCCCCGACGCAGTGTGCATTGGGGCCGCTTTTTGACGGCATTGGCTGTCAAGGCGTGGAACTGAAGTTCTACGCTATGGGGCGAAGCGCCTACTGTCCGCCTTCGCGGACAAAGAGTAAGACAACAAATCAGGGTACTCCGCTCCTTGTCCACGAAGGTGGACACTCGGCGTCTGCGCCCCATAGCGTAGAACTTCAGTTCCACGCCTCCTCCCTTGCGTCTGCTTCTGACCCTTGTTCTATTTTCCGCCCTGCGCGGCGAGGGCGCGGTCTACCGGGCGGAGTTCGAGGCGCAGGTCCGACAGCCGGGTCAGCGCAGGGTCGTTCAAGATCAAATCCCATTCTTCCGTGTCGTAGCCGGCGACGTAGCGGGGCAGAAAACCGGCGGTTTTGGGCGGAATGGGCAGGGCGCGTCCGGGAACGGAAAACGGGACAAACGCAATTTGTGAGTCGTCGTATTCCGATTGAAGGCGCTTGCCGCGCCGGTTGGCATAAGCCGGGTCAATCTTGGAGACGTGGCCCCACTCTTTCATGGCTTCTTCCGGCAGGCTGGCAAAAAAGCAGGCCAACCCCCGGTTGGAATGCAGCATGACATTGCGCGGGTCAAGCGCAAGAGCGCGGTCAAACATGTCAATCGCCTGCTTGTGCTTCTCCATCGCCTGCTTCCAGCGCGGGTCGTTTGTTTTCTTGGACGCTTTCGCGGCATCTTGAAGCGCTTTGCCGGATTTCGCGTAAGCCAAACCTAAATTCGAAAAATCTTCCATGCGTGTCTGGCGCAAAGTGATGACATGGCGGAACTCGGTAATGGCGTCGTCGAGCTGGCCTTTTTGGTAGTAGATAATGCCCCGGTTGGAGCGGCAGTCGGCGTTGCCCGGCTCATAACGAATACTCAAATCCCATTCCCGCATCGCCGCGCCCTGGTTTTTCAAGAGCGCATGGGCATAGCCCCACTGGTAATGGACGGTGTGGAAGTCCGGGCGCAGCTCAAGCGCCCGCGCAAAGTTTGGGAACGACAACTCCGGCTTGCCGATGGCGATATGGCAGACCCCAAAGTTGTTGTGGACTTCGGCAATATGCTCGTCCAATCTCAGCGCCACTCCCAGCTCTTCCAGGCCTTCCGTAATACTTTCCCGGCGCAGGTGCAGCCAGCCGGATTGGGCCGGGATTTGGGCATCCTTCGGGTTCAGCTCGGCGGCTTTTTTTAGGTGCAGGCCCGCTTCCGGCAATTCTCCCGACAGGCCCTGCGCGACGGCCAGGTTCGTGTGCGCCAGCGCCGTGCGAGGCCAGAGCTTGGCGGCGGCCTGGAAATACTGCACCGCCTGCGGGATGAGCCGCTGCTGGGTCTTGATGACGCCGAGAAGCGTCAGCAGCTCCGGCGACGATTTGCTGAACTGCAAGGCGCGAGAGGCATAACGGTCAGCGCTGTCGAGGGCGTCCTGGTCGGCATACGACTTGCCAAGATTGTAGCAGGCTTCCCACAGGCGCGAGTTCATATCTACGGCTTCTTTGAGCGCCAGAATGCCGTCGTTGATCGCCCCCAGCCGGCAGAGGCCATACCCATAGCCCGCCCGCACGGCGGCGCTGGCCGGGTCAATATGGGCGGCGCGGCCCAGCTTCTCGATTTCGGCGGGAGTGACGGTTTTCTGCATCCGGGCCAGGGCCTGGTTGACCAGCGCCGGGGAATGGGCCGGGTCGCTTTTCAGGGCCGCCTCGAACTTGGGTTCGGCGTCGTCGCCGCACAGCGCCAGCGCCAGTCCGATATTGTTGTGAGCATCCGCCTGCCGCGCCGGGTCATCGCCTGCCAGCGCCAGTGCCTGCTGGAACTGCAGCACCGCTTCCTCATAGCGCCGCTCCCGGCACAAAATCAGCGCCAGACGGCTGTACAGGGCCGGGTTCTTCGGCGCAAGCTTCAGCGCCCGCTGCAGCTCCGCGATGGCGGCGGGCGCTCCGTTGGGGTCGGGGTCCGCGCCGCTTTCGGCGAACAAATGGGACTGATTGGCGGCAGGCGACACGCAGCTTGGGACGAGCTGCGCGGCCCGGCTAAACATCTCGCCTGCCTGCGCCTGCGCCCCGCGCCGGGCCAGCGCGACCCCGACATTGTTAAAGAACTCGGTGTCGGCGCTGCCCATCTGCCGGGCCTGCTGGAACCAGTGAATACTTTTCTCAATTTCTCCTTGCAGCAGAAACAGCGTGGCTAATCGAAGCCGGGCGGGAGGGGCCAGCGCCGGGTCCTTCAGCTCTGTTTCCGCGTGTTCCTGGATTTGGGTTCCCATCTCGGCAATCTGCGTCTGCAAAGCGGCGTGGCGGTGTTTCAGCCGCCCCGGCAGGATGCCGCGCATAAACGACAGCCCGCCGCCTCCCCCGCCGCCGGCAGGAATGAGGCGGCTGGTTCTGCCAAGCTTCAGGACAATGCCGCACTGACTGCAAACCAGCGACGTAGGCGAGTTTTTAAAACCACAATAGGGACAGACCATAGTATGTTTGGTTTACAAAAAAGTGCAGGCGTAAATTAGGACGGATAGCAAAAACGCATCAGCAGCGGTGCGCCGCGCAGCAGATATAAAGACAAAGCGCCAATGGCACACCCATACAGCGCATAAGTGGAAGGCGGCGAATGTGGTCGCTGAAGAGGGACCGCCAGCAAATAAACAGCAGAAAACAAAAAATAAAGGCTGCCGACCAGCAGAAGCAGTCCCACGGTTCGGATCACGACGCCAAAGCAGTGTTGCGGTGTCATAGGATGGCTGCGCTTGATAAACGGCGGCTAAACCGCCGCGAGGCGTGCGCCCTGATTGGCAAGCTGGTCGGCGCGGGCATTGCCTTCGCGCAAGATATGGGTCAGCGTTACGCCGCCGGAAAACAAGCGGCACAGCGCCAGCGCCTCGGCTTGGAGCGCTTTCAGATGCGGCGCGTTGATTTTGTAGCGCCCTTCCATCTGCCGGGCCATCAGCTGGCTGTCCGTATGCACCGTCACCCGCGCCGCGCCCCTCGCCCGCGCTTCTTCCAAACCCCGAATGAGCGCTTTGTATTCGGCCACGTTGTTGGTCGTCTGCCCGATGCCTTCCCCAATCTCCGCAACTGTTACGCCGTTGGAGTCGGTCAAAAGAACGCCGATGCCCGCCGCGCCGGGGTTGCCTTTGGAAGCGCCGTCAATAAATAAAATAAGTTCCACTATGTTTATTATAACATACTTTACGCAGATGGCGGCGGGGGCCAAACGTCGCTCGATGGGTTCGAGGACGGCGGGACGTAGCCGGTATTTCCATAGGCCGCCGACTGGGACCGCAGAACACTCAATTGCTGCGCGGCTTGAAATCCCTGGAAGATGCGGTACAGCGCGTAGGCGTGGAACGCCACCGCCAGCCAGTCTTTGAAAACGACCAAGAGCAGGCCGTCGAGAGCATAAAAAATCGCGCCGACGATAAATGCCCACTTCGCGCCTTTGCGGGCAAAAAAGCCGTACAGCACATAAAACGCGGCGACCAAGATGTCGAGCGCAATCGCCGCGCCTTTGCCCAGCCCAAGTGCGCCTGAGTCAATCGCTTCCGTTGTGCCGAGGCCGATCACAAAATGGATGCTTGCATTGGCAAAAGCCAGCACCGAATTGATCACCGAAAAGCCGGCGATCCAGAAAAACCAATCTCCGCCGACCTGTGTTCGCTTCTCGGCGACTGCCTGCTGCATCGCGCTTGGCCCGTTAATCATACTGAAATTTCTCCTTTGACGACGCCTGCCTGGTAAATGTTCCTGCAATGTTCGCGTTTTTTTGCGAAGTTTCCTGCTTTTTGGAACCTACCCCGGTTCGTTCCTCACCGACCCTCCCGGAACGGGAAGGTAAAGAGTAGGACAGGAAGAGGAAATCAGCGGCTTTGACTTATCCGAAACTCTTCACCTTCCCGTTCCGGGAGGGTCGGTGAGGAACGAACCGGGGTAGGTTCCCCGGCGGGCTCTATTTCCGCCGCCCATGCGTGCGGTAGACAAACGCCAGCACCTGCGCGACGGCCTCAAACAGATCGGGGGGGATTTCGCGGCCGATTTCCACCGTGGCATAAAGAGAGCGGGCCAGAGGCTTGTTCTCGACCAGCGGGACTTTATGCTCGCGGGCGACCTCGCGGATACGGGCGGCCATCTCGTCCTGGCCTTTGGCGATAACCTGCGGAGCGGACGCGCCGCGCTCATAGCGCAGGGCCACGGCGTAGTGGGTGGGGTTCGTGACGACCACGTCGGCTTTCGGGACATCCTGCATCATGCGCTTTTTGGACATCTCGCGCTGCAAGCGCCGTACCCGCGCCTTGATCTGCGGATCGCCGTCGGACTGCTTGTTTTCCTGCTTGATCTCGGACAAGCTCATCTTCAGCGACTTTTCAAAGTCGTATTTCTGGTAAGCGTAGTCAGCGACGGCTAAAATAAACAGCACGACGCTGACCCGCAGGCCCATTGTCCAGAGCAGGCTGCCGACCACGGCAACGGTTTCCGGCAGCGGCTCGCGCATGGTGCTTAGCAGCTCGCCGGACTGAATGCCGCTTCGCACGGCCGAGTAACAAATCCCGGCGACCAGGCCCATCTTCAGCAGGCCCTTCACCGCTTCCACCGTGCCGTGCAGCGACACCAGGCGCTTGATGCCGGTGGCAGGGTTCAGCCGCTCCCATTTGGGATGCAGCGCTTCGGGTGTCACGGCAAAACCGACCTGCCCGATCCCGGACACCAGCGCCAGGACCATCGCCAGCAGGGCCACCGGCAGGAGAATCCGCCCGCCCCATTCTAAACCCCGTATCTGCCACTGCCGAACGGTCTCAAACGTGAACGCGCTGTCGTGGGGGTCAAACTGAAACGCCGACTGCAAATCGCGAATGAGGCTCAGGCCGGCATCGCCGGGCAGGAGCAGATGCAGCGCCGTCACGACCGCAAGCAGGGTTGCCGCCGCGCCGAACTCGGCAGACCGGGCGACCTGTCCTTTTTTGCGCGCGTCCGCCCGGCGCTTCGCCGTTGCCGCAAATGATTTTTCCTCGCCGTCGGCCATGAGTTAAGGACCTACCTCCCTGCTTCGCGGGGTCCTCCCTAAAGGGAAGATACGGACAACCGGCGAGGGCCTTTCATTTCTTGTCTTAATCCTTCCTTTAGGAAGGACCCCGCGAAGCAGGGAGGTAGGTCTCACTTGTGCATTCCCTTCAACAGAAACGCGACTTGATCAGGAGAACTGTTAGACATCTGCGTCACCACCGCCGTCAGCAGCGGCAGGGCGGCAAGGACGACGACAAAGCCGACCAGGACTTTCAGCGGCATTCCCACATAAAAGACCTGCATGGACGGCATGGCCCGGTTCAGGAAGGCGAACGCGATATCCGTCACCATCAGCACCGCCGCCGCAGGCGCGGCAATTTGAAGTCCGGCCAGCAGCATTTGGAACGTGACATCGGTAAACGACGAAGTCAGCCCCGTCACCGAAAGCTGAGACACCGGCAGCTTCACAAACGAGCGCTCCAGCGACGCCAGCAGCAGCCAGTGGCCGTTGGCAATCAAATACAGCACCATTGCATACCGATACTGGAACGAGGAAATGGGGGCAATCGATTCGTTAAACTGCGGGTTGAACGTCGCCGCCTGCGTGAAGCCCATCTGGTAGTCTATTAAGGCCCCCGCCATGCGAACCGCGACAAACAGCAGCGAGACGACAAAGCCGATCAGCAGCCCGATCAATGCCTGCCCCAGCATGACGGCCGCCATGCCGAACACTGTTCCCGGCACCGCCGCCGTGACAGTCGCTTTCACCAGCGGCAGCAGCACCAGAGACAGAATGCCGGACAAGCCAATCTTAACCTGCGCCGGTATCTCCTGAGCGCCGAAGACCGGCGCGGACACAAATAGCGCGGAAACGCGGGCGAATATCTGCAAAAATGCCCAAAGCGAGGCGGCGGAGAACGCGGCAAGATCAAACACAGTCTGCGCTTTCTTTCAGTGAATGACCGTCGGCAGGCTGCCGAACAGCCCGACTGTGAACCCGACAATCGTGTGCAGCATCCACGGCCCCAGAACCGTCAGCGCCAGCACCAGCACGATAATCTTCGGCACAAACGTCAGCGTCTGCTCCTGAATCTGCGTGACCGCCTGAAACAGACTGACGATCACGCCGATCACCAGCGACAAAATCAAAATCGGCATGGACATCTGCAAAGAAACCAGCATGGCATGACGCGCCAAATCCATCGCTTGTAGTTCGTGCATGACGTTTTTGTACCATACTTTTACCGGGATGCCTCACGAAACTTCTATACGAAAAAACGGTTCACGTTCCGCATAAACCGGGTAAGTTAGTCTGGGAAGCAGGCACTCTTGTCCCGTGCCCACGTTTCACCCCGAAAGGAAATTTTATGACACACGCTTTCAAGCCGCAGATAACCCTCGCGCTCGCCGCCCTGACCTTCGCCGCCTTTGCCGCCTCCCCGGCAGCTTTCGCCGCGCCCGCTCAGGCCATGCACGGCAAAACAATGGCGGCGAAGACCGTTTATCTCTGCAAAGCCCGCCATTGCTACTACACGCCTGCAATGGCGAAAAAGATGAACTACAAAGACCCCATGGGCAACACTCTGGTCAAGTCCGCCAAAGTCCCCGCCGGCTACATGGACGCCAGCAAAATGAAGATGTAAGACAGACAGGAAAACAGCCCGGCTTCTCAGTAAGAGGCCGGGCTTTTTGCTGTCTGCCGATAGTCGCCGGGAAGGAATCTGAGCAGGCAGCCGCGAAACTGTTCCCATGAAATACTTCCGGCTATGCGCCATTTGTCTGGCCCTCGTTCCTCTCGCCGTCTGCCCCGCGCCCGCGCAGGCCCCGGCCAAAGCGCCAAGTCCTGCCGCTCCCGTGCTGACCGGCCCTGTGACCCATATCAGCATTGTCGGCCTCAAGAACGTCAGCCTGACCACGGTGCAGGCCAAGCTGACGCTGAAAGTCGGCGACGCCTATACACCCGAAGCCGCCCAGAAAGATGCCGCCGCGATTCAAAGCATGGGCGTTTTCAACGGCAAGGTCACGGTCGCCGCGACGCCTGCCTCCCCCAGTGGTATTGATCTCGCTTACACCGTCAGCGAAAATCCGGTCGTCCAAAGCATCCACATCACGGCCAACACGCCGAACGGCCGGCCGTCGGTTCCGGCAGCCGACCTCATCGCTCAGATGAAGACCAAAGTTGGCAAGGTGCTGAACACGAACAGCCTGGTCAGTGATCTGGATAGCCTGTTCAACCACACCAACGGCTATGTCACCAAGCAAGGCTATATTTTTGACGTCGGCCCCGACATCAACATTGAGCCGAAAACCGGCGTTCTTACAATCCCGTTAATCGAGTCTTATGTCAAATCTGTTGAGGTCACCGGCAACAGCCGCATTAAAACCGCTGATATATTGGCGCAGATGCACACTAAACCTGATGCTCTGTATAACATCAATGCTTTACAGGAAGACAAATCGTTAATCTACGAGATGGGCGAGTTTCGACAGGTGGACGCTGCTGAGAACGTCATCGACACCGGCAAAGTCAGCGTCACCGTTTCGGTCGTAGAACAGCCTGCGGCAACAGGGGTGCTGGATGAGAAGCAGGGGAAAATTATTCCTTTCCTGTATGATCCGCTCACAGTTCCAATCCCGGTCGTACAAGTGAGCATCAATGGACATGCCCCTCTGCCGTTTGTCGTAGATACCGGCACGACAGCCCCTTTGCTGCTGGCTCCCTGGGCTGCGAAAGAACTCGGATTAAGTCCAAACAGCAAAGTAGAGAAAGCGGACAACTTTTCTTTTTCACGAGTGGCCGTTAACAGTGTTGTCCTTCAAGGAGCAAGCCATAACAGCGATATGACTTTTGACATACGGGAAGCGCTTGTGTCGGATTGGAGCATTCTCAATATCGCCATCCCGCGCCCGCACATTGCAGGCTTAGTTGGGGTCGGAGCATTGGTATCAGCAACCTCACGCTTTGACTTCACCGCCAATACGCTGACAGTATGGACAGAGCCGCATCCGCCGCTGGATATTCCGGGCGGAACAACCCTCCCACTGCGTTCCAACTCCATCAATGTTTTTACCGTTCACGCCGTTCTCGCGCCGAACACCGCTGCCGACTTAATTGTTGACACCGGCAGCGGCGACACGCAAGTACCACTCTCGGCACTACCTGCGCTTCATTCTATGACGCCGGTTTTTAGCAATTTGCATGAAACTGTTGACGGAACACTTTATATTTGTCCAACTTTGCTCTTGACGAAAATCACTCTTGGAAAAGCCCAAGTGCCAAATGTATCAGTTGGCACGCTGCCTGCCGCGATAAGACAATCGCTTGGAATGGACATTCTTACCAGGTATCGAATGACACTGGACGGGCCAAATAGTCAATTGACGCTGGAGCCGTCAGCACATGGCGGACACGATGAGCTAGGCTGGGCAGGTTTGTTTGTCAAGCAATCCGGCGATGGCTGGGTCATTAGCACATTTGAGAAAGGAGCACCTGCCCGAAGTGCGGGGCTAAAAATAGGAGACAAAGTCCTGACCGTAAACGGCGTAAGCGTGGCGGGAACACAGCAGCCGTTTTGCCAGCGCCTGCTTGGCGGTTTCGTAGGCCGTCGGGTACAGGCAACAGTTCAGCGCGGGGCAAGACAACTTGTTGACGTTTCGTGGACTGCCACAAGTGGCTTGAATGCCTCACGGTCACCGATAGGTGGGCTGCCGATGCAGAAGCCGCTCGGCGGCCCGTGGATGATTTTGGAGGTGATAACGGGATGTCCTGGTGACAAAGCAGGTTTGTTGGCGGGCGACACGCTGACGAAATTGGACGGCGAGGCAACGGCAACCATGCCAATAGACCACTTCGCTGAACTGGCGAAGAAGCCGGTGGTGCTGCTGGAAGTAGAGCGTCCGGGTGTGGCGCAGCCGTTTTCGGTGCGGCTGACGGCCCCGAAATAGGGTCAGAATTTTTCTGCATTTTCTTTTTCTTTCTTTTGCTTCCGCGCGTCATTTAACGCTGCTTTAACGGTGCGGTGCTATGATGGGGCTGTTACAGCGGGGTTTCGCGGGACAGAACAGAAAGAGGTCACAAATGCAGAGGAAACAGAAGACGGCGATGGGGTTGCCCCTTGCCGCGCTTGCCGGAGCGGGGGGAATGGTTTTTATTGCGGGGGTACAGAGTGTGCAGTCCGCGCCGGTGAAGGGCAGAGGGTCGAATGGCTGGCAGACGTACAAAGACGCGCGGCTGGGCTTTACGGTGGAGCGGCCCGCCGGGTGGACTGTGCGGGCGGATGGCCGCTCGATTGTTGTCCAGGACCCAGGCCGCCGGGAGGTGATGCTGACGGAAGTGTTTACGGCGTCGCCCGGCGACTCCGCCGAAGCACACCTGGACCGGCTGGCGCAGGAGCAGGCGGCGCTGTTCCCAGGCGCTGAGATTAGCGACGCTTCGCCGCAGCCGTCGAAAGGCGACGCGGTCGCGGCTTCGGTGTCGTTTGGGAACGGGGCGGGGCGGGGACGCGCCCTTTGCTCCATTGTCAACGGCAAAGGGCTGCTGTTTGTGCTGGCCGCGCCGGGCGGCAGCTTCGCGGCGGCCCAGGCGCAACTGACCCATATTGTTAAATCACTGCGGTTTACGGTCCCGGCGGCAAGCAATGGCCCGGCCAAAGGCGCGGGGCGGGTGGCGGCGGCCCAGGCGGGGGCGGCGGTGCGCGGGCTGCACTTCGTCCCGTGGACCGACCCGCGCGAGCATGGCTTCCAGGTGGATGTCCCAAAAGGCTGGACAGCGGAAGGCGGGGCGTTTCGCAGCGGGCCGACCGACCTGCGGATTGGGTATTGGGTGACATCGCCGGCCAAAGACATGCAGGTACTCATGGGCGATCCGCGTCTGCCCAGCACACTGGTGACGCCGAATGAAATGCTCGGCGCACGCGACGGCATGAACGGCTGCCTTCACTACATGCTCGCGCCGGAGTTCAACCACTGGTACTTGAACACTCTTGGCAGGCAGGGAATGGACACTTTGACAATCGGGGTGGACCATGCTCTACCGGAAGTTTCTCGCTTGAAGACCATCCAGGCGCAGCGCCAGTTCGGCGGCAGCGCCGAAGTGGAAGTCAATGTCGGGGTTACTGAATTCTCTGGCGTGAGCAAGCTGACCCACAGACAGATTTCGGGAGTTATGATCGGCACGACCCAGCGCATGACCACGCGCGGCTATGGCG
>JAABUZ0100001927.1_pt1 | contig 36639 bp, 35 predicted proteins | sample 5562091 | NCBI WGS metagenome assembly JAABUZ01 (sample SAMN12813069, study PRJNA571459) | rock metagenome | isolation source: Antarctica rocks | place: Antarctica: Victoria Land, Linnaeus Terrace sud | collected 2015-12-21 | reverse complement strand
ATACCGCGCGTGCAGGCTACAACCCGGAGGTTGAAGGCAAGCCTCCAGACCTCCTGGCCGAGTTCCTCTCCGACAGTTCTCTCAAGGCGGATCGGTCGGACAAGTGGCCCCGCTATGCCAGGCTCGGTGTCCGAGAATACTTTGTTTTCAATCCCGGAGGTCGGTTCCGGGATCCCCGCATCCAGGGCTGGAGCTTGCAACGGGATGCGACACGAGCAGCACTGCCTGTTGACCGGGATGGTGGCGTGGCCAGTCGTGTCCTGCCGGTGCGGTTCGTGGTGCGTGCCGACCGTCTGGACGTCGTGGATATACATACTGGCTGCGAGCTCTCGGTACAACTGGACCTTGAGCACCGTCTGACCGCTGAGCAACAGGCCCGACAACGTGCCGAGGAGGAGATCATGCGGTTGCGGGCACGACTCATGGACCGCGACCACGACCACACGCCGTAAGCCCAGGAACTCGTTCCTCGTTCGGACATCACGAGCACGCCCTCGCCGTCAGCATGGCAAGCAACAGGCATGACTGCGACGTGCTGCGTGTCTGGCTCAGGCGATGCCAGCGAAGAGGTCGTGCTCGGGTTCGGCGCCGGGTAACGGCGGCGGGATGGCACGGACAAAGTGCTGGACGCCCCCGAAGGCACGCATAACGCGGGGGGAAACCCGGGCAAAGGGACTGTTCGGATTCTGTTGGGTACGGTGTGCCTCACTGGCCGCGTTGCGTACGGCGAACAGTGCATCGTCGAGGGGAAGTGTCGTGGTGATCTGGTCGTCTGGCGTGCCCATCTCCTGCACGGGAATCGTCGCGACCAGCCCGAACGGCTGGAAGTCCGGCTGGGCACGGAGCATCGGCCCCATCAACTGCTCCATCAGGGTGCGCGGGAAGGCGACATAATAGAGCTTGCGGGGCGCGAAGGTGGTCAGTCCTTCGGCCAGGTGTTCTGGATACGCCTGTGGATTGCCCGCCTGTACACAGGCGGCGTTCGTCAGGTGGTGGATGGCGATGTGATCACGATGGCCATAGCCGCCGTTCGCGTCGAACGTCACGACCACCTGTGGACGCAGGCGCCGGATCTGGCGTACGATCCGCCCGGTGGCTTCCACCGGATCCGCATCAGCGAGTCGGCCGTCGTGGTAATCCAGAAACGTCAGGTCGTCCACGCCCATGATGCGACACGCCTCACGTAGCTCCTGCTCACGCACCTTGCCCAGGGTTTCGTGGGTGGCCAGTGCCGGGTCACTGATCTCCCCCTCTTCGCCGCGTGTGGCGCAGAGCAGGGCGGTTGTGACGCCTGCGTCGTGATAGTGCCGGTAGGCGCCGGCCATGGTGACCTCATCATCGGGGTGTGCGAACACGCCCAGGAGGCATCGCTGTTCCATTGCTGTCACTTTCGTTCCGCGCCGACTCATTGCCATGGGCAGGCGTCGTCCTGATCCTTCTGACGTTAGCCGCCGAATGCCGCCCGATGCTCAACCTGTTTTGACGTCGGTGCTTCGACGAGATATGCGTGGTCCACGCCGTCCAGTGCCGCATCGAGTGATGCGGCATCCTCGAACGAACTGGTTTGCGACCTCGACGCCGTCGGACGCCTGAAACCTGGAGGGATCACGGACGAGCACACGAACAGGCGCCCCGAGTTTCTGCACGGCCTTCAGCGTTGCGCCACCCGTGTTCCCGGTCGCGCCTGTTACGAGCATCATGTTGCTCCGTCTATCTGCTGTTCGGGTACCTCGTGCTGCTGCTGGTATCAGCACCCGTGCTGTCCAGCAGGCACCCGTGTCCATTATAACCGAACGGTCGCTTTGATGGTGGTGTTATCCCCAGAGCAAGCGTACCGTGATTGTTTGCAGATGGTGCCACGGGCCGTCTCCATAATGTGGCTCACCCTGCGAACAGAAAGGGAGATGAACGCCGCCGCCACGGGCCACCTGATGCTGCTGCCTGCGACTGCTCTGCCTTGACGCGTTGCGCACGCGGTGTTATAAAGCTCACGCTGGGTGTCGCAGTCGGCTTGCAACCGGCCCTGCAGCTCCCTCCCCACGTGACAGCGATTCCTCGTGGTTTTCCTCGCACCATGTCCTGATCATCGCAATCTTCATATCCTCGGTGGAATGACTGACGTCCGAGCGCATGATGGGCCGCCGGTGCGTCTGCAGCATGGAACAGGTAGGGAGTACACAGCGTGGCGTATAACGATCAGACCGAAGGAACGACGAACCGTGAGCACACCGCCGTTTCGACACCCACCAGTCGGAGGGCCTTCTTGCGGTCCGCCGCGATGCTGGGCGGGTCGGCTTTGCTGATGGCGGCGTGTGGCCAGGCGACACAGGCGCCCGCGCCGACCGCCGGAGCGGCGGCACCGGCAGCGGCAGCGAACACCCCGGCGGCGGGTGCAACACCGGCAGCCGGAGCTGGGGCAACCGTGGGAGCGACCGCTGCCGCCAAGCCCGCGGCAACCGCGGCTGGAGCGGCTGCACCAGCGGCGACGGCGGCAAAGCCAGCGGCCAGCGGCGCCATCAAAGGTGTCGAGATTATCACCGACAAGAAGCCGACGAAGTTTGCCGAGGCGCCGATGCTGGCCGACCTGGTGAAGGCGGGGAAACTGCCGCCCGTCGAGAAGCGGCTCCCCGAGGACGTGCTGGTGTATAAGCCGGTGGACGAAATCGGGAAGTACGGCGGCAACTGGCGCATGGCGTTCACGGGCGTGGGCGATGCGCAGAACCTCGAACGCCACATGCACGACCACCTGGTGTACTGGGATACCGGGATCACGAAGGTGGTGCCGAACATCGCCAAAGGGTGGGAAGTGAAGGACGACGGCAAGACCATCACCTTCATGCTCCGCAAAGGCATGAAGTGGTCCGACGGCGAGCCGTTTAATGCCGATGACATTATGTTCTGGTACGAGGATCTGTATCTCAACGAAGAACTCAATCCGTCAAAGGCCGCCTTTATGGCGATCGGCGGGAAGCAGGGGAAGGTCGAGAAGGTCGATGACACGACCATCAGCTTCAAGTTCGACTCGCCGTACTATGCCTTTCTGCAGTCCATGGCGTCACTCGACATCGCCGGTCACCTGACCAACGGCAAAAACGCTATGGGCATCTGGTCGCCGAAGCACTATATGAAGCAGTTCCATCCGAAATATGCGTCAAAGGAGGATCTCGATAAGAAGGTCGCCGATGGCAAGTTCAAGAGCTGGGTTGACCTGTTCAAGTTCAAGAATAACTGCGAGCAGAACCTGGACTGCCCGACAACGGCGCCCTTCAAAGTGACCAGCGCGATCAATACTTCGCAGATGGTGGTCGAACGCAACCCCTACTACTTCGGTGTCGACACCGAAGGGAACCAGCTCCCCTACATCGACAAAATCACGTTTACCCTCGCTGAAAACCTGGAGGTCGTCAATTTGCGGGCCGTGGCAGGTGAGTATGACCTGCAGATCAGGCACATTGATATCGCCAAGGTGCCGGTGTTCAAGCAGAACGAGCAGAAGCAGGATTACACGGTGGGCTTCTGGCCGTGGCAGCACGGAACCGATGCGGGCTTCTTCTTCAATCAGAGCTTTAACGCGGACCCCGAGATCCAGAAGTGGATCACGAACAAAGACTTCCGTATCGCGCTCTCTCTGGGGACGGATCGTGAGCAACTCAACCAGGTGTTCTGGCTGGGCCTGGGGGAGCCGGGGTCGAATGCGCCGGGACCAGGATCGCCGTACTATCTGGGGCCAGAGTCGCGCAAGCAGTATGCGACGCTGGATGTGAAACAGGCGAACGCCATGCTCGACAAGATGGGTCTCGACAAAAAGGACAGCGCAGGTATTCGGCAGCGCACCGATGGCAAGGGGCCGCTGGTCCTGGAAATCACCACCGTCGGCGCCGCGTTTGTGAACTGGACCGGGATCGCGCAGATGGTCGGCGACCAGTGGGGCAAGAACCTGGGCATCAAGGTGGACGTGAAGCAGACCGAACGGACGTTGCGAGAGACGCGGCTGGCGAACAACGAACTGTCGATCAGTGTCTGGAGCAACGACGGCTCGGACAACCCCTTCACCTATCCCCCGCACGCTATGGCGTACAACCAGGCCAGCGGCATCGGGCCGGACTTTGGCAAGTGGTTCCAATCCGGTGGCAAGCAGGGCCAGAAGCCGGAGGGTGATATCGCCAAACAGCAGGAGCTCTTCTCGCAAGGGAAAGGCGTTTCCGATGAGCAACGCATCGCGATCGGCAAGGAGTTCATGAAGCTGTACGTCGACAATGTCTGGGTCATGGGCACCGTCGGCATCTCGCCCGCGCTCCTTGGCATCGTGATCAAGAAGAACTACATGGGCAACGTGCCCGAGATCGTCGTGGGCAGTACCCCCGGTCAAACGCCCGGCAATGCCCGCCCAGAACAGTTCTACTTCAAGACGAAGCAGTAACGCGATGCTGACTTTTCTGGTACGCCGTCTCTTCGTCGCCGTCCTGACCGTCTGGGCAGTGTCGATCCTGTCGTTCACAATTATTAAGCTGACGCCGGGTGACTATGTGACGGCGTATATCGCCCAGATGTCGGCGGCGGGCAGTATGGTGTCGGACGCAGAGGCCGCCAACCTGCGGGCCGAGTACGGGCTGGATCAGCCGATGTATGTGCAGTATGGCAAGTGGATCTGGCAGGTGATCCAGGGCAACTTCGGGCAGTCGATGGAGTGGCGGCGGCCGGTGATCGATGTCATCGGTGACCGTCTCGTGCTGACGGTGGTACTGTCGCTGGCGTCGGTGCTGTTTACGTGGGCGCTGGCCCTGCCCATCGGCATCTACTCCGCCGTGCGGCAGTACTCGGTAGGTGACTATCTGTTCACCTTTTTTGGCTTCATCGGCGTGGCGGTGCCGAGCTTTCTGCTCGCGCTCGTGCTGATGTACCTCGGCTTCTCCTTTTTCAACGCGAATATCGGCGGGCTGTTTTCACCACAGTACGCCGAGGCGCGCTGGTCGAGCGCTCGGGTGTGGGACCTGATGAAGCACCTCCCGCTCCCCGCGCTGATCCTCGGCATGGCGGGTACGGCGCAACTCATCCGCATTGTCCGCGCAAACCTGCTTGATGAACTGCGGAAGCCATATGTGGTGACGGCACGGGCCAAGGGGCTCTCCGAGGTTCGGGTGGTCATGAAGTACCCGGTGCGCATCGCGCTCAACCCCTTCATCAGCACCATTGGCTATGTCTTTCCGTTCATCGTGTCGGGCAGCATCATCGTGTCACTCGTGCTCGGGCTGCCGACGGTGGGACCCGTGCTGCTCAAGGCGTTGCTAGCGCAGGACATGTTCCTCTCGGGCACGATCATTTTGTTGCTCGGAGTGATGACCGTTATGGGGACGCTGCTGTCCGATCTCCTGTTGATGTGGGTGGATCCGCGCATCAGGCAACGAGGGATTTAAGATGGTCGACACGGTCACGCTTCCCAGGGTTGACGCACCGATCGCCGATGTGGCGATCACCGACGAAAAAGTGCTGGTGGCCACCCAATGGCAACTGACGTGGTGGCGATTTCGCAAACATAAGGTAGCGATGGTCGCTGGCGTGGTGGTGATCACCCTGTACCTGGTCGTCATCTTCGCCGACTTCCTCTCCTATTCCAACCCCCAGGATACGCTGGCGCAACGGTCGTTGATTCGGCCACAGCCAATCCATTGGTTCCACAACGGCACGTTCGGCCCGTATGTGAATGGTCTGACCGGCAAACGCGACCTGAAGACGTTTCAACTGGTCTACACCGTGGACCCCACCAAGCAGGTGCCGCTGCGGCTGTTTGCCCACGGCTTCCCGTACAGGTTTCTTGGCGTCATCCCGACCGACCGGCATCTTCTCGGCGTAGAAGGTACGACCGCGGAGCAGACGATCTTCCTGCTGGGCACTGACGTGCAGGGGCGCGACGTCTTTTCCAGGATTGTCTACGGCACGCGGACGTCGTTGACGATCGGGCTCGTCGGCGTCAGCCTGAGCCTCCTTCTGGGGATCGTGTTCGGGGGAATCTCCGGCTACTTCGGCGGTATCAGCGACATGATCATTCAGCGCGTGATCGAGATTTTGCGGTCGATCCCGACGATCCCGCTCTGGATGGGGCTGGCGGCGGCGTTGCCACGAAGCTGGAGCGTGATCCAGGTGTACTTCGCCATCACGTTCATCATCTCGTTCATCGGCTGGACAGAACTGGCGCGTGTGGTGCGCGGGCGCTTCCTGTCGCTCCGCGAGGAAGACTTCGTGATGGCCGCTGACCTGATGGGCTGTAGCCGGGCACGGATTATCTTCATTCATATGGTGCCGTCGTTTATGAGCCATATTATTGCCGCGACCACGCTGGCACTTCCGGCCATGATCATCAGCGAAACATCGCTCAGCTTCCTCGGACTCGGGTTGCGGCCACCCGCGTTGAGCTGGGGCGTGCTCTTGCAGGATGCACAGAGCGTACAGGCGGTGGCCCTGACGCCGTGGCTGTTGACTCCGGCCATTCCCGTGATCATCGCGGTGCTGGCATTCAACTTTCTTGGCGACGGCATCCGCGACGCCGCTGACCCGTACGGTAGCTGAGATACGATGATGACGGACACGCCGCAGCCGATCCTCTCGGTCCGCAACCTCAAAACGTACTTCTTCCCCGACGAGGGGATCGTCAAGGCACTGGATGGCGCCACGTTCGACGTCTTTCCCGGGCAGACGCTGGGGATCGTCGGCGAAAGTGGCTGCGGCAAGAGCGTAGCCGCACGCTCGATACTCCGCATCGTCGAGCGACCGGGCCGCATCGTCGAAGGCGAAATTCTGTTCCACCGGGACGGCGCCGACGGACGGGCACGCGATGTGGACCTGGCGAAACTGGACGGCGACGGCAAGGAGATGCGGGCCACGCGCGGCGCGGACATCGCGCTGATCTTTCAGGAGCCGATGACGTCGTTCAGTCCCGTCCATACCATTGGGAATCAGATTGTCGAAGCGATCAAGCTGCACCGCGCCGTGTCGCCGAAGCAGGCGCGGGAGCGTGCCATCGATCTGTTGCGACGCGTCGGCATTTCCCGGCCCGAGCAACGGATCGATGAGTATCCGTACCAGTTGAGCGGCGGCCTGCGTCAGCGGGCCATGATTGCCATGGCGCTCGCGTGCGACCCGAAGGTGCTCATTGCCGACGAACCGACAACCGCGTTAGATGTGACGACGCAGGCGCAGATTCTGGATCTGCTCCGCGGCCTGCAAGAGCAGAACCATATGGCCATCATGCTGATTACCCACAATCTGGGAGTGGTGGCGGAGATGGCGCAGGACGTGGTGGTGATGTACCTCGGGCGCGTGGTGGAGAAGGGGCCGGTCGACGCAATCTTCCACGCGCCGAAGCATCCATACACGCAGGCGCTCTTGCGGTCGCTGCCCAGTGTGGACGCGCCAGCGCGGATCAAGTTGCCGACGCTCACCGGCTCGATACCACACCCACAGAACCGCCCCCTCGGGTGTCCGTTCCACCCGCGCTGCCCCGCATTCATGCCGGGCATCTGCGACAAAAACGATCCCTTGCTCTTGCCGGTGGAGCCGGGACACGATGTCAGTTGTTTTCTGTACCACCGTGATGGAACGCCGGTGGAGGCCAACGGGCACGACAACGGTGTGACGACATCGCCAATCGTGATGGCGGACCACTGATGGTAGGCGGACAGGTGATGGAGCGGAACACGATCATCGAGCGGCAGAGCGAGCCGCTGCTTGAAGTTGAAGGGTTGCAGAAGTTCTTCCCGATCCGTCGCGGCTTTTTGCAGCGGGTGGTCGGGCACGTGCGTGCGGTGGACGACGTGACCTTCACGGTGAAACAGGGCGAGTGCCTGGCGCTGGTGGGTGAAAGCGGCTGCGGGAAGACGACGACGGCCCGCTGCATCCTGCGGGCCATGCCGCCCACGGCTGGTCGTGTGAACTTCCATACAGAGGCAGGCACGGTGGTTGACGTGGCGACGTTGAGCAGGCGGGAGTTGCGACCGCTGCGTCGGCAGATGCAGATGATCTTTCAGGACCCGTTCTCGTCGCTGAACCCTCGCCAGACGGTGCTCGACATCGTGGGTGAGCCGCTGTTGATCCATGGCGTACGCAACCGGCGCGAGCGCGTAGAGCGTGTCACGGAGTTGCTGGGGCGGGTGGGCCTCCGGCCCGAGTTTATGAACCGGTTCCCGCACGCGTTTAGCGGCGGGCAGCGGCAGCGGATCGGCATTGCACGGGCGCTGGCGCTGAACCCACGGCTCGTGGTCGCCGACGAGGCGGTGTCGGCGCTGGACGTGTCGGTGCAGGCGCAGATTCTCAACCTGTTGCTGGATCTTCAGTCAGAGTTTGGCCTGACGTATCTCTTTGTGGCGCACGACCTGAGCGTGGTCAAGCACCTGAGCGACCGGGTGGCGGTCATGTACGTTGGCCAGATCGTGGAGCTTGCCGAACGCGAGGCCATTTTCCACGAGCCGAAACATCCGTATACGGCGGCACTGCTGTCGGCGGTGCCGAAGCCGGACCCGCGTGCCCGCTCGAATCGGATGGTGTTGCAAGGCGAGGTGGCGAATCCGGCGGCCCCGCCGAGCGGCTGCTACTTCCATCCGCGCTGTCCATTCGCGGTGGACCGCTGCCGTACGGTGACACCGGTGCTTGAGGAGATTGCGCCGGGAAGGCTGGTGCGGTGCCACCGTGCACGGGAACTGGACCTGCCTGGGGTGTAGGGGGCGGTTGCGTTTGGTGCCGGTGCCGTGCTCAAGCCAACCGCACGCCGACACTGGCGGGGAGATCGGTTCTTCCGGTGCATGTGATGGCTGTCTCCAGCGGCAGATGTGGATACAGAATGGATCCACCCCGGACGGGCATCGAAGGCACGGTTACGTCTGCGGTAGGGCTCAGGGAGCGAGCAATTTTGTCAGAACGGCCTCGTACGGCGAAAATCGCGCTTACGTGGCCTTCACCGGTCCAGTGGATGTTCTGGCGGATGTTTCTGCTACGCGCAGCCCCCCGCCTACCTCGATGAGTGGCTGGTGCTCCCCCCTGCGGGATACACACTGAAAAAGTAAGTTTATATTGCCCGAGCCAATGTCAAGGGCGCCGGTATCAGCAGTACCCTCGGTGAGTTTTTTAACTGCGGTCCGGACAACCTGTGAATAGGTTTGACCAGAAATCTTGGCAAAGGTGCGAATCTGCGTTGCCTCTTGCTCAGAAAAGCGAACAGTAATTGTTGCTCCGAGCGTGCCGCGCTGGCGTGACGCTGCTGGTTCTTCTGGTGTTTCCCAGATATCAGGATTGTCCTTATGTTCTTCGTAATAGTCGGCTCGCTCGTGCTCCGTACTCATGTCATTTCCTCCCCTTCTTGAAATAGCGCGTGAGGTCACCAGTGCTGCAATCCCATCCAGTGATGGGCCGTATGGCTCGCTGGTCCGCTATGACGGTGATAACTATCTTCAGCGCACGTCCCCCATTGGTTCGCCCGACCATCAACCAGTCGCCACTTGCGTGGTTCTTGTTCAGCGCCCACACTGGTTCATTATCAAAGACTTCTTCTACCTCCCATGGCTGGACCCCGTGGCCGATGAGCTTAGACTCGTTGTGTTCATCCCATTCAAAATTATCAGCACTCTCTGGATGCACGGCAAGGATCCTAGCCCTATTGTCTTACAATAGGAGTATAGTGTAAGACGTGAATCGAGGTGTAGATGCTGAAGGTTGACTACTTGGTGTTGGCAGACGCAGCCGCAGCGGCTGACGGCAAGCATTATATCCATGGCGCTGGTTGGGAATACCTGTATGTAGCCTCTTTCCCAGTGTCGCAGCCTATGATAAGCGTCGCTATCCGGTTACGTATTCCTTGGACGGATACCAATTACCATCATAATCTGGAGTTAGATGTGGTGGACGCTGATGGTCAATCTATCCTCCCTCACCCTCCTGGCCCAATCCGTGGTCCCATTACGGTCGTCCGTCCGCCGACAATTGAAGTCGGTGCTGATCAGGTAGCGTGCTTGGTTATCAACGTGATGGGACTGGAATTCACACGCCGCGGTGCTTACGCGGTGGTTTTGAGAATAGAAGGTATAGACGCGAGCCGCGCGCCTTTTCGAGTTGAACTCCACCCCGCGATGATGGGAGAAACACCGCCCCAAGGATAATAGGTTCCTCGGGGTTCATCCCGTGTTCGGTGATATAGCGGACGTGGACCGCACGTCGTCAGTGCCTGGCCGTCCCGCTCGCTGGTGGCGTGGATCTTGCACCGCTCCTCGCTGTAGCCTGTTCAACATGCGCGAGAGTGAGGTGACCGGTGCGGGACGTGCGCACTGCCCCGACGACGGTGGACCAGCTAGGTGCGGCGAGCCTGCTCTGGCCGCCTGGTTGCTATCCCGGTGGCAGTGACGGCGGAAGTCGTGAGTCCGACGCGGCCACCGACCTCGGCCTGACTGATGTCGCCCAGGCGCTGACGTCCTACGATGGCTATCGAGCGCAACGCGAGCAGCGTGAGCGCTTTGTGTTTGCGGTCCTGACGGCGTTCTGTACGGATCTTGAGGTGATCACGTATCGACAGGCGGTTGTCACCGACCTGATCGAGAACCGACCGCTCCGTGAGCGACTCCACGAGGCGCTCCCCGGCCTGACCGCGCTGTCAGTGGAGCCATATCGCCCTGTGGAACATCTGAGCGTGCAGCAGGTGGCACGTCGGCTCTCGGAATTGGAAGTCTATATGGACGTCGTCGTCCAACTCCGGCAGGTACTTGATACGTCCAGACCCCGAGCACCCGCATTCCTGGGTTTGCAACAGCATCTGCGCGAGATCACCGAAACCCCTGAGTTCCTGGCACTGCGGGCCGAATTGCCACGGCTTCGCGCAACGCTCGACGAGGCGAAAAGCGTCACTGTCGGCGTCAATCTGTCGGTCGACCTGGTCCCCGAGTCGGCAACCATTCTCTCGATCAATGCCGACAAAATAGAAGGTCGGCATGCGTTGCTTGGCAGGCTGCTGGGTGAGCAGGGAGGTCAGCGGGGCATCACGCCGTTACAGACGGGGAACACCAATCGCTCGCTGGGCCAGCAGAACGGGCTGGTGCGGGACCTTGCGAAGTTGCTCGAAGAGGTCGCGGCGCCGGTCGCAGAGGCGATCCGGCGGTACACGACGGTGAATACGCGGGCACTGGTGGCGCTGGAGTTCGAGTTGTCGTTCTTCCTTCAGGCAGTGACGATGATTGAGAGCCTCCACAGGGCTGGCTTGCCCATGTGCCGCCCCGAGGTGGCCCCCATAGGGGACCGCATCACTGAACTGGTCGATGGCTACAACGTGAGTCTGGCCTTGCAAACGCTGAGAGGTTCGGGAGACAGTAGTATCCCTGCAGGCGGAGGCATTGTCCCCAATACGATCACGTTCGGGAAGCCACACCGCGTCTGGATTCTCACGGGACCAAATAGCGGTGGGAAAACGACCTACACACGGGCGGTCGGGCTGGCCCACTATCTCCTTCAGGCTGGCCTCTACGTCCCGGCCAGCACGGCACGCATGAGTCCGGTCGATGCCATCTACACCCATTTCGCGACGCTTGAAAACCCACTGCACGGTTCGGGCCGCCTTGGTGAAGAAGCGGAGCGGCTGGCGCGGATCTTTTACCACGCGACGCCGCACAGCCTCATACTGTTGAACGAGGTGCTGAGTGGCACGAGCGCGATCGAGGCACTTGGCATGGCGATTGAGGCAGTGCGTGGTCTACGGTTGCTCGGAGCGCGGGCCATCTATGTGACACATCTGCACGATCTTGCCGCGCGGGTGGAGGAGGTGAACGCGCATACTCCTGGTATGGGCAGCGTGGGCAGCCTGGTCGCTCGCGTCGACGACGGCCAGGAGACGGGAGATCGTGGGGCCCAACACCGGCGAACGTATCGCATCACACCAGGGCCACCACCGGGTCTCAGCTATGCATCTGAGATTGCAGAGAAATACGGCATCAGCTTCTCGCAACTTGAGGCACTGCTACGTCAGCGGGGCGTGCTGGAGATGTGAGGGAGGGGGAATCCGGCTGCTCGACGTGCTCTGAAAGTGAGACGCGCCGCGCGTCACCGCGTCGAACCGGCTGACGCGCCCGATCCCGTCGGCCCGGTGGTGCGCGGGCCAAAGAAAGACGTGGACAGGGCCACGAAATGGCTCACACTGTATGGGTGGCGTCGTGCTCCTGCGTGTCTACATGCCGATGGGTAGAGCTGCGGGAAAGAACAGCACGACCACGCCGTAGATTATGAGCACGACCGCCGCGACCTGGCCAATACGCTGCCCCAGTGTCAACGACTTCTCGGCGAAGATCAACGCTGTCAGCGCGGCCATGACGGCGATGTTCATCACGCCGAGTGGGAAGAGGATGAGGAAGAGCAGCCAACAACAGCCGAGGCAGTAGGCGCCGTGCATGACACCCATGCGAAATGCGCCTCCACGACCATCACGCCAGGAGCCGAGGACAAACTGGAGTGGTGTGCGGCACTTTGCCAAACATACATGTTTCAGCGGCGAGAGCTGATAGATCCCCGCCAGGATGATGAACGCGCCACCCACCTGTGCGCCATGAACGCTCACCCATGGTGACGTGGCAGCCAATCGCTCTATGCCCAGGGCAAGCGCGTAGGCGGCGATCCCGACGAGTGACCACACGAGGAGATAGGCGCTCACAAATATCCATGTAGGCGCGAAAGGCAGGCCACGCTGTCGCTTGCCCGCAGCGATGGCGGCGAACATCAGAATCATCGGCGCGGCGGTCGGGAACATTATCGCCACCATCATCACGCACCAGATCGCGAGGAACAGTGGCGCGGCCATGCCCATCGTCGGGCCGCGGGCGCCCATGACCATCTCATTGCCCATCGTGGCCTGTCTGATCAGCACGACCCAGGCGCCGGCAGCGAGGAGTAACAGCACCCCAAGGATGAGGTTGCGCTGCCTCGGGAGTAGCGGGTTATCTGTGGTTACCATGCCTTGTTAGTTGCTGGACCACCGGATGGACGCGTAGTGGCCATTCTTGCCAGAGTTGTCCCAGCGCATGCCGTAGTCTTCCCAGTGATTGCCCTCGTCACCGACGGCCATCGCCAGGGAATCCATGGCGAAGGGATGTGCGTTGCTGACCATCAGTGCGCCCTCGGGATTCATACTCGGTACCGCGCGCACACCGACGTGCATAATGCCGGGTATCTCCACCGAGCGATGGAGACCGTCCATGGCAAAGTTGATTGGGACAGTCTTTACCCCGAGCACGGTGGAGATCAGGGGCGCGAGTGCCCCAACTGGTCCGCCAACCGCACCGGTAAAGATGGCCTGCAACCCTTCACGCTGCCGGTCGTCGGCGCGCTCGTCGAGGTAGAGTGCGACGGAGGCGTTGCCCGCCGACATGACTCCTGGTGTCCGGAAGATAACGACGACGTTCAAGCCGTCGAGGGACACGTCGTCGAATTTGCCACGCTCGATGTGGAACGCGAATGGCACTTCGCACGCCCCGGCGGTGGGCTGTGCCGTCATCGGCGCGCCTGCGGAGAACAGGCAGGGACAGACGATGTCACAGTTGCAGTTCTCGAAGTAATCACCCTGGATCTGCCAGCGCGTTTTCATCTCGGTCATACCAGACTCCTTTGTACCAACAACGGCTGATGTCAGGAGTGCGAGCCGTCACTGAAGAATAACAGTGCGTTCGCTTGGTTTCAAGGAGCCGTTCAGGTTTGGCACCGTACAAACTGATGCGTGTGCATGGAGCGTGTCGTACGCATCGTGTCGGCCGCTTGCGGATCCGACAGCCCTCACCCGCACCAGAAGCCGCCCATTCTCCAGGCGAGCACCACACGAAGTGGTCATCCGCCCGGGAGGTGCGCGAGCGCTTACTCCGTCGCAACGCGCCGTCCCGCTCAATGCGGGTTACACTACGGGATGGAACGTATACTATGATGATCATTCGGCAAGACAAACAGGCGGCATGAGATGAGCGTCATGCGCCGAGACAGGCCAAAGAGCGTAGGAGGAACCCCGTGGCAAACCCGGTAACCTGGTTCGAAATCATGGGCCAGGATGGCGCCAAACTTCATCAGTTCTATCGAGGTGTGTTCGACTGGAAGCTGTCTCCACCAGTGCTCGAGATGGGCAACTACAGTATGCTCGACCATGAAAGCCAGGGCATTGCCGGCGGCATCGGAGGGAACGATGGTGATGCCCCCCGGGTGACCATTTACATCCAGGTCGACGATCCCCAGGCCTACCTGGATAAGGTGACGCAGGCTGGAGGGAAGACGCTGATGCCGGTCACCGACGTCACTGATGGCGTCACCATTGCTATGTTCGCCGATCCAGCCGGCAACTGTGTTGGTTTGTTGAAGGCCCGCTAAAGCGCGTGGACGCTTCCTCCAAAGTGCCGCACCCTCCAGAGCGTGAAGTATTCTTCGCCAAAGCCTCTGAGTAGAACGTCGAAGTGCTCGACGGTGAGGCTGCTGTCCGGCTGTACCAGGAGGTCGGACACTTCAGGGTCGGCGTGAACCGCGCCGGTGAGAATGACATCGTCGCCGGTGGAGAGCCCTTCGAGTCGCGCGGCGATGTTCACCGTGGAGCCGATGTAGTCGAGCCGGTCGTTAAGGGTGACGGCGATGCACGGTCCGAAGTGCGGGCCAGCTTTGAGGCGCAGGGCAATGGCCCCTGCTGGTGGCGTAGCGAGGACCGTCTGTGCGTGGATGATGGCGCGAAGCGCGTTCGCTGGGGAATCGCTTGCGTCGCTAATGAGGGGTCGGGCTTCAGGCTGAATTTGCCCGGCAACTCATGCATGTGCTCCCTGCCTGCTCCCCTGGCGTCATCGGTCTATGGCTGGCTGACGGGAGCGTGGCCGCCGTCATTGCGCCCCGCTGACCGTGGCTCTGTAGTGAGGCGATGAATGTAATCCAGCATACAGAAGTGTCCTGACCCGAGCGGTACAATGACACGCACGTACCGGAGTGAACCAACCGCTCCTTCGATCGAAGGACGGCAAATCGGCAGCGAATGCACCGGAAAGATCGCGGTGCTCAAGATGCTATGACACACTCGGACGTCAGACAGGAGATTGCCGTGGTTTCGGCAGACATCCTGGTACGCACGAGACGATAGATCATATGCAGGCTGCCGTCCAGGCCTGGGAGTCACCCGCGGCGATACGGGCAAGGCGGACAGTAGAGACCGTGTGAAACATGTGAAAGATGAAGAGTCCGATGCGCCGGGAAGGGAGCGAGATGAGCGGTGGGATTCTCCCGAGGTGGGGGCACGTGCTCGACAGGACACACGGCGTCGGAGAACATCTGCCTCATAAGCTCGCCTACCTCCGCGACATCGATATTTTTCAGGATTTGTCTCCAGCGGATCTTCAAGCCCTGGAGCGCTCAACCAGGATGACGACCGTGAGCAAGGGTCAGGTTGTCTACCGGCAGGGTGACTCGGCCCCCGGACTGTACCTTCTGAAAACGGGACGTGTTCGTCTCGCCCGGTATGGACATGCGGGTCGCAAACTCGAAATCGCGGTGCTGGAACCAGGAACATTTTTCGGTGACATGCCACTGCTGGGTCAGCAGGTGCGACATGCCGACGCAGAAGCACTGGAGGAATGCACGCTCTGTGTGATGAACCACGCCGACATCGAGCGTCTCGTGCTCGCCCACCCACATGTCGCGCTCCGTATGCTGGAAGTGCTCGGCAGACGGCTCATTGACACAGAGGCGCGGCTGGAGGAGATGACGTATCGCGACGTGTCCGAGCGGCTTGCGTCTGTCCTGCTGAGACTCGACCGCGACCACATCATCGAGGGCGTCACCCACCAGGATCTTGCCGAGATGGTCGGAGCGTATCGCGAGACGACCACCGCTGTTCTCAATAAGTTCCAGACCGCGGGATGCATCGAACTGGCACGACGACATATCGTGATCCTCGACAGCGACGGCCTGAGGGAACTGCTCCATCGCCAACGGGGGAGGCACGGCACCAATACCGGAGCCGATCCTGCTCACTGACCGGGGGCGCACGGTGGTGCCTGGTACCTCTGATGGCGAGGTGGCCCGCTGCTCACTCCACCCGTGATGGTCGCGACGAAGCAGACCTCAGTCTGTACTCAGATCTCCTTACAGGTTGCGCTTGTGCCAGCATGTGCCGGTCTGTACGGTAATCTTGGTTACAGACAGGGTGGTCGCCATCCCGTATAATGAAGTACGAGTTCACGCGTACCTCGTTCCCGGTGAACGGGCCACCAGCAGGGGGGCATGGATATGACAACGCTATTCCAACGTCGCATCGCCGCCGCGTCGAGCGCGGTGCTCGTCCTTGTGTCAGTCACAGCCTGCAGCGGTAATCCTCAACTCAGCCGGGATGCGACCGGTACACATGCGAGGGTCGGCACGGCTTCATTTCTGGTGCCAACATTCCTCACGCGCCTGGTAGCGCCGGTGACGCAGGAGTCGAGCATGCAGGGCCAGACAACAGTACAGGGGACAACCCGCTCCTCGGTCGAAGGTTGCCCGATCGCCTTGCCTCCCGGGTAGAACCTCGTGGCATCGGCTACCATCTCTTCCTTATTGGTGAACTCTGTCTCACCATGAATCTCCGACACATCGCTGTTCACGCTGTAATCGGGGATCACGTCGCGCCAGCTGGTAATGAACCAGACATTGCCCAGCGGAATTTTTTGCCGAGCTGAAGACCAGGCCGCATGCAGTCGGCCGCGCCATGATATGGCCAGCCGCTTTGGTGACGACCGGGTAGATGCGCTACCAGACAAGCAAGGCTGCACCAGAGAAGCACGACCGCTTGAGCAGACCTCTGACCCTACCAGGTCTGCACGTCCGACCTGGGTGCTGCCAATGATACCGACATCAGCGTGCACAGCTATCCTCGGCATCCGTGCGCGGCACAACACGCCATAACGCACGCTGCCTGTCCTGACGTCAACGGGGCCACGCAGGATGATACATGCCTCACCGTATCAGATGGACAGCGGCGTGTAACCGCCAACCATGTGCGATGACAATGGGGGTCGATGTCGTCGCCATCGTCGTCGGACTCATGCTCCACATGATGAACTCGGCGATCTTTGGTGTCATATTCGCACTGGTGCTTGGCTCGGCGTTTCGGCAGGGGTCGAGCGGCGGCCGGTGGGTGATCGCGGGTATGGTCTGGGCGCTGATCCTATTCGCCGTCAATCAGTTCATCGTACTACCGATCATCGATCCCGCGCTCGCGCAGGGAGCGGGAAGTGTCGCACCGTGGTGGCTCCTCAGTCACTTGATGTACGGTGGCCTCCTGGGGGCCGTCCTGGCATCTCCTCTGGGAGTTGGCACGGCAGCCAGCTCGATGCAGACACAGAGCGCATAGCTCTCCAGTCTGGGGTGTCCCTCATTCCGCGCAGCACGATAGTTTTGCCGGGTCTTTGTAGCGAGAGATGGCGACGATCTTGAGTGCCTCGGCCATGGTGGATATCAACAGCAGACCCACTCCGCCTTCATTCTTTCACAAACATATCATACATCTATAAAACAGTACCTATTTTCCGACGTGTCCGCACGTATCGGTGCTCGTGAGACGCTCTGCGACCCCTCCTCGGCACGGCAAATGCGAATACACGGCTATCTGTTCCACCCATCGTCGTGTCACAAGAGGCCGGATGCGTCGTGGTGGATCTGCTTACAGGCGAGGTGGATGGGAGGCGAGAGAGTATGCCCATGTCAGGTCGAGGTTCGTTGGTGATCGGGGCCGTGCTGGTGCTCGCGGCGTGTGCCAGCAATAATGCTCCTGGTTCCGCCCAGACCCCAACACCCCCCGGGAGCACGGCTCCCGCAAAGCCAGGGACACCACCCACCATTGCTGCGCCGGTAGTTCCGGGCAACCCCGCCGGGGCGCCCACATCGCCGCCAACAAAGGGGCTTCTGACGGGCAATGGCACGGCAGTTCCCGGTGCGTCGCCCACGCGTTAGCTTCACGAGAGGACCGACCCGAGATCGTGCTACCATCACGCACATGGAGCGGTGCTCCGGTCGTCTGATTGCGTACGGTGGACGCAGGCACCGTTCCGTGCCAGGCATGCCGAGTGCGGCACCACGACCGTATCCAGTGATTGGCGCGGTCGTGCTTGTGACAAGCGAGGGTACGGGGCTATCGGCGCGAAGTGTGGGTAAGCACGAGGAGCAGGTAAACGTGGGGCGACTGAGCGGTAAGTCAACGATCGTGACGGGTTCGGCGGTGGGCGTGGGGCGGGAGATCGCCATCCTCTACGGCAAAGAGGGGGCCGACGTCATCGTCAACTACAGTAAATCGCAGGCGGATGCGGAAGAGACCGCCGCACAGGTACGGGCGACCGGCGCACGGGTGCAGGTTGTGCAGGCGGATGTCTCCGTTGAGGCAGATGCACGGCGTCTGGTACAGTCCGCCGTCGAGAGCTTCGGGCGCCTCGACGTGCTCGTGAACAATGCCGCGATCACCCGTTTTGTGGACTTCCCCGACCTCGATGGGTTGACCGAAGATGTCTGGGACGTGCTGTACGACACGAACGTCAAAGGCACGTTCTGGTGTTGTCGTGAAGCCGCCAATGTGATGCGGCGTCAGCAGCCCGGCGGCGGGAGCATCATCAATATCTCCTCGATGTCGGGCATTCGTGCCGTCGGCAGTTCCATCGCCTATTGTTGCTCCAAAGCGTCGGTCATTCATCTCACCAAGTGCCTCGCGCGTGCGCTGGGACCCGACCATATCCGCGTGAACGCCATTGCACCGGGCGGTATCAGCGACACGCGTTGGCAGGCCAACCGGACGACGCCCGCACCACCGCCATCGGGCGACCCTGCGGCTGGAACGCCGATGGGGCGCATCTCAAATCCGGCAGACGTGGCCGATGTCGCTCTCTGGCTGGCGTACGGTGCGCCACTGACCACCGGCGACACCATCACCGTAGACGGTGGACGCGGCCTCGGCGGCTGATGTTCGTCGCAGTTCGATCAACTCCAATGCTGACATAAGCAATCGGGGTGTGGCGAGACCGCAACCCCTCTCCTACGGCGGCTGGTGGGGGCAGAGCAGGTGGGAAACGATGTTCTCAGGGGATTGAGGTGAAAAGCACACACTGCCGTCTGGTTGTATAACCCTCCAATTGCCCTGAACAGAGGGGATCACGAACTCGCTGATGATGTTCTTTTTCAGAGTACCGTCGATGCCTAGCGGGGTTACCCCCGAGCGATGAAAACGACCGGGTCCTTCCTCTTTGTCCTGCGACGGTGCCACCCACCCGGAGAACCTGGCACTCAGTGGACGCACCGACCGCAGTCGGCACTCCACACCCAACCAGGCGGCGACACACCCTCTTTCCAGGATAGTCGACCGTACGTTGGTGCCGGGTGCTGCTGGGCATTCAGTACCAGCATCACGAAGCCTCCGTTTTTGCCTGCCATACGTTAAAATAAGAGTGTCACCTTGTAAGCGTGGCACATCGTATGCAACATGTACGATGGTTCACAGGCAAAAGAGCGAGCTTCGTCATAAGCGTTGCATTATACGTATGAGAGGGAGGATTCGGCGCATGGAGACACAGAGACGCGGTCACGTGCGATGGTTCATCGCGCCCGTGCTGTTGCTCCTGTTGCTGCTGGTCGGCAACGGAGTTGTGCTGGCGGCGGGCGGCGTGCAGGATGACGGGCAGATGTTTTCCGCATCGGGGCGGCAGCAGGCGAATGCGAAAATCCAGCAGATTCAACAGAACACCGGGAAGACCATCGATGTTGTGACGGTGGCCGCACTGAATGGGAAAGATATCAGTGCAGAAGCCGACAAGGTATTTCAGCAGCAACGGCTCAATGGTGTCTTGATCTATATCAGCAAGGCGGATCGCACCCTGGCCCTGAAGGTCGGAGCAGCCACCCGCCAGGTCATTTCGACGCAGGAAGAGGCTTCTATCCGCGACACTATCACCGCAAGTTTCCGCAAAAACGACTTTGATGGCGGCCTGCTGGCAGGCATCGACCGGCTCGGCGGCGACCTTGGGGCAGCCAAAGCCGCCAGCGGCAACAGTGGGGCAGCAGCACCCGCGGGGGCGGCGCGGCCCGCACCCGTGCAGGCGCCTGCGGGGAGCCGGGGCTTCAACTGGACCCCGATCCTCTTGCTGGTAGGTGGGGGATTGCTGGTGCTCTGGGTCGTGCGGAATATCCGGAACCAACGGGCGCGTGACCAGCAGATGATGATGAATCAACCGAACGTGGGGCCGATCCCCGGCAACCAGTCGATGTACGGCGGGGGCTACAACGTCCAACCGCCCATGCAAGGCTACGGCGGAGGTGGCTGGTTCGGCGGTGGAGGCGGAGGTTTTGGCCGCGGGATCGCGGGTGGTATCGCTGGTGCATTCCTGGGCAATGCCGCCTATGACTGGTTCCGAGATCGCAACCAGAGCGGGTATGGTCAAGGTGGGTATAACCAGGGTCCATACGCGAACGATCCAGGGAGCGCCTATGCTGCACCGTCTGAACCAGGATGGACTGCCAACGACGCTGGCCAGGCGGCAGATTCTCCCCAAGACGTGGGGAGCTGGGGCGAAAGCAGCGGCGGTAGTGACAGCGGCTCCTCAGTCTGGGGCAGTGGGGACAGCGGGAGCAGCGGCGATAACAGCAGCGGTGGGGACAGCGGCACATCCTCCTGGTAACCAATATGTCCAGTGATGTCCACGCCTGGGTAAGGCCCGGATGTCGTACACTGCTCTGAAAAAGGCGCGCTGCTTAGTTGATAATTCCCGCGTCGGTGGTAGGATACGGCCAGCGACTGAAGTCGCGCCTGACAGTGCAACGTCCGCCTTCGCGGACTCCCCGTGTGGTTTCATGGGGATGGCATGCTCATCATTGTCGGTAGGGGCCGTAGGGCCGTGGGTACGGCGGTGAAAAAGATCCCCGTCGCCTGATTGCTGGGGCCTACGACTGCTGTCGTATGCCACAGTACGGCCGACTGCCCTGAAAAGAGGCATCAACGGCTGGTTGATGAAGCCTCCGACTGCCGTCGGATGGCACAGTGACGGCGACTGCGGTCGCGCGATACCAGCAGCAGTTTTCATCCTCGCTGGTGGCCCGGAGGGCCGTGGATACTGCGGTGAGTTGTTCGCCAGTACGGTGTTGCAGAGGGTTGTGACGCGCTACCTACCTGGTGCAGGTGCAGAACCGGTGGCTGATCGATTCTCAGAGCGCGTGCCCCTCGTGAGGGTCGGAAGAGCCCTTGCCTTGCCTTGCCTTTCCCTATTGGTAGGTCGTACACTTGTTGCCTGGCACAGATGTTCTACGGCATTGAACAGGAGGCATAAACTATGGCGGCTGACACGGCGCTCCTGGTGATCGATATGCAAGTTGGTCTGGTCGAAGGCGCGTTTCAGAAGCATGAAACGGTGGCCCGACTCGCGGACCTCGTGGCAGAAGCGCGAGCTGCGGGGACGCCGGTCATCTTCATCCAGCACCAGGAGGATGGCTACCCGCCGATGCAGCCCGGAGCACCGGAGTGGCAGATCCATCCCGACCTGATCCCCGCCGAGGGCGAACTGGTCATCCACAAGCGCGCCAGCGACGCCTTCTATAGAACACCGCTTCGGGAGGAGCTGGCGGCGCGGGGCGTGCGGCGTCTGGTCGTCACCGGCATGATGACCGAGTATTGTGTGGACGCGACCTGTCGCCGGGCGAGCAGCGAGGGTTTCGACGTCACCCTCGTCGCGGACGGTCATACGACGGAGGACACAACCACACTTTCAGCGGCGCAGATCATCGCGCACCACAACCGTACCCTGGGACAGATGGCTCACCCCGACCATCCCATCGCCGTCCGGCCCCGTTCCGAGGTCAATGTATGATACCGACTGTCTCGCCGTGGGGCAACCGGAATGTAATACCCCACAACGCTGCCATCCCGCTCCACGGCTACGACATCCTCGCTAGCAAGATACCGAGTCGCGTGGTCGTGGACCTCTCGAACCTCTGCATGTTTCATAGGTTGATCCCCTGGCGACGTAGCGATCACTGTCAGATCACCATATTGTACGGCACGGGCAACAGCTACCACCGGTGTTATACCCATTGACTTATCTCAGCGAGCAACGTGTCGGTAGTCCACGTCGGGCAACCACACCCCAGAAAATCTCCGTCGAGCGTCCAGATACCCACATCCATGAACAAAGCTACTGCAACGGTTGGCCAATCATCGGGATCACGGGGGATGCGACGTCGTGCGATCAGTTCGAGGGGGGCATAGACGGGGTCCTGGATTACTGTTATTCGGGACACCACCGTCCGCACCATGGTGCTCGCAAGGTCGCGTGCTTCCATTGCATCCAGTCGCCCAACGCGGACGAAAGCCTCCACGCGGTGCCCGATCTCATAGAGCGCTTCGTCCCATGTCTTCGCCGCGATAAACAGTTCCAGACGGCTATCATTGATCAACAACCGCCCGCGGGAACGCATAAGCTCCCCGACCAGTATGTTTGCGTCAACAACCAGCCTCATTCAGGGTAGGGGCTGATTGAGATCAAACATCCTGCTTAGTTCGTCCTCAGTCAGGCCACTGGTGTTCATCACTCTGGCAACTGCCTGTTGCAGTTGTTCAAGAGCCAATCGGCTCTCTTCTTCCTGCTTTACGGCAACAGGGATATAGAATCCAATGACCTTTCCATGCCGTTCAATTGCCACGACATCATCACCGGCAAGAAAGTGTGTTGCTCGGTCGCGAAACTGACGTACTCCAGAATGAATCATCGCCCGTCCTCCTGGTTGTGGTCACCTGATAGCCACATTATACCTTAACAACGCGAGCCTCTCTCCCGCGCATAGCGGAGTGGTAGGAGAGGCGCGCCCTACACCTACCGAACAGTCACGTCGTGAGCGATACACTGCCACTGCGTCGCTAGCACGTCCATGCAGCAACACTCAGGTCTAGCAGGCAACCTCGGAAGGTAAAAATGACTACAGACGGTTCACCTGACTGCCGTATCGCCGGCACTGTGGGCCGCCACCAATGACGAACGTAGCCATCGCTACGGTGGCGACCGCAGTCGCCGTAGCTGTGCCATCGGGTGCCCTCTGGGCGCGCAGTCCGAGGCATCATCAATCAGCAGCTGATGTTCTCTTTCCTTCGCCCCATGACTGTTCCTCCTGTCCATGCTGTCCGGGCATGGCTACCCTGCACGTGAAGCGTTCAGCTCGGCGAGGTCGGAAAGGCCGCAGGACGGCACCCTGCATTGCTCGTGGTATCCTTGGTCTGCATGTGGAGGGAGTCAACGTATGCCCGTGGCTGCCCTAGGTACAAGTGGCCCGGGCACAGATGAAGGGGGCGACAAAGCGGCATGGCATCATCACAATCCGCGCATGGCCGGAAACTGCGGTTCGGCGTTGTCGGTGCCGGGGGGTTCGCCGAGGTATGTCATGTGCCCGGCTTACAGAAGCATCCACAGGCTGAGGTAGTGGCGCTCTGCGGACGCAATGAGGCCAATTGCCGTGCCATGGCCGATCGACTTGGCATCCCAGACATTCATACCGACTACCACGATCTGGTCAACCGTGCCGACATCGATGCCGTCACGGTGGCAACACCAGATGCCCTGCACGAGGCGGTGGCGATGGCCGCACTCAAGGCGGGCAAGCACGTCTTCTGTGAGAAGCCGTTGACCAAAACCGTGGAACAGGCTCGTGAGGTGACGTCTGTCGCACGGCAGTCGGGCCTCGTCCATATGGTAGCGTTCACCTTTCGCTATAACCGGTCGCTTGAACGGCTTAAGGAGATGTTGAAGCAGTGGGCCATCGGCCAGCCGACCTATATTTCGTGTGAGGTACACTGGCCGTCAGCGATGAACCCCAATGGCACGTCGGCCTGGCGAAACTATGCCGAAGATTCGGCGGCAGGCATTCTCGGCGATATGGGGATCCACTTCTTCGATACCATCCAGTACATCCTATCGCCGGTCACGTCGCTATCGGCGCTGCTTGCGGTGTTGCCGCGAACGGCCCGGGATCAGAAGACGGGCGAGCAGCGGACGACCGACGCCATTGACCTCACATCGTGCCTGCTGCGTACCGCCTATGAAGCACCGACGGTGCCCCCGGTGGTGCAGGGACACATGATCACCAGCTGGATGACGCCTCCCCGTGGACATAACGGGAACCTGCACGTGGTAGGGACGGAGGGCGCCTTTAACGCGACCTTAGGTCGCGGCCAGCGGGAGCAATTGGAACGTTTCAAGCCTGGCAAGGGGTGGGAACCAGTGGCACTGCCGGAGGATGCCACGACCGATCAGACCACCGCACTCGGACGCATGATGGGCTCATTTGTGGACGCTATTCTCCGGGGCGCCGTGGACGCCAGCCACGACGCGACATTCCTGGACGGTCTGCGGACGCAACTGGCGATGGATGCCGCCATTCGGTCGGCACAGAGCGGCCGATGGGAAGACGTGCCAGCGGAGTAAATTTGCGCCAAAATTTGCGAGAATAACACTTGCCAACACGGGGCGAAGCTGGTATAAAGAGAGTGGGTCAGGGAAGCGGGGGTCTGCCGGTAGGTGCGCCGTTCCCACAGTGATACGGGCGATTGCTGAAATTGGCAGACAGGACGGACTTAGGATCCGTTGGGGCAACCCGTGCGAGTTCAAGTCTCGCATCGCCCACTTCGGCGGGTGCCTGGCAGGAAACACGGAACCGAATACTGCGGAAGTGGCTCAGTGGTAGAGCATCTCCTTGCCAAGGAGAGGGTCGCGAGTTCGAACCTCGTCTTCCGCTCTGTACGTACATTGAAGAGGGAGCTGAAAGGCTTCCTCTTTTTTTGTGAGGGCGAATGACGCCGTGCCGGTCCACGGTCTACCTGTCCACACGCCGTGAGATCTTCGTCGCCGCACAATTCTTAGCAGCTTTTTCGTGTGCCATCCTTGACATGCAACGTGGCGCTAGTATACTTCCCTCGATATCCCCGGTGTCTATGGCGTCTGCATTGATGCGGGCTGTACGGGCCGATTGGGGGGATGCTCCCTCTCATGGCTGTCGTCCGGCGGAGATGTGGCAGTCCCAGCACACCGCAGGTGGTGGAATGTCAATGTTGTCCGAGGAGGCCTCGATGTCGACACTCGATCCCGCATCCCGTCCTGGTACTACCGAGTCCCGAGTGAGCCGCCGACGGCTTCTCACCATTGCCGCGATAGGCGGCAGTGCAGCCCTCCTGGCGGCCTGTGGTGGCGGTGGCACGGCTGCCGCGCCAACGAGCGCACCGGCAGGAGCAGCCGCGGGTGCGGCAGCCACGAAGCCTGCGGCCGCCGGTGCGGCAGCCCCAACGACGGCTCCCGCGGCAGGTGCCGCTGCCGCTGCCACGAAGCCAGCTGCTGGCCCGACCACCGCTCCGGCAGCCGGTGCCGCAGGCGCCCCAACGGCCGAGCCCACGCGAGCCGTCCTGTCGGCTGGTTCGGGTGCCATCGAGGTTCGCTGGCAGAACCGCAACGACGACAAGGCGATCAAGCTCTTCAACGATGCCGTCGAGAAGTACTTCATCCCGAATAATAAGAATGTCAAGGTGACGATTGAGCCCTCCCCGTCCGGGCGCGATGAGAAAATCATTGCCCAGTTTGTTGCGGGTACGGCGCCCGATGTGTTCGAGTCGTGGACCGACAACGTCACGCTGTTTGCTGACAAGGGTCAGGTGCAGGACGTGCAGCGGTATGTTGACCGCGACAAGATGGACATCAGCGACTTCTTTGCCTGGCAATGGAAGGACTTCGTCCTCCCGAGCCAGATCCGCTTCGGTATGCCAAAGTATGTCAACGTTATGACGCTCTGGGTCAATAAAGACATGTTCCAGAAGAAGGGCGTCGAACTGCCGACGAAGGACTGGAACCACGACAAGTACCGCGAAGCGGCAATCAAGCTGACCGAGAAAGACGGCGATAAGGTCAAGACCTACGGCGTCCGGATTCCCATGGATTCCTGGGACCGCTTCTGGTACAGCGTTGAAATGTGGGGCGGCACGGTGCGTGATATTAATGACGACACCAAGTGTACCCTTGACGAGCAGAAGGCCCAGGATGCACTCGAATGGTCTCGCAAGCTCACCTGGGACGACAAGGCCATGATTGTGGGGACAGCTGGTTTGCCCCAGGTCGCCGGGGATCGCTTCTTCAATAATCAGTGGGCGATGCAGGAAGAAGGCTTCTACCCCTTCCAGATGGCTCGCAACAACGCGACAATTAAGATGAACTGGATGTGGATGCATATCCCCACGGGGCCCGTCAAGCGCCGTGTCCTCGGCACGACCGATGGCTTTGTCCAGTGGAAGAACAGCAAGCACCCTGAAGAGGCGTGGTCCTTGATGAAGTTCCTGGCCGGGCCCGAGTTGCAAGAGGTCCAGGTCCAGGCGACAGGTCTGCTCCCCATCCGCACGTCCGTGCTGGATAAATGGAAGAAGATTGTGCTCGACACGTATCCCGAACTCAAGGACAGCAACCTGGACGTCGGACCGGAAGCGATGCAGATGGGCTACCCTGGCAACCGGCAGCTCTTCAAGCGCGATGCTGCCGCCCGCGAAATCATTGTGCCTGCCCTCCAGAAGGTCTACGACAACCCCGGCACACCAACCAGCTACTTCAAAGAAGTGGCGGCTCAGGTGACCAAGGATCAGAAGAACGGCTAGCAGCAGCTGGCGTGTCAGTGGGAGGGTCGCCCTGGCGCGGCGCTCCCACTGATGACCTTTTCGCACGGTAGCGTCACTGATACGCCCCCTGATGTGGGAGCATTCCAGCCCCGTTGTTAACCCGGCCAACGTTTTTGTCCACCGATCAAGACGTGAAGTTTCCGTGGAGAGGAGCCAACCACTATGGCACAGACGACCATCGTCAAAGACCGGCCGGGAACCGCCACTCGTTCAAGCCGCAGATCATCACAGCGGGCTTCGGAAGAGTTGTGGGCCTATCTGTTCATCTCGCCCTGGCTTTTTGGCTTCCTGTTCTTTACCGCCGGCGCCATGATCTTTTCGCTTGGCATGAGTTTTTTTGACACTGACCTGCTGATGACGACCAGATTTATCGGTATCCGCAACTATACAAAACTCATTGATGATCCCCTGTTCCATAAGAGTTTGCAGGTGACGTTTGTCTATACCATACTCGCGGTTCCCGTCAGTACGATCATTGCCATGATCATTGCCGTGCTGCTGAACCAGAAGATTGCCTGGCTCAGTTTCTTTCGCACGGTCTATTACCTGCCTGCGATCGTGACCGGTGTCCCACTTGCGCTACTTTTTAGCTGGGTGCTCAGTGCGGACTACGGTCTCATCAATGATGCGCTCCGCTTCATCGGGATGAAGGATCCACCCCGATGGTTGCAGAGCGAGTTTTGGGTGATTCCGTCTCTGGTGATCATGGCGCTCTGGGGAGCGGGCACGAATATGCTGTTGTATCTCGCGGGTTTGCAGGGCATTCCCACATCTCTTCAAGAAGCAGCCCGCATTGACGGCGCAAGTGCGATGCGTGTATTTTTTAGCGTCACGCTGCCTCTCCTCACCCCGACAATTTTCTTCAATTTCGTGATGAACATGATTGGTGCGTTCCAGGTATTTACGCAGAACTATGTACTGACGCAGGGTGGCCCGAACAACGCCAGCCTTTCCATCGTCCTTTTCCTGTACAACAAGGGGTTTGTACAGTTCCACTTTGGTTATGCGTCGGCGGTCGCATGGGTGCTCTTCGCGATCATCTTACTGTTCACGCTGCTGGTCTTCCGGACGTCTGGATGGGTTCACTATGAGGGAGGGTTGCGAAAGTGATCGCCGCTGAATCGCGCACATCGAGTCTCGATTATCTCATTCGGAACCGTCCGGGCTATGTCCTTGGTCGCGTGATCCTCTATGCCGTGGTCATCGTCGGCGCAATTATCTTCTCAATCCCCTTTTTCTGGCTGATGTCCACCTCGTTCAAGACGAGTGGGGAAGTGTTTGTGGATCCGCCCATCTGGATCCCACAGCACCTGGAGTGGGATAACTTTTTTCGGCCGTTCCGCACCGTGAACTTTGCGGTGTTCTATAAGAACACGATGATCATTACTGTGGTGGATATTCTCGCGACGCTGCTCACCGCGTCGATCACAGCCTTCGCGTTTGCCCGTATGCGCTTTCGTGGACGTGATAAGTGGTTTGTGGTGCTCTTGAGTACGATGATGCTTCCGGGGCAAGTGACGCTCGTGCCGCACTATGTGCTCTGGACAAAGCTCCATCTCGTTAACACGCTGTGGCCCCTCATCATCCCGTCATTCTTTGCCGGCCCGTTCAACGTGTTCCTGTTGCGGCAGTTTATGATGACGATCCCGAACGAGATGGACGATGCCGCACGCATGGATGGCGCCACCTGGTTTCAGATCTACTACCGCATCATTGTGCCGCTGTCAGCGGCGGCGATGGGCGTCGTTGCTATTTTCAACTTTACGTTTCACTGGAACGACTTCTTTGGCCCGCTGATCTATCTCAACACGCCCGACAAGTTCACCGTGGCACTTGGCCTTCAACTCTTCCAATCGCGCTATAACGTAGACGTGCCTGCCACGATGGCGATGACGTTCCTTTCGATCATCCCGGTCCTGATCGTGTTCTTCGTCTCGCAGCGTAGTTTCATTCAGGGCATCGTCGTGTCTGGCATCAAGGGGTAGGTGGCGAAACACGGCTCCAGTCCTTTCCCTTCTGGGAGGAGCTGCCTGATCCAGGCTGCGGATGCCACACATCTACGCTCCGCGCCGTGTGCCAGATGTCTGACAGGCTACGCCGTGTTGTACGGTGATGGAAAGCTGGCGGGTGTTCCTGTCCCTGCCAGAGACATGACGGCGGAGACGCTACGTAGGAAGCGTGGGAGCGGGTCCCGCGTGCGGTAGGGAGACGTGTGTGCGCAGAATCAAAGTTGCTCTGGTAGGACTGGGAAGTGTCTCACAGCGAGGAGTACTCCCGCACCTGGCGTGCGCTGATGCGCAGGAGCGGGTCGAGACGGTCGCGTGTGTCGACCCGGTGCCTGGTCGGGCCGAGGAGACGGCGAAGAAGTACGGGTGGGCGGAGGCCTACACGGACTATGATGAGATGTTGCGGCGGGCCGATATCGAGGCCGTCTTGTTGGCGACACCCATCCCCCTGCATCACCCGCAGACGATGGCGGCGCTCGCGGCGGGGAAGCATGTCTACTGCCAGAAGGCGATGACGACAACGCTGGCCGAGGCCGACCAGGTGGTCGAAGAGGCCGAGCGACGGCGCCTCAAGCTTGTGGCATCACCGGGCCAGATGCTTCGGCCCACCTTCCAGCGCATCCAGCAACTTATTCGCGCCAGAGCCCTCGGCAAGCTGTACTGGATCTTTAGTGACACGGCAGGCGGTGGACACGAGTATGAGAAGTTCCGGACGGGCAACGATGTGCTCTCGAACGTGAACCCCACCTGGTACTACCGACCCGGCGGTGGGCCGATGTACGACATGGCGGTCTATCCCCTCCACGCGATTACCGGCATCCTTGGGCCAGTGAAGCGTGTGACGGGCATGTCCGGTATCGGGCTACCGTACCGGCAGTGGAAAGACGAACAGATCTCTGTTGAGATGGATGACAACACGGTGCTGTTGCTGGATTTTGGAGACCATGTCTTCGCGATGCTGGGTGGACATAATAGTATGACGCCGCCGTCGGTTGGCTTTGGCCGGATCTGGTTCAGTGGCAGTGATGGCTCGATTGACGTTGGCCAGAATGCGATTGAGATCAGTACACGGACACCACTGTCGGCGGACCTGTTGGAAGGTATGGAGGAAGTGGCGGGCGAAAACGCGGCTGCTGGCTCATCAGGTGGAAGTCCTCGTCCGGGCGCGATACGGTATAAAGTTCCGGGGAATCTCCCCCATGTCGTGGGTGAGCACCCTGGCATTCCCGAGAGCCACGTGTATGCCGATATTATGCATCTGGTCGACTGTCTTGCAGAGGACAAGGAGCCGTTCGTCACTGGTGCGCACGCGCGGCACGTGGTGGAGTTGATCGAGAAGGGCTACCTGGCCAGCAAGACGGGGCAGACGCAGGAGTTACGCTCGACGTTTCCAATTTCGGGAGGGACGCTCTAGATGCAACTCTCAACGCGCGAAAGTGGCATCCCCATGCCCGCCGAGGGCAAGCTCTACACACCGTCGCACGCCCTGCGAGAGGCGAAACGGTTGGGGATCGGCGTGGAGTACAGCACGCTACCAGCAGACCGAAACCGGGCGGGGCGAACGCGGAAGGGCATCTGGGCCGAAGACCTTGGCGGGGAGGCTCGTGAACAACTTCGGCGTGAAGCAAGCGACCTCGGTGCGCCGATCACGTCGCTGTCGTCCGACTGGGTCTGGGGCTTCTCTGAGTACCATCCCACGCTAGATTCGTGGGAGCGCGGCGGCGAGATTCTGAAGAAGGATATGGACCTCACCGCGGATCTCGGCGCCAGCGCCTGCCTGATTCATTTCGCACGTGCTCAGGCAACGTGGGAGCAGGCAAAGCGGTACTGCGCGGCGACGGCCGATGCCGCCGCGAAACGGGGCGTGGTGGCGGCCTTTGAGGGGAGCCTCTGGCATTTAAGTGGCCTCGGACCGATTGATGAATTACTCCGTCTCGTTGACGAGTTGAACCACCCCGGCTTCAAGGTGTATGCACACCCCGTCGGTCCGGGACGTGTTTGTGCTGTCGAGATTGCGAAGATTGGTGGCCACCGCCTCGGCTGCCTGCACCATACCGCATACAACCCGGAAACCGACTACCCGGCGTTTCTGGCGGCTCTCACGCAGGTCGGCTACGACGGCCCGTTCGTATTCGAGACGAACGCGGACGAACTGCCCCGAAGTGTCGAAAAGCTCCGACCGCTCCTGGAAGGTGCCGCGGGCTGAGGGTAGGCTGTCGACCCAGGACGTGGGTTGGGTGGTCGCATTTCACGATGACCGAGTACGGGAGCTTCGGGTGACGCAGCCAAGCCGTCGCTGGCCGCAGCACGGCGTCGTGATCTGAGGGAGGCCATGAGTGACGGTGGTCGGCGTGTAACCAGAGGACGACCCGCTGATGCGCCCCCCGGGCGCGTGCGGGAGTTCGCAACTCTCTGGGCGCAGTTTGAGGCGGCGGTGTCGGGGCGGTCCAGCGTCGTGATGGTGACCGGCGACCCGGGTATTGGAAAAACCCATCTGCTGGATGCTATTGCCACACGCGCGGAAACGGTCGGCGCGCTGGTGCTCCGGGGCAGTGCTTCAGATGCCGAAGGAATGCCTCCGTACCTTCCGTTCCTCAACGCTTTTGGACGTTATATCCGCACAGCTGACTCCACCGTCCTTCAGCGGCAGACGGGCTCGATGGCTGCCATCCTCGCGGCGATCTTTCCAGAGTTGCGAGAGCGCCTCAGCGCGTTGCCGTTCACCTATCCAATGCCACTCGAACAGGCCCGGTTGCGTCTGTTCGAGGCCATGAGTCTGTTTATCAGCGCGATTACATCGACAGCGCCACTCGTGCTTCTCCTGGACGATGTGCAGTGGGCTGACGGTGCTACGCTTGATCTCCTGGCACATTTGGCGCGTAACGCAGTCGAAGCTCGCCTCCTTGTAGTCGGAGCATATCGCGCTGGTGAGGACATTGGGAATCCCGCGCTGCGACGCACGCTCAATGAACTCGTACGGCTACGCATGGTGACCACCATCTCCGTCGGTCCCTTGGCCCCAGATGCCATCGAAATTCTTGCCAAGCGATTGCTTGATGGTCCGCTGGATTCTCGCGCTATCGCCGTGCTCCATGCACAGAGTGAAGGAAATCCATTCTTCGCTGAAGAATTGCTCTGGGGGTGGAGTGAAGCAGAGATCCTGCACTGTGTTGATGGAATGTGGTTGATCACTCCTGGACACACCTATCCGACGCCTTCGAGCATCACCGGCGCCATCGGGCAGCGGCTGTCGCGTCATGATCCCCGGGTGCTTGAACTTCTCCGTGTCGCCTCGATCATCGGGCGCAGCTTTGAACTGAGCACACTTGCGGACGTGGCAGGCGAGGATGGAGACCGCGTTGAGGAGCAGTTGACGTATGCGTGTCGCGTGCGCCTCCTTCGCACCGATGGACATGGTGTCTTCACGTTCGGTCACGATAAGATTCGCGAGGCGCTCTATAGCGAGGTAACGAGCGTCCGACGGAAACGGCTGCACGGCTTTATTGGGCGAGTGTTCGAGTTACGGCTCACGTCAGACGAACAGACGTCACCCATGCTTGCTGATCTGGCGTTTCACTTTACCCTGAGCGGGGATCGTGAGCGTGGCGCGACATATGCAACGCAAGCCGCGGAGCGCGCGGTTTCTACCTTTGCGTATGAGGACGCGGTGCATCAGTATCAGGTTGCGCTTGGGCTTCTAGATGCCACCGACGGCAGACGTGGACCACTGCTCCTCGGCCTCGGCGAGGCTTCCATACTCGCTACGGCGTTAGACCAGGCAGCCACAGCGTTTGCAGCGGCCGAGACATGGGCTGACCATGCCCACGAGAGTGAAGTCGCGGCTCGCGCGGCATACGGCGTAGGCCGTGTGCACTGGCGGCAACAGTTGTTCATCCAGGCCAGATCTGCGTTCGAGCGCGCCCTGGAACTGCTGGAAGGTGGTCCTTCCACGGTGGCTGTTGAGGTGCTGGTCGATCTCAGCAGTCTGCTCGCAACGAGCCTGAACCGGGTACACGAGGGGATCATTCACGGGCGACTGGCGCTGGATATGGCCCGGCGCCTGGGCCAAGCGCATCTTGAAGCCGCGGCAAGCCGGACGGTTGGAAACCTGCTGGTGCGTGCCAACGACATCCCGGCTGGGCTGCCTTTACTTGAGGAGGCACGGGAACGTGCCGAGGCTGTCGATGACCTCGTGGAGGCCGCCGAGTGCTGTTCTTGCCTGGCACTGGCGTACAACTGGTCAGGCCAGATACGGAAAAGCTTTGAGATGATCGACCGTCGGCTCGCCTTTGCCGAGCGATGCAATGATATGTATCAGTTGCGTCACGCCTACACCTGGGCGGCCGCCCGGCCGCTCTTTGTCGGCGACTGGGAGCGTGTGGATGAGATGCTCGATCGTGCTCGGGTCGTCACGGAGCGCCTCTCGAACCCGGAAGCGATCGCTTTCCTCGCGAATGTGCGCGGTGGAATTGCCGTTGTACGCGGTGACTATGCGACCGCTGAAGCGCTTTTTGAGCAGTCCACTGTTCTCTTCCGCCAGGCTGGACCAACCGTCCTTGTGTGGTTCCTTGGACCGTTGATCTTGACGAAGGCGCGGCTCGGTAAAGTGCGGGAGGCACGCGTGCTGATGGATGAGTCGGAAGAGCTCGTCGCGGCCAACCCACCTGGCACCATCGCGTGTGGCGACGCGCTGGTCTATCTGGCGCAAGCGGCAGTGCTCCTACAAGATCGTGAGCGCGCTGCTCGTTATTATCCCCATCTCATCCCGTTTGCGGGGCTTTCTATAGACTGTCTGGTGCATCGCGTCCTCGGTGGACTTGCGACACTGCTTGGTGATCTGCTCACCGCACGCAGCCATCTGGAGATGGCAGAGAGGGTCGCGCGGAGAGAGCAGTTTGTTTCCGAACTGGTGTGGACACTGGAAGCCCGTGCCCATCTCGAACTGGCTGCCGGTGGATCGGGTAGTGCGGCGCGCGCGCGCCAGTTACTGGGCGAGGCACGAACAGAATCCTCCCGTTTTGGTATGGTAGGCGATGCGCGTCGACTTCGGAGCCAACTCCGTGCTCTTCCGACACAGCCTGGGGAGCGATTGCGGGAGGCGGTTCCCGCTGGATTAAGCCAGCGAGAGTTGGCCGTGCTAAGGCTCCTCGCGGCGGGCAAAAGCAACCGAGAAATCGCCGAGGCACTCTCTCTCAGTGAGAAGACGATCTCAAATCACCTGACGACCATCTTCAGCAAGGCAGACGTGCAGAATCGCGCCGCTGCCACTGCCTTTGCCTTTCGGCACGGTCTGGTGTGATGTGCCGTAGACATCCTGGCGGTGCGAGTGACGAGCGTCGGCGGAGGTGACGGAGGTGGAGGGCCAGACGCCGCGGCGGGACTACGATCAGGCGCTGAAGCGGATGCTGGCGCGTGGGCACGATGACTTCCTGGCGCTGGTGGCTCCTGGCCTGAGGTGGCGAGGGGAGCGGTCTTCAGAGTTACCAGCGGCGCCACGACGGGCAGACCTGGTGTGGGAGGTGGTGACACCGGATGGCCAGGACGGGCTGCTGCATGTGGAGTTACAGACGGAGGTCGAGGCGAACATCGGGGAGCGGCTGGCGGAGTATGCGATTCGTCTGTGGCGACGGGATCACGTGCCGATACGGTCCCTGGTGGTGTTTTTGCGGGAGGCGACAGTGATTCCCGCGTCACCGTTTGTGATTCTGTGGAATGGCGAGGAATCGCTGCGGTATAGCTACGACCGCGTACAATTGTGGGAGATTCCCTACGAGCAGGTGCTGGAAGGCGACCGATATGCGTTGTGGCCACTGGTGAGCCTGATGCGGGGAGCGACGGTGCAGACGACGCTGGCGGTGGCAGAGCGGCTGGCAGTCGCCCCGTTGCCGCGGTCGGAACGGAGTGAGTTGACGGGGCTCCTGGGCGTGCTGGCAGGCGTGCGATTGCCGCTGGAGGAAGTTGCGGCGGCATTGAGGAGGAATCCGATGATTGGTGATTTGATTCAGGAAACTGGCTGGGCTGATCTGTGGCGTCGAGAAGGCCGTGAGGAAGGCCGCGAGCAAGGGAGCCTGGAGGGTCAGCGTCGTATGGTGCTGCTGGTGCTTGAAGCGAGATTCGGCACACTGAATGACGAGGTGGTGGCTGCCGTGAACCGGGCAGACGAAGCGGTGCTGGAGGCGGTGGTCCGGCACAGTGCCACTGATACCTGGGAGCAGGTTCGGAGCCGCCTCGGTCCTGGTTGATGGGGTGCAAGGCGAGGCGTGGAGTGCCATCTGGTCAGCACCTGTACTGCGCGGCGCTCTCCGGTGATTCGGACATAGTCATGGAACTTCCTTCGTTCGTCATCCCCTTATGCTAGGCGTCCAATGCTGCCTGAAATTATTGCTTGCTCAATTACTTGTGCCGTGGAACCTGGAGTCTGGTGACTCGCGAGGGAATAGGTTTCGGGGTCGTGTGCCGCCCTGTTCAATGATCGCCATCCGCAGTATGGAGCGGGACATACCACTCACACGACCTTGTAAGAAGGGATATTTACCTCAGGTAACCGAGCCATGTTGGTGGGATGCTGGAGATGCGTAAGGACATCGGTTCCTTCGTTTACGGCAAGAACGGTGTATCGGAGGTTTCTAGCATGAGAGCGTCGAAGCAGGATTTACCGGTGGTCTTTGAGCAGGGAGGCGCGTCGATCCGCAACATTGAGTGGGGTGGCATGAATGTGGCACTGGAGACGGCTGTAGCCGGAATGGACCCATCTCCAATGTTCAAGGGGCTGCCAGATGATCGATGCCAGTGTCCTCACTGGGGTTACATGATCAAGGGGCAAATGCGCGTTATCTACGCGACGCGCGAAGAAATCATCAAGGCTGGCGACGTCTACTACCTGGCGCCAGGCCATATCGCGTGCTGCGACGCCGACACGGCTACCGTCGAGTTTAGCCCGAAGGAGCCGTATCAACAGACCATGGAGGTAGCAATGCGCAACTTCCAGGCACTGCAGCACGGGTAGCGCGACCACGGGCGGCGGTCCTTGTCTTCCATGGTCCGCCGTCCACGAGCGCGTATACAGCCTCCCCGTAGCAGATGACACCTTCTACGATGGACGCGTCTGTTCGATCCGTGGCGGACCGGCAGAAACTCAGGCGAGATGTGTGACGCAGCGTGAACAACACCCCGTCACGATGTGTTGAATGTGGGAACCGTGTTGAAGGAGGTTTGGTGATGACTCTCAAACAAGAGCAAGCGATCTTTATTGGCGCCAGTATTGCTACCTGGTTGCATGTCGTGGACGAATACTTCTCCGGTGAACCTATACCGGCAGTGCCCATCCTGGCCTATCTCGTGCTGAATATCGTGGTAGCCGTATTCTACCAGCGCGTACGGATGTGGAGAGCTGCGGCGGCGCTCCTGTTCGGGCTCAGTGCCACGGCACAGGGCCTCCTCGGCCATGTGCTCCCGCTTTTGCAACGTGGAGCGGGTGCGGGTGATTACTCAGGGACGTTCCTGTTCGTACCCGGTGGCCTCGTGCTCATGGGTCTGGGACTGTATGTGGTAGCGGCGGCCCTATTGCGACGCCAGCATCTCGGTCTGCAGCGCTAGGCATACGACGACGAACCCGCACGTTTCCGTACAACTATCGGAAAAGTCGTGGCACGTCACGGATGTTGCTTCCGTACCACCTCAATGGCGGTAGCTGGCTCTCGTTGAACGACCCGCGAATGAAGCAGCTTTGCGCCGGTCCGCTTCGCGTTCGGCCCCACTGACGGGGACGGTGTAGAGCCCGGCTCCCTCACGTCGGGGGAACGGTAAGAATGCTCCGGGCGGTGGTGTGGGACGAGTCACCTCAATCGCCGCAAGCTTTTCCTCGTCGATGGTAATACCAAGGCCAGGGGTTTCTCCGCAGTGGATGAAGCCGTCCTCAATCCAGGTGTCCACCGTGAAACATGGTTCACGCCCGGGATC
>JAABUZ0100001926.1_pt1 | contig 36640 bp, 1 predicted proteins | sample 5562091 | NCBI WGS metagenome assembly JAABUZ01 (sample SAMN12813069, study PRJNA571459) | rock metagenome | isolation source: Antarctica rocks | place: Antarctica: Victoria Land, Linnaeus Terrace sud | collected 2015-12-21 | reverse complement strand
ATATGCTGCCAGCCCTCTTTCTCGCTCTAGACGCCCTGCCTCTCACGCTCACCGGCAAGGTGGACCGCCAGGCGCTGCCAGCCCCCGAGACCAGAGACCTGTGGACCGAGCCGTCCTTTGTCGCGCCGCGGACTGCCGTGGAGCAGACGCTCGCCACCATCTGGGCACAGGTGCTAGGAGTCGAACCGGTCGGCATTCACGACAACTTCTTTGCGCTGGGTGGCGACTCCATCCTCAGCATTCAGATCGTGGCACGCGCTAAACAAGCTCATCTCCACATGACGCCGCGCCAACTATTCGAGTACCCCACAGTGGCTCTACTCGCTCGCGTTGTTAGCACTGCAGCACGAACTGAAGCGGAACAAGGACTGGTGACGGGAGTGGTACCACTCACCCCTATGCAGCACTGGTTCTTGCAGCAAGAGCAGCCCGAGTCCTATCACTGGAACCAGGCAGTCCTCCTCTCTGTCGCTCCTCAGCTTGAGCCAACGTTGCTAGAACACGTTGTGGCCCGGCTTATCGAGCAGCACGACGCCCTGCGCTTACGCTTTGTCCAGTCGGACGGGAGCTGGCAGCAGACTCATGCTGCCCCGGCAGAGCAGCTTCCATTGAGCATTCTTGATCTCTCCGAGCTACCTCAGCATGAACAAGGCAGTGAGATTGAACGCGAGGCGGACCGAGCTCAGGCCAGTTTAGATTTGTCGGAGGGTCCCTTGCTGCGCGTGGTCTACTTCGATCTGGGTACAGACCAGCCTGGGCGCTTGCTTATCGTTATTCACCACTTAGCGGTCGATGGTGTCTCCTGGCGTATCCTGCTCGAAGACCTGCACACTGCCTATGAGCAACTCGAGTTTGGACAAGTCATCCAGTTACCGCCTAAGACGACTTCATTCCAACAGTGGGCCCGTCGTATAAACGACTATGCTCATCATGAGACAATGCAGCAGGAACTGAATTACTGGCTAGAACAGGGACGCCTGCCAATTACTCGCTTACCAATCGATCATGAAATAGGAGAGAATACCGTAGCCTCTGCCCAGAGCGTGATCGTCTCGTTGAGCGTGGAGGAAACGCAGGCCCTACTGCATGAAGTTCCGCAGGTCTACCACACGCAGATCAACGATGTCTTGCTGACCGCTCTGGCTCAGACCTTCAGCCACTGGACAGGAGAACGATCGCACCTGATTCACCTGGAAGGGCACGGGCGTGAGGACCTCTTTGAGGACGTGGACCTCTCGCGCACGGTCGGTTGGCTCACCAGTCTCTTCCCCTTGACATTGAATCTAGGTGAACACGCACAATCAACACAGCTAGGTGAACAACTCAAGACAATCAAAGAACAGTTACGACAAGTGCCACATCGTGGTATCGGCTATGGCCTCTTACGCTATCTCTGTAGTGAGACGGCGAAGGCGCTAACAAGTATGCCCAAAGCCGAATTGAGTTTCAACTATCTGGGCCAGTTCGATCAAGCTGTACCAGCCGCTGGACTCTTCGGACCTGCTATGGAGTCGAGTGGTCTTCCCATTAGTCCTCATGGCAAACGTGAGCATTTGCTGGACATCAATGGCAGCATCAGTGGAGGGCAACTCCATTTCATCTGGACCTACAGCCAGCATTTTCATCGCCTGGAGACGATTGAGCAGTTAACCTCCAGCTATATGCAGGCGTTACGTGAGCTGATAGCGCACTGTCAGCAGCCCGAGGTCGGCGGCTACACCCCCTCGGACTTCCCCCTGGTTTCGCTCTCCCAGCGGCAATTGGATACGCTGCTGGGCTCCGACCGACAGGTCGAGGCGGTCTATCCGCTCTCGCCCTTGCAGCAGGGGCTGCTCTTCCACAGCCTCTACGCGCCCGAGGGAGGCGACTATATTATCCAGGTGGGCTGTAGTTTGCAGGGCAGCATCCAGGTAGCGACCTTGCAGCAGGCGTGGCAACAGGTGATGGAGCAACAGAGCATCCTGCGCACCGCGTTTGTGTGGGAAGAGCTGGACGAGCCCGCGCAGATGGTGCGGCGTCAGGTAGCTGTGCCCTGGGTACAGTTGGACTGGCGCGCCTACTCGACAGCCGAACAGCAGGCGCGCTTGACCGCGTACCTACATGAGGACCGTCTGCAGGGGTTTGAGTTGTCCCAAGCACCCTTGATGCGCTTCACGCTCATTCAACTGACCGATGAGAAATCCGAGTTCATCTGGAGCCATCACCATCTGCTGCTGGATGGCTGGAGCCTGCCCCTGGTGCTCAACGAGGTCTGGAACTGTTATGAGGCTCTATGCGGGGGGCAGCGAGTACCTCTGAGGACGGTGCGCCCCTACCAGGACTATATCGCCTGGTTACAACAGCAAGACCTGGCGCAGGCCGAGCGCTACTGGCGAGCCTACCTGCATGGCGTGAACGCGCCGACGGCTCTGTGCATTGACCATGCCACTACAGCCGAACGCGGCTATGAGGAGCAGGTCGTGCCACTCTCCACCCTGAGCACTCAAGAGTTGCAGCAACTCGCCCGCGAGCAGCACGTCACGCTCAACACGGTGCTGCAAGCAGCCTGGGCGCTGCTCTTGAGCCGTTACAGTGGGCAGGACGAGGTGGTCTATGGTACCACCGTCTCGGGGCGGCCCGGCGACCTGGAAGGGGTTGAGTCGATGGTGGGCCTCTTCATCAATACCCTGCCCGTACGAATACACCTCGCACCAGGAGAGAGTGTGCTCTCCTGTTTACAAACAGTGCAGGCCCAACAGACCGAGATGCGGCAGTACGAATACAGTCCACTGGTACAGGTGCAGAGCTGGAGCGAGGTCCCGCGAGGCCGACCGCTCTTCGAGAGCCTCTTCATCTTTGAAAACTATCCCATCAGCCGCACGAATACTCAAGCTGCCCGCGGCGGACCCGGCCATCTGACGCTGGCCGCCACGCATATCAAAGAGCAAACGAGCTATCCGCTCACCCTGGTAGTCTTCCCAGGCGCGCAGGTGACACTCAAGGTCCTCTATGACCGCAGCCGCTTTGAGCCAGCCAGTATTCAGCGACTGCTCACGCACCTGCAAACGCTGCTGCACGGAATGCTCAGCCAGCCCACGCAGCCCGTAGCCAGCTTGCCTCTGCTCTCAGCAGCCGAACTCGAGCAGGTACGACAGGCCAGCATCGCCACGCAGGTTCCCTACGCTCAGGAACCCTTGATCCATCAGATGGTCGAGCAGCACGCCGCCCTGACACCTGAGGCGACCGCCCTCATGCAGCAAGGGCATCCCCTGAGCATGAGCTACGCCACTCTCAACGCGCGCGCCAATCAGCTCGCTCATCTCCTGCAACGGCTAGGAGTCGGGCCGGATGTCGTGGTTGGTGTGTGTATGCAGCGCTCAGCTGAGATGCTGCTGGGGATGCTGGCGGTGCTCAAAGCGGGGGGAGCGTATCTGCCCCTGGACTCCAGCTATCCGCCCGAGCGCCTCGCCTTTATGCTCAGCGATGCTCAGGTCGGTGTGCTGCTCACCCAGCATGCCGTGCGAGACCTGCTCCCCAGCGCTTTCGGTACCAGCACCAGGACGATCCTGTACCTGGATACGGAGGAGGACTGCTTCGCCAGCGAGCCCGAGTCGGCTCCGTCCTCGAGCGTGTTGCCCGAGCACCTGGCCTACGTCATCTACACCTCCGGCTCCACGGGACGCCCCAAAGGTGTGCAGATCAGTCATGGCAGTCTGCTTAACCTGGTGGCGTGGCATCGACATACCTATGCGCTCACGCCTCAGGCGCGCACCACGCAGTTGGCTAGCATCGCCTTTGATGCCTGTGTGTGGGAAATCTGGCCCACTCTGGCAGCAGGAGCGTGCCTGGCTCTGCCCAGTGACGAGGTGCGGCTCTCTCCTGCCGACTTGCGCGACTGGCTCATTGCGGAGAGCATTACGCACAGCTTTGTGCCCACACCCTTAGCCGACAGCCTGTTGAGCCTGCCGTGGCCGAAGGGGGAGCAGGTGGCCTTGCGCTACCTGCTGACGGGAGGTGACAAGCTGCAGCGTTATCCTGAGGCAGACTTGCCCTTCCAGCTCATCAACCACTATGGTCCTACCGAGTCGACGGTGGTGGCTACAGCGGGACGGATCGAGGCGCGAGGGCAAGGTACACAACTCCAGCGAGCGCCAAGTATTGGACGAGCCATCAACAACACCCAGGTCTACGTGCTAGATGCACATCTGCAACCGATGGCGGAAGGAGTCATCGGAGAACTGTGCCTGGGCAGTGTGGGCTTGGCGCGAGGCTACCTGGGGCGAGCGGAACTGACAGCGGAGAAGTTCATCGCGCACCCGTGCAGCAGCGAGCCGGGGGCACGGCTCTATCGCACGGGCGACCTGGTGCGGATGGGAGACGATGGACAACTGGAGTTTGTGGGACGGAGAGACGAGCAGGTCAAGCTACGAGGCTATCGCATTGAGTTGGGCGAGATCGAAAGCGTGTTGGCGCAGCAGCCTGGGGTGCAAGAGAGCGTAGTGCAGGCTCGCGAGGACACTGTCGGCCACCAGCAACTCGTCGGCTATGTCGTTGCGGGACAACAAGAGAAAGTAACGAGCAATGCTTTACGTACAGCTTTACTGCAACAATTGCCAGATTATATGGTACCAGCAGCCTTCGTATTGCTAGAAGCCTTACCCTTAACACCCAATGGAAAAGTAGATCGACGGGCATTACCAGCGCCGGATTATGCCGATCTTAGCACAGAACAAGAATTTGTGGAGGCACGCACCCCAGTGGAGCAGACGCTCGCCACCATCTGGGCGCAAGTGCTAGGAGTCGAACCGGTCGGCATTCATGACAACTTCTTCAACCTGGGTGGCGACTCTATCCTTAGTATCCAGATTGTAGCCCGAGCCAATCAGCATGATTTACATATCACGCCCCGGCAGTTGTTCCAGCATCCAACCATCGCAGAACTGGCAGCAATTGTTTCATTCGCTAATACACAGACAAAAGTTGAAGCTGAGCAAGGTGTTGTATTCGGCGATGTACCGTTGACCCCCATTCAGCACTGGTTCTTTGAGCAAGAGCAACCTCAGCGTCATCATTGGAACCAGGCTGTGCTGTTGAAAACAAAAGATCGTCTTGATCCTGGCGAGTTGGAAGCAGCCCTGGTAGCCATGCTCACACATCATGACGCGTTACGCTTGCGCTTTGCAATGGTTGCGGACAGCTGGCAACAAATGAACGCGCCAGTTGAGGCAGATAGTCCATTCGCAGTCGTTGACCTGTCCGCATTGGCATCAAATGAGCAAAAAGCGGAGATCGAAGCCATTGCCGCGGAAAAGCAGGCGAGTCTGAATCTGGAGGAAGGACCGTTAGTGCGAATGGTCTACTTTGATCTGGGTACAGACCAACCTGGGCGCTTGCTTATCGTTATTCACCACTTAGCGGTTGATGGCGTCTCCTGGCGCATTCTGCTCGAAGACCTGCACACCGCCTATGAGCAACTCAAGTGTGGTCGGTCCATCAAACTACCGGCAAAGACCACCTCATTCCAGCAATGGGCACGGTGGTTGACTGAGTACGCGCAGAGTGAAGAGTTGCGCGAAGAACTACCCTACTGGCAAGGGTTAGCAGATAAGACATTTGCCCGCTTGCCCATCGATCACAAGGCAGGAGAGAACACAGTTGCTTCGGCTCATAGCGTTTTCATCTCCCTAACGGTTGAGGAAACGCAGGCCCTGCTCCATGAAGTTCCGCAGGTCTACCACACGCAGATCAACGATGTCTTGCTGACCGCCTTGGCCCAGACCTTGACCCGCTGGACGGAAGAATGGTCACACCTGATCCACCTGGAAGGCCACGGGCGTGAAGACCTCTTTAAGGGCGTAGATGTATCGCGCACCGTCGGTTGGTTTACCAGTCTCTACCCTATAAATCTGCATCTGGATGAATACTGTAACTCGGCTGCGCAGGCCCTCAAGACAGTCAAAGAGCAACTTCGAGCAATTCCGCTACACGGCATTGGCTTTGGTCTCTTACGCTATCTCTACAACAATAAAGAGGATGTACAGGCTTTGCGAACCCTTCCGGAAGTTGAAATTGGCTTCAACTACCTGGGGCAGTTCGATCAAAAGAGCAGAAATGAACCAGGCAATTTCGAGAACGCCTCTGAAACCCCTGGTCCTCTAGTTAGTCCTTATGGCAAACGTGAGCATCTGCTGGACATCAATGGCAGCATCAGTGAAGGGCAATTGTTCCTGCATTGGACGTATAGTGAGAATATACACCGCCACGAAACCATCGAGAACCTGGCGCTGAGCTATGTGCAGGCGTTACGTGAGCTGATAGCGCACTGTCAGCAGCCCGAGGTCGGCGGCTACACCCCCTCGGACTTCCCCCTGGTTTCGCTCTCCCAGCGGCAATTGGATACGCTGCTGGGCTCCGACCGACAGGTCGAGGCGGTCTATCCGCTCTCGCCCTTGCAGCAGGGGCTGCTCTTCCACAGCCTCTACGCGCCCGAAGGCGGGGACTACGTCGTGCAAATGGGCTATACCCTGCAAGGTCGCTTGAACGTCGAGGCCTTGCGACAAGCATGGCAGCAGGTGATGGAGCATCACAGCATCCTACGCACCACCTTCCTCTGGGAAGAGGTGGACCAACCCATCCAGGTGGTGCGGCGTCAGGTAGCTGTGCCCTGGGTGCAGTTGGACTGGCGCGCCTACTCGGCAGCCGAACAGCAGGCGCGCTTGACCGCGTACCTGCACGAAGATCGCATGCATGGCTTCCGCTTGGGACAAGCTCCCCTCATGCGCCTGGCTCTAGTGCAACTGACCGCCGACGCCTCCGAACTGATCTGGAGCCACCACCACCTGTTGCTCGATGGCTGGAGCCTGCCCCTGGTCCTCAACGAAGTTTTTGCCTGCTACGACGCCCTCTGTGAGGGCAAGCGAACCCACCTGACGAGCGTTCGCCCTTACCAGGACTATATCGCCTGGCTGCAGCAGCAGGACCTCGAGCAGGCCGAACGGTACTGGCGGGAGCGCCTGGGCGGCTTGAACTCTCCGACGCCTCTGGGCATCGACCATCCGTCAATGGGCGAACGAGGCTATGAGGAGCAGGTCCAGTTCCTCTCCACTCCAACCACCCAGGCTCTCCAGCAGTTGGCGCGTGAGCAACACATCACCCTCAACACGGTGCTGCAAGCGGCCTGGGCGCTGCTCTTGAGCCGCTACAGTGGACAGGACGACGTGCTCTTCGGCACTACAGTTTCGGGTCGCCCTGCCGATATCGAGGGGGTCGAGGCGATGGTTGGACTCTTCATCAATACCCTGCCCGTCCGCGTAAAGATCAGCCCTGAAACGACCCTCTCCTCCTGGTTACAAGAGTTGCAAGAGCAGCAGACAGAGATGCGCCAGTATGAGTACAGTTCGCTGTCGCAGGTACAGAGTTGGAGCGACATCGAGCGCGGACTACCCTTCTTTGAGAGCCTCTTCGTCTTTGAAAATTATCCGGTCAATCACAATACCGCACAGGAAGATAAGGACCTATCGATTCGGGCCGCTCATACCAAAGAGCAGACGAGCTATCCACTCACCCTGGCGTGTATTCCTGGGTCGCACCTCCTTCTCAAACTCCTCTATGATCGCAGTCGCTTTCAGCAGGCTGACATCTCTCGCCTGCAAGGGCATCTGCTCACCCTGCTCGAGAACATGCTGGCCCAGCCAACTCAACCCCTTGCCACCCTCTGCCTGCTTGCTGCCCCCGAGCAGCAGGCCCTGCTCACCTGCAATGCCACCCACACCGACTATCCACACACCGCGTGTATCCACACCCTGGTGGAAGCGCAGGTGGCTCGAACCCCTGACGCCATTGCCGTCTCCTACCAGCAGCAGTCTCTGACCTATCGGCAACTCAATGCCCGCGCCAACCAGTTGGCTCACGCCCTGCACGCCCTGGGGGTGGCTCCCAATCAGTGTGTGGGCGTGTATGCCGAGCGCTCGCTGCACATGATCGTCAGCTTCCTGGCTATCCTCAAGGTGGGAGCAGCCTACCTGCCGTTGGACCTCTCCTATCCTCAGGACCGCATCTCCTTCATGCTCCAGGATGCTCAGGCCACCGTCCTGCTGACCCAGCACCACCTGGCCTCGGGCTTGACCAACCCGGCCCACCACGTGATCTGCCTGGATACGCAGTGGTCCAGCATTGCACAGCACCCGCAAGACAACCTGCCCAACCGCATCGATGCTCACCATCTGGCCTATGTCATCTACACTTCCGGCTCCACTGGCCGTCCCAAAGGAGTCTGTATCAGCCATCAGGCTATCGCTCGCCTGCTGTGCAACACCAACTATATTCACCTCACCCCCAGCGATGTCGTAGCTCAGGCTTCCAATGCCTCCTTTGATGCCGCCACCTTTGAAATCTGGGGAGCGCTGCTGCATGGAGCCCACCTGGTGGGCATCTCCAAAGAGATCGTCCTGACTCCCCAAGCCCTGGCTGCCTGCCTGCGAGACCTGCAGGTCACCACGCTGTTCTTAACCACCGCCTTGTTCAACCAGATTGCCCAGAGCGTGCCCCAGGCCTTCCAGAGCCTGCGACACCTGCTCTTTGGAGGCGAGGCCGTCGATCCTGGCTGCGTCAGAACCGTGCTGCAGCAGGGGGCACCAGCACGACTGCTGCATGTGTATGGTCCTACGGAAAGCACCACGTTTGCCACCTGGAAGCGCATCGAGCAGGTCGCCCCGGAGGCCACCACGCTTCCTATCGGGAGCCCATTGGCGAACACCCAGACCTATCTGCTGGATCAGCATCGCTGCCCGGTTCCCACAGGAGTGCCGGGCGAACTGTATATCGGGGGGGATGGCCTGGCCCAAGGCTACTTGCGGCGACCCGAGCTGACGGCCGAAACGTTTGTCCCGCATCCCTGGAGCCCGGTGCCCGGGGCGCGACTCTATCGCACCGGGGACCTGGGACGCATGCTGGCTGATGGCAGCATTGAGTTCCTGGGACGGCTGGACCAGCAGGTGAAAATGCGTGGGCTGCGTATCGAATTAGGCGAGATCGAGGGCGTGTTGGCGCAGCAGCCTGCCGTGCGCGAGTGCGCAGTGGTTGCCCGGCAGGACCCTGCTGGCAACAAGCGCCTGGTCGCCTATGTGGTCTGGACGCCAGGGCAAGCCATTGCAGTCGCTGCCCTGCGCGATCTCTTACATGACAGCCTGCCCGACTACATGGTCCCTTCGACCTTCATGATGCTCGAGAGCCTGCCTCTGACACCCAACGGCAAGGTAGATCGTCGAGCGCTGCCCGCCCCAGACTATACACAGCTCTCCTGGGAAAAGACATACGTCGCTCCAAGAACCGAGGTGGAACAGAAGCTAGCGGAGATATGGCAAGAGGTCCTTGGTATAGAGCAAGTAGGTGTTCACGATAACTTCTTTGAGCTGGGGGGACACTCGCTGCTGGCAACTCAGGTCATTTCGCGAATACGAACCGCTTTGCAGGTCGAAATACCACTGCAAAGTCTCTTTGAGGCACCTACCGTAGCCGAACTGGTTGTAGCGATTGTAGAAAAACAAACCGAACAAGTAGACAACGACATCCTAGCCCAGGCCCTGGAGGAACTGGAACGGCTATCAGAGGAAGAAGTATAGCGACTAGCAGTCATCGAAAAGTTGTGAATAAGGAGGATCATCCAGTTGAGTACCTTTGCCCAGCGTATAGCTGATCTCTCACCCAAGAAGCGAGAAATGCTTCTTAAACAGCTAAATCAGAAAAAGGAAAAAGCAGTACAGGAACAAATACGCCCTCAAAAGCGTGATTCCAATGCATTTCCGCTGTCCTTCGCCCAACAACGCTTGTGGTTCCTGGATCAGTTGGAGCCAGGAAGTACGGCCTACAACATACCCGTGGGCATCCATATGCAGGGAAAGCTGAACGTTCTGGCCTTAGAACAGAGTCTGCAAGAGATCGTGCGCCGACACGAAGCCCTGCGTACTACCTTTGCCACGGTGGAAGGGACATCACTGCAAATCGTCGCGCCAACGATGACGGTAGAGTTGCCGCTTATCGACCTGCGGGAAGTTCCTGGCACAGAAAGAAAGGCAGAAGCACAGCGTTTAGCTCATGAAGAGATGCATCGACCTTTTGACCTGGCACGCGGCCCTCTACTAAGGTCTACACTGCTACGCCTCGAAGCCGAGGAGCATGTGCTGCTGCTCACTATGCATCACATTGTCTCAGATGGCTGGTCGATGGGAGTATTCATTCGAGAGCTAACGAGCCTCTACAAAGCCTTTTCTAGCGGCCAACCCTCGTCATTGCCAGAGCTGCCTTTGCAATATGCTGACTATACGCTCTGGCAACAGCAATTGCTCAAGGAGGACGTTCAGGAAAAGCAGCTTGCCTACTGGAAAAAACAGCTTGACAATGCCGCTCAGGTCTTAGAACTTCCCACAGATCACCCACGTCCCGCCGCACAAACATATCGAGGCTCATCTCAGTCCATTATACTTCCACCAGTGCTAGCGAACAGTTTGAAAGACTTCAGCCAGAAGGAAGATGCAACGCTATTTATGGTGTTGCTAGCCGCCTTCCAGATGTTACTCTCGCGTTATAGTGGACAGGAAGACATCGTCGTTGGAACACCTATAGCCAATCGCACGCGAGGCGAGCTAGAGGCACTGATAGGTTTTTTTGTCAACACCCTGGTGATGCGTACCGATCTTTCTGGTACCCCCAGCTTCCGAGAACTCGTCAGACGAGTGCGCCGGGTAGCACTAGGAGCCTATGCCAATCAGGACCTTCCATTTGAGCAGATCGTAGACGCCATACGCTCAACACGAGATTTAAGTCGCTCCCCACTCTTCCAGGTGATGTTCATTTTACAAAACGCACCAACAGCGAATCTCGAACTCGGTGATCTCACCCTGCAATTCCTTCCAGTGGAAAGTAATACGGCCAAGTTTGATTTAACGCTTTCACTCACTGATACTCAACAGGGATTATTCACAACATTAGAATACAATACCGACCTCTTTGAATCGGGTACTATCACCCGTATGCTGGGACACTACCAGGTATTACTTGAAGGAATCGTCGCCAATCCCGAACAACCAATCTCATCATTACCGATAATGACTACAGCGGAAAGGCAAAGGATTGTCGGTACCTGGAATGACACGCAGTCTATCTATGCTGCTGACACTTGCATTCATCAACTTTTTGAAGATCAGGCTGCACGGACACCCGATGCTGTGGCCGTGGTCTACGAGAGTACTCATCTGACCTATAGAGAGCTTAATAGCAGGGCTAATCAACTTGCCCATTATTTGCAAACAATGGGCATCGGTCCAGAAGATCTGGTCGGTCTTTGTGTGGAACGCTCTCTGGACATGGTGATCGGCGTTCTGGGCATCCTCAAAACAGGTGCCGCCTATCTTCCGCTCGATCCAAGCTATCCGCAGGATCGTTTGGCCTTCATGCTCCAAAACTCGCGTGCATCTCTTCTCCTGACTCACCAATCTCTTAATCAGCAGATAGTGAAACCAGACAGGCGCACGATCCACCTGGATGCAGATTGGTGGGATATTGCGGAAGAAAGCGAGGACAATTTAGGCGTAAAGGTACACAGCGAGAATATCGCCTATGTCATCTATACCTCTGGCTCTACTGGCCGCCCCAAAGGAGTGCTGGGTACTCATCGCGCCACCATCAACCGCTGTACCTGGATGTGGGAGGCATATCCATTTACAAGCAAGGAATGCTGTTGCCAAAAAACCGCATTGAGCTTTGTGGATTCGATTTGGGAAATCTTTGGGCCGCTGCTCAAAGGTGTACCAACCATCATCATACCTGATGATGTGCTCAAGGATATTCCTCAGTTCATAGGTACACTAGCAGCGCAGCAAGTGACACGTCTCGTCGTCGTTCCCTCATTGCTGCGTGCATTGCTTGATACCTGTCGGGAGATAGAGCAGCCATTGTTGGCAATGAACTATATAATTACTAGCGGTGAAGCACTTTCCGTGGAGCTACTGGAACTGTGCCAGGAAGTTCTCCCACAGAGTCATCTCCTCAATCTGTATGGCTCGTCAGAGGTGGCTGCCGACACCACCTACTATGACAGTCAAAACGACATAGAGTGTGCCAGCGTGCCCATAGGACACCCCCTTCCAAATACACAAGCCTACCTTCTGGATCAGCATCTACAACTCGTACCAATAGGCGTGCCGGGAGAATTGTACATTGGAGGAGATGGACTGGCACGCGGGTATATTCACCGCCCAGAACTGACCGTTGAACGTTTCATTCCTAATCCCTTCGGTATGATAGGAGGTGCGCGTCTCTATAAAACAGGAGATGTAGCTCGCCATCTTCCTGATGGAACATTGGAGTACCTGGGCCGCAGCGACCACCAGGTAAAAATCCGAGGTTTCCGCATAGAAATGAACGAGATCGAAAGTATACTCGTTCAACACCCTACTGTACAACAGGCACTTGTCCTTGCTCACGAAGACATACCTGGCAACACACGCCTGGTTGCCTATATCGTTGCGTCGATGGAAACGGACGCCGCCTCTCCAGGTGAACTGCGCAATCATCTACAAAAACATCTACCAACCTACATGATTCCCTCGACGTTTATGCATCTTGAGGCGTTTCCTCTAACTCCTAACGGAAAAGTAGATCGGAAGGCATTGCCAGCACCCGACTATGCTCATCCTACATCTGAACACGCCTTTGCGGCTCCCCACACTATCACCGAGCAAAAGCTGAGTGATATCTGGCAGCAGGTGTTGCGCGTAGAGCGAGTAGGAATCTACGACAATTTCTTTACTCTGGGTGGCGACTCCATTTTGAGTATCCAAATCGTGGCGCGAGCAAATAAGGCGGGTATCCACATAACGCCCAAGCAGATCTTCCAGTATCAGACGATTGCTGAACTGGCAGCGGTAGTAAGCATTGTTCCAGATCAGGAGGAGAAAGAGCAGACACATGTAGAACAGCAGGAGAACACACCAAACACCCTCTCGCTCCTCACACAAGCCCAGGTAGATATTCTCTTGAGTAGTGGTCGACAGGTGGATGCCGTCTATCCACTGTCTCCCCTACAGCATGGCTTACTTTTCCATACGCTCTATGCCCCGGAGAGTGGCAATTACATCACGCAAGTGGGTTGGACCTTTCAAGGAGATTTCAATGCTCCAGCGTGGAGAACTGCGTGGCAGCAGGTGACAGACCGTCATGCCATTCTGCGTACAAGCTTCGTGTGGGAGGGATTGAACGAGCCAATGCAGGTGGTTCGTAAGCAGGTAGAAGTGGATTTCGCTCAACACGACTGGCGGGCATATTCTCCCGTTGAGCAGCGTGCTCGTCTGGTTGCCTATCTGCAAGAAGACCGCGCACAGGGTTTCGATCTGCTCCAGGCTCCTTTGATGCGCTTGCTGGTAATCCAAATGGAGAATGACATCTACGAGTTTGTCTGGACGCATCACCATATCCTGCTGGATGGTTGGAGCTTTGCGCTTGTCCTCAAAGAAGTCTTTGCCTGCTATGAAGCACTCTGTCAGAATACAACCGTCACGTTGGAGCCACCGCGCCCCTATCATGATTATATTAGCTGGTTGAAGCAACAGGATATGGAGCAAGCGGAAAGTTTCTGGCAACACAGCTTACAGGGCTTTTCCGCCCCAACACCTCTAGGCATTGATCGCTTATCGACTACCACTGTACCTGGCGGCGAACAACAGTACGAGGAGCAAGTATTTCAACTCTCCACTGCTATGACACAGGCATTGCAGGAGTTGGCCCGTGAGCATCATCTCACTCTTAATACGCTGCTGCAAGGCGCTTGGGCCATGCTGTTGAGCCACTATAGCGGTCAGGATGATATCATCTTCGGCACCACTGTTTCGGGACGACCGGCTGTCATTGACGGCGTTGAGTCGATGGTCGGACTCTTCATCAACACCTTGCCAGTACGCGTACGGTTCACCGCCGAAGACAGAGTTTTGCCATGGCTCCACCAACTGCAACATCTGCAGAGCGAGATGCGGCAGTATGAGTACAGCCCGTTGGTCCAGGTGCAGGGATGGAGTGAAGTCCCTCATGGAACATCTCTCTTTGAGAGCCTTTTCGTCTTTGAAAACTTCCCTCTCAGTAGTGGAAAGGGAGAAGGCATAGGCGATTTAACAATTCAGGCGTTTCATGCAAAGGAACAGACCAACTACCCTCTCAGCATTATCGTCCTTCCTGGCTCACAGCTAACAGTGAAAGTTCACTACGACCTGAATCGTATAGAGACAGTCGCCATCACACGCCTGCAAGGGCATCTACGAACGATACTGGAAGGCATGATTGCTCACTCCGAGCAGCCGTTCGCACTTCTGCCATATGTATCAACAGAGGAGAGACAGCAAGTGTTGGCAAAGTGGAATGATACTCGATTAGAAACTTCTCACCAGGGATGTATTCATCAGGCATTTGAGGAGCAGGTCGAGCGTACTCCCACATTGATAGCAGTTGGGTGTGGAAGCGAGTCCTTAACGTATCGCCAGCTCAATGAGCGTGCCAACCAGCTTGCTCATCTCCTTCAGGCTTTGGGCGTGGGACCAGATCGGCTCGTGGGCCTGTGCATGAAGCGCTCAATGGAGATGGTTGTTGGTCTGCTAGCTATTCTTAAGGCCGGAGGTGCCTATGTGCCGTTGGACCCGAGCTACCCGCAGGAGCGGCTCGCCTTCATGCTCAACGATGCCCAACTTCCACTCCTCGTTACGCAAGAAGCTCTCCTTGAGAGCCTGCCCGAACATACAGCCCAGGTCGTGTGCATAGATCGTGACTGGGGCGACATTGCCCCCCATCCAGTGACAAATCCATTCAGTGATGTGCAGTCCGACAACCTGGCCTATGTCATCTATACGTCGGGTTCCACGGGGCAACCAAAGGCAACGCTGCTCCCGCATCGTGGAGCATACAACCTCGCTATTGCTCAACATAGCGCCTTTGACATGCAAGCAGAAGAGCGAGTACTGCAATTTGCCTCGTTGAACTTTGATGCTTCGGTCTCAGAGATAGTTGTCACGCTGCTCAATGGTGCTACACTCTGTATACCCGAGCCTGAGACGGTGCTGGTAGGACAAGCGTTACTCGAGATATTGCAACAGCAGCGCATCACATTGGTGACGTTGCCTCCCTCGGCCCTGGCAACTCTCCCACAGGAGACACTTCCAGAGTTACGCACCCTAGTTACTGCAGGTGAGGTCTGTCCTGCCGACCTGGTCACGTATTGGGCTGAAGGGAGACATTTCATCAACGCCTATGGGCCGACGGAAGCCACCGTATGCGCCACGGTCGCGCACGGCTTCGAGCAACAGCCCTCCATTGGGACGCCCATTGCTAACGTGCAAGCTTACCTGCTCGATGCCTTGCTCCAGCCGATTCCTGTAGGGGTGACTGGGGAGGTCTACATCGCGGGAGTTGGGCTGGCACGCGGCTACCTCAATCGCCCAGCCCTGACAGCCGAACGCTTTGTTCCCCATCCCTTCAGTGCCGAACCGGGAGCGCGCCTCTATAAAACTGGGGACCTGGCCCGCTATCGAGCAGATGGTCAGCTCGAGTTTCTGGGCCGCATTGATCACCAGGTGAAGGTGCGTGGCTACCGTATCGAATTGGGCGAGATCGAGAGCGCTCTCAGCCAACACGATGCTATTGAGCAGTCTGTAGTGCTGGCTAGCGAGGATGACGCAGGAAGTAAGCGATTGATCGCCTATATCGTGACCGCACCGAACTCAGGGCCATCCACCAACGAAGTACGCACCTTCTTACAGGAACGGTTACCTGAGTACATGATCCCCTTGACGTTTGTACAGCTAAAGTCGATGCCTATTGGTCCCAACGGCAAAGTAGATCGTCAGGCACTTCTGCAGAGCGATGCTACCACGCTTCCGTCAAAAGAGACATTCGCAGCGGCACATACGACAACGGAACGGGCGCTTGCCAACATCTGGGCACAAGTCCTGAGAAAAGAACGTGTCGGTATCCATGATAATTTCTTTACACTGGGGGGCGACTCCATTCTGAGCATTCAGATTGTCTCACAAGCACGGCAAGTGGGGATACATATGACTCCCCGACAACTCTTCCAACACCCCACCATTGCTGAACTGGCAACAACAGTTGTAGAGAGTAGTGGGTGTAGCACTACTCTGGCTGAGCAGGGTGCGGTCATGGGAGATGTTCCGCTCACACCAATTCAGCACTGGTTCTTTGAAGAGCCGCAACCGGAGCCTCACCATTGGAATCAGGCAATACTGCTGGCAACACGTCAGCCATTGGATGCAGAATTGCTACGGCGAGCAGTAGCATACCTGTTACAGCAACATGACGCCCTGCGTTTACGTTTTGTAGCTGATAAAGACGGCTGGCAACAAATACACGTGGAGTTAGAAGATGATGTACCTTTCACTTGCGTAGACCTGTCTACTCTCACACAAGTTGAACGAGACCAGGCATTCACGACAGCGGTCGCGGAGGCACAGACGAGCCTCAACCTGGCTACTGGTCCTCTGCTGCGCGTGGTCTACTTCGATTCAGGTACAGAGCAGCCAGGGCGCTTGCTCATCGTCATTCACCACCTGGTCGTCGATGGTGTCTCCTGGCGCATTCTGCTCGAAGACTTGCGCACCGCCTATGAGCAACTCAAGCTTGGACAGGCTATCCAGTTACCTCCCAAGACGACCTCATTCCAGCAGTGGGCACAGCGCCTTACCTCCTACGCGCAGAGTGCTGAGTTGCGCCAGGAACTATCCTACTGGCTGGCCCAGGCAGAGCGTGCCACGGTGCATTTACCAGTTGATTACTCCGAGGGAGACAACACGGTGGCCTCGACTCAAAGCGTTGCAGTTTCGTTAAGCACGCAGGAAACACAGGCCCTGCTACGCGTTGTCCCAGAAGCATATCGCACTCAGATCAACGATGTTTTGCTCACCGCGCTTGCCCAGGCATTGGCACAATGGACGGGAGAACACCAGCACCTGATTCACCTGGAAGGGCATGGACGTGAAGACCTCTTTGAAGGCGTGGACCTCTCCCGTACCATAGGCTGGTTCACCAGTCTGTATCCTCTTGTGCTCCAGCTCAGTGATAACATGCTTCCAGCCGAGAACCTCAAGGCAATCAAAGAGCAACTACGCCAGGTACCACAGCGCGGTATCGGCTACGGTCTCTTACGGTATCTCAGCAGCGATACCGAGCTAATAGCACAGGTACAGGCACATCCAGAGGCAGAGATAGGCTTTAACTATCTGGGACAGTTTGATCAGAGCATCAACGAAGAGTCCCTCTTCGGCGTAGCTCCTGAATCCACTGGACAGACACTCAGCCCTCAATCCAAACGTCAGCACCTGATAGATGTCAATGCCAGCGTTATAAGCGGGCAATTGCATCTGCACTGGACGTACAGTGAGCAGATTCACCGGAGGAAAACTATCGAGAACGTAGCTCACGCATACGTGCAGGCCCTACGTGAACTCATCACTCATTGCCAACGGCCCGAGGTTGGGGGCTATACTCCTTCGGACTTTCCCCTGGCTTCGCTGACGCAGGAGCAGATTGACACGCTGTTAGGTCATGATCGACAGATCGAGGCGGTCTACCCGCTCTCACCATTGCAACAGGGTCTGCTTTTTCATACCCTTTATGCACCCGAAAGTGGAGATTACGTCATTCAGGTCGGCTGCACCTTCAAGGGCAAAATGGACGTTGCAGCTTTTGCACAGGCATGGCAGCGGATAATGAATCTCCACGCCATCTTACGCACTGGCTTTGCCTGGGAACATCTGGATCAACCACAACAAGTGGTGCGCCGACAGGTAGCAGTACCCTTCGTGTACCAGGATTGGCGAAAGTATCCGAGCGTTGAACAACAGGCACTCCTGACAGCTTATCTGCGTGAGGACCGTGTCCAGGGCTTTACACTTACGCAAGCTCCTTTGATGCGTCTCACCCTCATCCAAATGAGTGAGGACTCGTATGAGTTTGTCTGGAGCCATCACCATATTCTTCTGGATGGCTGGAGCCTACCTCTGGTCCTAAAAGATGTCTTTGCCTCCTATGAGGCTCTCCGCGAAGGTACAGATAACATAGTAGAAGCCACTCTCCCCTACCAGGAGTATATCGCCTGGCTTCAGAAGCAAGACCTGGCACAAGCAGAACACTTCTGGCGACAAGCTCTGCATGGTTTTACCACTCCAACCTCACTCGGCGTAGTCCAGAGTGCAGGAACGATTCATGAGCAGGGATATGAAGAACAGAACTTCCAACTCTCCAGCGAAATGACACAAGCTCTGCAACAACTGGCTCGGGACCAGCAGATCACGCTCAACACGGTGCTGCAAGGAGCCTGGGCGTTGTTACTGAATCGCTACAGTAGACAGGATGATGTGGTCTTTGGCACCATCGTCTCGGGTCGCCCGACAGAAATCGCAGGAGTGGAGTCGATAGTTGGGCTCTTCATCAACACGCTGCCGATGCGTGTACGCCTCGATCCTGCAACGGAGCTTACTCTCTGGCTACAGTCTCTTCAGCTTCAGCAGAGCGAGATGCGCCAGTATGAGTACAGTTCGCTGTCGCAGGTCCAGAGTTGGAGCGATGTAGAGCGAGGCTTACCGCTCTTTGAGAGCCTCTTCGTCTTTGAAAATTATCCTCTCGGTAGCAGTACGACACAGGAAAAACAGGGAGAGGCTAGCTTGAGCATTCAGGCACTACACACAAAAGAGCAGACGAGCTATCCACTCACCCTGGCGTGTATTCCTGGGTCGCACCTCCTTCTCAAACTCCTCTATGATCGCAGTCGCTTTCAGCAGGCTGACATCTCTCGCCTGCAAGGGCATCTGCTCACCCTGCTCGAGAACATGCTGGCCCAGCCAACTCAACCCCTTGCCACCCTCTGCCTGCTTGCTGCCCCCGAGCAGCAGGCCCTGCTCACCTGCAATGCCACCCACACCGACTATCCACACACCGCGTGTATCCACACCCTGGTGGAAGCGCAGGTGGCTCGAACCCCTGACGCCATTGCCGTCTCCTACCAGCAGCAGTCTCTGACCTATCGGCAACTCAATGCCCGCGCCAACCAGTTGGCTCACGCCCTGCACGCCCTGGGGGTGGCTCCCAATCAGTGTGTGGGCGTGTATGCCGAGCGCTCGCTGCACATGATCGTCAGCTTCCTGGCTATCCTCAAGGTGGGAGCAGCCTACCTGCCGTTGGACCTCTCCTATCCTCAGGACCGCATCTCCTTCATGCTCCAGGATGCTCAGGCCACCGTCCTGCTGACCCAGCACCACCTGGCCTCGGGCTTGACCAACCCGGCCCACCACGTGATCTGCCTGGATACGCAGTGGTCCAGCATTGCACAGCACCCGCAAGACAACCTGCCCAACCGCATCGATGCTCACCATCTGGCCTATGTCATCTACACTTCCGGCTCCACTGGCCGTCCCAAAGGAGTCTGTATCAGCCATCAGGCTATCGCTCGCCTGCTGTGCAACACCAACTATATTCACCTCACCCCCAGCGATGTCGTAGCTCAGGCTTCCAATGCCTCCTTTGATGCCGCCACCTTTGAAATCTGGGGAGCGCTGCTGCATGGAGCCCACCTGGTGGGCATCTCCAAAGAGATCGTCCTGACTCCCCAAGCCCTGGCTGCCTGCCTGCGAGACCTGCAGGTCACCACGCTGTTCTTAACCACCGCCTTGTTCAACCAGATTGCCCAGAGCGTGCCCCAGGCCTTCCAGAGCCTGCGACACCTGCTCTTTGGAGGCGAGGCCGTCGATCCTGGCTGCGTCAGAACCGTGCTGCAGCAGGGGGCACCAGCACGACTGCTGCATGTGTATGGTCCTACGGAAAGCACCACGTTTGCCACCTGGAAGCGCATCGAGCAGGTCGCCCCGGAGGCCACCACGCTTCCTATCGGGAGCCCATTGGCGAACACCCAGACCTATCTGCTGGATCAGCATCGCTGCCCGGTTCCCACAGGAGTGCCGGGCGAACTGTATATCGGGGGGGATGGCCTGGCCCAAGGCTACTTGCGGCGACCCGAGCTGACGGCCGAAACGTTTGTCCCGCATCCCTGGAGCCCGGTGCCCGGGGCGCGACTCTATCGCACCGGGGACCTGGGACGCATGCTGGCTGATGGCAGCATTGAGTTCCTGGGACGGCTGGACCAGCAGGTGAAAATGCGTGGGCTGCGTATCGAATTAGGCGAGATCGAGGGCGTGTTGGCGCAGCAGCCTGCCGTGCGCGAGTGCGCAGTGGTTGCTCGGCAGGACCCTGCAGGCAACAAGCGCCTGGTCGCCTATGTGGTCTGGACGCCAGGGCAAGCCATGGCAGTCGCTGCCCTGCGCGCGCTCTTACATGACAGCCTGCCCGACTACATGGTCCCTTCGACCTTCGTGATGCTCGAGAGCCTGCCTCTCACGCCCAACGGCAAAGTGGACCGAAGAGCCTTGCCCGCCCCAGACCATACACAGATGAGGGAGGAAACGTATGTGGCACCACGATCAGTGGTGGAGCAGACGTTGGCAACCATTTGGGGACAGGTGCTCGGTGTGGAGCAAGTGGGTATCCACGATAACTTCTTTGCCCTGGGTGGCGACTCCATCCTCAGTATCCAGATCGTCGCCAGGGCTAATCAGGCAGGGATACATGTAACGCCCAAACAGCTCTTCCAGCACCAGGCCATTGCTGAGCTAGCAACTGTGGTAGATACGATGCCAGAGATTGAGGCTGAGCAGGGTACAGTGACAGGTGAAGTTCCTTTGACTCCCATTCAACACTGGTTCTTTGAACAGCAGCAGCCCGAGGCTCATTACTGGAATCAAGCAACCATGTTGATGACACAGCGCCCACTTGATCTCCATGCTCTGGAAGATGCGATAGCACACCTGTTGATACACCATGATGCCTTACGCTTACGATTTAAGCTCAACGAAGACGGTTGGCAACAGAGCAATGCAGGGGTAGACACGATGGTACCCTTAACGGTCATTGATCTGACACAGGTTCCCGTTGCAGGGCAAGGAGCAGCCATTGAGGCTGTATCCATTGAAATGCAAGCAAGCCTCAACCTTTCCGAGGGTCCCCTGCTGCGCGTGGTCTACTTCGACCTGGGAACCGATCAACCAGCACGCCTCTTGATCATCATTCACCACCTGGCCGTCGATGGCGTCTCCTGGCGTATACTCCTCGAAGATTTACAGACGGCATATGAGCAACTTCATCGAGGCCAGAGCGTTCACTTGCCAGCGAAAACCACGTCCTTCAAGCAGTGGGCACAGCGACTGACTACATACGCTCAATCGTCTGCACTGCAAGAGGAACTGAGCTACTGGGTCGAGCAAGCAGCGGGTGGAATTGCACCCCTACCAATCGATCACACTACAGGCGAAAACACCATCGCTTCGGCGCAAACAGTGGGAATTGCACTGAGCGTGGAAGAGACACAAACCTTGCTTCACCAGGTTCCACAAGCCTACCGCACTCAGATCAATGATGTCTTGCTCACCGCCCTCGCTCAAACGTTAACGCAATGGACAGGGCAGCAGATCCACTTGATCCACCTGGAGGGGCATGGCCGTGAAGACCTCTTCGAGGGTGTGAATCTTTCACGCACGGTGGGCTGGTTCACCAGCATCTATCCTGTCATCTTACGATTGGATGGACATGGTCCAGCACAGGCTCTCAAGTCGATTAAAGAACAATTGCGTGCTCTTCCACAACGCGGTATCGGCTACGGTCTCCTGCGCTATCTCAGCGAGAATGTAGCAACCCTAGAATCGATGCCCGAAGCTGAGATCAGCTTTAACTACCTGGGTCAATTTGGGCAGAGTAAAAATGAAGCAGGAACGTTTGTTTCTGCTCCTGAGTCAGGCGGACCTGTGGTTAGTCCATTGAGCAAACGCGAGCACCTGCTGGACATCAATGGCAGCGTGAGTGGAGGACAATTATGCTTCAGTTGGGCCTATAGCCAGAACACTTATCGGCGTGAGACTATCGATGCTCTGGCACACACCTACCTGCGGGCTCTACGTGAGATCATCGTCCACTGTCAGCAGCCAGAAGCCGGTGGCTACACACCTTCCGACTTCCCTCTGGCCTCATTGACGCAGGCGCAGATCGATGCGCTGCTGGGTACGGATCGACTGGTGGAGGCCGTCTATCCACTCTCGCCACTACAGCAAGGTTTGCTCTTTCATACGCTCTATGCACCGGGGGAAGGCGACTACGTAACACAGGTTGGCTGTACCTTCCGGGGAACTATGAATGCTCAAGCTTTTGCTCATGCCTGGCAACAGGTCATAGATCGTTACAGCATCCTGCGTACAGGCTTCATGTGGGAAAACCTGGATAAACCTATACAGATCGTCCGCCGCCAGGCAGCGGTTCCTTTCGAGCAAGAAGACTGGCGCATGTACTCGGCTGACGAACAACAAAGGCGTCTGTCGGCCTACTTGCATACAGATCGAGTTCAGGGGTTTGATCTTGCTCAAGCACCGTTGATGCGCTTACTCCTGATTCAGAAGAGCGAGGACACCTATGAGTTCGTTTGGAGCCATCACCATCTCTTGCTGGACGGATGGAGTTTGCCACTGGTGCTCAAAGATGTTTTCGCCTGCTACCATGCACTTTGTGTTGGTCATGTGCCACAACTGGAACAGGTCCGTCCTTATCAGCACTACATTGCGTGGTTAAGCCGGCAAGACCTGGACCAGGCCAGAGCGTTCTGGCAGCAGAACCTGCAAGGATTCATTGCCCCCACGCCACTGGGCATTGATCGCACGGAAGGTCGTGCGGCAGGGGACCATCGCTATGCAGAACAAAGGCTGCATCTATCGGCCGAAATCACTCAGACGTTGCAGTGCCTGGCTCGCGAACATCAGTTGACGTTGAACACGGTTGTCCAGGGAGTATGGGCGCTCTTGCTGAGTCGCTATAGTGGACAACAGGATGTGGTCTTTGGTACGACCGTTTCGGGGCGGCCAGCCGAGGTTGAAGGGGTCGAGTCTATGGTTGGGCTCTTCATCAATACGCTACCCGTGCGCGTACGGATGCAGCCAGAAGCCTCTGCAATCACCTGGATGCAGGCACTACAGGCGCAGCAGACCGAAATGCGCCAGTACGAATACAGCCCCTTAGTGCAGGTGCAAAGTTGGAGCGAGATCCCGCGTGGCCTACCTCTTTTTGAAAGCCTCTTTGTCTTTGAAAACTATCCTCTTGGTCAGAATGTGCAAGGAGAAGGCCAGTCTCATCTGGCGATTCAGGCCGCGCATTCGATGGAGCAAACAAACTATCCATTGACCGTCGTGGCGCTTCCAGGCCAGCAGCTTACGTTGAAAGTCACTTACGACCTCACGCGTTTTGAGACAGAAGCAATTTCACGTATGCTAGGGCATCTACACACCTCATTGGCGAGCATAGCAAACAATCCGCTTCAAGCACTGGCGACCTTGCCAATGCTTACATCCTCCGAAGATCTGCAGATGCGGGAATGGAATGCAGTTGCCTCTGCCTATACACCTGAGGAAAGCATACACGAGCGCTTTGAGGCCCAGGTGCAGCGTCAAGGGCAGGAGATCGCCGTTCGCTTTGAGCAAGAGCAGTTAAGTTATGAGGAACTTAATCGTAAGGCTAATCAAGTAGCCCACCATCTCCAGAGTTTGGGCGTTGGCCCCAACGTCCGTGTAGGTCTCTGTGTTGAACGCTCACTTGAAATGATTCTCGGTATTCTCGGCATCCTCAAGGCAGGAGGCACGTACGTACCTCTAGACCCAACCTATCCCCGAGAACGTCTCACCTTCATGGTGGCAGATGCGCAAATGCCCGTACTGGTCACACTGCAACGCTTGAGTGAGGCTATTCCTGTCCACGAAGTCACAAGCGTCTTTTTGGATATGGACTGGCCGACCATTGCACAGCGCAGCACTGAAAATCCTGCTCATCATACGGTGGCTGAGCACATTGCCTACATCATCTACACTTCAGGTTCGACAGGCAAACCCAAAGGCGTCTGTGTGAGCCATGCTAATGTGCTGCGGCTCTTCGCCGCCACCGATGACTGGTTCCATTTCGCTCATACGGACGTGTGGACTCTGTTCCATTCTTATGCCTTTGACTTCTCCACCTGGGAAATCTGGGGGGCATTACTCTTCGGAGGCCAGCTTATCGTCGTACCTTACTGGATCAGCCGCTCACCAGAGAACTTCTACGACCTGTTGCAGCGCCATCAGGTTACAGTACTGAATCAGACGCCCTCAGCCTTCCGCCAGCTCTTGCAGGTTGAAGCGTCGGGACACGTCCACGATGATCTCGCCTTGCGGTATATCATCTTTGGTGGCGAACGGCTCGACCTGGGGGGACTACAGCCGTGGTATGACCGACATGGAGAGCAAACACAGCTCGTCAATATGTATGGTATTACTGAAACAACGGTACATGTCACCTACCACCCACTAAGCATCCAGGATATTACAGAGGCGCGGGGCAGCGTTATTGGACGGGCGATTCCCGACCTACAACTATATGTGCTTGATCCACATATGCAACCTGTCCCAGTTGGAGTGGCAGGAGAACTCTACGTCGGCGGCGCTGGACTCGCTCAAGGCTACCTGCAGCAACCGGCGTTGACCAGTGAGCGCTTTGTAGCTGATCCGTTCGGTACACGGCCAGGTGCGCGGCTCTACAAGACTGGGGACCTGACTCGTTACCTGCCCAGTGGCAACCTGGAATACCTGGGACGTAGCGATGAGCAGGTAAAAATTCGCGGCTTCCGTATCGAACTGGGCGAGATCGAGACAGAGCTGAGGCAGCACCCGGCAGTACGACAGGGCATCATCATCGAGCGTGAGGATTATCCAGGGAACAAGCGGTTAGTTGCCTATGTCGTGGCTGATACACAGAGCGAATTGACAGTCAGCGAGCTGCGTACTGCTTTGCAGCAAAACTTGCCGTATTACATGGTTCCCTCTGCATTCGTTTTACTCGATGCGTTGCCACTCACTTCTAATGGCAAGGTAGACCGTCGAGCACTGCCTGCCCCTGATTACGCACCACAATCAACACAGGACACATTTGCCGCGGCCAGCACAACAGTTGAACACATCCTGGCCGAAATCTGGCGACAGGTGCTGGGAGTGGAAAAGGTCGGCATTCACGATAACTTCTTTGAGATGGGGGGCGACTCCATTCTCAGTATCCAGATCGTAGCACGTGCACGCCAGATGGGTGTACATGTGACGCCCAAACAACTTTTCCAATATCCGACCATTGGCGAGTTAGCTGCTGTGGTTGGCACCGCCACTCTATTCGAGGCAGAGCAAGGCATCGTCACCGGAGAGGTTCCGTTGACGCCGATTCAGCACTGGTTCTTTGAACAACAGCAGCCGGAGCCGCATCACTGGAATCAGGCGATGTTGCTGGCAACACGGCGTCCGCTTGATCCCACACTCCTCAAGCAGGCAGTAAGCCATCTTCTAAGGCAGCATGACGCCTTACGCCTACGCTTTACTGCCACCACAGGTGGTTGGCAGCAGAGCGATGCAGATATAGACGAGCAAGTTCCTTTGACCATCGTTGATCTCTCGACTCAATCCGTAGAGGAGCAAAGGGTAGCGATTGAACGTATAGGCAGCGAGGCGCAGGCCAGCCTCAACCTGGAAACAGGACCGCTCATGCGGGTGGTCTCCTTCAACCTGGGAGACGAGAGACCTGCGCGCCTGCTCATCGCCATTCACCACCTGGCCGTCGATGGTGTCTCGTGGCGCATTCTGCTGGAAGACCTGCAAAGTGTCTATGAGCAACTCGTTCGTGACCAGGCAGTACACTTGCCAGCCAAGACGACCTCATTCCAGCAGTGGGCGAGAAGACTTACCACGTATGCTCAGTCAGAGTCCTTACGCCAGGAATTGCCCTACTGGATAGCCCAGGTAAGCAGAGAGAGCGCTCATATACCTATTGATTACCCGGCAGGTGATAACACACTCATGTCGGCACAAACACTCACCGTCTCCCTAAGCGTGGAAGAGACGAGGGCCTTACTGCAAGAGGTTCCACAGTCCTATCACACGCAGATCAATGATGTGTTATTGACGGCACTGTTGCAGGCCGTGGCACAGCGTACAGGACAGCGCTCACTGCGGATCAACCTGGAAGGCCACGGACGCGAAGACATCCTTGAAGGTGTTGACCTCTCGCGCACGGTCGGCTGGTTCACCAGCCTCTTCCCCGTCTTGCTGGACCTTGGGCAAAGTACTCTGCTCCAAGATGAGATTAAGAGCATCAAAGAGCAACTACGGCAGATTCCACAACGAGGTGTAGGCTACGGCGTGTTACGTTACCTCAGCCGTGAGACAGAAGGAGCGCACGAGCAAACACAGCTCGAAGCTGAGATAAGTTTTAACTACCTGGGTCAATTTGATCAGCAGGTAGCTTCTGATGAAGCTTTGTTCGTACCCGCACCTGAGTCGAGTGGAGCTACGCATAGCCCCCTTGGTACGCGCCAACATGCATTAGATGTTAGCGGTAACGTCATCAATAGCCAGTTGCACATGAACTGGACCTATAGTCAGAGCATGTACCGTCAGGAGACGATAGAAATGTTGGCCCACGACTACATGGCAGCGCTACGCGATCTGATCGCGCACTGCCAAGCGGGTGATGCTGGTGGATACACTCCATCTGACTTCCCAGAGGCAGAAATCACCCAGAAAGACCTCGACAAACTGGTCGCCAAGCTTAGTAAGAAAAAGGTGAAATAACGTGCAAAACTCTTCAATCCAGGACATCTATCCTCTTTCTCCAATGCAGCAAGGAATGCTGTTCCATAGCCTCTATGCTCCAGAGGAAGGAATGTACATAGAGCAGTTACGTTTTGTCTTGCGAGGAAACCTGAACAGGGTGGCCTTCGAGCGGGCGTGGCAAGACGCGGTTGATCGCTATCCGGCCTTGCGAACTGCATTTCCATGGAATGAGGCGGAGAAACCTCTTCAGGTGGTATATCAGCACGTAGATGTTCCGGTAGCATGGTACGACTGGCGCGGCTGGTCAGTAGAGCAGCAGCAGGAGCAGCTCTCCGCCTTTCTGCGAACAGATCGGGTACAAGGCTTTGATCTGTCCGAGGCTCCTTTAATGAGGCTATGCTGCATTCAACTGGATAGTAACGTCTACCAACTCATCTGGAGCCATCACCACATTCTGCTCGATGGGTGGAGCCTGCCCATTGTGTTTAAAAGCGTCTTTGCCAGCTACGAGTCGTTCTGTCATGGGGAACCTGTACACCTGGGACCGGTTCGGCCTTACCGAGACTATATCTCCTGGCTCAAACGACAGGACATAAAGAAAGCGGAAGCATACTGGCAACACCTGCTCAAAGGAGTAACGGCTCCAACTCCCCTGGGCATCGATCACACGCCGACAGAAGATAAGGGATATGAAGAACAACTGCTTCAGTTACCCACCGAGATATCACAAAGCTTACAGCAACTGGCACGTCAGCAGCACATCACACTCAATACCGTGGTGCAGGGAGCCTGGGCGCTTTTGCTCAGCCACTATAGCGGTCAGAACGATGTACTCTTCGGTTCTGTAGCGTCGGGACGCCCGACGGAGGTGATAGGCATCGAGTCGATGGTGGGCCTCTTTATCAACACCTTGCCGGTACGCGTGCGGATGTCGCCCGATGAGCCCCTGCTGCCGTGGTTGAAAAGACTTCAGGAGCAATTGACCGAGCTACGCCAGTACGAGTACAGCCCGCTGGCCCAGGTCCAGGGCTGGAGTGAGATGCCCCGTGGCGTCTCGCTCTTTGAAAGCATTCTCGTCTTTGAAAATTATCCTCTTGCACAAAGCGCGACCGACGCACAGGCAGAATTGGAAGTTCTGGGCGGGCAGACTATCGAACAGACCAATTATCCTATCACACTGGCGATCATCCCAGGTCAACGATTGGCATTGAAACTATTGTATGACCGCAGCCGTCTTGATAGAGCCGCCATGACACGTCTACTTGAACACCTGGAGGTACTGCTGAAAGGGATAGCCAGCGATCCCGAACAACAACTGGCAAGCCTATCCCTCATGACAACAGCCGAGCGGAAGCAAATTTTGCATGAGTGGAACGCTACACACGTAGAGTCTTCCGAGCCGCTCTGTATTCACGAGCTGTTTGAAGCTCAAGTCAAGGTTTCTCCCAAATCTACTGCGGTAGCCTTTCACAATGAACAATTGACCTATGCAGAACTTGATCAGCGGGCCAATCAACTAGCCCATGCTCTGCGAAAGCGAGGAGTCAAACCAGATGTACTGGTTGGCCTATACATGGAGCGCTCATTGGAAACGATCGTCGGCATCCTGGGCATTCTCAAGGCTGGCGGTGCCTATGTTCCGCTTGATCCGACTCATCCTGGGGAACGGCTAGCATTTCTGCTAGCAGATACTCAAGTGAGCGTACTTCTCACACAGGAACGGCTGCTGGACAAACTACCAGAGCACACCAGGCCGATTCTCTGCCTGGATAGAGACTGGGAGAGCATTGGTCAGGAGAGCCGGAAGGCACCGATGAGCGCTGTACTAGCGGATAATCTGGCCTACATCATCTACACTTCGGGCTCCACAGGCAAACCCAAGGGAGTACTGGTTTCTCACCACAACCTGGTTCATTCTACCAGAGATCGTCTGACCTACTACCGTGATCCAGTCTCCGATTTTTTACTTCTGTCACCTTTTGCATTTGACAGTTCAATTGCGGGCATCTTCTGGACATTGTGTCAGGGGGGAACGCTGCATGTGCCGCAGGAAGGTTTGCAGCGTGATCCTGCACGATTGAGCGCGCTGATCAGAGAGAAACAGGTCTCTCACCTACTGTGCCTACCTTCGCTTTACACGCATTTGTTAACACAACCGAAGCCGCTGGAGTCATTGCGTACAGTAATCGTAGCAGGCGAGCCGTGTCCAAAAGAACTGGTGGAACAACACTATAGCTTGTACCCTCACACCAACCTCTTCAATGAGTATGGTCCTACGGAGGGAACCGTGTGGAGCAGTGTGTATCATTGCCACGCACAGGAGGAGAGAGTACAGATACCGATTGGATGCCCACTAGATAACATTCAAATGTATCTGCTGGATTCACAGCATCATCTTGTGCCTGTTGGAGTTCCAGGAGAAATACATATTGGTGGCGATGGTGTAACGCGGGGCTATCTCCATCGGCCAGAGTTGACAGCAGAGAAATTCATCCCCAATCCCTTTAGCACAAAGCCGGGTGTGCGTCTCTACAAAACGGGCGACCTCGCTCGCTACCTGCCTGACGGCGCTATTGAGTTCCTTGGACGGCTGGATCAGCAGGTCAAGATACGTGGCTTCCGCATCGAGCTGGGCGAAGTCGAAAGCGTTCTGACTCAACATCCTGCCATTCAAGAGTCTACCGTGATTGCTCGCGAGGACACGCCAGGCAACAAACGTTTGCTCGCCTATGTGGTTGCTATGCCACAAGCTACGCCTTCTCCGGCGGAACTGCGCGGCTATCTGCAGGAGCGGTTGCCCGAGTTTATGGTACCTGCAACGGTTGTTGTGATGAAAGAATTTCCGCACACATCCAACGGGAAGATAGACCGCCGAGCGCTTCCCAAACCCGATTACGCACTGCTTGCCAACAGCTCTACATATGTTGCTCCACGCACAGCCACAGAGCAAACGTTGAGCGAGATTTGGGTTCAGGTGCTTGGCCTGGAAAAAGTGGGAATTCATGATGACTTCTTTGCCCTGGGTGGCGATTCTATCCTCAGCATCCAGATTGTGGCCCGGGCAAACCAGGAGGGACTGCATATTACCCCCCGGCAGTTATTCCAACATCCAACGATTGCCGCATTAGTGGATGTCGTGACGCGCGAAGAGACGACAACAAGCATTGAGGCCGAACAGGGTATGGTGCTTGGTTCAGTGCCGCTCTCGCCAACACAGTACAGGTTCTTCGAACAGCACGTCTCTAATCCCAACCAGGAAAGCCAGGCTGTCTTGCTAACAGCGTCCAGGTGGCTTGATCCTCTCATACTTCAACAGGCAGTGTCGCATCTTCTGCTGCATCATGACGCCTTACGTTTACGCTTTCTACCAACAGAAGATGGATGGCAACAAACCAATGCCGCGGTAGACGCGGCGATACCCTTTGAGAACGTGGTTCTCTCACATATACCGATGGAGACCCGCAGTCAGGTTATTGATGCGACCAAGGCTACTGTAATGGCTGGTCTGAACCTGGAACATGGGCCATTGATACGCGTGGTCTGCTTCGATGCGGGTACTGAGCAGTTCACACACGTCCTCATCGTGCTCCACGAGTTGATTGCCGATGGCAGATCATGGGAAATTCTGCTGGAAGATCTACAGATAGCGTACGAGCAGTTGAGCCAGGGACAGAATGTCCATTTACCATCCAAGACGCTCTCATTTCGACAATGGACCCGACATTTGACTGACTACGCCCAGCGACCTGTTGTCCAGGACACATTGAACTACTGGATACCTGTCATGCAACGCGCCCCTCTCCACGCACCTACCGAGCAGGTTGAAGGAAATCCTGCAAACGAGGACGTAACCGCTACCATAGAGGTTGCACTAAGCGTAGAGGAGACACAGACCTTGTTGTATGAGGTGCCACAGGTCTACCGTACACAGACGCAAGATGTCTTGCTCACCGCGCTCGTGCAGACCCTGAACCAGTGGACAGGTGCGCGCGCGCACGCGATTTATCTGGAAGCCGATGGGCGAACCAGCACAGCTAGTGGCATACCTGATCTTGATCTTTCACGCACCGTTGGCCGCCTTACTCACTGCTACCCCGTCGTCCTTGACCTCGGAGATGCGCAAACCGCGGATGAGGCGCTGAAAGCCATTAAAGAACAGCTTCGCGCCGTTCCAGGCTATAGTTTCGGATTACTGCACTATTATATGAGCAGCGAAGAGGACGAGGACGAAAAAGGGCCGCTCACGCAGCTACAAGAGCTACCCTCTGTCCCACTTGCATTTCATTATCAAGAACCGCTGAAGCAGGTCATCTCCGCATCTTCTCTGTTCAACTCAACATCCGCGTTGTGCCGGTTGAGCAGCGGTGCGGAGGGCGATCAGCGGCCACTCCTTGCCATCAATGGATACATCAATGCAGGACAGCTCTATCTCTCGTGGACCTACAGCCAGCATCACTATCGTGCAGAGACCATCGAGAGAGTAGCACGAATCTATCGCCTTGCATTACACATGCTCATTAATTACTGCCAGCAAGCCGAGGTCGGAGGATATACGCCCTCGGACTTCCCCTTGGCTCAACTGACACAGGCTCAGATTGATCGCGTGCTGGGAACTGATCGCCAGGTTGAGGCTGTCTATCCACTAGCTCCCTTGCAGCAGGGCCTACTCTTCCAAAGTCTCTATGCGCCCGAAAGCGGCGACTATATTGTTCAGGTGAACCATACCTTTCACGGGAAGATAGACCCCCCGACCCTGGAAAAGGCTTGGCAACACGTTATAGATCGCTATGCCGTCTTGCGTACAGGTTTTGTTTGGGAGCAACTCAATCAATCCATGCAAGTGGTCCGACACCAGGTGCCTGTCCCCTTCAGCTATCAGGACTGGCGTCAGTATTCCTCGATTGAACAACAGGCTCGCCTTATTGCCTATCTGCACGAGGACCGCCACCAGGGCTTCGATCTCTCACAGCCGCCTCTGATGCGCTTGCTCCTGATTCAGTTGAGTGATGATACCTCGCATTTAATCTGGACACATCATCATATCATCCTGGATGGATGGAGTATTCCTCTGGTGCTGCAGGAGGTCTTTGCATGTTATGCTCTGCTGTGCCAGGAAGAACCTCTTCAACTTGCTCCGGTACGCTCCTACCAGGACTATATCGCCTGGTACATCAAGCAGGATGTCCAGGAAGCCAAAGACTTCTGGCAACAGACATTGCACGGCTTCAATACACCAACGCCTCTAGGTGTTGATATTGATCATTCGACGCCACGAACATCCGCTGAAAAACGCGGATATGGAGAATCTCTTCTTCATCTATCGCCAGAGTTGACAGAAGCGCTGCACCAGTTGGCACGCGAGCACCATTTGACGCTCAACACCGTGGTGCAGGGAGCATGGGCCCTGCTGTTGAGCCGCTATAGCCGCCAGGACGACATCGTCTTCGGCACCACTGTTTCCGGTCGGCCTGCCGAGCTTGAAGGGATTGCGTCGATGGTGGGTCTGTTCATCAACACCTTGCCCATCCGCGTCCAGACCCCGCCACAGGCGTACCTGCTCTCCTGGCTGCACCACTTGCAAGAACAGCAGAGCCAGATGCGCCAGTACGAGTATACGCCCCTGGTCCACATCCAGAAGTGGAGCGACGTACCTCAGGGTGCAGTACTCTTCGAGAGCCTCTTCGCCTTCGAAAACTTCCCTATCAGTTCTTTCACATCCGCTAACGAACTGGAAAAGGAGGAGGTATCTGGCCTGGCTATCCAGACAGGAAAATCGCTGGGACAGACAAATTATCCTCTGAACGTGATTGTCGTTCCAGGGCAACAGCTTTTACTGTACTTGCACTATGACCTGGACCGCTTCGAGACAGCTGCTATGGAACGTATGCTTGCCCACCTGGAAGTACTCCTGCAAGGGATGATCACGCAGCCCGAGCAACAGTTAGCCACCCTGCCAATGCTCAGCGAAGGCGAGCGGCAGCGAAGCCTTGAAGAATGGAACGCCACATCTACTGCGTATCCCGCTGAAGCGTGCGTCCAGCAGCTGTTTGAAGAGCAGGTGCAGCGCACTCCCGAGGCCCTCGCCGTGGTCTATGAAGGCAAGTCCTTGACCTATCGGCAGCTCGATCAACGCGCCAACCAGTTCGCTCATTACCTGCAAAGCCAGGGCGTCGGGCCCGACACCCTCGTTGGTCTCTGTATGGCCCGCTCTGTAGAGATGGTAGTGGCTCTCTTTGGCGTCCTTAAAGCTGGAGGCGCTTACGTCCCTCTCGATCCCGCCTATCCCCAAGAACGCCTCAGCTTCATGCTCGCCGACGCCGGAGTACGGGTCCTCTTGACGCAGGATGCCCTGCTTGAGCGCTGGTCCAACCTGGATATTCCGGTGCTCTCTCTCCAGAGCAGTATGCCGCTACTGGTCAGCCTGCCGCAAGAGGCTCCCGCGACTCGGCTTGACCCGGACAACCTGGCCTACATCATCTACACCTCCGGCTCTACAGGCCAGCCTAAAGGCACTATGATCCATCACCGGGGACTGGTTAACTACCTCTCCTGGTGTGTGCGTGCCTACGATGCCTCGACAGGGACAGGGGTCCCGCTGCACTCGTCCATTGGCTTTGATCTGACTGTCACCAGCCTCTTTGCTCCCTTACTCAGCGGTCAGCGCGTTATGCTCTTGCCCGACGAGCAGGGCATCGAAGCTCTGAGTAGAGTGCTACGCGAGGAGCAGGACTTGAGCCTGGTCAAGATCACCCCTTCGCATCTGGAGGCACTCAATCACCTGCTTTCCGACCACGAACTGGCGGGACGCGTGCGCACCTACGTTATCGGGGGCGAGGCGCTCGAGGCGGAAACGCTGACCCGCTGGCGCGCTCACGCCCCACAGACGCGCCTGGTGAACGAATATGGTCCGACTGAAACCGTTGTGGGCTGTTGCACGTATGACATACCTGCTGAGGCAACACTTGCGGGAGCGGTCTGTATCGGTCGCCCCATTGCCAACATGCAGCTCTACGTGCTTGACTCCTGCATGCGTCCCTTGCCCGTGGGCGTGACGGGCGAACTCTACATCGGTGGCGTGGGCGTCACGCGCGGCTACCTCAAGCGGGCCGACCTCACCGCCGAACGCTTCATCGCCCATCCGTTGAGCAATGAGCCAGGGGCCCGGCTCTATAAGACGGGAGATGTCGTACGGTGGCAGGCAGATGGCAGCTTGCACTACCTGGGGCGCAGCGATGCGCAGGTCAAAATCCGAGGCTATCGGATCGAGTTGGGCGAGATCGAGAGCGTGCTGGCTCAGCATCCAGCGGTTCGGGACTGTGCAGTCCTGGCACGCGAAGACTCGCAGGGCAGCAAGCGGTTGGTAGCCTATGTGGTTGCCCAGCAGGCGGAGGAGACCCTCGCAGAAGGTCTGTTGCGCTCGGCCCTGCTCACTCAGCTACCAGAGTACATGGTACCTGCACTGTTCATCCAGTTGCAGGCTCTGCCTCTGACGGTTAACGGGAAGGTGGATCGCGCCGCCCTGCCCGCTCCCGATACAGCTCATTTGTCCTTTGAGCAGCCCTATGTCGCTCCTCGGACGGGGATAGAGTGCATGTTGGTCAACATCTGGGCTGAGGTACTCCAGATCGAGCAGGTCGGCATTCATGATAACTTCTTCACGCTAGGTGGCGACTCCATTCTCAGTATTCAGATCATCTCTCGGGCCAGGCAAGCTGGAATGCAGCTTACGCCTCGGCAGTTGTTCCAGTATCCCACCGTGGCCGAACTCGCAGCTATTGTTGAGGCCCCTCTTACGGCTGCTGAGACCGAACAGATGGAGGTTACTGAAAGTGTGCGTCTAACCCCCATTCAACACTGGTTCTTCCCGCAAAACCGGAAACAGCACTGGAACCAGGTCATTGTGCTGACGGCCCCACACTCACTTGATGCCTTGCGATTGAAGACAGCCGTTACCCATCTGCTGCAATTCCAGTATGCAGAGTATACCGAATCGGCACCCAGCGAGGTGCAACAGTGTGAACAGCAAGTTCTATACCGTAGGGCTGATCTGTCCGCTCTTTCTCGGGCTCAACAAAAGGCTGCTATTGAATCTGCTGCAGTCGAAGAGCAGGCAAGTTTCGACAAGGAAACAGGACCGCGCATACGTATCGTGTACTTTGACATGGGGAACAAGCAGCCTTGTCGTCTGCTGATCGCCATCCATTATGCGGAAACGGATGAAGTGCGGTGGCGCGTTTTCCTGCAAGACCTGCAGGCCACTTATGAACAGCTCAGTCGAGGACGGCCTATTCAGTTGCCAAGCAGAAACACGCCTACCCAACCAGTGACGGTTTCCACTCAGCCTCAGCAAATATGGGCTTTCCCGCTGGCACAACTGACACAAGCTCAGGTTGAGGACATCGCGGGACATCATCGACAGGTGGAAAATGTCTATCCGCTTTCGCCATTGCAACAGGGCTTACTCTTCCACGGTCTCTACGCTCCAGAGAGTGGTGATTACGTTATACAGGTGAACCATACCTTCCAGGGCGAACTCAACGTTCAGGCTTTCCACGAGTCCTGGCAACAGGTGATGGAGCGCAACGTCGTTCTGCGTACAGGCTTCGCCTGGGATAACCTGGATCAGCCCATACAGTTAGTATACAGGAACGTTTCCGTTCCTTTTGTGCGGCAAGACTGGCGCGAGTACTCACCTGATGAACAACAGTCCCGTCTAGTAGCCTACCTGCAAGAGGATCGCCGCCGAGGTTTCGACCTCGCACAGGCACCGCTCATGCGCTTATTACTTGTCCAGTTAAGTGCTGATGTGTACCACGTGATCTGGACGCACCATCATATCATCCTGGATGGTTGGAGTATTCCGTTGGTTCTACAAGAGTTCTCTACCTGCTATACCGCCTTGTGCCAAGGGCAGGTCCCTCAACTTCGGCCTGAGCACCCTTACCAGGACTACATCGCCTGGTACGTCAAGCAGGATATACAACAAGCTAGGGACTATTGGCGGCAGACGCTACAGGGCTTCAGAGCACCTACCCCCCTTGGTGTTGATCGTCTGGCTCCAGAAACCGATGGTATGGAACGGCAGTATGCAGAACAGGTCTTGCGTGTCTCACCAGAGCTTACTACAGCCGTCCAGCAATTTGCTCGTAAGCACGGTTTGACGCTCAACACCGTGGTCCAGGGAGCATGGGCCCTGCTGTTGAGCCGCTATAGCCGCCAGGACGACATCGTCTTCGGTACCACTGTTTCCGGTCGGCCTGCCGAGCTTGAAGGGATTGCGTCGATGGTGGGTCTGTTCATCAACACCTTACCCGTCCGCGTCCAGACCCCGCCACAGGCGTGCCTGCTCTCCTGGCTGCACCACTTGCAAGAACAGCAGAGCCAGATGCGCCAGTACGAGTACACGCCCCTGGTCCACATCCAGAAGTGGAGCGACGTACCTCAGGGTGCGGCACTCTTCGAGAGCCTCTTCGCCTTCGAAAACTTCCCTATCAGTTCTTCCACATCCATCAACAAGGAGCAAATACAGGTTTCCAGTGGAGCAGCTCAGGGCTGGCGAGCACTTGGACAAACCAATTACCCGCTGAACATAATTGTCATGCCGGGTCAGCAACTCTCGCTCGCCCTGCATTACGATCTGGACCGCTTCGAGACAGCTGCTATGGAACGTATGCTTGCCCACCTGGAAGTACTCCTGCAAGGGATGATCACGCAGCCCGAGCAACAGTTAGCCACCCTGCCAATGCTCAGCGAAGGCGAGCGGCAGCGAAGCATTGAAGAATGGAACACCACGGCTGTGGACTATCCTCAAGCAAAGTGCGTCCAGCAGCTGTTTGAAGAGCAGGTGCAGCGCACTCCCGAAGCCCTCGCACTCCTGTTCGAGGACCAGCAGCTCACCTACGCCC
>JAABUZ0100001925.1_pt1 | contig 36668 bp, 31 predicted proteins | sample 5562091 | NCBI WGS metagenome assembly JAABUZ01 (sample SAMN12813069, study PRJNA571459) | rock metagenome | isolation source: Antarctica rocks | place: Antarctica: Victoria Land, Linnaeus Terrace sud | collected 2015-12-21 | reverse complement strand
CCCCTCCGGAGTAGGTGGACCAACCGAACTCGGTGGCCCACACCGCCTTGCCCCCGTCGCCGTGGGCGGCCATAGTGGCGTGGATCTCCTCGAGCCCGCAGAACGCGTCGAGGGCCTTGCGGCTCGAGCCGGGCTCGTTCCAGCACTTCTCCGGGTCGCTCCCGCTGTAGGGGTGCACGGCGGCCACGTCGAAGAAGGGACCGGCGCCGGCCGCGTAGAGCCGCTCGAGGTAGGGGTAGTCGTTGCGCGAAAGGCCGCCGAGGACCACGGTCGAGGAGGGATCGGCGCTCTTGATCGCCGGGTAGGCGGCGCGCAGCATGCCGGTGTAGTCGCTCGCGCTGACGCCCGAGGGCCAGAAGTTGGCGAGGTTCGGCTCGTTCCACACCTCGTAGGCGTGGACGCCCATGGGGGCGTAACGCTGGACGATGAAGCGCGTGTAGTCCGCGTAGTCCTGGAAGGAGCGCGGCTTGTAGGCGATCTTCCAGTGGTTGCCGCCGCCGTCGGAGTACTTGGCCGGGTCGGCCGAGGCCCAGTAGGGGACCCCGTCGGCCATCGGCATGAGCACATCGAGGCCGGCGCGCCGGGCGGCCTGCACGGCGTAGTCGTAGTCGGCGAGGACGCCCTGGTTGAGCACGCCCTTGCCGTTGGTCTCCACCGCGCTCCAGTTCGCGTTGACGCGGATGGAGCGCACCCCGGCGTCCTTCATCATCGCGACCGACCTGTCGACGTCGGCGTGCGGGATGTTCCACGTGATGTCGGAGTTGACGCCCACCTCGGCGGCGCGCGCGGCCCCGGGGAGGAGCACTACGGCCATCAGCGCCAGCGCCGCGACGACACAGGCCCGTGTGAATGTGAGCCGGGTGAGCCTCCCTGCGAGCATGGAAGTTCCTTTCCATCACGCCGCTCGCAAGGTCCTCTTCGGCAGCCCGGCTGACTCGCGTGCGAGTCCCGTGGCTTTGCGTCCTCCCCTCGCGAGGAGTTTGCCCTTGTCGGAGGCGGCTGTCCGTTTCCGTTGTCGAACGTCGAATCGGCCGCTACGGGCGCGGGCTCGTGCCCGGCTGCGAATTGCCGACGGATGTTCGAGGCGAAGCCCCGACTACTCCGCCGCGCGAGGCGCCGGGGCGAGCTCCGGCACCGCGCTGATGAGCCCGAGCAGCGCCCAGAACTCGATGGCGGTGGAGACGTCGAAGAGCGTGACGTCGAACTGGTTGTGCACGAGGAAGGCGACGAGCGCGGCGAGGAGTCCCGAGCCCATGACGCGCGTCCAGCGGTCGGGCGCCCGGCGCAGGGCGAGCGTGGCTCGGGTCGCCGCCGTGACGACCGCGAGGAGCGCCAGCAGTCCGAGCAGGCCCTCCTCGGCGAACAGGTGCAGGAAGAGGTTGTGCGCGTGGGGCGGGGGCTCGAAGATCGTCTGCGGCAGGAACGCCTTGCCGGCGATGCGGGCGTTGGCGTAGGCCCGGGGGAACCCGCCGAGTCCGACGCCCGCGATCGGGTGGCTCTCGCCGATCTGGAGCGCGCTGCGCCAGATGTCCACGCGCGTGGAGGCCTCTCCGCCGGAGGAGGTGAGCGTCGCGAAGCGCTCCTTGAGCAGGTTGGGAGCGCCGAGGCCGCCCACCAGGAGCACCACGGGAACGATGAACAGCGCGCGCCGTCCGCGCAGGAAGATGAAGGGCACCAGCACGAGCCCGATGAGGGCTCCGCGGGAGAAGCTCGCGTAGATGCCGCCGATCGCGAGGACCACTCCGCCCGCGTGCAGGAGCCGAGCGCGCTGGTGGAGAAGGGCTCCGGCGATCCCGAGCGGCACGAGGAGAACCAGGAAGCCCCCGAGCTGGTTGGGATGCGCGAAGCCCGCGGTAACTCGCGAGACGACCTCTCCGGAGTTGGTGAGAAAGCCGCCGTCGGTCCCCGTTCCGCGGACGTAGTCCAGCGTCGCGAGCCCTCCGACGAGCAGCGCGGCGAGGGAGGCGCCGCCGAGTATCCACGCCACGTGCTCGCGCTCGCGGACGCTGAGCGACACCGTGCCGAACAGCAAGAGCCCGGTGATCAGGGTGCGCATGAGCCTCCGGGCCTCGGTCGGCTCGCTCGTGAGGGCGAAGGCCACGACGGCGATGGCGAGGTAGAGGGTGAGGACGATCGTCAGGCGGGGCACACCGGGCGAGGAGCGCGCCGCGCGGCCCCGCAGGAGCGCGAGCCCGAAGAGGTAGATCGACCAGCCGAGCAGGAAGAGCTTGAGGATCTGGCCGCTCACCCCGAAGGCCCCGAGCGGCGCGATCGCCAGGGCGGCGGCCACGCCGACGTGCGGACGGGAGGCGGAGACCACTGCCAGCGCCGCCACGACCGCGAGCGCGGGCAGCACGAGCGGTGAGATGGCCAGGGCGCTGAGGGGGTAGAGCACCCCGAGGCCCACGGCGCCGGCGGCCCACGCTGCGACGAGCGCGGCGCGGCGCCCAGGCGCTTCGGGTCCCCGGACCGAGGTTGCGAGTCGCATGGCTACGGGTCAGGCGCGCGGCCGCGGCCGCTCAGGAGGGGGCCGGGACGCGCTCGGCGGCCACCGGCTCGGCCGCGAGCACCTCCACGGGCTCCGACTGGCCGGAGGAGTAGTAGTCGTGGTCGGTGACCCCCGCGGCCCGGTTGACGACCACGCCGAGCACGTGCGCCTGCGTCCGGCGAAGCTGGTCGACGGCCTGGACCACCCGCGAGCGCTTGGCCCGACGGGGGTCGACGACGAGGATCACGCCTTCGGCGGCGGCGGCGAGCAGCGTCGCGTCGGCGCCGACCGACAGCGGCGGCGAGTCGTAGACCACCAGGTCGTATGCGCGCTGAGCGCGCCGGTCGAGGTCGGCCAGGGCCTTGGAGGCCAGGAGCGCCGCGGGGTTGGGGGGCGGCGGGCCGGAGGGCATGAAGTCCAGCGACGGCGCGAGGCCCACGATGAGCTCCGAGAGCGCGAGCGGCGTCAGGTTCGAGAGGAAGGCCGAGAGCCCGGCGCCTCCGCCGGCACGGCCCGCCTCGCTCATCATCGCCGAGAGGCGAGGACGCCGAAGGTCGGCGTCGACGAGCAGGGTCCGGATGCCGAGCTCTGCGGCGGCGCGAGCCAGCGCGAAGGAGGCCGTGGACTTGCCCTCTCCTTCGCTGGCGCTCACCACGACGAGGGTGGCCGGTCGGCGGCCGAGCCCGACGAAGGAGAGGTTGGCCATGACCAGGCGGAACGCCTCGTCCACCTGCCGAGTGGCCGGGTCACGGGCGCCGTTCGTGCGCGGCAGGGACTCCATGACCGCCGACGAGCGCTGCGGGATGCGACCGATGATCGGCAGGTCGAGCACCTCGGTGCTCGAGGGCTCCACGTGGAGGCGCTGGTCGAAGCGTTGGCGGCCGAGCGCCACGCCGGCTCCGCCCAGGAGCGCGAGGAACGCGCCGACGATGAGGTAGAGCTTGGGACGGGGGCTCACGGCGTTGGCGATGACCGCCGCGGGTTGGGCGAGCGTCACCTTCCCGTTGAGGGAGCCGGCGCCGACACCGGCGACGAAGCTCTGGGCGTAGACGTTGGCGATGGTCTGGGCGCGTTCGGGGGAGGAGGCCTGGGCGGTGATCTGGATGAGCTGGGCCTGCTGGACGGGAGCGATCTGCACCGCGCCCTGCAGGGCCTTGCCGTCACTGGGGAAGGGCAGGCGCTGGGCGACCTGGTTGGCGACTCCACGGGTCTGCAGCAGCTCGGCGTAGGTCTTGGTCAGGACCTGGTTCACCTGCGAGGCCTCGAAGTCGCTCGTGGCGGCCTTCGCCGAGGAGACGAGGAGGTAGGACGAGGTCGAGTAGGTCTTCGGCAGCAGGAAGGTCGTCACGGCGATAGCCGCGAACACGAGCGCGGAGGTGAGGAGGAGACTCACCCGTCGGCGCCACAGCACGGCGGAGATCTGATCGGTATTGAGCATGTTCTCGCGGGGTCGGGGTTAGGGTTGGTCGGGGACGGTCATGCTGCGTTCTCCTGGCCGAGCACGGCCGAGACGGTCATGAGCAGGATCTTGAGATCGAGCCTGAGGCTCCAGTTCTCGATGTACCAGTTGTCCCACTCCACCCGATCGGTCAGCGAGGTCTGGCCCCGCAGGCCCTGCACCTGGGCCCAGCCGGTGAGCCCCGACTTGACCCGATGACGGTCGGCGTAGCGGTAGACGTGCTGCTCGAAGGAGCGCACGAAGGCGGTGCGCTCCGGGCGGGGGCCGACGAAGGACATGTCGCCCACGAGCACGTTGATGAGCTGGGGCAGCTCGTCGACAGAGGTGCGGCGCAGGATCCGGCCGATCGGGGTGCGCCGGTCGACGGGCGCGGGAGCGACCTCGCCGGAGATCTCCTCCCCGCGCTGCTGGGCGGCCCAGGCCGCGTCGAACTCCGTCGGCGGGCCGTCGTCCTCGCGCATGGTGCGGAACTTGAGGATGTTGAAGTCGTGCCCGTCGAGGCCCACGCGCCGCTGGCGGAAGAAGATCGGCCCGGGGGAGGTGAGCTTGACCGCCAGGGCGACCCCGAGCAGCGGAAGGGCGAGCACGACGAGCGACTGCGCCGCCACCAGCCGGTCGAGGGCGTACTTGATCGCGAATTGCCAGCCCTTCGGATCGACCCGCTCGGCGCGGAGGAACGGCACGCCGCCGAGGTGCTCGATGCCGATGCGGGAATTGACCTCCTCGAAGAGCCGGGGCACGAAGGCGACCTCCACCCCGAGGGCGCGGCAGCGGCGCATCAGCCCGAGGATCACGTCGTGGGGAGCGGTCGAGAAGGTGATGATGACCTGCTCGACGTCGCGATCCTCGATGACGTGCTCCAGGTCCCAGCTCGCGCCGAGGACCGGCACCATCGTGTTGCCCGCCTCCGCGCGGCCGTCGGGCATCGGATCCTTGTCGAGGTAGCCGACCGGCCGCAGGCCGAGCTCGGGCCTCTGGAGCAGGCGGTGGGCGACGAGCTGGCCCACGGCGCCGGCGCCGACGATCAGGGTGTTGTGGAACGCGCCACGGCCGCTCCGGCGGGCCCGGCGGGCGTCGAAGGCCATGCCCGCCCGGCCGGCCCCGAGGAAGACCATCCCGAAGACCCACAGCCGCGCGGTCAGCTCCGCGGCGGCGGTGGGGCTGCCGGAGGTGACGCGCAGGGCGATGAGCACCATGGCGCTGATGGCGGTGGCCGCGAAGATCCGCTCGAGGTCGTCGACCGGCGAGCGGTGCAGGCGGAAGTCGTAGAAGCCCCGCAGCTCGAGGACCAGGAGCGTGCCGAGCAGGTAGGCGAGCGCCCACCACGACCCGTCGCGCGAGACGGCGCTCGCCGGCGCGGCGAGCACGGCGGCCGCTCCGCCCAGGGCGAGCATCGCGCCGTCGGCGCTGCCGGAGACGCGGCGCCGGCGCCGCCGGTCGCGCACCCGCCGCTCCCCACCGGCCGTGGACACGGGCGGGGGCAGACGACTGCGGACGCGAGGGGAGACGGCGGTCGGGCTCATGGGCTTCGCCTCCTACCTCGGCGGATGAGCCGCGGAGCCTTAGCGCTGAGCCTTAGGGCGCGGCCGAGCCGCCTCGCCTCACGACATGCGAACGCCGGCGGGAGTCCCGCCGGCGTTCAAGGACCAGCTAAGTGCCAGGCCGCCGCGGCGGCCATCGGTGACGAGGTCAGGCGAGCGGCCGCGAGAGGCGCCGAACGCCCATCCCGACGCCGACCAGAGCTACACCGCCGAGCGCGAGGAGCACGACGTCGAAGCCCGTGAACGGCAGGCTGCCGTTGCCGGACGGATCCTTGCCGGAGGACGCGCTGCGCGAGTTGTGCTGGGAGAGGGTGCTGATCGACGCGGCCGGGCCACCAGACTCGTCCTTGAGGGAGTTCTGACCGTAGGCCGGAGCTGCCCCCACGAGGGCTACGACCAGCGCGAACATGATGAGTCGCTTCATGGAATCCTTCCTTCGTTCCCCTGGTACCGGGTAGGAGATTGTACGGACGTTACCGTGCCAGTGTCCGGATCGCAAGGCTTGTAGAGGTCGTACGGCAAGAACTACCCATCAAACGCGAGCGCACGCCGAAACTGTCACAGGGTTTGCGGACGACGCGACTTCGCGCTCAACTTGGTTCTCGGCCGTAAGGCGCATAGCTTGAGCGCTCGCTCCGGCGGGTCACGGTCCGAAGCTCCGGTCGCGGCGCTCGAACTCGGCCGCGGCCCGGCCCAGGGTGAGCGGACGCCCGCGCCGCAGCGCCGCGAGCGCCTCGACGGCCAAGGACTCGCGAGGATTCAGCGAGTGCGCCCGGCGGAGGTGGTCACTGGCGCCGCGACGGTCTCCCGGGGCGGCGAACAGGCCGAGGTAGAAGGCGGCGAGCCAGCTGCGGGGATTGCGCTCCGCCACCTGGCTGAACTGCCGGCGCGCGAGGTAGGGACGGTCGAGCGCGAGCGCCATCGCGCCGCCGAGGGTGGCGGGCTGGGCGCTCAGCGGCTCGAGGTCCGCGGCGCGGTGGAGGGCCGCGAAGGCGCCGCCCGGATCGGCCGGGTAGTCCGCCAGAGCGCGCGCGACGTCGCGCTGGCCGAGGTAGGGGACGGCGAGTACGGCCAGCCCCCCGACTATCGCCAACGTGCCGGCCACGGGCGCGAGGACGCGCAGGTACGCCCGCTCCGGGCGGGGGCGCAACGGAGGCGGCACGGGTCCCGACGGGCGCCCGAGCGCGACGGCGATCCCGGTCAGGGCCAGAGCGGTCCCGCTCAGCACGGGGTACTCCCACAGCCAGTCCACCGAGCCGTGCACGATCCAGACGGCGAGGGGCACGAGCGCGATGCCGGCGGCGGCACGCCCGTGCGGGCCTCGGCGCGCGCGGACCCTGGTCACCGCCGCGACCGCGAAGCCGAGGAAGGCGAGGAAGAGGGCCGTACCGATCAGGCCGGTGTGAGTGAGCAGCCGGACCACCAGCGAGTGAGGCCAGCGAGGCTCGTCGTAGGTGCGCCGTTGAACGACGTAGGCCTCCTGGTAGTTGTCCTGGCCGATCCCCCCGACCGGATGGCTCGTGAAGATCGCGAGGCCGACCCTCCAGAGGTCGTAGCGCGGCGACCCGAGCTGGGTGAACCGCGTGGCGCTGTGCTCGTCGTTCGTGCTCTGGAACTCCCGCCACGCGCGGTCGATCCGCTGCCCGACGTGTCCGTGGACGGCGGCCACCCCGGCGCCGGCGCCCCCCAGCAGCGCGAGCACAAGGACGACCGCCGCTCCCCGCGTCGCCCAGCGCCCGGCGCGTGCGGGCACGTCTATCCGCGAGTCGGCCCAGGCGGCGAGCAGTCCGAGCGCGAGCAGCGCTCCGTCCGCGACCAGAACGGCGTGTGCCGCCGAAGCGCCCTTCTGGGCGAGGGTTCGGTCGACCGTGGCCGAGGCCAGGACGGTTCCGTGGTAGCCCGCCGTGCCGTAGACGTCGAGCAGGGGGTGCAGGACGACCGCCGTGGCGAGCGCCGGGCCGAGGGCGAAGAGCGCCAGGCGAAGGCGGTCGGGAACGGCCAGGACCACCGCTAGGAGCACCAGGGGCAGGGTGAAGAGCCACCCGCGGCTCTGGGACAGGACCGCGAGCTGAAGCGCCAGGGCGCCGACGGCGAGTGCTCCTCCCCGCACGGGCCACGGAACCTCACGGCGGCCGCCGAGCGCGATCGCGAGCAGGGCCGTGAGGTTAAAGAGGGCGGCGTTCGCGTTCTGGTAGGCCAGGGGCGTGGCCAGGCGCGCGTCGTTGTAGAGCCCCAGCGGGTGGGCCGCCGTGCCGATCCTCACCGCCTGCACCACGGCGATCGCTCCCAGACCGGCCACGAGCAGGATCAAGGCCACCCGGGCGCCCCGTGCCGTCCAGGGCAGGATCGCGAACAGCGCGAACAGGGCGAGGTACACGAGCGTCCGGTTCGCCCCGTCCCAGGCGGCGCCCGGGGATTGCGCCCACAGGATCGAGGCGTAGGAGAACGCGGTGTAGAGTGCGAGTGCGGCCAGGGCGCCCGCTCCAACCCGGCTCAGGCGGATGCGGCGCGCGAGCCCGAGGAGCGAGGCCCCGAGCAGTCCCACGCAGGCCAGGGCCCCGAGGTACCAGGGGTTCGGGTCATAGGTTGGATACGTGCCGGCAAGGACCTCGTAGCCGCCTCCGGCAGCCGCCCAGCAGACGAGGACCGCGAGCCCGAGGACGCCGGGGACCAGCGCGATCCCCTCGGTCCTGAGCCGCGCCGACATACGGGCAAGGGTACGTCTCCGGCCGGATCCTCCGGACGCGCTTGCCCACGCCGGAGCCGACACTAGACTCGGTCGCCCGTGCCGTCCGGTCCCTCGCTCTACCGCCGCCATCGCCCGCGGAGCTTCGCCGACGTGGTCGGGCAGGAGCACGTCGTACGCACTCTCTCCAACGCCGTCCAGCGGGGGAAGGTGCACCACGCATACCTCTTCGTCGGTTCCCGGGGCACGGGCAAGACGAGCATGGCCAAGATCCTCGCCGCGTGCCTGAACTGCGACGCGGCGGGCACCGCCGGCGAAGCCGGTGGTCGAACCATCGAGCCGTGCGGCGAGTGCGAGTCGTGCGTGTCGATCGCGGCCGCCACGTCGCTCGACGTGATCGAGATGGACGCCGCCTCGAACAACTCCGTGGACGACATCCGCGACCTGCGCGACAAGGTCGGGTACGCGCCGGTGGCCGGTCGCCACAAGGTCTACATCCTCGACGAGGCGCATATGCTCTCCACGCAGGCGTGGAACGCCTTCTTGAAGACCCTCGAGGAGCCGCCGCCGCACACGATCTTCGTGCTCGCCACGACGGAGGCCCAGAAGGTGCTCCCCACGGTGGTCGACCGCTGCCACCGCTTCGACTTCGGGCGCCCGTCGGTGGAGCAGATCGCTCGCGTGCTGCGCCGCGTGGCCGATGAGGAGGCGATCGACGTGCCCGACGCGGCACTCTCCCTCCTCGCGCGGGCGGCGACCGGATCCTTCCGGGACGCGCTCGGGACCCTCGAGCAGCTGGTGACCTACTCGGCGGCGGGCGCGGAGGAGGGCGCCTCGCGCATCGCGCTGGAGGACGTGCTCGCCGTCCTCGGGGTGGCGAGCGCCGACCTCCTGTTCGAGACCGTCGACGCGGTGGCCACCCAGGACGCGCGGGAGGCGCTGCTCGCCGGCACCCGGCTGATGGAGTCGGGCCGCGACCCCGGGCAGTTCCTGCGCGACCTCGAGTCCCACGCGCGCGAGCTCCTCGTGGTCCAGACGCTCGGCGAGGTGCCGCCCGAGCTCCGCCTGACCGCGGAGCGCGACGAGCGCCTGGCCGAGCAGTCCCGGCGCCTGGGCGGGTCGGACGTCGTCCGGCTGCTCGAGCTGATCTCCGCCGCGCTCGAGTCGATCCGCGAGGGGGCGGAGGCGCGCATCCAGCTCGAGCTCGCGCTCGTCAAGGCGGCGGCGCCCGTCCTCGACCCGTCCTCGCGCGCCCTCCTGGCCCGGATCGACCGCCTCGAGGCGCGGCTCGCGGGCGCCGCCGCGGCGCCGGTCTCCACCCCCGCGCCCCCGCCACCCGCGGCGACGCCGAGGGGCCCGGCTCCCGCTCCCGCGCCCGCGGGAGCCGAGCCGCCGCCGCCTGCGCCCGCCGCCACGCCGGTTCGCTCGGCGGCCGGCGCCGTGGCCGCCCTCGTCGCCGAGCCCGAGACGGATGCCGCTCCCGTCGCCGTGGTCGCTGCGGCGCCCGAGCTCGACCTCGCGGCGCTCGTGGCGCTCTGGCCCGCGGTGATCGACGGCCTCGCCGGCCAGAGCCATATGCTCGCCGCGCTGTTCGCCGACGCACGCCCCGTGCGGGTCGCGGGCCGGGAGGTCGTCGTGGCCTTCCCCACCGGCGCCGCGTTCCTCAAGCGCCAAGCCGAGACCGAGGCCCACCACGCCGCCGCGGCCGAGGCGCTGCGCGCGGTCGCCGGGTGTTCGCTGCGCCTGTGCTTCGAGCTCCGCGACGCCGAGCCGGAGGGGAGCGCGTCGGCCGCCGCCGCGTCCCTCCGCCTCTCGGAAGACGAGTGGATCTCTCGCTTCGTGGCAGAGTTCGATGCCGAAGAGATCGTCGACGCGGACCCCGAGGAAGGCGGCGCCTGATGCCCCAGCCCAACATGCAGCAGATGATGAAGCAGGTCCAGAAGATGCAGGCGGACATGATGGCCGCGCAGGAGAAGCTCAAGGAGGAGGAGGTCGAGGCCTCGGCGGGCGGCGGCACGGTGACCGTCAAGGTCTCGGGCGACCTGGTCGTGAAGTCGATCGCCATCGCCCCGGAGGCGGTCGACGCCGAGGACGTCGAGCTGCTCCAGGACATGGTCCTCGCGGCGACGAACGAGGCGCTGCGCGCGGCGCAGGAGCTCGCCGCCACTCGGCTCGGGGGAGCGACGGGCGACCTGGGCGGCCTGGGTGGACCCGGAGGCCTCGGCGGCCTGGGCCTGCCCGGGTTCTAGAGCCGAACCGCGCCCCACTCGCGTGTCGGCCTACGCTCCGCCGGTCCAGCGCCTCATCGCCGAGCTCGGCAAGCTTCCCGGGATCGGCGGTCGCACCGCGCAACGCCTCGCCTTCCACCTCCTCCGCGCCTCGGATGAGGAGGCCGGGGCGCTGGCCGACGCGATCCGCGAGGTCAAGGAGCGGATCGGGCTGTGCGAGGTGTGCTTCAACCTGGCCGACGGGCCGCGCTGCCGCATCTGTGAGGACGAGCGCCGCGACGCCTCGCTCGTCTGCGTGGTCGAGGAGCCGGGCGACGTCATCCCGATCGAGCGCACCCACGAGTACCGCGGGCGCTACCACGTGCTGGGCGGCGCGCTCTCGCCCATCGACGGGGTGGATCCCGAGGACCTGAAGATCGCCGAGCTCTTCGGGCGCGTCGAGGAGGACACCATTCGCGAGGTCGTCCTGGCGACGAACCCGACGACGACGGGCGAGGCCACCGCGCTGCATATCGCCGACGGGCTGCGCGAGCGGATGCCGGAGGTCACCGTGACCCGCCTGGCCAGCGGCCTGCCGGTGGGCGCGGACCTCGAGTACGCCGACGAGCTCACGCTCGGACGGGCCCTCTCGGGCCGCCGCGCGGTCTGACCAGCAAACTACGTGAATCCCCGGGTGGATTTAGCTACTTCGCTAGGGTGAGGCTTTGATCCCCCGAGCCCGAGGAGCCCGATCCGTGAGCGCCACCGACGACCTGCTGAAGAACAACGAGAGCTACGCCTCCTCGTTCGACAAGGCCGATCTCCCCATGCCTCCCGGCAAGCAGGTCGCCGTGCTCGCGTGCATGGACGCCCGGCTCAACGTCTACGGCATGCTCGGGCTCACCGAGGGAGACGCGCACGTGATCCGCAATGCGGGCGGAGTGGTCACCGACGACGAGGAGCGCTCGCTGGCGATCTCCCAGCGGCTGCTCGGCACGAAGGAGGTCATCCTGATCCACCACACCGACTGCGGGATGCTCACCTTCACCGACGACGACTTCAAGGGCCAGATCCAGCAGGACACCGGCATCAAGCCGCACTGGGCCGCCGAGTCGTTCAAGGACCTCGACGAGGATGTCCGCCAGTCGATCGCCCGAATCAAGGCGAGCCCCTTCATCCCCCACAAGGACAACGTGCGCGGCTTCGTGTACGAGGTGGAGTCGGGCAGGCTGCGCGAGGTGTCCTGAGGCCTACGGCAGGAGCCCCGCTCGCGCCTTGAGCGCAAGCACCCGGTCGAGCGCCTCGAGCAGCCGCGCGCGCGGCAGCTTTCCGCTCCGGGCGGCGGTGAGCACGGCGGCGTAGGCGCGGTCCTGCTCGCCTGCGTCGCCCGAGACGTAGAGCTCGTCGTCGCCGGCGAGGAGCGCCTGCACCGCGGCGTCGCCGACGGTTCCCCCGGTGGGTTGGAGCGTCGCCTCGAGGTCGTCGCTCAGCACGACTCCCCGGAAGCCGGCGTGGCCGCGCAGCTCGCGGACGGCGTCGGGGAGAAGCGCGGCGGGCGTGACCCCGTCGAAGGCGGCGTAGAGGGCGTTGGACATGACGATCGCGGGCGCCGTCCGGGCCACCGCGGTGAAGGGAAGCTCGTCGCGCGCGCGCAGGTCGCCCAGCCCCAGTCCCACGGAAGCCGTGCCCAGGTCCGGGTCCTGGTTGGCCGCTCCCTGGCCCGGGAAGTGCCCGGGCGCCGAGAGCATCCGCGCCTCGGCGTAGCCGGCGACTTGAGCCGCGGTCAGGCGCGCGACGATCCCGGCATCGGAGGAGAACGTGAGCGCGCTGAGGGCGCCGGCGGTTACGTCGACGTCGGCGCCCGGGGCGAGGGTCATCCGCACGCCGAGGCGCCGCAGCCCCCGGCCGGCGCGGACCGCCTCGGTCCGGGCTGCGCCGGTCGCGGAGGCGCCGCGCGCGCCGAGGGGCGGCTCTGCGACAGGGGGCTGACCGGGCAACGCCGTGCCGGGCCCCCCGTGCTGGTCGGCGACCACGAGGCGAGGCAGGCGTGGGGCGCCGCGCGCGCGGGCGCCGATCGCGCGCACGAGACCTCCGAGCTGAGGCGGGTTCACGTAGTTCGGGCGCTCGATCACCACGCCGCCCCAGTCGCGCCGCCCGAGCGCGGCCACCCCGGGCGCCTTGGCCGCGGTGCCCGGGAAGCCGACGAGGAAGAGCTGGGCGACCTGCCGCTCGAGTGGGAGGCGCGTGGCGAGCGCGGCGACGGCGGGGGGCACGCCGGCGGGAGCGGCCGCAGGGGCGGGCGGCGCGGCCACCGCGTGGGGCGCGAGGGGCCGCCCCGCCTTCCGCGCGGGCGGCTTGGAGCTCCCACCGCACCCGGTCGCGCTCCCGAGGAGGGTGAAGAGGAGCACCGCTCCCAGCGCCGTGCGGCCGCTCGGCGCGCGCGGGGTCACGGGCTCGTCCTTCCTGGGGCGATCCCGGTTGCGTCTGAACGCCGAACGGACTCGCGATCGGAGGAACTAGTCTCTGTTCTCGTGCCGGGCACCGTGGTCATGAAGTTCGGCGGCAGCTCGGTGGCCGACGCGGAGCGGCTCAAGCGCGCCGCCGGGCGCATCGTGCGCCAGAAGGAGGACGGCAACCGGGTGGTCGCGGTGCTCTCCGCTCGCGGGAAGACCACCGACGAGCTGATCGGCCTGGCGCACGAAGTCTCCCCGCACCCGGACCCGCGCGAGCTCGACATGCTGCTCTCCACCGGCGAGCGGATCTCCTGCGCCCTGTGCGCGATGGCCATCAACGACCTTGGCCACCGGGCGATCTCGCTGACCGGCTCCCAGGCGGGAATCGTCACGGACACCTCGCACACGAAGGCAAGGATCCTCGATGTGCGCGCCGAGCGCATCAAGGAGGCGCTCGAGCATGACGCGATCGTACTCGTGGCGGGCTTTCAGGGGGTTTCGACCTCGCGCGACGTGACCACGCTCGGGCGCGGCGGCTCGGACACCACGGCGGTCGCGCTCGCCGCCGCCGTGGAGGCCGACGTATGCGAGATCTACACCGACGTGAGCGGGGTGTTCACCGCCGATCCCCGCCTCGTCCCGGGCGCCCGCAAGCTGCCCGTGCTCTCCTTCGAGGAGATGCTCGAGATGGCCTCCTCGGGCGCCAAGGTGCTGCAGCTCCGGTCGGTCGAGTACGCCCGCAACCACGGGGTCCGGATCCACTGCCGATCGAGCTTCGAGGACGCGCCCGGTACCTTTGTCATCGGAGAGGAAGAGACCGTAGAGCATCCCCTCATCACCGCCGTGACGCACTCCACCGAGGAGGCGCGCGTCACCCTGCTCGGCGTGCCCGACCGGCCCGGCGTGGCCGGGGGCATCTTCACGGCGCTGGCCGACGCCAACGTCAACGTCGACATGATCGTCCAGAACGAGCCCGTGACCGAGGGGGCGCGTGCGGACATCTCCTTCACCGTTCCCCGCGAGGACGTGCACGCGGCGCGCGCGACGCTCGACCCCATGGTGGGCGACGTCGTCGCCGACGTGGCGACGGACCCGGAGATGGGCAAGGTCTCGATCGTCGGGGCGGGGATGCGCAGCCACCCGGGCGTGGCGGCGATGGTGTTCTCCACGCTCGGCCGGGAGGAGATCAACATCGAGATGATCTCCACCTCGCCGATCAAGATCTCCTGCGTGATCCGGGCCGGCCGCGTGCCCGAGGCGGTGCGCGCGCTGCACGCCGCCTTCGGCCTCGGCGAGCGGGGCATCGAGCCCGAGAACCCGTTCGGGCAGGCGGCGGCGTGAGCCCCACGGGCGGCGGCATGCGGATCGCGGTCGTCGGCGCGACGGGCGCGGTGGGCACGATCATGCTCGACGTCCTCGAAGAGCGCCGGCTTCCGGTCGCCGAGATCGTCCCCTTCGCCTCTGCGCGCTCGGCGGGTCGCGAGCTGCGCGGGATGCGGGTCCGGGGCCTGGAGGAGGACGCCATCGCCGGCTTCGACCTCGCGCTGTTCTCGGCGGGGGCCACCGTGTCCCGGGAGTGGGCGCCGCGGTTCGCGCGCGCCGGCGCGGTGGTGGTCGACAACTCCTCGGCGTGGCGAACCGATCCGGAGGTGCCGCTCGTCGTCGCCGAGGTCAACCCCGACGCACTCGGCGGTCACCGCGGGATCGTGGCCAACCCCAACTGCTCGACGATGCAGCTCCTCGTGGCGATCAAGCCGATATACGACGCCGTGGGGATCGAGCGGCTGCTCGTCTCGACCTACCAGTCCGTCTCGGGCACGGGCGTCAGGGCGGTGGAGGAGCTCAAGGCCCAGACCCACGCCGTGCTGCACGAGATGACCCCCGATCCTCCGGAGGTCTATCCCCACCCCATCGCGTTCAACGTGCTGGGGGGCGCAGGGGCCTTCGCCGAAGGCGACGACCACACGAACGAGGAGCGCAAGATGATCTTCGAGACCCGGAAGATCCTCGGCGACGACTTGCTCCGCGTGGGGGTCACCTGCGCCCGCGTCCCCGTCATCAGCTCCCACTCCGAGTCGGTCAACGTGCAGACCCGCGCCGCGCTCTCCGCGGAGGACTGCCGCGCGCTCCTCGGCCGCGCGCCCGGCGTCGCGGTCCTCGACGATCCGGCGCGCGACTCCTATCCCACCGCCCTCGCCGCGGCGGGGCGTGACGAGGTGCTCGTGGGGCGCATCCGGCGCGACCCGAGCCACGAGCGGGCGCTCCAGCTCTGGGTGGTGAGCGACAACCTGCGCAAGGGCGCGGCGACCAACGCCGTGCAGCTCGCCGAGCTGCTCCATGCGCGCGGGCTCCTCGGCGCGGGCGCCGCCCGCGCCGCCTGACCCGCCAGGCTAAGCGGCCGAGGCGCCCGCCACCACCGACGTCGACCAGTCGATGACCGACGCGGGCTTGACCACGTGCTTGCCCATCCCCAGCTCCTTGGGCTCGAGCCCGAGGGCGAGGCCGACGAGCTGGGGCAGGTGGAGCACCGGCATCCCCAGCGTGCGGCCGACGAGCTTCTGGGCCAGCGGCTGCTGCAGGTCGAGGTTCAGGTGGCAGAGCGGGCACGGGGTCACGAGGCAGTCGGCGTCGGCGTCGACCGCGTCGCCGAGGTGTCGGCCCGCCTGCCGCAGCGACGCCTCCCGGTTCATCGTGATGATCGGGAAGCCGCAGCACTTGTAGATGCCCGCGTAGTCGATCACCGTGCCGCCCAGCGCCTCGATCAGCCAGTGCATGTAGAGGTCGCGCGGACGGTCGTCGTCGATTCCCAGGCGGGGGGTCGGGCGCACGATGTAGCAGCCGTAGAAGGGACCGACCTTGAGTCCCTCGAGCGGCTTCTTCACCTTCTTCTTCAGAGTTTCGAGCCCGATGTCCTCCACGAGCAGCCAGAGCAGGTTCTTGTTGGTCAGCCCCTTCTCGTAGGAGAGGCCCTCGTCGGCGAGGTTGTCGTTGATGAGCTCGCGGTAGTCGCCCTGGGCGTCGAGGCGCTCCTGGCACTCGCTCTGCGAGCCCTGGCAGGTCGAGCAGATGTTCATCATCAGCTCGCCGTCGGTCTGCTGGGCCAGCGCGAAGGTGCGCGCGTTCAGGGTGTCGGCGAGCTCCTGGTTGTGCTCGGCCATGACGCCTGCGCCGCAGCACGCCGCGCGGTCGAGCTCGATGAGCTCGATGTCGAGCAGCGGCGCCACCGCCGCCATCGAGCCGTGCAGCTCGGGAGCAAACCCCCGGCTCACGCAACCGGGCCAGTAGGCAACTCTCATGCGCCCTCCGTGTCCGCGCCCTGGCTCTGGTCGGGGTGGGCGTCGGACGCCGAGCGCGTGCCGGTGTCGCCGCCGTCGGCGGGCGTCTCGTCCGGCTCCTCGGTGGGCGCATCCTCGAGGTCCTCGTAGCCGGTGACGTACAGGTTGAGCTCGTAGCGCTCGTCCTTCTTCCCGATCGCCTCGAAGTAGTCCTTCAGGTCCTTGAACTGCTTGCGGTGGGGATGGAGCAGCGCCTTCTTCGGCGTGACCTTGCCGCGGAGCAGGGCGGTGGTGATCGCCGGGAGGGAACCGGTGAGGACGGGTACCGCGCGCGGGTTGAACTTCCCCCCGTAGGAGTCGGGGAGCAGGTCGCCCTCGTGGAGCAGGCCGTTCTTGCGGATGTTATCCACGAAGGCGTGCTCGTGGCGCAACCCGTTGTTGCGATCCTCGATGTGGTGGTCGGACCCCGCCTTGCGGCGCAGGCGCATGATCTGGCTCATCGGGGCCACGCCCTTGGGGCACGCCTCGATGCAGTTGAAGCAGTGCGTGCAGTCGTATATTCCGTGGGGGTCCTCGGCGAGGTCCTTGAGGCGGTCGAAGTGCTGAGCGTCGCGCGGGTCGCCCACGAAGCGGTAGGACTTGGCGAGCGCCGCCGGGCCGACGAAGAGGGGATCGACCTCCATCGAGAGGCAGTCCGACACGCACGCCCCGCACTGTATGCAGGCCATGGACTGCGTGATGTCGACCATGTTCTCGTGCGGCACCGCGTACTCGCGCTCGGGCACAGGCTCCTGGTTGATGAGCCATGGGGTGACGCGCTGGATCTTCTTCCAGTGCACGGCGTCCATGTCGACGATGAGGTCCTTGATCACGGGCATGTTGCCCATGGGCTCGACCTCGATGGCCTCGTAGCCGCGCGTCTTGGCCCCGTGGTCGGCGGCGGAAATGTGCGTGTGGCAGGCCAGTCCGGGCTTGCCGTTGATGCGCACCCCGCACGAGCCGCAGATCGCCGCCCGGCACGAGCAGCGGATGCCGATCGTCCCGTCCTGCTCGGCGCGTGCCTGCAGGATGCCCTCCAGCACGGAGAGCTGGGGCGGCAGGTCGACCGTGAAGCTCTCCCAGTACGGGGCGTTGCCCGACTCGGGGTCGTAGCGGCGGAGCTTCAGCGTGTACTCGGGCATCAGTGGTCCTTCCCGTAAGTCGGTGCGCGCGTGGGCGAGACCCAGGGGCGGCGGCCAGGCAAGGACGCAGGATCGAAGGAATACCGGCGGTATTCCGAGATCCGAGGACGCCGCATGGCGGTCATCCGGGGCCGTCCAAGGGTGTGCGGATTTGCGGGAAGGGGCACTAGTACTTCCTCTCCTCCGGCTGCCACTGGGTGAAGGTGATCTCCGAGTAGCTCACCTCCGGCTCCTCGCCTCCGTTCCGGGAGAGGTCGATGTGCTTGAGCCACTCGCCGTCGTTGCGCTCGGGAAAGTCCGTGCGGTACTGCGCGCCGCGCGACTCCTTGCGCTCCTCGGCGCCGACCACGATCGTCTCGGCGCAGTCGAGCATGTAGCCGAGCTCGAGCGATCCGAGCACGTCCTGGTTGAAGACCGTGCCGTGATCGTCGATCCACGCCACCTCGGCCTCCTCTTTGAGGCGCCGGATGACCTCGTGCGCCTTGGCGAGCCCCTCGGCGTCACGGTAGACCGCGACGTAGCGGTTCATGGTCTCGCCGAGCTCGAGCTTGATCTCCGAGACGCGCCGGGTCCCGTGCTCGCGCGCGATGATCGCGTCGATCTTCCGTTGCTCGTCATCGACGGAGGAGCGCGCGAAGTCGGGCATCGGGACGCCCTGGGCGCGCGCGGCGGCGTGCTCCCCCGCGCGCCGGCCGAAGATCAGGGTGTCGAGCAGGGAGTTGGCGCCGAGGCGGTTGCCGCCGTGGACCGAGACGCAGGCGACCTCGCCGGCGGCGTAGAGCCCGTCGATCGGCGTGCGCCCGTGGATGTCGGTCTTCACCCCGCCCATGATGTAGTGCATCCCGGGCTTGATGTGGATGGGCTCGCGGGTGATGTCCACGCCGGCGAAGTCACGGCCGATGTTGACGATCTCGCGCAGCGCCTCGAGGGTGCGCTTGCGCGGCACCTTGGTGATGTCCAGCGCGATCGTCCCGTCCTCGAAGCCCCGGCCCTCGTTGATCTCGGTCTGCTCGGCGCGGGAGACGACGTCGCGCGAGGCGAGCTCGAGCTTGTTCGGCGCGTAGCTCTCCATGAACCGGTCGCCGTCCTTGTTGAAGAGCTGGGCCCCCTCCCCCCGGGCGCCCTCGGTGATGAGGAAGCCGTTCTCCGCGAGCGTGGTCGGGTGGTACTGGACCATCTCCATGTCCATGAGCGGCGCGCCGGCGCGGTACGCGAGCGCGATGCCGTCGCCGGTGCAGATGAGCGCGTTCGTGGTGGGGCGGAAGGCCTGGCCGCAGCCCCCGGCGGCGAGGATCGTGTTCTTGGCGCTGAACACCTCGAGCCCGCCCCGGCGTATGTCGCGCGCCACGCAGCCGGTGCACGCGCCCTCCTCGTCGCGGAGCAGCGCGGTCGTGAACCACTCCTCGTAGCGGTCGATCCGCTGGTGGTGCTTCATGAGCTGCTCGTAGAGGACGTGGAGCGTCGCCTGACCCGTGATGTCGGCTACGTAGGCGGTGCGCTTCATCGAAGCTCCGCCGAAGGCACGGAGGGCCAGGTGCCCCTCGGGGTCGCGGTGGAAGGTCACGCCAATGTGCTCGAGGTGGACGAGCTCGTCCGGCGCCTCGCGGCACATGACCTCGATGGCATCCTGGTCCCCGAGGAAGTCCGAGCCCTTGACGGTGTCGTACGCGTGCGACTCCCACGAGTCCTCGGGGTTGATGGCGGCGTTGATGCCGCCTGCCGCCGCCACCGAGTGGGAGCGGACGGGGTGGACCTTGGAGAGGATGGCCACGGTGGCTCCGGCCTCGGCCGCGGCGAGGGCGGCGCGCTGGCCGGCCAGGCCGGCGCCGATGATGAGGACGTCGTGGGCGGGCATCGGAGGCGATTCTGTCAGACGACCGGATCCGCGCGTGGCGCCGGTGGCGCGAGGGAGCCCGGCGTCGTCAGAGCACGCGCGGCGTGGTCGCTGCGGCGATCGCCCGGCGCACCTGGTCGAGCGTGACCACTCCGCGCAGGACGCCCTCCCGGTCGACCGCGAGAAGGGCTCCCAGCCGGCGGAGGGGCTCGGAGCTCACGAGTGCCCCGAGCGGCTGGTCCTGCTCGACTCGCCACTCCTCGCCCCCCTCCATCACCGCGTCGATCTGCTGGGCGGCGTCGGCCGCGTCGCTCACGGGGTCGCGGCGCACGAGCCCGACAAGGCGCCCGAGGGCATCCACCACGGGGAACCAGCCCCAGCCGTAGCGGGCGAAGTACTCGTCCCGCGCCTGGGCGATGGGCATCTCGGCGGGCACGCTGACGGGCTCGGTGTCCATGATGTCGGCCACGCTCACGCCGTCGATGCGCTCCGAGAAGGCGCTCTGGACGATCGTCGAGCGAGACGCCTGGCCCATGAAGTACCCGAGCACCAGAGCCGAAAGCCCCTCCTGCACGGCGCCACTGGCCAGGGCGAAGACGCCGAGGCCCGCGAGCGCGTAGCCGAAGCCCTGCCCGATGCGAGCGGCGATGCGGGTGCCGCGGGCGCGGTCGCCGGTCAGCCGCCACACCAGCGCACGCGCGATCCGGCCGCCGTCGAGCGGAAAGGCGGGAATGAGGTTGAGGATCAGCAGTACGGTGTTGATCGTCGCGAGCCACGAGAGGACGAGGACGATCGGGTTGGTGCCGGCGTTTGCGGAGAGGGTCGTCCCGTCGAAGAACCTTCGCGCGCCGAAGGCGGCCACGCCGCCGCCCAGGCAGGTGAGGACGACGAGAAGCGTGACGAATGGACCGGCGGCGGCGATCTTGAAGTCCTCGCCGGGCGAGCTCGCGTCGCGCGAGAGCCGAGCCATCCCGCCGAACAGCCACAGCTCGATCCCGTGGACGGTGATGCCCCGCCGGCGCGCGACCAGAGCGTGCCCCAGCTCGTGGAGGATGATCGAGCCGAAGAACAGCAGCGCGGTGGCCACTGCGGTGGCGTAGGCGACGGTGTCCGAGCTCTCAAGGACGGCCCGGAACGGACCGGAGAGCGAGAAGATCACGAAGAAGAGCACGAGGAACCAGCTCGCGCTCACCCCGATCCGGATCCCGAAGAGCTCCATGAGCTTGAAGGAGCCCGCGCGTCCGAACATGCTGGAATGGTCGCATAGGGTGGGGGGCTCGGCCGCAGGCCGGTCCGCCGCGGTGGCGGTTCGACGAGGGCGGGAGCGGATGAGCACGGCGCTGGAGGAGCTGCGCGAGCGGCTGGCCGAGGTGAGCGACCTCGAGGCGGTGGTCCACACCCTCGACTGGGACCAGCAGACGAAGATGCCCCGGCGAGGCGCCTCCGCGCGCGCCGAGCAGCTCGCCACGCTCGAGAGGATCGTGCACGAGCGCGCCGCCGCTCCGGAGCTCGGACCGCTCATCGACCGGGCCGCGGAGGATCTGGCCGGAGAGTCGCCCGAGTCCGACGACGCCTGCCTCGTCCGGGTCGCCCGGCGCGACTTCGACAAGGCCTGCCGTGTCCCGGGGGAGCTCAAGGTGGAGCTCGCCCGTGCCGCCTCGCTCGGCCAGGAGGCCTGGGCGCGGGCACGGGCCGAGTCAGACTTCGGCCTCTTCCGGCCTCACCTGGAGCGCGCGGTCGAGCTCCGCCAGCGCTACGTGGAGTGCTTCGCCGACGAGGTCGAGTGCCGCTACGACGCGCTGCTCGACGACTTCGAGCCGGGCGCCCGGACGGCCGAGGTGGCGGAGGTGCTCGCCGAGGTCAGAGACGGCCTGGTGCCCCTCATCGCCCAGGTAGTCGAGCGGGACGGGGAGGAGGGCCCCTCGCCGCTGTGGGGGAGCTTCGGCCGCGCGGAGCAGGGGGCGCTCGTGCTGCAGGTCCTTCCCCGGCTCGGCTTCGATCCCTCGGGCTGGCGCCTCGACGAGGCGGCGCACCCCTTTGCGGTCGGCCTCGCGCCGGGAGACGTGCGGCTCACCACGCGCTATGACCCCGACCACCTGGGCATGGCGCTCTACTCCTCGCTCCACGAGTGCGGCCACGGGCTCTACGAGGACGGAGTGGCTCCGGAGCTCGCCCGCACTCCGCTCCGAACGGGCGCTTCGCTCGGGCTGCACGAGTCACAGAGCCGGCTGTGGGAGAACTACGTCGGGCGCAGCCGGGCCTTCTGCGGCTGGGCGCTGCCCGTGCTGCGCTCCGCGTTCCCGGCCGCGTTCGCCTCGCTGGACGCCGACGGGCTCTTCCGGGCGGTCAACCGGGTGCACCCGTCGCTCATCCGGGTGGAGGCCGACGAGGCGACCTACTCCCTCCACGTCATCCTGCGCTTCGAGCTCGAGCAGGAGCTGATCGAGGGGCGCCTGGCCGTCGCCAACCTGCCCGAGGCCTGGAACGCGCGGATGTGGGACTACCTCGGGGTCGAGGTGCCCGATGATGCGCACGGCGTGCTGCAGGACGTGCACTGGTCGGCCGGGCTCTTCGGGTACTTCCCGACCTACGCCCTTGGCAACATCATCGCCGCCCAGATCTGGGAGCGGGCGCGCGCGGAGCTGCCCGACCTCGAAGCCCTCATCGCGGCCGGCGAGCTCGGCGAGCTGCGCGAGTGGCTGCGCGAGCGCCTGCACCGCCACGGACGCAAGTTCACGCCCACCGACACGCTCGAGCGGGTGGTGGGGGGCCCGCTCGCGGTGGGCCCCTACCTCGACTACCTGCGCGGAAAGCTCGGGACGGTGTACGGGCTGGAGGGGTAGTCGCGACGCGCCCTGTTCGAGCCCGGCCGCTACACCCGCGGCCGGTGATGCTCGACGATCGCCGAGAAGTCCGTCCCCGCCGGCAGGGTGCCGAAGGCGAGCCCCGCGTCGCCGCCCAGCCGGGCGGCGCAGAACGCGTCGGCCGAGGCGGGCAGCCCGTGACGCACGAGGAGGGAGCCCTGCAGGGCGAGCGCCATCTTCTCCACCACCCGCCGGGCGCGCGCCTCGATCCCCTCGAAGTCGGCGAACTCCCCCCGCAGGCCCGCGACGAAGGCGTCGAGGCGTGCGTCGGCACCGGAGGCCTCCTCCACCTCGGCGAGGTAGGCCTCGAGTGACTCGGGTGAGCGCGCCAGCGCGCGCAGCACGTCGAGGCACATGACGTTGCCCGAGCCCTCCCACACCGAGTTGATCGGGAGCTCCCGGTAGAGGCGCGGCATGCTCGAGGCCTCGACGTAGCCGTTGCCGCCCAGGCACTCGAGCGCCTCGGCGGCGTGCATCGGGCCGCGCTTGCACACCCAGTACTTCATGACCGCGGTGGCCAGGCGCTTGAGGGGGAGATCGTCCTCGTCGTAGGCGCGCGCGAGGCGCAGGCCGGCGAGCGTCGCCGCCTCCGACTCCACGCAGAGGTCGGCGAGGACGTTCTGCATGAGCGGCTGGTCGATCAGCGGCGCGCCGAACGCGGCGCGGTAGGCCGCGTGGTGGGTGGCCTGGGAGACCGCCCAGCGCATCCCGGCCGCCGAGCCGAGCGCGCAGTCCAGGCGCGTGTGGCCGACCATCTCGATGATCGTCGGGACTCCTCTCCCGGGCTCCCCGACCATGCGTCCCCAGGTCCCGTCGAGCTCGACCTCGCTCGAGGCGTTCGAGCGGTTGCCGAGCTTGTCCTTGAGCCGCTGGAGGCGAAAGACGTTGCGCTCGCCATCGGGCAGCACGCGAGGCACGGCGAAGCAGGAGAGCCCCTCCGCCGCCTGCGCGAGCACGAGGAAGAGGTCGCACATCGGTGCCGAGCAGAACCACTTGTGGCCGGTGAGCGCGTACTCCGCGCCGGCGCCCCCGCCGTTCAGCGCCATGGCGCGGGTGGTGTTGGCGCGCACGTCCGAGCCGCCCTGCTTCTCGGTCATGGCCATGCCGCACAGGGCGCTGGTCTTGCCGCCCGGCTGCTCAAGCCGGCCGTCGTAGTCCAGCGAGGTCAGCCGTGGCTCCCACTCGGCGGCGAGCTCGGGCTGCGCGCGCAGGGCGGGCACGGCGGCGAAGGTCATCGTCAGCGGACACTGGTGTCCGCCTTCGACTTGCCCCCAGGTCATGAGCATCGCCGCGCGGGCGACGTGAGCGCCCGGCTGAGGCTCTCTCCACGGCAGAGCGTGGATCCCGTGGCCGGTCGCGGCCCGCATGAGCTCGTGCCACGCGGGGTGGAAGGAGACCTCGTCGATCCGGTGGCCGTAGCGATCGTGGGTGTGCAGCACGGGTGGATGCTCGTTGGCCTGGACGCCCCACTCGAGCGGCTCCCCGCCGGCGTGGGCGCCGACCGCGGCGGCGCGCTCGTGCGCCCACGCACCTCCCTCACGCCGCAGTCCCTCCACGAGGGAGCGGTGCTCGGTGAAGAGGTTGAAGCCCTCGAGCGGGGGCGGCTGGTTCTTCACCTCGTGCGTCGCGGAGCCGGCGGAACGATCGGTGAGCGCGGTCATACCCCTCAGTGAACCAGGCGAGCCTCCCCCGCCGCAAGCCGGGAGCCGCCGGGCGTCGATAGCATCGCTCCCGCCCGCACGCCCCGCGAAAGGACCCACCCCCGCATGGCCTACGAAGTCACCCTGATCCCCGGCGACGGAACGGGCCCGGAGCTCATCGAGGCCACCCGCCGGGTGCTCGAGGCCACCGGCGTGGAGTTCCACTGGGACGAGCAGTCCGCGGGAGAGGACGTCTACGAGGAGGAGGGCACGCCCTTCCCCGACCGCACCCTCGAGTCGATCAAGCGCAACGGCGTGGGGATCAAGGGGCCGACCACGACGCCGGTGGGCTCGGGCTTTCGCTCGGTGAACGTACTGCTGCGAAAGGAGCTCGACCTCTTCGCGTGCATCCGGCCCTGCAAAGCCTACGAGGGGGTGCGCACCCGCTTCCCCGAGACCGACATCGTCATCGTCCGCGAGAACACCGAGGACCTCTACGCCGGGATCGAGTTCGAGGAGGGCTCGGAGGAGAACGCCGAGCTCCGCCACGCGCTCGAGGACCTCGGCGCCCACGTCCGCGAGGACGCCGGCATCTCGGTCAAGCCGATCTCGCGGTTCGGCTCGGAGCGCATCGTCGAGGAGGCCTTCTCCTACGCGAAGGCCAACGGCCGCAAGAAGGTGACGGCGGCCCACAAGGCGAACATCATGAAGTTCTCCGACGGACTGTTCCTCGAAGTGGCGCGAGAAGTGGCAAAGCGACACGAGGACATCGAGTTCGAGGATCGCATCATCGACAACCTGTGCAACCAGCTCGTCTCCCGTCCCGAGGAGTACGACGTCATCGTGCTGCCCAACCTCTACGGCGACATCGTCTCCGACCTCGGCGCGGGGATGATCGGCGGGCTGGGGCTCGCGCCGGGTGGCAACATCGGCGCCGAGGCGGCGATGTTCGAGGCCACCCACGGCTCGGCGCCCAAGTACAAGGGTCAGAACAAGGTCAACCCCACCGCGCTGATGCTCTCCGGCGTGCTGCTGCTCCGCCACATCAACGAGGACGATTCCGCCGACCGCATGGAGAAGGCCATCGCCGAGGTCATCCGCAAGGGGGAGAAGGTCACCTACGACCTGAAGCCCAGCCGCGACGATCCCTCCGCGGTGGGCACCTCGCAATTCGCCGACGCCGTCATCGAGGAGATGAACCAGTGAACGCACCCCACCCCGTCCGCGTCGCCGTGACCGGCGCCGCCGGACAGATCGGCTACTCCCTGCTCTTCCGAATCGCCGCCGGCGACATGCTCGGTCCTGACCGGCCCATGGTGCTCTCCCTGCTCGAGATCCCGGACGCCATGAAGACCGTCGAGGGCGTGGCCATGGAGATCGACGACGGCGCCTTCCCGCTGCTCGCGGGGATCGAGATGACCGATGACGCCAAGCAGGCGTTCGACGGGGTGAACGTCGCCCTGCTCGTGGGCGCCAAGCCGCGCTCGAAGGGCATGGAGCGCTCGGACCTGCTCGAGGCCAACGGCGGCATCTTCAAGCCCCAGGGGGAGGCGCTGAACGCCGGCGCGGCCGACGACGTCAAGATCCTCGTGGTCGGCAACCCGGCGAACACGAACTGCCTCATCGCCCAGAGCAATGCTCCCGACATCCCCCGGGAGCGCTTCACGGCGATGATGCGCCTCGACCACAACCGGGCCAAGGCGCAGCTCGCGAAGAAGACCGGCGCGAGCGTGCGCGAGATCACCCAGATGACGGTATGGGGCAATCACTCGCCGACGCAGTACCCCGACATCTTCCACGCGAAGGTGCGGGGCGAGGACGCGGCCGAGACCGTGAACGATCAGGGGTGGCTGGAGAACGACTTCATCCCCACCGTGGCCAAGCGGGGAGCGGCGATCATCGACGCGCGCGGGGCCTCGAGCGCCGCGTCGGCGGCCAGCTCGGCGATCGACCACGTCCGCGATTGGGTGCAGGGCACCCCCGAAGGTGACTGGACCTCGATGGCGATCCCGTCCGACGGCTCCTACGACGTGGAGGAGGGGATCATCTCGGGCTTCCCGGTCACCTGCTCCGGCGGGTCCTACTCGATCGTCCAGGGCCTCGAGGTCAGTGACTTCTCGCGCGAGCGGATCGAGAAGACCGTGGCCGAGCTTCGCCAGGAGCGCGACTCGGTGCGCGAGGCCGGCCTCGTCTGACTCACCGGCCCCGCGGGTCTGAGGAGCCGGGCGCCTAGGACTCGGGCGCGTCGCCGACGGGCGCAGCGCCGCCCGCCGCCCAGCCCTTGCCCTGGCGCGAGACCTGCCCCTCCTGCTCGAGGCCGGGCAAGATGCGGTACAGGTAGTTGGGCTTGATGCTCATGGCCTCGGCCAGCTCCGGGATGGTGATCCCGGGACGAGCGCGGACGAGCTCGAGCGTCTGGGCCGACCGGGTGTTCCCGCCTCCCCGCCGCCGCCCGCGCCGGCGGCCGCCGGCGGCCCGGGCGCCCGCGCCGCGGCTGCGAGCTCGCGCCGGTGCCGACCCGCTCACTCCGGAGAGCGCCTGGCGTGCCGCCTCGAGGCGGTGGTACTCCTGCACGAGCGGGCCGAGCTCCTTCAGCCGTTCGTCGATTTCCTTAACCTTGGCGTCGAGAAAATCCGCCACTTCTACCTCCGGTCCGCGCGATACACGCTAAGGGGTTAACCGAGTGAGCACCCAACCATATAGGAAGGTGACTCAGTCTCCGATGAACGGTAAGAGAGAGTGGGTCAGTGCGAGTTGCGCTCCACGAGCACCTTGAGCTTCTTCAGCGAGGCGCTCGCCTCCCGCTCGGAGGCGCCGCCGACGAGCACGCGGCTGGCGATGGACCCGAGCGGACCCATGGGTGCGCGGAACTCGTTGACGTAGTCGAAGCGCGTGCCGCCCTCGATCGGCGTGAGCTCGTCGCGGATGGACGCCGTCGAGCGCGCCGGCCCCTTCCCCTCCATGACCGCGAGGCGAGGCGCTTCGGCCTCGACGACGCGCCAGCGGACCTTGAAGCTCGCTCCGCGCAGGCAGAGCGTCTGCTCCATCGAGGAGCCGCCCTTCAGCGGGTCGTCGGAGACGTGCTCGAGCTTGCGGTGGATCGTGACCCAGTCGTCGAGGCGGTGTGGGTCCATGACGACCTTCCACACCCGCTCCGGCGGTGCGGCGATCTCGATGGAGGTCCTGACGATGCCCATGGCGCGGCGAGGCTAGAGGATCGGGGGGAAGAGCGGCGCCCGCGACGGATCTCTCAGCGGGCCGCGAGCGGCTCGCTGGAAGAGCGGCGCCCGCGACGGATCTCTCAGCGGGCCGCGAGCGGCTCGGTCGCCTCCCAGTCGCGCAGCGCCCGCTCGACCGCGGCCTCGAAGGAGTGCAGGCGCAGGCCGAAGAGCGAGGCGGCGTCCTCGTCACGCGGGAGCAGGTCGGCCTCGAGCCCCTCCATCAGCGGGCCGATCAGGGCGTGGTCCTCACCCGCCACCGCGGCCGCCACGCGGCTGGCGACCGGCGTGAGGTTGAGCCGGCCGAGCCGCACGGTCGGGCGCCCGACGAGCATCGCCTCGCGGATGGAGTCGATCAGCTCGGCGTAGGTCATGACCTCCGGGCCGCCGATGTCGAGCGAGCGTCCGCTGGCCTCGCGCAGGCTCGCCGCCCTCGCCAGGTACTCGAGCACGTCGCGCCCGTCGATGGGGCGGGTGCGGTGCTCGCGCCAGCCCGGGAGCGCGAGCACGGGCAACCGCTCGACGAGCCGTACGAGGAAGCGGAAGGACCGCGAGCGTGCGCCGATGACGATGGAGGCGCGCAGCGCGACCGAGTCGGGAATGCCCTGGAGGATCGCCTCCTCGACGGCGAGGCGGCTGCCGAGGTGCGCCGAGGGCCTCGCGCTCGCGGCGGGGATGAGCCCGCCGAGGTAGACCACCCGGCGCACGCCCGCCTCTCCGGCAGCGCGCACCACGTTGTGCGCGGCGCGAAGCTCGCGGTCGGCGAACGGGCCGTCGCAGGAGGGCTCCATGGAGTGGATGAGGTAGTAGGCGACCTCCACGCCGTCCATCGCCTCCGCGAGGCCCGCGCCGCTCACCGCGTCGCCCCGCACGACCGGCGCCCGGGCGCGCACCCGGGCCGGGTCGCGCGCCAGCCCGCGCACGTAGTGGCCGTCGCGCTGCAGGCGCGGCACGAGCCCCGAGCCGATGTAGCCGGATATCCCGGTGACGAGGGTCCTCATCGCGAGGTGGAGGAAGGGCCGTAGAGGATGACCTCGAGCTCGCGGGGAGCGTGGACGCCCCGGATCGAGCGCTGCTCGATGTCCGAGGTACGGCTCGGCCCCGCCGCGAAGACCACGTTGCCGGGCGGACGGCCCTCCGCGCCGCCACGGAGGCCCACGTAGGCGAGGGCCTCCGCGACGCTCGCGACGAGGCCCTCCCGGCGCAGGAGCGCCACCTGGCGAGAGGGGAGCAGACCGCTCGCCCGCGGTCGCCCGCTGCCGTGGACGAACCCGATCGCCCCGATCTCCGCGACGCCGACGTCCGCGAGGATCAGCGAGACCTCGGCCGCCTCGGCCGGCGCCCTCCCGCCGTCCTCCACTATCTCCTCCAGCTCCGGGTCTTCCCAGCGGGCGACCGTCGAGGCGCCGATCAGCGCCCGGGCCCTCGCGCGCGCGGCGGCGAGCGACTCCGCCTCGTGCACGCGCCCGTCGACGGCCTCGAGCCGGCGCCGGAACTCGTCAACCACGGCGCCGGCGCCAGCGGGCGTGGAACGCCTCGGCGGCCGGCGCGCGCGCGTCGCGGTCGGCCGTCCAGCGCGAGAACGGGAAGGGCGCCCGGCGCTGCCAGCCGGCCCCGTCGCCGTCCTGCGCGCCCGCCAACCGGCTCCACAGAGGCGCGAGGGCCTTCCCTCCGGTTGCCGCGGTGGCGCGATAGCCGGCCGGTCGCGACCACAGCCGCGCCCAGCCCGCGAACAGCGCCGCCTCGGCGGGATGGTGGTCGCGCTCGCGCGCGCCCGCGCGAAGCGCCACGAGCTGGTCGTCGAGGGGGATCTTCACCGGGCAGGCCTCCGCGCACGCTCCGCACAGGGAGGAGAGCCAGGCGAGGTCGGCGGAGGAGTCCGCCATGCCCTCGAGCAGCGGGGTGATGACCGCGCCGATCGGTCCCGAGTAGGTCGTGCCGTAGGAGTGGCCGCCGAGCTGGCGGTAGACCGGGCAGGCGTAGAGGCAGGCGCCGCAGCGGATGCAGTGCAGCGCCTCCTCCCACTCGGTGCCCCGCAGCGCCGAGCGCCCGTCGTCGAGCAGGACGAGGTGGAGCTCCTCCGGGCCGTCGTCGCCCTCGCGCGCGGGGCCGGTGATGTACGAGGTGTAGGCGGCCGCGCGCTTGCCGTGCGCGGCGAGCGGCAGCATCTGGACCATGTGCGCCGCGCCCTCCCAGTCGCGGATCACCTTCTCGACGCCCATAAGCGCCACATGCACGCGCGGGAGCGAGGTGGTGAGCCTGACGTTGCCCTCCGACTCGACGATCACGAGCGTTCCGGTCTCCGCGACGGCCATGTTCACGCCGGAGATGCCGAGATCGGCCGCCAGGAACCTCTCCCGCAGCACGGTGCGCGCGTAGCTCACGAGCGCCTGGGTGTCGGCGGGGTCGAGCTCCTCGCCGGAGCGGCGACCGAAGAGCTCGGCGACCTGGGCGGCGCTCAGGTGCACGGCGGGGGCGAGGATGTGCGAGGGGCGGTCCCCGAGCTCCTGGACGATGTACTCCCCGAGGTCGGTCTCCACCGAGTCGATCCCCGCCTTGGCGAGGGCGTCGTTCAGGCCGATCTCCTCGGAGGTCATCGACTTGGCCTTGACGACGTCGCGCGCCCCGCGCGACTCGCAGAGCCCGACGATCAGCTTCGCGGCCTCGTCTCCCGTGCGCGCGTGGTGCACCCGGCCGCCCGCGGCGGTGACCTCGGCCTCGAGTCGCTCGAGCAGCTGGGGCAGGTGGCGTACCGCGTCGGCACGGATCGCCCGGGCGCGCTCGCGCCAGGCCTCCCAGTCCACCTGCTCGCGGGCCATGACCCGCTGCGCGGACCAGTTGTCCGCGGCGCGGTGCAGGTTCAGCCGCACCTCCGGCACGGGCCGGGTGCGCGGCGGCTCGTGGATCCGGGGGCTCAGAGCGCGCCCTCGGGCTCGAGCAGGTCGACGATGTGGTGCACCCGCAGGGGCAGCTCACGGCGCCGCGCGCGCCCCTCGAGGTGCATGAGGCAGCCGACGTCGGTGGAGACGATTGCGCCGGCGCCGGCCTCGAGCGCGCGGTCGAGCTTCTCGTCGGCCATCGCGGTGGAGACGTCGGGAAGCTTGAGCGAGAACGTGCCGCCGAAGCCGCAGCAGTCCTCGGCTCCGACGGGCTCGACCAACGTGCAGCCCGTGACTCCGCGCAGCAGGGAGAGCGGGGGCTCGCCTCCGTCGAGGCCGCGCAGGAGATGGCACTCCTGGTGGTAGGTCACCGCCGTGCCGGGCGGACCGGGGTAGCGCCCGCCCACCTGCGGGCGCCCGAGCTCGTCGACCACGAACCGCGGGAGGTCGAAGGTGCGGGCGGCGAGGTCGCGGACCAGCGTCAGGCGCGCCGGATCCGCGGCGAAGAGCTTGGGGTAGTGGTGGCGGACCATGTGCACGCACGAGCCGAAGGGCGCGACGATCGGTCCCAGGGTGCCCGCGAAGGCCTCGACCCACGCCCCGGCCACGCGCCGGGCGTCGTCCGGATAGCCCGAGTTCAGCGCCGGCTGGCCGCAGCACGTCTGGGCCCGCGGGAACTCGACCGCGCAGCCCAAGCGCTCGAGCAGCGCAACCGTGCGCTCGCCGACCTCGGGGTAGACGAGGTCGACGAGGCAGGTGACGAAGAGCTGAACGCGCACGCGGCGAACGGTAGAGCAGCGGGTCGGGTTCTCGTCCCGTCTCCCTCCGCCCCATGCCGGGGTTCGCTCCGTGCTCCTCGCAAAGAGCGGGGGCTGTGCGGAGGGTGGAGGCGAAACGTCGCTCCTTGCAGGCATTTCTTGCGTCCCGCCAAAGTTCCTGCGAATTGCGGGGAACGGCGTGACGGAGGGGGGCGAAGTTCGCTTGGATGTCTTCGTCTGGTGAACGCGGCGAGGGCGGGGAGGTCACGGATGGCGAAGGGTGGAGCGAAGGTGTCGTGCGAGGAGTGCTACTTCCGCTGCAACGCGCTCTGCGCGCTCTCGCAGCCGGAGCCGTGCGCGACGTTCCGCCCGGACCATCCCGACGGCCTGCGGCCCCCGCGGCAGATGCGCTTCGTCTTTCGCCAGGAGCGCCGCTCCCAGGCGGCGTGGGCGTTCCCGAGCGCCCAGGAGCAGGCCGCGCTCCAGGCCTGAGCGCTCAGCCCTCGGCCGGGGCCGGCGCGCCGCCCGACCGGCCGGGCGGCTGGCCCTCGGCGCGCGCCTCGCTGCGGCGGGCAAGCCACTCCGAGCCCGGAGTGTCCGACAGTCCGTGGGCGACGATCGAGGTGACGACCGCGAGCGCGGCGAGGTTGAAGATCCGGCTCGCGGCGGGGATGGCCTGGCTGAGGACGAGCAGGGCAAAGGTCATCGTCGCCACGCCCTTGGGCCCGAACCAGGCCATGAATCCCTTCGTGGCCGCGTCGGTCCGGGTGCCGGCCAGGGCGACGAACACCGCCGCGGGGCGGGCGAGCAGGAGGGTGAACGCCACCACCCCGACGGCTGCCCAGCCGTCGCCGAAGAGCCCGTGGAGCGTGAGCAGCGATCCGAAGACCACGAAGATGCCGAGCTTGACGATCTCCACGATGTCATCGGCGCGCTGCTCGAAGCACTCCCGGACGTCGGGGCGCAGGATGCCGAGGGCGATCGCGCAGACGAAGACGGCGATGAGGCCGTTGCCCTTGGGGGGGAGCACGGCGATGCCGTAGGTGGCGAAGGCGGCGCCGAGGGCGAAGAGGGACTTCTGGTGCGCGGGGATGTCGTCGTCGGGGAGCCGTCCGCGCCCTCCCGGGAGCAGGCGGGCGGCGATCGCACCGACGATGAGACCGGTGAGCAGGCCCACCCCGAGGTCCTGCAGGACGAACTGCCACCACACGAACCTCCCGCCGCCCGCGCCGAGCGCGGCGCTCAGCGCCAGCACGGCCGGCAGCGCCAGCCCGTCGTTCATCCCCGACTCGAGGTTCAGCGAGTGGCGCACGATCCGCGGCACGCGGGGGTTGGTGACCACGGAGGAGGAGAGCACCGGATCGGTCGGCGCGAGCAGCGCGCCGAGCAGGAAGCTCTCGGTCCACGAGAGCCCGACCAGGGCTCGAGCGGCCAGGGCGACGAGCCCCGCGGTGATCGGCATGGCCAGCACGAGCTTGCGCAGCGGCAAGTGCCAGGCCGTCTGGAGCATCTCGCCCTCCACCTCGAGCCCGTCGCGGAAGAGGATGACCACGAGGGCCACGAGCGCGAGCTCCTGCACGAACGGCGAGGCCGCCGAGAACGAGAGCACCTCCAGCCCGCCGGCGCCCAGCGCGAAGCCGGCGACCACGAAGAGCGCGGTGAGCGAGAGGAACGAGCGCCGCGCCAGGCCCGAGAGCAGCGCGCCCAGGACGAGCAGGCCGCCGAGCACGAGCGCGACGGTGGCAAAGCCGCCCGCGGGCGCGGCCGCGAGGGGAAGGGCGGGACCCACGCGGATAGAGTGTTCCAGGCTCCACAGAGAGGGTCGGCCTTGAAGATCACCGTGCTCGGCAAGTCGCCGTCCTGGCAGGACGCGGGCGGCGCGTGCAGCGGCTACCTCGTGGAGGAGGAAGGCGCGTGCGTGCTCCTCGACTGCGGCAGCGGCGTCTTCTCCAAGCTCCGCTGCTTTCGCGACTACGTCGACGTCGACGCGGTGGTCATCTCTCACCTGCACGCCGACCACATCCTCGACCTGGTCCCCTACGCGTGCGCGCTCACCTACGCGCCCCGCCAGCAGCCCGTCCCCGTCGACCGCTGGCCCGGCACGGACACCCCCGCTCGGCCGCGGCTTCTCGCTCCCCCCGGCGCGCGCGACGTGCTCGGCCGCGTCGCCGAGGCGTGCGGTCACGCCGAGGAGCTGGTCGAGAAGGCCTTCGCGGTGTGCGAGTACGAGGCGGAGGAGGAGCTCGAACTCGGCCCGGTGGCCGTCCGCTTCCAGAAGGTCCCCCACTTCACCCCCACCCAGGCGGTCGAGTTCCGCGCGCTGGGCAGCGGGAGGCGCTTCACCTTCGGCGCGGACTCGGGCCCGACCGACGAGCTCGTCGCCTTCGCCCGCGACACCGACCTCCTCATGGTGGAGGCGACGCTGCCCCGCGCCGAGCGCGACGGTCCCCGCGGGCACCTCACGCCCGCCGAGGCGGGCGAGCACGGGCGCCGGTCGCAGGCGCGCGAGCTCGTGCTCACCCACATCTCCGACGAGCTCGACCACACCTGGGCCCGTGAGGAGGCCGAGCGCACCTTCGGCGCCGCGGTGAGCGTCGCGGCGGAGGGCGCCGTCTACGAGGTGTAGGCCTCGGGCGCGCGGGTAGCCTTCGCCGCCGTGCCCCCGAGCCGCGACCTCTTCGCCAACTTCGAGCGCATGCGCCGCGAGATGGACCAGGTCTTCGGCGACGTCTTCGACCGCTCGGGCTTCACGCCGCGCCGCCGCGCCGGCTTCTCGCCGGCGGTCGACGTGTTCTACGCGGACGACCCGCCGCGCGCGATCGTGCAGGCGGAGCTCGCGGGCATCGACCCCGACGCGCTCGAGATCGAGATCTCCGGGCGCGAGCTCTCGCTCGCCGGCCATCGCCGGCCCCCGCGCGCCGAGGGGCGCGTCTACCAGCAAGTGGAGATCGAGTCCGGGCCGTTTCGCCGCGTGGTCGCGCTCGGTGCCGACGTGCTCGCCGAGCAGGCGCGCGCGCACTACGAGGACGGGGTCCTCCGCATCGAGCTCCCCCTCGCCCGTCCGGGGGGGCGCGGGCGCAGCGTCCCGGTCGAGAAGGCGCGCGCCTCCACCTCGACGGCCGAGCGCTCGTGATCGAGGTCGGCACCGGCCCGGGCGGCGCCCGCGAGGTCGAGGTAGGCGGCGCGCGGCCGCTGCCCGAGACGCTGCCGGTGCTCCCCCTGCGCGACACGGTCACCTTTCCCGACACGCTCATCCCGCTCGCGGTCGCTCAGGAGCGCTCCGTTCAGCTCGTCAACGACGCCCTGGGCGGCAACCGCCTCCTCGCCATGGTCGCGAGCCGCCGCCCCGAGCTCGAGGTGCCGGGTCCGGAGGAGCTCTACGACGTCGCCGTCGCCGGAGTCGTCGCCCGGATGCTCAAGGTGCCCGACGGGAGCCTGCGCATCCTCGTCCAGGGCGCCCAGCGCGTACGCCTGACCGACTGGGCCCAGACCGACCCCTACCTCGTCGCCCGTGTGTCCGAGGCGCCCGACGTGCCGCTGCTCGAGACGCCGGAGCTGATCGCGCTCGTGCGCAACGTGCAGGGAACGTTCTCCTCCATCGTTGAGGAGGTGCCCTACCTGCCCGAGGAGCTGCAGGTGGCGGTGGCCAACCTCGACGATCCCGGGGCCCTGGCGAACCTCATCGCCGGCGCGCTGCGCCTCAAGCCCGAGGAGAAGCAGGCGCTGCTCGAGGAGATCGACGTCGCCGCACGGCTGCGGAGCCTGGCGGAGATCCTCGCGCGCGAGCTGCAGGTCATCTCCCTGGGCACGAAGATCCAGTCCCAGGTGCACTCCGAGCTCTCGCGCTCCCAGCGCGACTACTTCTTGCGCCAGCAGCTCAAGGCCATCCAGGACGAGCTCGGCGAGGGCGACGAGATGGCCGCCGAGGCCGACGAGCTGCGCGAGCAGCTCGCCGCCGTCGCGCTGCCCGAGGAGGTCCGCAAGCAGGCGGACCGCGAGCTCGCGCGGCTCGAGAAGCTGCCGCCCGCGGCCGCCGAGCACGGCGTGATCCGCACCTACCTCGAGTGGATCGTCGCGCTGCCGTGGGACAAGTCCACCGAGGACGACCTCGACCTCGGGCACGCGCGCGAGGTGCTCGACGCCGACCACTACGACATCGAGGCGGTCAAGGACCGCATCCTCGAGTTCCTCGCCGTCCGGAGCCTGAAGCCCGACGCCCAGGGATCCATCCTCTGCCTCGTCGGGCCGCCCGGAGTGGGAAAGACCTCGCTCGGGCGCTCCATCGCCTCCGCGCTCGGGCGGCGCTTCGAGCGCATCAGCGTGGGGGGTGTGCGCGACGAGGCGGAGATCCGCGGCCACCGGCGCACCTACGTGGGAGCGATGCCGGGCACGATCGTGCGGGCGCTGCGCGACGCGGGCGCGAACAACCCCCTCTTCATGATCGACGAGATCGACAAGATGGGCGCCGACTACCGGGGCGACCCGGCGAGCGCGATGCTCGAGGTGCTCGACCCCGAGCAGAACGGGTCCTTCCGCGATCACTACCTGGACCTCTCCTTCGACCTCTCGAAGGTCATGTTCGTGACCACCGCGAACACGCTGGACACCATCCCCGCGCCGCTGCGCGACCGCATGGAGGTCATCGCGCTGGCCGGCTACTCCGAGGAGGAGAAGCTCGAGATCGCCCGGCGCTACCTCGTTCCCCGCCAGATCGAGCGCAACGGGCTGACCCGCGGGAAGATCTCCTTCGGCGACCCGGCGCTGCGGGCGATCATCGCCGACTACACGCGCGAGGCGGGCGTGCGCAACCTCGAGCGCGAGATCGGCTCCGTGTGCCGCAAGGTCGCGCGGCAGGTGGCCGAGGGCACGGCGCGGCGCAAGGTGAACATCTCCGAGAAGCGCGCTCGCGAGCTCCTGGGCAAGCGCAAGTTCTTCACCGAGGCGCGGCGGCGGACCGCCCGGCCCGGCGTGGCCACCGGCCTCGCGTGGACGGCGGCGGGCGGGGACGTGCTCTTCATCGAGGCCACCTCCATGCCGGGGTCGGGCCGGCTCACGCTGACCGGACAGCTCGGGGACGTCATGAAGGAGTCCGCGCAGGCGGCGCTCTCCTACGTGCGCTCGCGCGCCGGGGGGGTCGCCCCGCAGCTTCCGGAGGACTGGTTCGCCGAGCACGACCTCCATCTGCACGTGCCCGCCGGCGCCATTCCCAAGGACGGCCCGAGCGCGGGGATCACCATGGCCACCGCCCTCGCCTCCCTGCTCACGGGCCGGGCGGTGCGCGAGGAGGTGGCGATGACCGGCGAGATCACCCTCACCGGCCTGGTCCTGCCCATCGGCGGCCTCAAGGAGAAGGCTCTCGCCGCGCAGCGCAGCGGCATCACGACGGTCATCGCCCCCAAGCTGAACGAGGCCGACGCCGACGAGATACCCGAGCACCTGCGCAAGGACCTCGAGTTCGTCTTCGTATCGGAGATCGGAGCGGTGCTCGCGGCGGCGCTTGAGCCCGAGGCCCTCCTCGACGGGCGCGCGCCCCGCGGCCGGAACAAGCGGCTCACCGCCGCGCCAGCGGCGGCGCGGGCGGCATCAAGCTGAGAGGGCCGGCGAGCGGGGTCCCGCGAAGCCCCGTGTCCCCTATAGGGGGTACAGGGCTTCAGGAAGTGGAGACAACGCAACCGGCGCGGCGCGGCCCGACCAGCCTTTAACATCGCTTTCACGCGACCCCGGAAGCTCACCCGACGCGAGGTTCTCGAGGCGGCGGCAGCCGGCGCCGCGCTGGCCGCCCTGCCCGACGCCGCGGCGCTCGCCCGTCCGCACGCGATCTCGCGCCGCGACACGACGCTCGCCCACGCCATCCTGCGCGGTCCGACCGTGAACGCCGGGGGCTACCGGCAGCTCGTGCTCGGTCCCGGCGAACCGCACCACGTCCGCAGCGACCTCGTCCGCCCGCATCGCGGGCGCGAGGCCCGGCGCCGAGCGCTCACGTCGTTCGTCCAGTTCACCGACACGCACGTGCTCGACGCGCAGTCGCCGGCCCGCGTGGAGTACCTCGACCGCTACAACGACGGCGCCGGCAGCTCGCTCATCTTCGGCTCGGCCTACCGCCCCCACGAGATGCTCACCGCCCAGGTGACCGAGGCGCTCGTGCAGGCCGTGCGCCGGGTCGGCCGCGGCCCGGTCACCGGCCG
>JAABUZ0100001924.1_pt1 | contig 36675 bp, 29 predicted proteins | sample 5562091 | NCBI WGS metagenome assembly JAABUZ01 (sample SAMN12813069, study PRJNA571459) | rock metagenome | isolation source: Antarctica rocks | place: Antarctica: Victoria Land, Linnaeus Terrace sud | collected 2015-12-21 | reverse complement strand
CCTGCCAGACACGTCGCATCTCTTCCGTATTCATCTTTGGGTTTCCTCTCACAAACTCTTCTGTTCGGTTCTGCTTGTCTTTATGATACCACTTGAGCAGGGTCTGCAAAAAAATAAATCACACCCATAGAATTTCGTAGTTAGTGGGCATCTATACTGGATGCGCAGACCCCAGTGAAAATTATTTCAAGTATTTGATCCTCTAGCATAAATATCGGGTAGGGCAGATGTTCTCTTTTCCCTCTCTATTTTGTGCTATCTGCCAAAAACTGCTTGAGCGTAGTCACAACGAGGTCGTGATCCTCCTTTTGTGGCAGACCCGAAACGGTTATTGTACCAACAATTCCAACATTTTTAATGATGAGCGGAAATGCGCCTCCATGTGCGGCATAGTCTCTGGACGAGAGCAGATACTTCTCCTCCATCGTTCGTCCTGCGCTTTGTAGTAAAATACCTATGTAATATGAGCTATGTCCGAAGCGGTTCACCACGTTGTTTTTGCGCTTGATCCATTCCCCATTATCTACGAAGGTACCGGCCATTGCAACGTGAAAGAGTTGTTGCCCATTGCGTGTAATATCTATCTCTACGGACTTGCCCCGTTTTCGCGCTTCCTGCAACAGTGCCATGCCTACAGCAAGTGCGGTGTCATTGGTAAAATTCGTGAATTGGATTTCATCCTCTTGCTGGCTCAGTTCTTTCAGCACTTCTTCATACTCGTTCATGCTCTGTTGTCTCCAATCTTGCCCACTTGGGTGATTTCTTGTCTATCATCATTTACCGCAGGTACATCTCTTATGAGGACGCTCTCATCCAGTTGAACGTCAATTATACAACACTCATCGGCTTGACTCACTTACGACATATGAAGAAATCTAAAATTGACAAGCTTTACTTGTAAGCGTATCATGAAGTTGCAGGTTAGGAGTAAGCAGGTGACGTATTTAGTCAAATAGCTTATTTCCATGTTCCTGTGAATTCGAGAGGTCGTAGAAGATAAAAAATGGACGCCACTCTTAACTCACAAATAAATACCTTTTGGGAGGAAGACAATACGCTTATCAGTCTCCTCCGCGAGTGGGGCGTTGAATATCTTGTGGGACTTGAACCTTATGCTTCATGCATTAGAAAAGAACAAATACCTCCTATAGAGCTTATCACTTTATTAGCTCAACAGCGAGAAAATCCGCGTATTCGAGATGCAAGTATCTCACTCTTTCTACTTCATCCAGAACTTGTCGATGACATACTAGAAGCGATAAAAACGAGTAAGCCAGAGATTGCAGAGCAAATATCGACTTCTACTCTGGCGGCGCTCTACCTGCAAAGAATGTGGTCTGTTCGTCTCACGCTAGCACTTGGACATCTACCAGGCTTTCCAGAACAGCCTTTCGCCCAACTATGGCAACACCGTCGGTTACCTCCGCCGACATATCATAATGGTGAGTCGGGACTCTTTGCATTACAAGTATTTGAACAACAGCGTACAGGATTACCGTTCATCTTTACTGGGGATTGGCAAAACCAAATAGCGCATCTTTTATGGCAAGAAGAGACTCGTCACCGAGAACAAACAACTCTCCCAATACAGCTCTTTGAACATAATGAAGAGGACACAAGTGAGAAGCTCGAGATGAGCATGCGACCCAATGTAAACAAACAGGCTATCGAGTCATTCCTTCAACAACTGGGACGCACCTTTCGCAAACAAGGACGTTTATACCTTGTGGGCGGTGCTGCACTTGTTCATGCCGGGGTACGACCTGGATTCACGCGAGATATTGCCATACAGGTGAGCAGAGCCAATGAAGATGATCTCATTATTACGATACAACGACTTATCCGGCAGATGCAGATCAATGTCGAATTTGCCTCCCCAAAAGATTTTATTCCTCTTCCCCCTCAATGGGAAATGCACTCACACTATATTTCTCGTTATGGAGATATAGATGTCTTCTATTTTGACTTCTATAGTATCGCACTTAGCAAGATAGAGCGCGGAACAACGCGCGATATCGAAGATGTAAAGCTTCTCGTCCAGCAAAAACGTATCATTTTGAGTGAACTTGATGCAGCGTATGAAGAGGTTTTAGCGCAATTAGGCAAAGGACGCTATCCGAAGATTACTCCTGAACGCTTTGAGGCGCGTTATACGTCCATGCGACCACTACTCCTTTAATCCCATGCATCCAGTCACAATACTCCTGTTGAGTATAACGTATTCTCCGATATTTGATGTATGCCTCCTTCGTTCGTTAAAGAGACAGGAGGACATGTACAATAAAATTTAAAATACGCTACATAGGAGGTTTTTATGCCAGGCATACGCAATGTTATCTCAACGCTTGCTGACAATGGAGAAGAAGTCATGGGACCGGAGATTCTTCTCTGGCACTACCCCAATAACGATATCATGAATGGCTCACTGCTCACGGTAGAAAGCAACCATTTCTGCGTACTCAAGTCGCGTGGAGCGATTCTTAATGTCTATGAAACAGGCCAATACACTGTACAAACAACGGACCGTCCTATTTTAGGCTCGGTACAGCAGGCGTTTTACGGTGGGCAGAGTCCGTGGCAGTACGAGGCACTGTACATCAACCGCGCTAAACTTGTCATAAGAACAAGCGGTATGGCACTTTCACGCGAAATGGCAGAGATGGTCTACAGCGTAGATTATTATATTCATGTCGAAACACGCGAAGCGGCGGTACAACTTGTGCAGCATATGCCTTATAGAGGACATGCATTGACGACCCAGGAAGTGAATGCTTATGCGGGACCCGTCATTGAGCAAGCTGTGAACCAGCTTGTACAAATAACTCCTCTCGAATCCGTGAACGAAAAAATTCATGACCTCTCACAAATTGTCTTCCAACATCTACAACAATTTTTAGCACCCTACGGTGTCTCACTTGATACGGTGAAAGTGCTCGTCTTCCCCCGCGACGAACGTATGAAGGCACTAATCTCACTCAAAGCCTTTGGGTTGAGCGAGATAGACGCGATACGTTACTACACAGCTATGATTATGGCGGAAAAAGGTGTGGTTTCTGCTCCAAATATGGCAATTGGCCAACCCTTTAACGTCTCGGGAGTACAAGGCATCACAAGCACTGATCGCTATACTATAAACGCACCTCCTCAATCTGCTCCTCTTGCACCACCATCACCTCAACAGATACATCCGACACGCTAGGAAGCAGGAAAAGAGGAGCATGACATGGGCAAAAATACATGATTGCTCATGTCGGGGAGGGAAGCACATTGAGTTCAGGACCATCAAACAACCCGGTTGTACAACAACTTCAATTGTTGCTCACAGGCTATGGCTACAATTTTTATAACACGACAAATCAGGCGCGAACCGACGACCTGTTGGTACGAGAACGTGCTTCGTATAACCTTGCACAAGCCGTAAGCACACTCGCGCAGCTGCGCAGCGACTACTACACGCGCTTCGTCCCACCTTTGACGCGTGCTAATCCTGATCCTCCTCAGGAAGCAATGGCACAATTACGTGAGATCGAGGCAGCTCAGCAAGCCATTTCCAATGTAGAGTCGCATGTTCGTGGCATGTCTGTTCCAACACAAGATCGTATCTGGTGGCGTTTCCGACAGGAACAAACGCTGCTGATGCAGCTACTAGAGTTTGACCTGATGCTGGTACGTAACAGTGAGCGTCTAAATCAATATGTTGCTCAACTGACACCGGAAAGCTGGAATAGCTTGAGTAATAACAACTTGCACCAGATGACACAACAAATGGCTCATCTGGCGCAAGAGAGGGAACGCTTTCTGTTGATACAACTCTAATTGTATTATGCTAGCAACTCGGCCTCGCTTAAGGGGCCGAGCGAGGTCAAGACCTGTTTCTCACGCATTGGGAAGCGATGAAGTGCACGCATCACATCTTCAGTGGTCACTTTCTCGACACGCGCGATCTCTTCTTCTACGCTGATAAGACGACCCTCCGTCACCCAGTCATTCGCGAGGGAGCGCATACGCGAAAAAGTTGACTCACTACTAAGCACCATTCCACTGATGATCTTATCCTTGGAACGGCGTAGTTCATCCTCATACACACCATCATCTAGCAGGCTGTTTAGTTCCTCATTGAGCAATTTGAGGACGCGGGGTGCCTCCTCTGGTGTCGAGTTGGCCTCCATAAGCATAATGCCTGTTCCCTCCATTGCCCAGATGCCTGCGCTGGCAGACTCCGCCAGGCCTTTCTGATACACGTTCCAAAAGAGACGCGAGCCATCGCCATCGCCCAGGATACTACCAGCAAGGATGGCGGCGTAGTAGTCAGGGTCTTTCACATCAACGGCTGGCATGGCGATAATCATGATTTGTTGCTTGAGCTTTTTATCAACCATGACGTTGTTAATCGGCTTCTCAGGTTCATAGTGCGCTACATCCCGACCGGCATCACCTGTTCGCCAATCGCTACAATGCTGCTCCGCGAGTTCGAGAATATGATTCCAGTCGAAGTTGCCCGCAACCGAGAGAATCAAGTTGTTGGCGGCATAACGGCGTTGCCAGTAGTCACGCATTTGCTGAACATGCATACCACGAATACTCTCGTGTGAACCGAGCACATCATGACCTAGTGGGTGATTGCCGAAATAGGTCTGCATAAGGCGGCGATAAGTCATATTGTAGGGCTGATCTTCTGACCGCGCGATCTCGTTGATGATAACCTCTTTCTCCATCTCAAAGTCGCTCTCCGCTAAACGGGGATACATCATGTCACTCAGGAGCGCGACGGCGCGGTCCAGGTATTCACCTAGGACACGTGCGTAGTAGACGGTGGATTCGTGCGAGGTAAAGGCATTCAATTCAGCGCCGATCTTGTTGAATTCGAGCGTGATCTCTTGCCAATCAAGCGTCTTCGTTCCCTTAAACACCATATGCTCCAAAAAGTGCGAGACTCCCGCAATACTTGAGTCCTTCTCGTCACGGGAGCCTGTACTCACATGGTAAGAGACAGCAACCGACTCAAAGTCGGGCATTGGTTGTCCCACGATTTGGAGACCGTTTTTTAAGCGATGCGTATAAAACACAGTTTCATTGGCTGTGGTGGCTTCTGACATGTGGCTGTTTCCTCCAGTGAATGCGTGCATAAGGCGTGGCTGACCTGCTTTGAGCAGGTACATTATCTGTATTTAGCATGATAGCCCTTACGAAGAGCTATTGTCAAATCATCACTGCATGTATCATGTCTCTCATGACAAGCATTGTTTGTTGCGTTTATTATCAGACTTGCAAAATTTTATCTTGTAGTGTAATATTTATATATAGTTCTTTCCTCAATTAACATATACTTGTTCATCTGTTCGTTACCATCTTAGTGCTCACAGCGTTAGTACTTATATGAATGCGCCTTTATTAACACTCATGCGTCAATTGACGTGCTTCTATGGCCAACCCGCTCTATATCTACTAGTTTTTGTGTAAAGTAGTATAATTGATTGATAGGACATGTAAACATATTGCATGTTAATCTTTCTTGCTCAATGGAAAGCATTTGGTAGTATTTTATATTATGTATATATATGTACGTAAAAATATTATAGAATTTTAACTTGTTTTATAAGCGGGTGTACGTGAGGGCGGCGGATTGAGATATATATGTTTATAAGAGCCTACGTCTCCTGTTCAGAAAGAGGTGGAATATGCAACTTGACCAACGTCCGACAGAACCACTACACCCATCGCAATCATCTTCACTATCTTCAAACCTACAACAATCTTCTCAAACTAGCGCGAACAATGGAGAGCAGTTGAGGTCACATCAAGTGGCGCAACTTCCTGTCCATAGCCGTGCGGCGGGAGCACAACGGCTCAGTATGCAGCCTAATCGACCTGAGCATGGAACCTACTATGCTGTGCCCCATCGACAACTCAATCCTACAGGATGGCGTATTCGGCGGCATATTAAGCGGAAAAACTTGCGTCAGAGCAACCTCCGCTATGCTGCCATTGACAACATAGGGACAAAATGGGCTATGTTGCCGCTTGCGTTTGGCTCACTCATTCTTATTGTTATCCTTGCTTCTGTGTTAGTAACCTATACCGCAATCGCAGGTTCCACACAGGAACGCTACCAGCAACAAGTGACAACGCTAGCTGATATTCTTCCTAAAGATAGTTTGAAAATGTATGACTCGCACGGAACCATAATTTATCAAGCTATCGATCAGGGTTTACAAACTACTGTGCCACTTTCCAAAATTTCACCTTATCTTGCTCATGCTGAAATTGCCATTGAGGATCAATACTTCTACACTAATCCTGGTTATGATGTTACAGGTATTATCCGTGCTGCCCTTTCAAATCTCACACGCGGCCACATCGTTTCTGGTGGTAGCACCATCACACAGCAGCTTATCAAGAACGCGATTGTTGGTGATCAAGAGACGATCATACGTAAACTTCAGGAAGTTGTTCTTGCTCCTGCTATATCGCGCCAATATACAAAAGACCAAATACTTTCTATGTATCTCAATACGACATACTATGGTGAGCAGGCTTATGGAGCTGATGCGGCCGCGTTTACCTACTTCAATTTGCAGGATACACCAAACGCGACGGCGGCCTCACAGCTTGATATCGCACAGTCTGCGATGCTAGCTGGTATTCCTAGCGCACCTGTTGGACGCGACCCATTCTTGCATCCTCAGGCCGCCCAGAAGCGCGTACAAGAAGTGCTACGGCAAATGCACATACAAGGATACATTACGAGTGATGAGCAAACATCGGCACTGCTCGAAACGCAGAAACCAAATTTTTTACATCACGGTATCATTCATGGTGTGCAAGCACCACATTTTGTGCGTTATGCGCTTAACGAGTTAGCGCAAGAGTTGCACGTCAAAGTTCCCGACCTTTCACGCGCGGGCCTGGTTGTCTCTACAACACTTGATCTGCCTTTACAAAACAAAGTGTTGAAAATTGCGCAACAGCATATCGCTGCGCTAGCACAGACACATCATATGTCAAATGCTGCAGAGGTACTCATCGACTTTCACAACGGTGATATTCGCGTCATGCTTGGCAATATCAATCCGAACAACCCGAATACAGGAGCCTTTGACGTAGCGTCGCAAGGATATCGTCAACCCGGTTCTTCGTTCAAACCTTTCATCTATGCGACCGCCTTCGAGCATGGTGTGAGTCCCGGTGACATAGTACTTGATGGCCCATTATCGGTCCCGATGTGCTGTGGTCTACCATCATATACACCACATAACTATGATCTGCGCTATCATGGCCCCGTCACCTATCGGTATGCGTTACAAAACTCGTTCAATATTCCGGCGGTAAAGCTGATAATGAAAGAAGGTGTCGATCAATCGCTGCACACGGCACAAATAATGGGCATCAATAGTTATCAAGGGACGCCAAATTATACTATTGTACTTGGAAGTCTGGGCGTGCATCTGCTCGATGAGACCTCTGCCTATGGCGTATTTGCTAATGGTGGTGTACGTATTCCACCCCATGCAATCAACACGGTGACGGATGTACAGGGTCGTGTGATATTTCACGCACCACTTACAGGGAAGCGCGTTATCTCCAAGCAGACCGCCTTCATGGTGACGAATGTGTTAAGCGATAACGGTGCGCGAACTTATGAATTTGGCAAATGTAGTGCGCTCGATCTGCATAGCAATACAGATACCGAATGCTACCTCGGCAATCCCGGTACCATGCGCCCTGCCGCTGTAAAAACGGGTACATCCAACGATTTCCGTGACAACTGGACCGTTGGCTATACCAGTGACTTTGTAATGGGTGTGTGGGCAGGCAATAATGATGACTCGGCAATGGTCAATGTGACGGGTGTCGATGGTGCCGCTCCTATCTGGCATATCTGGCATGATAGTCTACTTCTGGCAGAGCAAGGTAAACCCATTACGGCCTTCCCCGTTCCAGGCGGTGTTGTGCAAAAGACCATTAATTATGGTGGTATCACGACAACCGATTGGTATCTCAAATAGATATAATACTGTGCTGATCCTATCATCTATTCCTTTCGAGAAGGTCGTGGTAGGGTAGGATCAGCACAGTGTACCTATATCTTTATTTCTGACAACAATCTTGCACAGGTCAAGGTATCCTCTCCAATCTGATCATTGTCCTCGACGCCCCACCATACTGCCAAAACCGCTTGTGATAGACCCCAGCCCCGTATGCGAGCAGGTTCAATGTCAAGCTCCTCCGCGAGTTGCTTCACGCGACGAGCAAGTATCTGCTTTGGATTGGGAAAATTGAGCAGATCTGGCAAGAAATTGCGCAGAAGTGCCCCCGTCTCATATGCTGGTTCACCAATCAGACCCTTAGGATCGATAGCTTTCCATACATTCCGTTCAGTAGCAAGAATGTTATCTTGATGCAAGTCACCATGTAACAGCATTGGCACAGTCATAGATGCGCTCAAGTCGGCATAGAGCGTCTCAGCCTCTTCAAGTAGTGCTTTAGGAAAAGGACCATTGCCACCTTCGTAGTGCTGCCGTAAGCGAAGGAAGCCTTCACCCCACTTTTCAACTGTGGCGAAAGAATGCTCAAGTGGTACTGGCCGCCACATCTGTTTCATCACAGTTGTAGCGATAGAAATCGCTTTTAAATCGTCTGCCATTTTCCTAAGGGGGGTGCCAGGAAGTAGCCGTTCAAGCAGCATAACTTCGTCATTCATGTCATATGCGAGTATTTGTACCGTACCATGACCATCGAAGAGACGTAACGCCTCAGTCTCCTCCGCAAACTCACCTGTTGGCGACTGTGCCTTTACCACAACAGCCGTCCCATCAGCACGCATAGCGGGAATAACATAATGGAAGGACAGATTAGCAAATGGTACACCCAGAGTAAGATGCCAGCGTTGTTCACACATTGCGAGTATTGTGGGTAAGCGTTCAAGCCATGCACGACCACTCTCACCATGCAGTTCAATGATAAAGTGAGCAAAGTTGTCGGGGATGCTAATCATCATGTTACCGTTTTACAGTATGTCCAGCACGCACAAGCACCTGCAATGTTCGTTCAAGGTCGGCCTCTTGTACCAGTAGATGGTCTGTCTCATAGGTTGCGATAGCGAGCACGCTAATATTCGACTCCGCAAGCGGTTCGGCGAGCGAGATATGAATACCCGACAGCGAAAAATCAAAGGCACCCTCTACCTTTATGCAATGCCAGCCGCGTTCAGCGGTTGTTCCTTCTGTCGGCACATTCTCCTGGGCACAGACAACGGAGAGTTCGGTACGTGTACGTGTTAAAGAGATAAAATCGTCGCCCATCAATGCCCAATTAGGAATATGTCCATTGGGGTCGAGACGACAAACGGCATAGGTCTTCGGCAAAACTGCAAGTGTCAGCTTCTGCATGAATCTTCCCTGTTCCTTTTGTGTTGAAGTCTAAACATGTCTTGGTCAAGCAAGAAGAAACTCCCTCTTATACGCAAATGGTTGTAAATCTGTTTACGCTGCACCATTGCACGTAAGACGGAATAGAGCACATCCAACATGACCAACGCTGGCCCGTCATGCAAGCAAAACAAAAGGAAAGAGAGTCAAATCTTCTTGTAATCCTATTTTATCACATCCTCTTCCACATCTCACACGTTAGAGCGGTTCCACGCGTAACAGCACATCCCCTTTTTGCACAACATTTCCACTCGTGGCAACCATCGCAACAACGCGCCCCGACACATCGGCCTGAATTTCATTAAAGACTTTCATCGCTTCGACGAGCGCGACCATCTGCCCAATGTGTACAACGTCACCTATTGCAACAAAAGGGAGCGTAGTGGGCGAGGCCGAAGCATAATAAACGCCTGTCAAGGGTGCAACAATCGCCACACTTTTATCAACTTTTGCAGGCACTGCAACGATAGGTTGTAATATCGCTGCACTTTGCCCGTTTTGCATCATACTTACCTGCGGTTGTGCAGGAGCAGAGGAAACCATAACCATGCCTGGCTTGCGCCGGATGACGATCTCTGTTCCTGCCTCGGTCAATTCTAATTCACTAATCGTGCTACCTTCAAGTACCTGAATAAGCTGCTCCACGCGCTCTAGCCACGATATCTTTTCTACATCCATATTTCTTATCTACTCTACTCTACTCTACTTACTCTGTGTATCGCTTGAAGATTAAGCAGGTATTGTGTCCTCCGAAGCCCATTGAAGTAGCCATCGCGACGTCGACGGTGGTATGTCGCGCCTCGTTTGCTACATAGTCGAGATCACATTCAGGGTCGAAATGATGCAGATTGATTGTTGGCGGAATAATTCCTGTCAGGATTGATTGAATCGAGACAACCGCGCCAACCGCTCCTGCTGCTCCTAATGTATGCCCAATCATCGACTTAGTACCACTAATCGGAAGTCGCTTCGCGTAATCGCCAAACACCGTCTTAACAGCCTGTGTCTCTGTGCGATCATTGTAGGGCGTCGAAGTAGCATGTGCATTGTAGTAGCTGACCTGGTCCGGTTGTAGCTCCGCTTTTTGTAGGGCACGCCGCATCGCACGTACAAGACCAGCACCACCAGGGGCAGGTTCGGTTACATGGTGTGCGTCACCGGTGGACCCGTAACCCACCATCTCGGCGAGTATAGTCGCACCGCGTGCTTTGGCGAAATCCAGGTCTTCCAGAATCAGCGTTGCAGACCCTTCGCCCATGACGAAGCCGTCACGAGTAGCATCAAAGGGGCGACTGGCACCCTGTGGGTCGTCGTTACGTCGTGATAGCGCATGCATATTGTCAAAGGCACCCATCGCAATTGGTGTCACTGCTTTTTCAGAACCGCCTGCGATCATCGCCTTCGCATCGCCACGACGAATGGTCTCCCAAGCCTCACCGATTGTATTACCACTGGTGGCACATGCCGATACTGCCGCCCAGTTTGGACCTCTTGCTCCTGTCAAAATAGAGACAATACCTGGCGCACCATCAATAATCATCATATTGATAAAGAAGGGACTGATGCGGTCTGGCCCTTTTTCGTACAGTATTTTGAATTGTTCGTGCAGCGTTACCAAACCGCCGATACCGCTTCCTATATAGACGCCGATATCGTCCGCATTCTCATCTGTGATCTGAAGCTTTGCGTGTGCGATCGCTTGTTTGCTTGTTGCAATTGCCATCTGCTCGTAGGGATCATTACGACGCGCCTCTTTACGATCCATGTATGGTGTGGGGTCGAAATTTTTGACCTCACCAGCAAAGTGAACTCTATGCTTGCTACTGTCGTAGCCAGTAATTTCCCCAACGCCAGATTTTCCATGGCAGAGTGCATCCCATGATGATGCCAGGTCGTTTCCCACACAAGTAACAAGTCCCATTCCCGTTATAACAACGCGAGACATACTATGGCCCTCCTAATATATGCTGATATAATACTTAATACTAATTTGTTTTTGATATAACAAAGACGGGCAGTATAGTAGTGACAGGGCTTGCCCCTGTCATGCCTACCGCGCCTATTTGCTAGCGTATTAAATTCCTAACGTTACTGCTTCTTCCTGTATGAACCGTGTATACGTTTCGCCACTTAAAAAGGTCGGATTTTTCAGCAAACGTTGATGAAAGGGAATGGTTGTTGTCAACCCTTCAATAACGTACTCATCGAGTGCACGTTGCATCCGTGCAATGGCCTCATCGCGTGTCTCAGCCCAGACAATCAGTTTTGAAAGCAGCGAGTCGTAGTGTGGTGGAACCTCATAGCCAGAAAACAGGTGACTATCAACACGAACTCCTGGCCCTCCAGGTGGTAGGTACTGCTCAACCTTGCCCGTTTGTGGTCGAAAATCGTTGTCGGCATCTTCCGCCGTGATGCGACACTCTATAGCGTGACCTCGAAACTGGATAGAATCCTGTTTGAGTTGCAGACGCATCCCTGCCGCGATACGTATCTGCTCCTTTACAAGATCAATGCTCGTCACCATCTCCGTTACTGGATGCTCAACCTGTAGCCGCGTATTCATCTCCATAAAGTAGAAGCGGTTCTGCTCGTCTACAAGAAATTCCAGCGTGCCAGCATTGCGATAGCCTACTTTTTGGACCGCTCGTATCGCCTTCATGCCGATTTCATCACGGAGCTTTCGTGGTAACAGAGGACTCGGCGACTCTTCTAACAACTTCTGGTTACGACGTTGACAGGAGCAATTGCGCTCACCTAGATGCACGCCGCTTCCGTGACTATCGACCAGCACTTGAATTTCGATGTGTCGAGCACGTTCAAGGTACCGTTCAAAATAGATACCATCATCACGGAAAGCTTCCCGCACCTCATTCTGTGCTAATGTAAAGATACGCTCTAGCTCGTCGGGCCGTTTCACCAGACGAATGCCGCGTCCACCACCACCTGCTACCGCCTTGAGCATCAAGGGATAGCCAACATTTTTCGCGGCATCCTGTGCCTCCGCGACGCGACGCAGGACCGGTGTACCGGGGAGCATTGGTAGACCAGCCTTCGCCATAGCCTGTCGTGCTGATACTTTATCGCCCATCACGGCCATGACTGAAGCAGGAGGCCCGATGAAGGTAATATTGACATCGGCGCATATCTCGGCAAAACTTGTATTTTCGGAGAGAAAACCATAGCCGGGATGAATGGCCTCAGCGTTAGAAATAAGGGCGGCACTAATAATATTAGGCACGTTCAGATAGCTTTTGCCGCTTGGGCCGGGTCCAATACATATACGTTCATCAGCCATACGCACAGGAAGTGAGTCACGGTCGGCCTCTGAATGAGCCACAACGCTGCGTATTCCCATTTCACGACAGGCACGAATGACACGTAGCGCAATCTCGCCACGATTAGCAATCAAAATTTTACGAAACATATGCAGGACGGACAGGCCGTCCACTCCTTTCGCATAAGTCCTCTACAGAAGGGTATTCAGCAAATTATATCACGTTTGCGTACTAAGATGGAGGGAAAGAGGTAGCATAGCGGTGTTTGCAATAAATGGAGGTGATGGTATTGATAACGAGGGGGAATAGCCTATTCTATAGATGGCCATGTAAGCAAAACCTGTCAGTTTAAGAAGACTGTGCTGTCATAACGGTTCTCTTTTGTTCTTTTTCGCCAACTAGAACAGATCAGCTAACTTCTTGCACCACAACTCATAATGCCATTGTAACCCTCTGATTTGTTCGTACTCGTGATACAATAACAGCATACATTCTGTAGTGTACAGCGTGTCTATAGTCGTTTATTTGTAACTGTATAAGGAAAATATACTTGAAGCAAGTGATACATACTCAATTTGGGGGGAAACAAAAGAGTACTATTCCATCACTTGATGGTGTGCGAGCGTTTGCCTGTCTTGGCGTGGTTATTTTTCATCTGAGCTTGGTGACTACAAATGATTTGCCTCTGTGGAATCCCGCAAGGCAACCACATCTAGTAAGTGCGGTGGCGTTTATGGGAGATACAGGAGTAACGCTGTTTTTCTTGTTATCGGGTTTTCTTCTCTTTTTACCTTATGCAAAAGCACTCTTATTTGAAAACGCTACATGGCCTTCCGCTCGCATCTTTTATCTAAAGCGTGCGTTACGTATTCTTCCTGCCTATTATGTTTCATTATTTCTTATGATATTGCTCTATCAACCGGAATTTTTACGTCGAGATCATCTGCCCGCACTCACACTCTTTCTCACCTTGTTTATGGACTCTTCACCTCTCAGTTATAAGCAGATTAATGGACCATTCTGGACATTGGCGGTTGAATGGCAATTTTACCTCCTCTTACCTGTGCTGGCATTTGGAATAGGTTTGCTGGTACGGCGTGGTTCAATTGTGCAACGAATGATCGTGCTGGTCTTTTGTCTGCTAGGAGTGGCTGCATGGGGCATTTTCTCTCGTTATGAAGGAGTATACGCGTTTCAGCATTCTTCAGAGACGCTCCATCTTCCTCGATCAGTGTTCAACCTGTTTCTCTTTTTTGCCTATGGAGCGCAAGGCAATGGGCTACACGGAAAATTCCTCGAAGATTTCGCGATTGGAATGCTCATCAGTGCCTGTTATATTCTAGTCCGTTCACGTGCTCCAGAAAGCCGTGTACACACGTATTTACATCGTCTAAGTCCTTTTTTGTTTCTAATAGGAGTACTCTGGTTAGTGTCAATAGCGGCATGGAAGTATAATCAAAGCCATTTGCATACCTGGACTGTGTTTGATTCTTTGTATACCTATTATGACTGGCTAGGCGAGTGTAGTTTTGCCATAGGCTACGGTCTCTGTATGATGGCGGTTTTCTTCAATTTGACACATGTAAAACGCTTTTTTGAGTGGACGCCGCTTCGCTGGATTGGCATGCTCTCTTTCGGCATTTATATGTGGCATCTGTTGCTGTTAAGATTTTTCACTGACCATTTTATGCTACCCTATATTCACGGTTGGAATCGTGTTGTCATGTATGGTATGTACTGGGGCTGGTTTTTTGTCTTTATTGTCCCTTGCGCGTTCCTGCTTTTTATTCTCATAGAGAAACCCTGGGTGAGACTAGGTGACGGATTGAGAAGTGGAACTGCGAAGCCTGTGCAAGAGGAACCCACAAATGTCGCAGAGGTAGCTTCGAGCAGAAGGTTCAGTTGACCCTCTACTTAAAAATGGTGTATTCTGGAACTTAACATTTATGTTAATAAGTATGTCTTTTGGAATACGTAAACGATGAAGTATCTTAAAATCGGTATCTACGAACTATCCGCCGTTGCTATTATTCTCTTTGGCGCACTACTTCGACTTGTATTGATCTTCCAGGGCTGGCCTCTCACCAATAGTGATGAAGACACTATTGGCATCATGGCCTTGCACATTGCATATCACGGGGAGCATCCAATATTTTTCTATGGACAACACTACATGGGTGCATTGGAAGCTTACCTCGGTGCTGCACTCTTTCACCTCTTTGGACCGACGCTATTCTCACTACGCCTTGGCCTCGTCCTTCTGTTTACACTCTTTCTGCTCAGTACCTATTTGCTTACTCATCTACTCTTTTCAAAACCATTAGCTTTGCTCACAATTGCCTTACTCGCCATAGGCGGCTCAAGATATGTGCTGGCGCGTGAACTTAGTGCTATTGGTGGCTATCCTGAAACATTACTCTTTGGCTCGCTGGCCTTTCTCTTCGCCTCCTGGCTCGTCATCTCCTATAATCGAGTATTGCCTCTCCGTAAACAGGGGAGACGCCTTCTCATCTATACCTGTTGGGGACTCGTCGTTGGCCTTGGCCTCTGGAGCGATCTGCTTATTATTCCTTTTGTACTACTATCTGGCCTGCTCATTTTGCTCTTCTGCTGGCGCGAGCTGCTTCATGTGCTAGCTACCGTCTGCACGTTTCTAGGTTTCGTTATTGGTGCCGCACCTCTCATTATCTACAATCTCAATGCCTCCCCTGGCGAAGATTCCTTTACTACATTAAAGCTCCTTCAACGCGGTGGAGGAGTATCTATGGTCTACACGAAGGCACTCTTACTAAAAGAGGTGAGCAATACAATTAAGATCAGTGTCCCTATGATGACAGGAAATCCATTCTGTCCAGTGAGCGAGCTGGCCTTCCTTGATCCAACGAGTCAACAGACACTTCAATGCACCTTTGTTCGTAGCACCTGGGGCATCGGCTATCTCCTTCTTTTCGCGGTGGCCGTTTTGCTGACAGTGTGGGTAGTGTGGAAAGGCTGGCGTCAATTACGTACATCTTCCACAATAGCAGAAAAGCAATTTCTGGTACGTTTGAGTGCGCGCTTGTTACTACTTGCCGCTGGCGCATTCGCCCTCCTGCTTTATACCTTTAGTGCTGCGCCCATTGATTGGCCTGGCATTCACAGCCGCTATATCATCGGCTTGCTCATTGCTACACCTGCCGTGATCTGGCCGCTATGGAGTGGAATTGAGAACATCCGTTCTCTTTATAAACGGACGACCCAGGAATCCCTTCTACTCATTCCTGCCAGTCCCTTCTCTATGGAATATAGGCGCGATTACTTGAAGCCAACTTTTGTAAATAAAATGGCAGCAGCTTTTAGCGTGGGAGTACTTGCGTGGGTTTTTATTGTTTGTCTAGTAGGAATAGGCATTACTTTTCATGATGTTCCTGCTATACAGGCTGCTAATCGGCAAGAAGAGGAGCTTATTCACGATCTTCTACATGCAGGAATTACGCATATTTACATAGACTACTGGGGGTGCAATAAGATTGCCCTCATCAGTCGGGAGCAAATCATTTGCGGTGTTATTGATGGCAATCTCCAACTAGCCCACAACCGCACTCCTCATTACTACGATATTGTACACGCTGATCCCCACTCGGCCTATGTGTACCACATTGACAGCGAACAAACCTACCCAGGAAGTGATTCGGGAAACAACGCATCAGGAATGGGGTCGTCATTTAATGGTCGTCAACTCTCTTCGGGCGAGCTGAAGCTATTAAAGTCAGGAGCACACTACGAACGGTTCATCCTTGATGGCTACGTCATCTACAGGCCGCTTTGAGGAGTCTTCCTCTCCTGGTTTGTTGTCATTACTACCATGACCATGTCTACGCCGGCTTTCACCTAACTGCATCCACGGCTTCTTGATGAGCACAAAGAGCATAACGACACAGGAATGATAAATACCAAAAACCATAAAGGATGAAAACGTTTTTGCTACCACTCTGTATGCTACAAGTAGAGTATGTTATAGCAAGATAAAGAGAGACGACAAAAATGGAAATCGTAGACGAGAGGGACGTTAGAGAACAACACAATGCCGTAGAGGAAGAGCGCACCCGTATTGCACGTGACCTACACGATGGACCAATGCAAACGATTACGCACCTAGCGCACAAACTCGAATTTGTGCAACGCCTGCTGGAAAAGCAAGCAGTAGACCACGCTCAACGTGAACTGCATCAGGCCCGCACTATCCTGGAAGCAGGTCTCCATGCGTTCCGCAATGATATTTCTATGCTCATGACAGCCCAACGTTCAACACAAGACATAGGTGATGCGTTGCGAGACCTGCTCGCGGAGTATCACACAAGTGAGCCAAATGTTAAGCTGACAAGCACAATCGATACGCTCAACCAACTTCCACCGATGATTGCCAATCCACTCTTTCGTTTTGTACAGGAGGCCCTCAACAATATACGCAAACACGCGCACCCAACGCAGGTAGTGCTACGTGTACGTCTTAATACAACCTGCCTTATTGCGGAAGTCTGTGATAATGGTATTGGCTTGCAACATGATCGAGGTGGACGTGCTCATATCACGAGTGCAAAACAGCATATGGGTCTTCGCATACTGCATGAACGTGTGCAAGAGGTAGGTGGTATTGTGGAAATTGAGAGTACACGTGGCATAGGCACACGCATAAAAGCCATTTTCCCTATTCCTGCTGTGTAAGAAGCATAGTATACATTCCTCCTTTACTCTTCCTTTTCAGCGGAGCTTTGATGCTGAGTTTGTGGATCGAGTGAGTCTTCATACACGGAGGGTTTTAAGACACCGATGTAGGGCAGATTACGGTAGTGTTGCGCATAGTCAAGGCCATAACCAACGACAAACTTATCGGGAATGTTGAACCCTATATAGTCGATATTGACAGCTTTGAGTCGTTCTCGTTGCTTGTCGAGCAGTGTACAAATACGCAGGCTTAGCGGATTACGCCTTTTTAGCAGGTCTACAAGATAGTGCAGCGTGAGACCACTATCAATAATGTCCTCGATGATAAGCACATGCTTTTGATTGATTGGCCCCTCAAGGTCTTTGACGATACGTACCACACCACTTGAGTGTGTACTTGCGCCATAGCTTGCTACTGCCATATAGTCAATTTCTAACGGTATATCGATTGCCCGTGAAAGGTCCGCGATAAAGGGAACTGCCCCCTTGAGCGTGCCTAATAGCAGCAAGTTTTGCCCGCGATAGTACTGTGTAATTTGCTCACCTAACTCAGCGACCTTTGCGCGTAGTTGCTCCTCTGAAATGAGCACTTTCAGGATGTCTTCGTGCATCTCTCTCTCCCTGTAAAAATGTTTGTAGAGACCGATGTATTGCGTCCTCTTGGTAGCTTATGCCTAACACGAGCGCGATGCATTGGTCCCTACATGATCTCTGTTTTAGATGTATGTATTATTTTTAAACAAACGATGTGTTGTGTGCGTTCGGTGAGTCGTGCGCGTTCATCAACGCAAACACCGCCGAGCCAGAGTGGACGACCAACTTCATTAAAAAATATTGGCAACGTATCGCGTTGTGTGCGGCGTATGTGTTTATCAATGAGAATATCTTGCACCCTCTTTTCATGAGTCATGCCCAGTGGTTGTAACACGTCCCCTGGGCGACGAGTGCGTATATGCAGGCAAGACCTTACTTGTTCGGCGTCAAGATATACTGTGTATGCCGTTGTAGGCAAGATGTGCCACACATTTTTCCAATCGTGACTCTGTAGAGCGTTCCGTACATCATGCATTATCTCTTCTGGTAGTACCTCCGCGACGGCAAGCCATGGTATACCTTGCAATAGAACACTACCCGGCACTGCAAGCAATATCTCTTGTGGTATTCCTTGTGTTTCTGGAAGCAGTGTTTCTGCCCGGTCCTGTCGCTGAAAAACAAGTGTATCGTTGATGCGTCTCACGGTTAAGGCGTCAGGCAAATCAAGCGACACCTCCTCATGCTCGGTTTCGCGCTGCATAAGTCGCTCAATAAGGAGATAGTGCCGTAGTTCTAATGGTGACTGCCCCTCACATAACGAACTTGTGGCACGTCGCAGCAGGTGTCTCCCTATGCTTAGTGGTAAAGCACCTAGTAGCGGCAACGAGAGAACATAATAAGAAGCCTCTTCTGAAAGCACTACATCAGACCAAGCATGCTGTACTTGCGCCTCAATCCATTCTGTATCGACGCGCAGCACCTCGGCATTTCGTACTAACGTTGCACGAAAATCAGCATTCATTGACTCGATGAGTGGTAAAAGGTCGTGACGAATACGATTGCGATAAAAACGCCTATCACTATTACTGGCATCTTCTATCGGTATCAAGCCATACTGTTCACAGTAAGCAAGAGTCTCCGCATGTGTTACAGTGAGCAAAGGACGAATGATATCCTGCTGGCGCGGTTGTAGACCAATCATGCTGGTTATACCACCGCCCCGTATCCAGTGCAAAATGAGTGTTTCTACCTGATCGTCTTGATGATGCGCGATGGCGATAGGTTGACCCTGTGCTACCTCACGTAGGAAGCGATAACGTGCTACTCGGCCTGCATCCTCTAACGAACGCCTCTCCAGGCGTGCAAGAGCGGAGACATTACTTGAACCGATGGTATAGGGCAAATACCATGCTTTCGCAAGTTGTTCTACACTGGCAGCTTCCAGATCACTTGCCTCGCCACGAAGCTGATGATTGAGGTGTGCGACATGCAATTGTACCTCTGGATAGCGTTTTCCTGGTCCGCAGAGCCTATGCAGTAGGTGGAGGAGACACAACGAGTCGGCCCCTCCAGAGAAGGCGACAACGACAGTGCCGTGTGCTGGTAAAAGGGTATGCTGCTCTATGAAGGCGATAACTCTATCTTGCATATTTGCGTCCAAATGTCTCTTATGATACGATTAGAACAATTATAGCACCGTGACTCGTCTTATAATAGCTATGTGCAGGGGATGTGAGAAAAATGGCAACTCGCAAAATAATTACAACAGAAAATCCAATTCTGCGCCAAAAGGCAAAGAAAGTTCATCATTTTGACTCTTCACTACAACGCTTGGTCAACGATATGTTTGAGACAATGCACGCCTCAAAGGGCGTTGGTCTCGCAGGTCCACAGATTGCACAGTCAATCCGGGTCTTTGTTGCTGAATACGAAGACCCGGAGGAGGGTGGATACCACAAGGTCGCTGTCTTCAATCCAGAGATCGTCAAGGCAGAGGGTGAGGAGATTGGTTCTGAGGGCTGTTTGAGTATTCCTGGCTATGTCGGTGATAATATTCGGCGTGCGGCAAAGATACTCGTCAAGGGGCAAGATGTGAAAGGGAAAGCAATTCGCGTGCCAGCCGAGGGCTGGTTTGCCCGCATCCTTCAACACGAAATAGATCACCTGGATGGTATACTCTTCTTGGATCGTCTTGATCGACCTGAAGACCTACGTGAACTCGGTGCGGAGGAAGAGGTCGAAGAGGCTGCTGCAGGCGTCATAGAATAATCAAATCAGAGACGCAGAAGAGAAACACGCGTTGTTCAACTACTAACAACGCGTGTTTCTCTTCTGCGTCTCTACATTATTTGTTGCTTACGAAGCATGGTAACGGTTTGTCGGCCAAGAGCATATTCACAAGCAGTACAGACGTAGAACCCTTCCTCACGATGGTGTAACTCGTTGACTGAAAAGTACAGGTAGCAGATGCCACACCGCGTAGAGTCGGGCTGACTGGCAACTTGACGATCATGCTCGAAAAGTTCATGCAATGACTGTATCATATGCTCGAACTCATAGGAACTCGTATGCGTTCGCTCTATCCCTGCTGGTGTTGACCCCAATATGGGTAATGCGCCAGTCGTGTTGCTGGCTCGCATCTCACGCCTACTCACAAACGAATTACCATTGTTGCTCAACGTTTCGCTACTCTTAGAACCGGGTATATATTCATTGCTCAAAGCAAAAGTCTCCAGATATGGTGTGATATGGGATGGCATACATCATGCCTCAACCATTATACTCCTAGAAGGTTACATAAAGCAAGCGATAAAATTGCAGGGACGTGATACTTATGCAGAGCTATACATGCTATCAGCAGGAGGCTTGCGTGATATACTTAGGCAAATACATATTTACCAAAGGAATCTTGCCATGACATTTTTACAAGGTCTATTACTGTTCGCGGCTGCTATAATTGGTGGAACGCTCAATGCTGTAGCAGGTGGAGGAAGTTTCTTTACCTTTCCCGCACTCATATTTACAAATGTCGGTGCAAAAATTGCGAACGCGACGAGTACAGTGGCACTCTGGCCCGGTTCGGTCGCGAGCATTGGAGCCTATCGGCGTGAGCTAGTAGAGCAGCAACGTGGCTTTCTTTTTCTGCTTACTGGCACAAGTTTAATTGGTGGCACTCTCGGTGCCTTGCTCTTGTTGAACACACCACAATCGACATTTGTAAATTTGATTCCATATCTCTTGCTGGGTGCGACGCTGCTTTTTGCCTTGAGTCCATACATTACCGCACGCTTACGTATGCGCACGATTGAAAAGACGACACGCATTTCTATGACAACACTTGTTGTCATTGCTTTAGTGCAATTCGTTATTGCTATTTACGGTGGCTACTTCGGTGGTGGAATTGGTATCCTCATGTTGGCATCGCTTGCCTTCATGGGCATGGATGATATTAACAAAATGAACTCGGTCAAAACAGTGTTGGCAGCTGCAATCAACGGTGCAGGTGTCGTAACCTTTATTATTGCGGGCGCGGTGCTTTGGCCGCAGGCAATATTGATGGTTGCTGGGGGAATTATCGGCGGCTACGGGGGAGCTTACTACGCACGTAAAATCGCTCAAAAGTGGGTACGTCTCTTTGTCATCATTGTAGGTATAGTGCTCACTATATATTTCTTCATACACCATTAAGCCGATATAGAATATCCAATTCGTCCTACAAAATCGTCACCATAGGTATGTTTCGCAACGAAACGCTTCAAGCTTGTCATGCGTGAACATTATAACATAACCCATTTTCTTTATTGCTATTAGCATAAAGCAAAAGTAGATAGTGCAAAAAACGGATTATTGTATGACACAACAAGAGATTCAACCTCAAAATGACGCTCAAACTCAGGCTGAAATACGCCAAAGGAAGTATACTCAATCACAATCGAATAAGCAAGGCGATGGCAGAGAGCAAGCGGGTAAATGGGCAGTATTTTCGATTGTTGCAATCGGTGTCTTCATGGCAACACTCGATTCGTCTATCGTCAATATCAGCCTACCCAGCATCGCTAGCGACTTCAGGACGCCTTTGAGTGGTGTCGTCGAATGGGTCATTATCTCCTATCTTGTCGTGACGGCTGCTATTTTGTTGACCGCGGGTCGTTTATCGGACATGGTTGGACGTAAAGCAATTTGGGCTGTTGGTCTCTTCATATTTACAGGTGGTTCGGCCTTGTGTGGCGCGGCTACCTCTCTCGGTTTCCTTGTGGCTGCACGCGGGCTACAAGGGCTTGGTGGCGCGCTCCTGTTCGCGGCAAGTCCCGCAATGATTACGAACGCTTTTCCGGCAGCGGAGCGTGGACGCGCACTCGGCCTGAACGCCGTTATCGTCGCGCTCGGCGTCAGTGTCGGCCCAACACTTGGCGGTTTTATCACCGCATATTTGACATGGCGATGGATATTTTACGTCAACGTACCTATAGGTATCGTTGGCATCCTGCTGACTTTACGTGTACTCACCGAGAAATTACACCGCAATCCAGGCGAGTTTGACCCCTGGGGTGCAGTACTCTTGGGTGTGGGCCTTGCAAGTCTGACCGCCGCACTCTCGTTCGGACAAGAGATAGGCTGGACCTCCCCACTTTTTATCGCTGGCGTTGCCATTGGTGTTGTTGCGCTCAGTTTGATTGCATACGTTGAACGTCATGTTGCTAATCCAATTATTAACTTGAAATTGTTACGAAACCGTGTGTTCCTCTCGGCAAACTTGAGCCTCATTCTTAGCTTCCTGGCACTGTTCGCGGTAAGCTTTCTTATGCCATTTTACCTCGAGCAACTGCGCGGCTTTCCAACGCAGATCGTTGGGTTGCTTCTTACGCCACTTCCAATCATGATTGCCATTGTTGCACCGATCAGTGGGTCGCTTGCAGATCGCTTTGGTAGCACACGCTGGCTTGCCTCGGGCGGACTCGCGATAGCATGTATTGGGCTTGTGCTTTTGAGCCAGTTGAATGCCCAAAGCTCGATCTTCGATATTATCTGGCGTCTGGTCTTTACAGGTATGGGGCAAGCACTTTTTCAATCACCCAATAATAGTGCCTTGCTGGGATCGGCACCACCAGAGGAGCGAGGCAGTGCATCAGGCTTTCTAGCAACGGGTCGCGTGATGGGACAGAGCTTGAGTGTTGCCCTCGCAGGAGCAATCTTTGCTAGCCTGGGTGGTGCTGCCGCTGGCCTCTCCATTCAGCAACATCAAGGCAACATCAGTGCGTTACAGCAAACATTTACCATTAGCTTTCGTGACGCCCTATTTGTCTGTGCAGTCATCGCCGCTATCGGTGTCTTCGCCTCGCTTGTAAGAGGTGGTGGCGAGAAGAGAAAAGCATAGAGTTGTTCAGTAGGAAGATACCAGGTACCCAATGTACCTGGCGTCTGTTCATGTATGGTCCTGTTACAAACCTATGAGTTTGCTCGTATACAGAGCTGAGAGACATAATACTATTATGAATATTCCATTATCTATTGAGGTTATTGTATATGAGTGAAACAAAGACCATGATGAGATGGTCAGAATTACAGAATTTGCCCGTCACAATTCCCAGTGAGGGTATCACAATTGGAACGGTTGTAGACTGTTATTTCAAGCCTGACACAAACGCAATTTACGCCTTGAAGGTGCGATTACGTCTACTCGGTGATCGTTCTTTACCCGTCACCGGCATTAGAAGTATTGGACCCAACAGCGTTGCTATTCCAAGTGCGCAGATGCTCATTGAGCGTCTACCACCACTACCTCTTGTCAGCAGTCTGACTTCATCAGTAATCAAAAGTGAGGGCGGCAGCGACGTGGGCAAGGTGAATGCAGTGCTACTCGGTACAGAGTCGCCTATCACACTCCGCATCGTGGGCATCGAAATGATGAACGCGACTGGCAAACATACTAAGACGTTTGGAGCGGATGCTATAGGGAGCTATCATGATGGCACGATAGTGATTACCGATACAGCCGCGAAGAGATTAAAATAATTATGTCTCGAGATGATGAAATGACATGTCACTTCATCATCTCGAGACATAATTATGCATTCCTTGTTAGACGTGCTACCTCAGCCTCAGCTTCGCGTGCAGCTTTACGACGCGCAAGCTTTCTCAGTGCTTCCGCCTTACGACGCCAGTTATCAGGATCGTTAGGTGCGAGTTTGACCGCCTCTTCCGCCGCCTCTAATGCTTCTTCGTTCCGCTTTAACTGCTTGAGCACAAGCGATTTGTTGTGCCATGCAGTGGCCATACGTGGATTAAGTTGCAATGCACGTGTATATGCCTCAAGCGCTTTCTGATAGTCATGAAGATGATAGTACGCATTTCCCAGGCCGTTCCACGATAGTGGCGCTTTGGGATTGTAGCGAACAGCCGCTTCATAGTCTTTTAACGCCTCATCATATTGTCCAAGCTCACACAGAACGTTCGCCTTACCATTCAAAGCAGGCGCGTATCGTGGGTCGAGGAGCAGAGCTTGCTTGTAAGAGTCAATTGCCTCATTCAAACGTTTCAGGTCGGTAAGGACATTTCCACGCTTATCATATGCTTTCACGAAATTGCGATCAAGCTGAAGAGCTTTATCATAACTCTCAAGCGCGCTTTTCAGCCGTTGCTGGGCGTAGTAAACATTACCCGTACCATAATAAGTAGGGGCATAGTTCGCGTTCAGCTTTTGTGCTTCCTGGTATGCGTTCAATGCATCTTGAAAGCGTCCAAGGTCATAAAGAGTGTTTGCCTTGCCATTCAAGAATACGGCATTGCGTGGCTCATTCACAATTGCCTGTTCAAATGCTCGCAATGCCTCTGGAAAACGCCGCAATTGTCGTAACACGAGTCCTTTATTGTTGAACGCATAGCCGAGACGAGGTTTGTAATGTAAAGCAGTGTCAAATGAGAAGAGTGCTTGCTCCGGCAAACCAAGCGCATTTTGTGCCGCCCCCTTACCATTCCATGCTGAGGCGTTGTCTGGTTCTAATGAAAGTGCCTGTTCGAAGGCAGCCAAGGCTTCTTTGTTACGTCGCAGCATATTCAATGCCGTTCCTTTGCCAATCCAAGCCGAGACCAGCGTGTTATCCATATGTAATGCACGCTCAAACGAGGTCAACGCCTCCTGATGTTGTCCATTGGCACCATATGTTGTGCCACGTCCTACCCAGGCACGAGCGTCCATTGCCTGATGAGATTGTGTCGCGTTCAGCGCATAAGGGCTGTAATTTGGTATGTTTATAGTTGACTGCTTCGTGGGCGTTGAACGTGGCACGGTAGAGCGTGTTAATGTACCACTAATGCGTTGATCTTCGATATGGCGCAGTGTTTTCGCCACCTCCTGTGCGCTTGTGGGTCTGTTCTCAACCTTCATATCCAGCATACGAGCCAACAAACTCTCTAACTCGAGTGGCACCGCTGAATTCAGTTCAGAGGCTGGGCGAAAGAAAAATGGCTGTTCGCTCGGGTCAACGCCAGTAAGTAAGCAGTGGAGCAGCGCACCCAGACTGTAGATATCGGAACGGGGCGTACTTTGCGCCTTGCCATATTGCTCAGGAGCAGCAAAGCCTGGAGAGCCAAATGCGACGGTATCATGTGATTGACCTGGTTTGAAAATGCGTGCAATACCAAAGTCAATCAAGTAGATATGCCCGTTGCTTATCATCACATTCGAGGGCTTGAGGTCGCGAAAGATAATCGGCGGTTGGTGAGTATGCAGATGACTTAGCACATCACATAATTGCATACCCCAATCGAGTGCTTGCTCGAGTGTAACAGGGCCACCCCCCTTGTGATCCAGGTAATCTTCCAGCGTCTCGCCCTCGATAAAATCCATCACAAGGTACGAGCGTTCTTCTTCAGTAAAGTAGTCATAAATGCGTGGTAAATTGGGATGTACCAAATCTGCAAGGAGCCGAGACTCACGTTCAAATGCGTCTTCGGCCTCCTGGATACGGTTGGGTGTTAAACCCGCACGGCTCATCTCTTTAATCGCGACAGCTCGATTATTGAACCTCGTATCCGACGCCTTATAGACAGCACCCATGCCCCCTTGTCCAATGCGAGACTCAAGCTGATAGCGACCTCCGAGCAACGTCTTCTCGGGTAGCTCACCGGTACTGTGTTTGAAGAGGAGCGGGGCGGCACAATGTTGACAGAAGCGGGCCGTTTCCGCGTTCGCTAAACCACAATTATCACAAAATTGTTCCGCCATACACCTTAAATTCCTACCAATTACTACATTTATGGGCGAGGTGGACCTGCCTGCCATAGTTGTAGCCATTCCGCAATACTCAATGTCTCCGCGCGACGGCTTGCCTCTATCCCTGCTGTTGCGAGCCATGCACGTATAATTTCATTTTTATAGTGTAGCCCATGCGTCAACGAGTTGTGAAGCTGTTTGCGCTTCTCGCTAAAACCTGCCTGCACAAGACGAAAGAAACTCTCGCGCTCGCTTGGCAACAAGGGAGCATCTGACTGTACGTCGACACGCAGAATTGCTGAGTCGACCTTCGGTGCTGGGTAAAATGACGAAGCGGGTACATGATGTAGAATGCGCGGCTGACCGTAGAATTGTATACTGATTGCCAAAACACTCATATCTCCTGGCTGTGCCACGATGCGTTGCGCCACCTCTTGCTGTACCATGACCACTAGCACACGCGGTGAGTTGGCATTTTCCAGAAAGTGTCGAAACGTGGGTGCTGTAATATAATATGGGAGATTCGCGACCAGTTTATAGGGTGTCTTCCCAAAGATCTCAACAGGATTCAGAAAGAGCAAATTACGTGCCACCAACTCGACATTAGGCGAATAGCTTGTCGTTTTCGCAAGCAGAGCGAGCATATCACGTTCTAACTCAACGGCAACTACACGTCGTGCGCGTTGTGCTAGTTCTCGCGTCAGCACACCTGTACCCGCGCCAACCTCCAAAATTGCATCGTCGGTGTTGATTTCCGCCGCCTCTACAATCTTCATCAATATTGAGCGGTCAATCAGAAAATTTTGCCCAAACGCTTTATTCGGACGCATATTATGCGCGTAGAGTAGGTTACGAAGCTCACGTACACTCGTCAAATCGATATCTTTATAGGGCGCGATACTGCTTTCTGAAGTCTCTTCTGCTGCTTGCCCTTGTGGTATGTTCTCCGTCACCTATAGCTCACCTGTTTCCTCATAGTTTTTTGCATGTATCTATTCTACCTTATCCATCCCAACAATCACAATTTTTCAACAACGTAACGTTTTCACGCATGGCTTCAAGTTGCGCCATCATTTCGTCACGCTTCTTATGAATATATGATTATGAGGTTAGCTATATGTATCCGCGCCAACGTCTCGAGGGGCCATGCCTACGAAGCATGCCGAGCAGAAGTGGTCTACCCAACGCCAAAAATGCGATAAACAATGCAATAACCGCGAAGCCTGCTAATAGCAATAGCCCGAAGAATAGACCTGCTGCAATGAGCAATGCACCCAACACCCACAGCAAAGGTTTGATGAGCATGAAACCTACTATCATTAAGAAGATTACACGTCCCACATGGTTTCCGCGTTGTGGACGTGCCCAAGGTGGTACTTGCCTGTTATAATTACTGTAAGGTTGGTAGCCGTGCTCTAATGCATCTCCATCGGGACTGAATTGCTGTCGTTGCCTCCCTTGTTGCTGATATTGCTGTTGTGGTGGTACATTCGTATTATTATGCACTGGAGGTCTATCCTGCGCCTTATAGCTATATGGAGGAATAGGAGGCATATCAGCAATTGACTCCTCAAAGTTCGCAGGATGCTCATTCTTAGGAATGTTGCCAGTGTTTGGCTGTGTAAACCAATAGTACGGTCGTGCTTCTCTTTCCTGGGCATTTTCTTGTACACTATTGTAATAGATATGTGAAGGCCGCTCGTTTTCTTGCGGCGCTAATTCTTGTTGGCTCATGTCGTGTTCTCCTTGTATGTATGGAACCATTACTTATAAATACGTTTCCTAGAAACAAGGGTTGCATATGCACTATGATGTCCTATCTATGTAACGAATGGACATAACACTACGTTGTACACTGAAGTAACATGCTATCGAATGAATATATTCAACTATGTTTTCGTTTTACATATGTATTGGGGAACCGTTGTTGGCACCTGTGAGCATCTCTTACGCTCCTGATAGTACTTGGGCGACTGACCGGGATACCTTCTGAACACCTGCGGGAAGGATTTTTTCTATGGATGAACACACACACGACAAACAGGTAGAAGACGAACGTGCTCTTGTACCTGCGGGTAATGGGAGCTTGAATGAAGAAAGTTCGAGTCGTGAAGAATACATTGTGCCTTTCAAAGGCGGTGATGCTACCGAGCAACGTTCCATAAGCCGTTCGCTTGCTACAATCCGCAGAAGAGCATTGCTACCTGTCGCGCCAACTCTCGATGAACTTGCACTACGACGCAACCGTATCAACCGCATCCTGCAACGAAAGCGACATATCGACCGCACCTATTCAGGGGGCAAAGCAGCCCCACGTCTCCTGATTGGCGCTGCCGTTCTTTTTATACTGTTCGCGATGCTTGTCTCTGGTACTGCCAGTGGTGCCTATGCCTATTATCAGGCCCAGATGCCATTGCTGAATGGTATCGCACAACATTCCCTCTTTCAATCCACACGCATTTATGATCGCAACGGTAAGCTGCTCTATGAACTCTACGACCACCAGCAGGACCGAGGTCGTCGCACCTATGTTAACTACACCGATATTTCACCGTTACTGGTAAAAGCCACTGTTGCGGCTGAGGACCATACATTCTGGACCAATAACGGCGTCGATTATAATAGTATTGCACGCGCCGCCCTCGCTGACTTACAGCATCATGGTATTGTACAGGGTGCTAGTACAGTCACAGAGCAGCTTGTCAACAACCAGTTTTTCAATAACCAGAAGGGCAACTTCCAAGTAAAAGGCGAGGAAGTTATTCTGGCAACAGGTATGACTCAGCAATATCCCAAGTGGAAAATTATGGAGATGTACCTGAATACCGTGTATTACGGAGACCTCAACTATGGAGTTGAGGCAGCAGCCGAAGGTTACTTTGGCATGAAACCTAAATGTTCACTGAGTAAGTGTATGCCTGCTGTAAATCAACTTGATCTCGCACAAGCATCACTCCTTGCAGGTTTACCACAAAGTCCTTCGTACTATAATCCCATAACAAACAAGCCTGTCGCCTTGAAACGCCAGGCACTTGTGCTCCAATCCATGGTTGATCTGGGCATGATTACGAAAGAGCAAATGTCGAGTGCGGAAAAAGAGACCGCAAAATTCACGTTCTTACCCTATTCCGCCACACATTCTATGCAGACACCCCACTTTGTCAATTATGTGATCAATAACATTCTAGCACCAATGCTAGGAAATCGTCTTACTGATAGCGGCTTAAATGTCTACACCTCAATTGACCTGGACCTGGAGAAAAAGGTTGAGCAGATTGTGTATGACAAACTATATACACAGCAGCAAGACAACTACCTGGGAGTGTATGGGCCGCTAAATGTCACGAACAATTTGAATAACGCGGCTGTCGTGGTAATGAATCCAGTCAACGGCGAAATTCTCGCAATGGATGGTAGCGCGAAGTTTAATATGGACACTGCTACTATGCAGGGCCAAGATAATGCAGCAATCGCGCTGCGGCAGCCAGGTTCATCATTTAAGCCTATAGTATATGCGACGGCCTTCGAGATGGGCTGGTATCCAGGCATGATTGTACCTGACCACAAAACTATCTACCCTGTTGGTTGTGATGCAGCTGTTCCCCCTAAATGCTATATGCCGCAAAACTACGACAGCACATTTCATACGCAATATCCTATGACGATTCGTACCGCTGTTGCAAACTCGTTCAATATTCCAGCAATTGATACAATTGAGTATACGGGAACAGCTAATGTCGCGAACATGGCGGGTCGTCTCGGCTTAAGCGAAATCTCGAATTTGCCAGCAAACAGACTTGTACCTTCTATGGCAATTGGTGCCGACGAGGTGACACCTCTGGATATGACAGGTGCTTATGCCACCTTCGCGAACAAAGGTGTGCATGTCCCCCCTGTCTCTGTGCTAGAGATCACCAATAATCAGGGCAAGCCTATCTACAAGTATGATGCGAACCATCCCAAGGGTGTACGTGCTTTAGGTGCGGATGTGTCATTCATGATAAGCAGTATCCTGTCAGATAAAGCTGCTCGCTATCATGAGTTTAGTCCAGGTAACTACCTGGAGCTAGATCGTCCGGCTGCTGCTAAGACAGGTACAACTGATAGTTTCCGCGACAACTGGACAATGGGGTACACGCCGTATCTTGCGACTGGCGTCTGGGCTGGCAATAGCGATAACGAAAAGATGACGCAGAACACTATTGGTATTACGGGCGCGGCTCCAATCTGGCATGATGTCATGGAGTATGCATCGCACAAGTACAATTTCCCCGCAGACGATTTCGTGGTACCATCCGATGTTCATCAGGGGACAATATCAGCCATAACGGGTCTAGCACCGCTTCCTGGACAGCCTACCGTTACAGATTGGTTTATTGATGGCACTCTTCCAACAACGACTGGTGTGGGAGGCTACTCTGGTTTGCCCGTAACGTGCGGCTACTATTGTAAACCTGGGTATACTAGAGGTGGTTAGCCTGTTCTGCCGCCAACATATCCGTAAAGATGGAGCTTCTAACGAACGCCTTGCATCCAGACTCGGGAGTCTGGATGCAAGGCGTTCGTTAGAAGCTCCATCTTTCCTATTGCTTCTCTGGAACATATGCGCTATCATACGGGTGTCTCTTCGTTCTTAAAACGATCAAGCAAAGAGGGAGGACACCAGCAATGGCAGACCAAGAGACAAGACGCCAGCGTGTTGTGCCAAGTATGGAGCAGGGGACTTCGCGTATAAGTAAAGCGGCGGTTGGGAATGCGAAAACAGTGCAGAGCACACGTGTGGAACAACGCTCACAGGTGCCTATGCCAAGGCAGAGTACCCGGAGCGGGTCCTCCAAGTCGTCATCGCGCAGCAAAAAAACGACACGAGGCGCGAGAAAGACGATACCGTATCGTACTGTTCCCACTCCTACCCCCAGTAACCCAAATGATACACGAGCTATTCAATGGGCATATGATAAGTGGAATGGTATGGAACCACATCATCAACAACGTATTTGGAGTATCCTGTTGTTGGTGCTATCACTGCTCCTATTTGGCTCACTAACTATATTTCATACCGCGCCCTTTTTAGGTGCTATTGGCAAATTTTTTCTTGTGGTTTTTGGATGGTCAGCCTATCTTCTAGCATTAGGACTTGTAGCCTTCGCACTTGCTCGTTTAATTGAGGGCATCCGTAATGAGCCGCTTGTTCGCGGATCAATGGTACTTGGTATGAGTACAATTTGGTTGTTGGTCCTCATCGAGAGCCGTCTTATTCTTGGTCAAGATTCTATAATAACAGGTATTCTCGCTGAATACCTGGTACGACCATTACTAGGCTGGCCTACGGCGGCAGCGCACGTTATTATACTTGGCTTAATTGTACTACTGGTCATCTTCACGTTTCGTATCACCTTTGGGCATGTGCTACTGGCGGCCCATTTTGTGCAACACTTCATCTCCGATGAAAAAAGGCCGTCATTAAGCAACAAAAATGATGGTACCCCTACTGGTCCCTCACCATTTCTAGGTCAGCGTCCACAATTTAGTCGTTACGGCAACGGTGCGGTATTTATGCAAAATGGCCGACCTTTGCCAGGCAATGATGTAGAGGATGACGATGAGGATAATGTAAACTTTGAAGCGGATTTTGGCGACGAGGAAGATGATCCACGCAACGATATCAATATTCACAAACAAGATGTGAGGATTGTCCCGCGTGGCCCACTGACGCCAATGCCACTTGATCTCGACGATCATACCAATGCGGTCAGGGGTGCGCGTCAACAGTCGCTACCACTCGACAATCGTATCTCCCCTGATAAGCTTGTGGTAAAAGATATGGGCCAGATGGAAGACCTTATGCCGAATAGAAATATTCCATCGAACATTCATGAAATTCCAAGAACGCCACAGCGAACTCCACGACTTGCCAATCCAACACCACAGGGAGAGAACTTCTGGATTATGCCATCGACAACTCTGCTTAACAATCCAGAGGAGGTTAAAATTCAGTTGCTCGGTGACGACACCGAGACGCTGGCTAAAACCATTCAAGAGACGTTACGTAGTTTCCGTGTTGATGCCGAGGTCAAAAAAGAAGACATTAGTATCGGCCCAACGATCATCCGTCTCGGTATCCGTCCAACAGGCAAGCCAGAGATGAAACCGGATGAAAGGACAGGCAAGCCAATCCCTGTACGAGATGCAGGTGGCAATATCGTCTACGAGACACGCACACGTGTGAGCCGTATCATGGCTCTACAGAACGATCTTGCGCTGGTGCTTGAAGCCAAAACTATTCGTATGGAGGCTCCTGTCCCAGGACGACCCTATGTCGGTGTTGAAATTCCGAATAAGAACAGCCGACTTGTTACACTACGCGAGGTACTAGAGAGCAAAGAATATCAGGCGGCTAAGGCTAAGTCGAAACTCGCCGTTGCCCTCGGCAAGGACGTGGCGGGCGTGGTGCGTGTTGGCGACCTGGCCCGTATGCCACACTTACTCATTGCTGGCGCGACTGGTGCTGGAAAATCAGTTTGCATAAACACTATTATTGCCAGTATTATTACGCAAGCTACCCCGGACGATGTGCGTATGCTGATGGTCGACCCTAAAATGGTCGAGCTGAACATGTACAACGGTATTCCACACCTGCTCTCACCAGTTGTAACCGAGGTCGAGAAGGTTGTGTCACTACTCAAAAATGGTATCAGCGAGATGGAAAAACGCTATCGTCTCTTTTCGCAGTTGGGAGTGCGCAATCTTGATGGCTACCGTAAGATGCGGGCTGAACGAGCGGCAAAGGGTGATAGCTCACTTGTAAACTTGCCCGCGATTGTCATTATCATCGACGAGTTAGCGGACTTGATGATGGCGGCACCGGAAGAGGTTGAGGGTATGATCTGTCGACTTGCACAATTGGCGCGTGCGACAGGTATTCACCTTGTTGTTGCAACACAGCGGCCATCAGTTGACGTTATCACTGGCTTGATTAAGGCGAACATTCCTACCCGTATCTCGTTCATGGTCAGTTCGGCCGTTGACTCGCGCACAATTATTGACATGGGTGGTGCCGAGCGACTCCTTGGGCGTGGCGACATGCTCTATCTTCCGGCCGATGCTGGACGTCCAGAACGTATTCAGGGGTCGTTCCTTGCGGATGAAGAGGCAGAAAGTCTGGTTCATTATTGGCGTGAACAGGCAACGCAGCATGCAATCGCTGCTAACGGTGGCCAGAGCATTGATCCTATCGTGGTACAGTCCCAGGTTGAGCCAGGGTGGGAGCTAAAAGAGCAGGATGCGGACGAGTTTGAGTTAGATGACGATCTGCTTGATAAGGCCGAAGAGGTCGTGCGTGAATACGAAAAAGCTTCGATCTCGCTCTTGCAACGTCGTTTACGCATCGGCTATTCCCGTGCCGCACGTCTGATCGACTTGTTAGAGGAGCGCGGCATCATCGGTCATTCTGAGCAGGGGGGACGTGGCCGTGAGATTATCAGCGGTGGAAATGGACACGGCAGCGATGGCTTTGGCGAAGGTCATACAATGGCTGATGAGGTGAATGACATCATGGCCGAAGAAAAAGCGCGTGACGACTTCTTGAAAAAGCAGGCCGCTAACGGAAAAATTCCTTCACCGCAACACGCACAATTGGAGGACGACGATGTGTAAGGACGCGATGCATCAGTCCCTACAGAAGGGAGAATAGTGTGCAAAGACAGAATATTGCAAGTGGTGCTTCTTGGGAAGATAGTGTGGGCTATTCACGGGCAGTACGCGTCGGAAACATCATTCATGTCGCGGGAACGACCGCAACCGATGAACATGGGCAAATTGTTGGCGTTGGCGATCCCTATATCCAGACGATACAGGTACTCAAGAATATTGAACTCGCACTTACCAAAGCGGATGCGAGCATGAAGAATGTTGTGCGTACCCGCATGTTTGTTGTCAATATCGACGATTGGGAAAAAATTGGTAAGGCACACAGCGAGTTTTTCCGTACCATTCGCCCTGTTACAACAATGGTCCAGGTAAGCCGCCTCATCTCACCAGATATGCTCATTGAGATCGAGGCAGAGGCGATTATAGCATAAATATATTGTGCATCGTACTGATAAAATGTTTTCTTCTCGTAATGCGAGAAGTCTAAATTATAGCAACAGCATCGCATCACCAAAGCTAAAGAAGCGGTAGTGTTCGCGAATCGCCTCTTGATAAGCGTGTTCCATCAACTCTTTACCCATAAACGCACTTACAAGCAAAAGCAGGGTTGAGCGCGGTAGGTGAAAATTTGTAATCATACCATCTACCGCCAAGAAGTGGTAGCCAGGGGTGATGAATAAACGTGTGCTTCCCTTATATGGTTTAATGTGTCCATTGTGTAGCGTGGCAACACTTTCTAGCACGCGCACCGATGTCGTCCCAACAGCGATCACACGTCCACCTCGTGCCCGCGTTTCATTGATGCGGTTCGCAGTTTCCACATCCAGTTCAATCTCTTCGCTGTGTATCTTATGCTCTGTATAATTCTCTACCTCAACTGGACGGAAGGTATCCAGACCGACATGCAGTGTTACAAAGTCAACCTGTACTCCTTGCTGACGAAGACGTTCCAGCAGTTGCGGCGTGAAATGGAGGCCAGCAGTGGGAGCAGCCGAAGAGCCGTTGATACGTGCATAGACGGTCTGGTAGCGTTCGGGATCGTGAAGCGTTTCGTGAATGTATGGTGGCAGTGGCATCCGTCCCAACGTATCAATCATTTGGCGCACATTCACCATGTTGTGAACCCCGTAGGGATCTTTTTCCGCCGTATGCGCTTGTCCGACAACGGAGAGGCGCACAATACGTCCACCTGCTTCGGTGTGTGCCATTATCTCAGCCTGTAGCCATGCACTCTTACCTGTGCCGCCGTCAAAGATAATGTAGTCACCTATACGTAAACGCCGCCCAGGCCTTACTAGCGCCTCCCAGTACTCTGCACCGAGATCTGGCCGTTCCGATAACAAGAGGACCTCAACACTGCCCCCGGTTTCGGCCCGGTGTCCTAGCAAACGGGCGGGAATAACACGGCTATGATTGGCAATCAGTAGATCACCAGGATGCAAGTAATCTCCGATATCGTGAAAGTGACGATGTGTTAGTGTTCCTATTGCACGTTCTACTACAAGAAGACGTGAAGCATCACGCGGCTCAATTGGCGTTTGCGCGATGAGTTCCGGTGGTAAATTGTAGTCAAAATCGCTCATTCTCAAGGCGTTGTTGTCCACAGGTTCGGTCCACTACTCTCTACATTTGGTGGAGTTAATCCTAAATGTTGATAGGCGGCACGCATAGCGATGCGTCCACGTGGCGTGCGAGAAATAAAGCCAAGCTGTAACAAGTATGGCTCGTACACGTCTTCAATCGTGTTTGAGTCCTCACTTGTACTCGCCGCCAGTGTATCGAGTCCAACTGGCCCACCATTAAACTTCTGGATAATAGAGAGTAACATGTTACGGTCCGTCTGGTCTAGCCCAATCTCGTCGACCTCCATCGCATCGAGTGCCGCCTTGGCTACGTCCCTGGTAATGACACCGTTTGCCTTGACCTGCGCATAATCACGCACGCGTTTGAGCAGACGGTTGACGATACGCGGAGTGCCTCGTGCGCGGCCAGCAATCTCTTCTATACCCTCGTTCTCGGCAGGCACCTTCAAGATACGTGCTGACCGTGTCACAATCTCTCTCAGTGCTTCTGTATCATAGTATTCCATACGATAAATCGCACCAAAGCGGTCGCGTAGAGGAGCGGTCAACGCACCAACACGCGTTGTCGCACCCACAACAGTAAAGTTAGGCAGTGGGAGACGCAGTGCCTTCGCGCTTGGTCCCTTCCCAATCATCACGTCAAGCGCAAAATCTTCCATCGCAGAATAAAGTCGTTCCTCAACGGCTCGTGCAAGTCGGTGTATCTCGTCGATGAAAAGAACCTCACCAGGTTGAAGCGCGGTCAGGATAGAAGCAAGATCACCAGCATGTTCAATCGCGGGACCTGATGTTGTTTTCATGCTCACACCCATTTCAACCGCGATGATGTTACAAAGTGTCGTTTTCCCCAATCCTGGGGGACCGTAGAGCAGGACGTGATCGACAGATTCTTTACGTCGCCGTGCTGCCTCTAGTAAAATGCTCAGATTCTCTTTAATCTTGTCCTGCCCGATATATTCCGCTAAACGATGAGGACGCAGGCTACCTTCGATGATTTGTTCCTCTTCACTCATAGTGGGCGAAACGAGGCGGTCCTTCATGGCTTACTCCAAATGAAACTAGTGTTCTATATCCTGTGGTTTCATTATACCAGAGTCGCGCATGTGCGTCGAGGGGGAAGTTACAGTTCCTAGCAATTTGCAATCGTTCTGCAATAAATCAATCAGGGCTATTTAAAAGTCAGAAGCGACCCCAGTAAGAGACGAACGGCCTGCAAAGGGTGAGCAGCAAAGATGCGCATCTGGCTGGGGACATTGGTAACCCCCAAGAAGTCAAGCAAGGCCAGTAAG